>ERZ1645187.889-NODE-889-length-28815-cov-8.995097_pt1 | contig 28815 bp, 27 predicted proteins | sample MGYA00575352_ERZ1645187 | MGnify/ENA primary metagenome ERZ1645187 (study PRJEB40837, sample SAMN11349314) | freshwater sediment metagenome | isolation source: river sediment | host: Sediment | place: India: Wazaribad , New Delhi | collected 2017-02-21 ...
GCCCGCGCCGGGCGCGCGCTGGGCCGCGCCCTGCCGCGCGGCCGCTTCGAGAGGCTTTCCATAGCCGGCCGCCGCGTCGTCATCGACGGCGCGCACAACGCCGAGGGCATGGCCGCGCTGCTGGCCGAGCTTGCCCCCTGCTCGCCGGTCTGCGTGGCCTCGTTCATGAGCGACAAGGACCTGGCTCCCCTGGCCGCCGCCATGGCCGAGGCCTCGTCGAGGATAATCTTCACCCGCTCCAGTTCCTACCGCTCGGCCGACCCGCGCGCCGTGGCCGCCGCGCTGCCGCCGCAGCTGCGCCGCCGGGCGCTGGTGGTGCCGGACCCGCTCAAGGCGCTGCGCCGCGCCGTCTCGCTGGCGCCGCGCGGCGGCACCGTGCTGGCGGCGGGCAGCCTCTACCTCGCCGGCGACCTTATAGCCGCCCTCGCCGGGCGGCGCGCCTTCCACCCGCGGGAAATGCTGGTGAAGTAATCCTCGCGGCCCCGCCGACTATTTAGTAAAATATCACGGTCCCGTCGTGGAAGCACGGCGGTCTGGGCCCCCATAGCTCAATGGATAGAGCACCTGCCTTCTAAGCAGGTGATCCAGGTTCGATCCCTGGTGGGGGTACTCGCTTTTTCCCCCTCACGACGTGAACGGCGCTATTATTATATAATTGGACAGGCGGGAACATGTCCTATAAAAGCCTTTTCATATTTTTCGCCGCGGCCTGCGCGGGCTGCGGCCCGCGTTTCGACGACGCGCGCGCGCTTGAGAAGCAGGGCCGCCTTATAGAAGCGGCCCGCGAATACGCCGCTTTCGCCAAGGCCGAGCCTAAGGCCGCCGAGGCGCCCGGGGCGCTGCTGGCCTCAGCGCAGATCTATTCGCTGCAGCTCGGCCTCTGTTCCGAATCCCGGCCGCTGCTCGAACGCCTGGCCCGCGAGTACCCGTCGTTCAAGATGCCGCCTGACGTGTTCCGCCGCATCTTCGTCTGCCCGGACTATTTCCCCTCCGCCCCCGGCCTTAAATGGGTGTACGGCGACTCGCAGACGCTGGGCCGCAACGCCAGGCAGGTGGCGTCCATAGGCGGGCAGACGGCGCGCGGCGCTGAACTCTCCAGCGTTTTCTATGCCGGCGATTCCGTCGTGAGCCGCCAGAAGAAGATCTACCGTTATTCCGGCATGGGTTTCGTGGAGAACCAGCAGGGCCGGGACACGCTGATACTGGACTACCCGCTCGAGGCGGGCAAGACCTGGACCACCTCCGGGCCCGAGGGCCGGCTCACTTTCCGCGTGGAGAAGGCGGGCCTGACCGTGAAGGTGAAGGCCGGCGAATTCCAGGATTGCGTCAAGGTCAGCCGCCGCGCGGCGGGCCTGCCTTCGTGGATATACGAGTATTACGCCCCGTGGACCGGCAAGGTGCTTACGTCGGTGGCCGGCAAGGGCTTCGAGAACAGGGTTACCGAACTGCTTTCATATGACAAAAAAAAGTGACGAGAAACCCGCGCCCTGCCTCTTCGGCGAGGCCGTCTGCGCCCCCCCGGCCAAAAAGGGCGGGCTGCTGGCCTTCTCCTATTCCAAGCTCTCCCTCTACGAGGAATGCCCGCTCAAGTACAAGTTCAAGTACATAGACAAGATCAAGGAGGAGCCGAAGTTCTACTTCGCCTTCGGCTCGGCGATACACGCGGCGCTCGAGTTCATGTACGCGGTGAAGGCCCCGCCTTTCCCGACGATAGAGGAGGTCTGCGAGGCCTTCCGCCGCGAGTGGGGCAGGAAGAGCTACCTCGAGAAGGGCTACCGCACGCAGCGCAAGGCCGACGACGATTTCGAGAAGGGCCTCCTCATGCTGAAGGCCTACTACGAGCATAACCGCGCCCGCCTGGCGCCGCCTTTCCTGCTGGAGTACTCCACCGACGTGGAGGCCGACGGCCTGCTGGTGCGCATCATAGCCGACAAGATAGAGTACCAGGGCGAGGGCCGCCTGCTGATAACGGATTACAAGACGGGCAAGGACGTGAAGCGCGAGCCGGCCCAGCTCTACATGTACCAGAAGATAGCCGAGATGGACCCGCGCCTGAAGGAGAAGATCGCCGAGCAGTACGGCGAGCGGGTCTCGTCGGTGCGCATCGGCCAGATGCTCTACTACCACGTCCCGACGAACAAGGAGTACCATTTCGACCGCGCGGACGACCGCGAGATAGGCGCCTTCTGGGAGCGCGTGCTCGGCGTGGCGGATTCCATAAAGGGCCTCAAGTTCGAGCCCACGCCCGGCGAGCGGCAGTGCGCCTGGTGCGACTACAAGAGCATGTGCCCCGCCTTCATTGGCGGCCAGCTCCCGCCCCCGCCGGCGGCCGCGGCCACCTCCAACATAGAGGAGCTCGTGGACCGCTACGGCCGGCTGAAGGAGCGCATGGACGAGATACAGGCCCAGCTCGCCGAGGTGGCCGCCTCCATAGCCGGCGCCTCGAAGGACGGCGGCGAATACTCCGGCTCGTCGTACACGGCTTCCGTGAAGAAGGGCCACAAGTGGGAGTTCCGCGACCGCGAGGCGGTCATAAAGGTGCTCAACCAGTTCGACCTCTACCAGAAGGCGATGACGCTGACCTTGAGCGGCATCACCGGCGTGCTGGAGAGCGAAGGGATACCCGAGGAGGCCAGGAAGCGCCTGCTCGAGCAGGCGGTCAAGAAGACCTCCGTCGATATACGCGTTACCAGGAAGTGACATGGCCGAGAAATTCGTTATAGTCCTGGACCAGGGCAGCTCCAGTTCCCGCGCGCTGGCGCTGGACCAGGACGGCAACATCCGTTACAAGTCGCAGCGGCGGCTGGAGGCGGCGTACCCCGCGCCCGGCCGCGCCGAGCACGACGTGCGGCAGCTCTACGCCGGCCAGGCCGAAAGCCTGGAGGAGGTGCTGGCCCGCATACAGCCCTCCGACGAGATAGTGGCCCTGGGCATGGCCTCGCAGCGTTCCACCGTCATCTTCTGGGACAAGTCCTCCGGCGAGCCGCTTTGCCCCGCCCTTAGCTGGCAGGACGGCCGCGCGCTGGAACTGCTGGGCAAGGTCCCCCTTTCCAACACCAAGATACACGACCTCACCGGCCTCTACAAGACCCCTTATTACAGCGCCTCCAAGATGGCCTGGGCGCTGGAGAACTATCCCGAGGTGAAGGCCGCGGCCGCCGAAGGCCGGCTGCTGATGGGCCCCGTGTCCACCTACCTGCTGTGGCGGCTCTCCGGCGGCAAGAGCTTCGCCGCCGACCCGTCGCAGGCCCAGCGCACCATGCTGTTCAACCTGCGCCGGCTGCGCTGGGAACCCCGCCTGCTTTCCGCCTTCGGCCTGAACGCCGGGCTGCTGCCGGAGATAAAACCCAGCATGGGCCGCCTGGGCTGGGCCGAGGCCGGCGGCCGCCGCATACCGGTGACCGCCATGCTCGGCGACCAGCAGGCCGCCATGCTGGGGCTCGGCCTCGAGGCCCCCAACTCGGCCGCTCTCAATTACGGCACCGGCGCCTTCATGCTGGTGAACACCGGCCGCAAACCGCTCAAGATACGCGGCCTGCTGAACTCCTTCGGCTGGCAGCAGGGCAAGGGCAGGAAGAACATCTGCTATTTCACCGAGAGCACCGTCAACTCCGCCGGCACCGCGCTGGAATGGCTGCGGCTGAAGTTCGGCCTGTTCGAGGATATCTCCGACGTGGACGGCATGTGCCGCAAATCGAGGAACCGGCTGCACTGCCTGCCGGCCATAGGCGGCCTCGGCGCGCCCTACTGGGATTTCACCACGTTCACCACCTTCGCGGGTTTCTCGCCGCATTCGGACAAGTACGACGTGGTGCGCGGCGTCACCGAGGGCATAGCCTACATGGTGGCCGACGCCTTCGACCTGGTGAAGAAGAAGGGGCTGAAGATAGAGGAACTGAAGGTCTCCGGCGGCCTGTCGAGGATAGACTGGCTGCTGCAGTTCCAGGCCGACGTGACCGGCGCTCGCATCTGCGCCATGGAGGAGTCCGAGGCCACCGCCGTGGGCGCCGCGCTGGCGGCGGCGCGCGGGGCGGGCCTTTCCCCCGCCTGGACGCCCAAGGTCTCGCAGCGCGTGTTCACGCCGTCCATAGGCGAAGAGGAGCGCCAGAACCTGATACGCGGCTGGCGCATTTTCGTCAAGGACATACGGCGGGCCAGCCGCGACCTGCGGCGCCTCAACGTGCTGCCGCATCCGTAACTTCCGGCGCAAATAAAAAAGGACGGGCTTGCCCGTCCTTTTTCATGCCCCGCCGCAGGTTATTGCTTGAGGCCCTCTATGTAGAGCAGCGCTTCCATGGCGGCCTTGCAGCCGGAGCCGGCGGCCACTATGGCCTGCTTGTAGCGCGTGTCCATCACGTCCCCTGCGGCGAACACGCCGCACACCGAGGTGCCCAGCGTCTCGTTGACGGCCACGTAGCCCGCGTCGTCGAGGTTCAGCTTGCCGCGGAAGATCTCGGTGGCCGGGCTGTGGCCAATGGCCACGAAGACGCCGGGCGTCTCCAGCCTGCGTTTTTCGCCGGTCTTCACGTTCTTTATCACTATGCCGTCGGCCTTGGCCTCGCCGGTGATCTCCTCCGGCACGTGGTCGAAAATTATCTCCACCTTGGGATTGGCGCGCAGTTTCTCCTGCAGCCGGAACGTGGCGCGCAGTTGGTCGCGGCGGTGCACCAGGTACACCTTCGAAGCGAACTTGGTGAGGAACAGCGCGTCCTCTGCGGCCGTGTCTCCGCCGCCTATCACGCAGACTTCCTTGCCGCGGAAGAAGAAGCCGTCGCAGGTGGCGCAGCCGGAGACGCCGCGGCCTATGAACTTCTGCTCCGACGGCAGGCCCAGCCAGCGGGCCCTGGCCCCCGTGGCCACTATCAACGACGTGGCGGTGTATACCTTGCCGCTCCCTGCGGTCAGCCTGAAGGGCCGCTGCGAGAAGTCCGCGTCCTTTATGTCCTCGCGGAATATCGCCGCGCCGAGGCGGGCGGCCTGCTTCAGCATGCGCTCCATCAGGTCGGCGCCTATCACCGGCTCGGGGAAGCCGGGGAAATTCTCTATCTCGGTGGTCTGCAGCAGCTGGCCGCCGGGCGCCACGCCGCCGAACAGCGCGGTGCTCACGCCGCCGCGCGCGCCGTATACCGCGGCGGTGAAGCCCGCCGGGCCGGAGCCTATTATGATCAGGTCGAAATGCGTCCTTTCCTCGGCCATGTTCCCCCCTATCTGCGGTAAGCGGCCATCGAGGTGGGCGTTTCCCAGAAACGCGCCTCGTCCACCGGCAGGCCCATGCCCGCGGCGGTGTCAAAGATGAGCCGCGCGAAGGTCTCGGCGGTCGGGTTCTCCGCGGTCAGGTAGCAGGCCTGGCCCTGCGCCTTAAGTACCGGCGCCAGCGGGTCCGCCTCGCAGAGTATCACCTTGTGGTCCAGGTTCTCGTCGAGCCAGGCCTTCATCAGCCGGCCGAGCTCGGTGAAGTCCATCACCATGCGCTCGGCGTTGAGCTGTTCCGTCTTCAGTATAACTTCCACCAGGCCGTTGTGGCCGTGCAGGTTCTCGCACTTGCCCTTGTAGTTCAGCAGCCTGTGGCCGTAGGCCACGTGGTAGGTCTTTTTTACGCTGTACATCGTTTCTCCATCCCGGCCTTCTTCATGAATTTGCGCACCAGGTTCATCGAGAGGCCGACTATAGTGTCGTAGCGTCCTTCTATCTTCTCTATGAAAAGGTCGTCCTTGTCCTGCACCGCGTAGGCGCCGGCCTTGTCGTGGTGCTTGCCGGCCATCCGCCGGAGCTCTTTCTCGTCCAGGCGGCGGGCCTTGCAGCGCGAGACGTCGCTGCCCGAAAGGTATATCCCCTTGTCCACCCACACCAGCGCCACGCCGGTGTGCACCGCCTGCCAGGAGCCGTTCAGCAGCCTGAGCAGGCGCAGCGCGTCGCGGTGCCCCTTCGGCTTGCCTATCACCTCGCCCTTGCAGTAGACCAGCGTGTCGGAGCCCAGCACCGGCGACTCCGGGTGCTCCAGCGCCACGCTGAGCGCCTTGCGGCAGGCCAGCTCGCGCACTATCAGCGCGGGGCGGCGGTACGAGGAGTTCTCGTCGGCGCCGCTCGGGACGGCGCGGAACTTTATGCCGGCCTCGGCCAGCATCTCCATGCGCCGCGGCGAGCGCGACGCCAGTATCAGCGTCGGGCGCTTCATTTCACCAGCTGCTTGTAGATGACGGCGGAGATGAAGATGCCGATGATGCTCGAGATGTTGAACTTGAACACCAGGCCGCCGGTCACCTCTACGAGGTTCAGGTCCACGGTGGTGGGCTTGAGGCCGGTGTTGATGGCGGTGTTTATAAGGTTGCCCACCTGGCTGCCGGCCGGGAACCAGATGCCGAAGAGCTTGCTGATGAACATGCCCAGCAGGGAGCCCACCACGACGACAACTATCACGTTCAGTACGTTCTTCATATCATTCACCTGTTGCCTTATCCTTCGGGATGTTCGTCGTGAAAAGGGTGTTCGCCCCGAGCCAGTCCAGGTATTCCTTGGACGCGCCGTCCATCTCCACGAAGACGGTCTCCGGCACGGCGTAGGGGTGGTGCTGCTTGACGAACTGCATGATGTCCTCGCGCAGGGCCCGCCGCGTCTTTATCAGCAGCAGTATCTCCGAGGACTTCTCTATGCGGTCCTTCCACCAGTACGTCGATTCCACGCCCGGCACGGCCGAGACGCAGGCCGCCAGCTTGCCCTTCAGCAGGCCGGAGGAGATCTCCTCGGCCGTCTTCCGGTCGCCGACGGTGACGAAACAAAGGTCGTATTGGGTCGACATATTGATAATGTTATAAATAGCGACCGCGCAAGTCAACCTTCAGAACGTCAGCACTATGGGCTTCTGCGAGGCCCATTCCTCCGGCCCGTACTGGGCGAAGGAGGCGATGATGATGAGGTCGTCCTTCTGCACCAGCCGCGCCGCCGCGCCGTTGACGCCTATGATCCCTTTGTCGCCGTACAGCACGTAGGTGGAGAACCTGGCGCCGCTGTTGATGTTGTAGATGTCCACCTTCTCGTGCTCCAGCAGGTCCGCCTTGCGGCACAGCTCGCGGTCTATGGTGATGGAGCCGTTGTAGTTGATGTCGGTCTGGGTCACCTTCACGCGGTGTATTTTGGACTTAAGCAGGGTGCGTATCATTTGGTCTTCTTCTCCTTTGAAAGTTTCACCGCCTCGGCTATGCCGTGCAGCACCAGGTCGGGCACTACCTTGTCGAAAACGCCGGCGTCCTCGAAGAGCTTGGAGAACCCCCCGGTGCCTACCGCCAGCGCGTTCCCGCCGAAGTTCTGCTCCTTTATCCCGGCCACTATGCCTTTTATGGCGAACAGGTTGCCGTGGTAGAGGCCGGACTGTATCCCCTCCACCGTGGTCTTGCCGACGAGGGCCGGCGGGCGGGCTATCTCCACGCGCGGCAGCTTGGCCGTGCCCGACGAGAGCGACTCCATCGAGAGGCGCAGCCCCGGCATGATAACGCCGCCCAGGTACTCCTTGGCCGCCGACACCGCGCAGAAAGTGGTGGCGGTGCCCAGGTCCACTATCACCAGGTCGCGGCCCGGGAACAGGGACGTGGCCGCTATGGCGTTGGCTATGCGGTCCGCGCCGATCTCCTGCGGGTTCTTGTACTTCAGGTTGAGGCCGGTCTTGATGCCGGCCTGCAGCACGAATGGCTCCGACTTGAAATACTTGGCCGAGGCCTGCACCAGCGGGTAGATCAGTTCCGGCACCACCGAGCAGATGGCCACCTCGTCGATGGAGGCCGGGTCCACGCCGTTCTCGCGCAGCGCGGCCTTGAAGAACACGCCGAGCTCGTCGGAGGCGGCCTGCCCCTTGGAGGTGCGGCGGAACCGGAGCTTCAGCTCCCCCCCGTCGAAAACGCCGCCGTATATCTGGGTATTGCCTACGTCAAGAGCGAGCAGCATGTATCTCCTCCTTAAGAAGGCGCGCCAGCGCCTTTACCCCGCGTACCGAGCCCGTACGGGCGCCGCCGCGGTATATGCCGAAAGTCCGTCCCTCGCCGAGGTCGCGCAGGTCGTTGTGGACGACCAGGTCCGCGGCGGCCAGTTTTGCCGCGGCTTCCTGCGCGCGGGCCTTGTCCGCGCCGGCCGTCAGCTTGAAGCCCACGACGAAAGGCTTCCTCTTGCCGCCGGCCGCCGCGTAGGCCTTCAGCCTGTCGAGCAGCTTGAAATTGCGCTTCAGTTCCACGGTCAGCACCGGCGCGTCCGAAGGCAGCTTGCCGGCGGCGGGCGCGGTCCAGCGGCCGCCGGCCTTAACGCGCTTCACCGAGTAGTCGCTTACCGCGGCCAGGTGGACCACCGCGCCGAAGCCGCCCGAGGCCAGCAGCCGGCGCAGTTTTCCGTCGAGGTCGGAGAAATCCGCGAAACTGACATCGCGCTCGGGGCGGCCTTCGGGGGCCTTGGACCCCAGCCCGCGCAGGCAGGTGACGGCGAAGCCGGCCCCGGCGAAGGCGCCGGCCAGGGCCGCGCCGGTGGCGCCGCTGCTGAGGTTGGTGATGAAGCGCACCCCGTCTATGTTCTCCCGGGTGGCGCCGTAGGTTATCAGTACTTTCATTTAAGCGCTCCGTATACGGCCGCCAGTATCTCTTCCGGCTCGGGCAGCCTGCCTTCCCCGACGTCGCCGCAGGCCTGGCGTCCGGAGGCGGCTGGCAGCACCTTAACCCCCCATTCCGCCAGGCGCGCCATGCCGGCGCGGGTGGCCGGGTGGGCGTACATGTTCTTGTTCATCGCCGGAGCGACGAGGTAGGGCTTCTTCAGGTCCCAGGCCAGGAAGGCCGTGGAGATATAGTCGTCGGCCACGCCGGCGGCCAGCTTGTTGATGATGTTCGCGGTGGCGGGGCAGATGATGGCCAGGTCGGCCCATTTCCCCAGTTCTATATGCTCCAGCGCCCGCTTCTCCTCGAAGGTATCCGTGAGCACCGGCTCGTGGGTGAGCCCTTCGAGCGTGGCCTTGCCGATGAACTTCAGCGCGTTGGCCGAGCAGATGGTCTTCACGGCGTGCCCGTCCTTGACCAGGCCGGACACGACGGAGCAGGCCTTGTAGCAGGCTATGGAGCCGGTCAGCTGGAAGAGTATGTTACGCTTTTTCGACATTGTCTATCAGCCTCACTTTGCCCAGCCGCGCGGCCGCGAACCTGCGGCCCCAGCGGTCCTCTACGTAATCCGGCTCGAAGCCGAGCTTTTTGAGGCCGCGCTTCACCTCGGCGGCCGGCTTGCCGCTCCTGAGCGCGGCCGCCAGCGCCGGCGCGAGGCGCCGGTGCTCCGGCGTCAGCAGCTGATTGCGCGAGCTCAGCGCCAGGCCGTCATCCTCGCGCACTATCGGGCAGGGCACTATCTCGGCGTCGAGGAACAGCGCCTCCGCCATGCCCTTGAGCAGCCGGTACTGCTGGTAGTCCTTCTCGCCGAAATAAGCCCGGCGCGGCTTCACCAGGTTCAGCAGCTTCAGCACCACGGTCAGCACCCCGTCGAAATGGCCGGGCCTGTAGGCGCCGCAGAGCAGCGCGCTGTCCGCGCCTTCGGTGACGCGGTAGCGGTAGCCGTCCGGGTACATCTCCTCCGGCCGCGGCGCCAGCAGGTAGTGGACGCCGGCGCGGCGCAGCAGCGCGGCGTCAGCCGCCGCCGGACGCGGGTAGTTCTTCAGGTCGTTCTTGTCGTTGAACTGCGTGGGGTTCACGAAGACGCTCACCACCGTCACGTCGTTCTCCCGCAGGGAGCGCCCGACGAGAGACAGGTGGCCGGCGTGCAGCGCGCCCATCGTCGGCACGAAGCCGACCCTGCGGCCGCGGAAGGCCTCAGAGGCGCGCAGCGCCCGCCAGCTCTTTATCGCGTTTATCGTTCTCATGATCGTCCTTCCCGGGGAAAGCCCCGGACTTCACCTCGGAGTCGAAAGCGTTCAGGGCCGCCGTCACGGCGGCGCGGCCGTCCATGTACTTCCTGACGAAGGAAGGGGCCTTGTCGTAAAGGCCCAGCAGGTCCTGCAGCACCAGCACCTGTCCGTCGGTGTGCGGCCCCGCGCCTATGCCTATCACCGGCACCCGCAGGGTGCCCGTCACCTCGCGCGCCAGCTCCGCCGGCACGCATTCCAGCACCAGCGCGAAGCAGCCCAGCTCCTGCAGCCTGAGCGCCTGCCGTTTTATCTGCGCGGCGCCTGCCGCGTCCCGGCCCTGCACCCTGTAGCCGCCGAGGCCGTGCACGTACTGCGGCGTCAGGCCGAGGTGGCCCATCACCGGTATGCCCGAGCCGGTGAGGCGCTCTATCACGTCCTCGTGACCGTCCACGCCCTCGAGCTTCAGCGCCTGCGCGCCGGCCTTCATAAGTTCCTCTGCCGCGTCCATCGCCGGGCCCACGCCCTTGCGGAAGCTGAGGAACGGCATGTCGGTTATCACCAGCTTGCCGCCGGCGGCGCGCGCCACGGCGGCGGTGTGCAGGGACATCATCCCTACGGAGGCGGTAAGCGTGTTCTCCATGCCGTGCATCACCATCGCCAGGCTGTCGCCCACCAGCAGCGCGTCCACGCCGGAGGCCGCGGCCAGCGAGGCCATGGTGTAGTCGTAGGCCGTCACCATGGAGACGCGGCGGCCCGGCTTGCGGTAAGAGTAAAAGTCCTTTATCCTCATTTCTCCCCCTCGTGCATTTTCCTGAGACCGGCGTAGACCGCGCGCAGCCGGCTGCCGCGCAGCGCGCGCAGGTCCGACCTGACGGTGCGGGCGTCGCCGCGCGCTATAGGCCCTGAGAGCCCCGCTTCCGGCGAGGCCTTGAAATTATCGAGCGAAGCCTGGAAGTAGTCCAGCACCGCGGGGCCGGGCAGGCCCAGCGCGCGCAGGCCCCGGTAGGCCCGCTGCCAGAGCAGCACCGGCAGGTTGCCCCCGGCGGCGCACAGCGCGTGATACAGCGGCTTGTCGGCGGGGCGCAGCTTCACGCAGCGGTTCAAGAGTTCCGGCGCCACGTCCCTGAGCGAAGGCCCGCCGGCCTCGGCGGCGAAGACGATGCGCCTGTAGCCGTCCAGGTCCCGCAGCCTGCGGGTGAGCGGGGCCAGCGGGTGCAGGCCGGCCGCCCCGCGGCAGCTGAAGGCGCCGGAGAAATGCACCAGCCTGCGGCCTTGCAGCCACGGGTTGGCGGCTATGAAGCCGGCTATCTCCGAATCGGGGATGAGTATGAAAACGGTGCGGCAGGCCGACAATACGGACTCCGGCCGGCGCCCGGTCGAGCGGTGCCAGCTGAGGCAGGGTACTTTCAGCAGCCTGAAATACTCCAGGAGGTTCTTCGCGGCATTTCCCCGGCCTACTACGCCGTATGGAGCGCCGCTCTTTGCAGCGGTTCTTTTCATAACGGGTACCCGTCGCGCGGATCGGGTCCTTATGAAATTATAGCAAAAGGGCTACTTTATCAGGTCGCAGCCGGAGAACTCGGAGCGGGCCTCGTCGAGGCGTTCCTTGTTGGCCTCGCGCCAGGCGGCGTCGGAGCGCACCTCGCCCTCGTAGGCCTTGGCGAAGCGGGAGAAGATGTCGCTCTGCTTGTCGTAGAAGGTGCGCTGGTAGCGGTACACCTCGTAGGCCGGCAGCGCGCGCACGCGCGCGTCGTTCTTCATTGCGTCGGCCTGCGTGATGGCGCCCTTGCGCACGCGCACCAGGTCCCGCTCGTAGAGCAGCTGGTAGAAGCTCTCGTCGTTGATGGCCTTGCGGGTCTTGTCCAGCCAGACGCGCTGGTTCTCCAGCGTCTCCAGCGGGCGCCTGCAGTCCGGGTCGGAGGACAGCGCCTCGCGGCGGGCCTGCGTCATGGCGTAGCGTGAGTTCTCCAGGACGTAGGTGCAGAAGGCCGTCTTCATCGCCGCGGAGTCGGGCGCCTTGGCGAACTCCGCCTCGGTGACGCCGAGCTCCAGCGCCAGCCGGGCCTGGAACAGCGCGCCCAGCTCCTCCTCCTCGGAGATGACCTCGTCGAGGCCGGTGCGGACGTAGAGCCTGTATATATGCGCCGCGCGGGCCGCGGCCAGCGCCAGCACCAGGTCCGAGCCGCGGTATTCCGGCGGCAGCAGTATGGTCCTTTTCTTGAGGTCCAGCTTGTGGCAGAGCCCGGCGGTGTTGGCGTACTCGAAACTTACCGGGTTCTTCTGCAGGAACTTCAGCAGCGCCCTTCCGTCCTTCGTGCGGCCGATCAGGTCGAAGGCGCGCTCTATCGACGGCTCGCTGGTGAGGCGCGCCTCGCGGTGGGCGGCGCAGCCGCAGGCGGCCAGGCAGGCCAGCAGTGCAAGATGTTTCTTCATGTTATTTTCCGAGCAGTCCTTTAAGCAGCTTCGCGGCGCCGGGCGCCAGTTTCTCGGCGGCCTTCTGCACCGCCGGCTGGGCCGCGATGCTCCTGATGTCCGGCTTCACCGACGGGGAATCGAACGTGCCCTTCACGGTGAAGGCCACCGGGGCCGTCATCGTGACGCCGCTGGCCTTCTTCATGCGCGTCTCCACGCGCATGTCCAGGCGGCCGGCCGGCAGGTTGACGAGGCCGCCGGAGGAGGCGTCGGCCACGTCGGAGACCAGCGAGGACTTGTTTATCTTCATCGTGCCCCTGGAGAAGGCGTAGTCCCCTTCTATCCTGTCGAAGGCGATGTCGTTGAAGTCGGGCAGGCCCAGGCCCTTCACGGCCCCGGAGGCCTTCTGCAGGACCAGCAGCGGGTACAGCGCCACCTTCGCCGCCTTGTTCTTCCCGGCGAGGACGTAGAGTTCCGAGAATTTGCCGGGCCCGGCGGTGAACGAGGCCGAGCCGTCCAGGGCGCCCAGGTCGGCGGAGGCGTTGACCAGGGCCAGCTTCAGGGAGGCCGGGCCGCAGCTGAAATTCGGATGCTCGATGCCGCCAAGTTCCACCCGGCCGGAAACGTCGGCGTAGAAGGGGGCGGCGGCCGCGGCCTTTTCCCCCGCGTCGGGACCTGCGGCGGCGCCGGACGCCGGGGTTTCCTTTAGCAGCAGCTTCGCAAGCTTCACGTCGAACTCCGCCTTCGGATGGGTGGTGACGGAGCGCGCCGAGAAAGAGGCCTGCAGCGCCTCGCCGTCGAGCTTCCCCTCCAGTTTTTTAGACGAGGCCGAGTCCATGGTGAAGTCGACGACGCCGGAGAGGGCGCTGAGCTTGTGGCCGGCGAAGGAGGCCCCGGCGCCGTTCAGCGCCGCGCGCCCTCTGGCCGCGGCCTTGCCGTCCCAGGAGAATTCCGCATCGGCGGAGGCGGAGCCCGAAAGAGCGTAGGCCCCGAGTTTCGACGGGGCTATGGCCGCGGCCCGGCCGAGGTCCTTTACCGCGGCCTTGGCGCGGCCGGAGGCCTTAAGGCCAGGACCCGAGAAGGCCACGCCCGCCCGGCCGTCGGCGTCCAGCGGCCCGGAGCGCAGCGAGAAGGCCCTGACGTCCGCGTAGCCGTCCTTCAGCCTGACGTCGGCGGACAGGTCCGAAAGCGGCAGTTTGAGGCCCGGCGGCACCGGGTACTGCCTGGCCTTGCGGGCCAGCAAAGTGGTGTCTATCTCCGGGACCTGCGCCTTTACCGCGGCCTCGATATCGTAGGTCACGGCGGGGTTCCAGGCGGCGCGGCCCTTGATCGCGGCGCGCACCGGCCCGGCCATCAGTTTCACGGAGCGCAGCTTCACGTCGCGCGCTGTCAGCTTCAGGTCGGCGTCGGCGTCTATCTCCGGCAGCAGTATCCTGGCGGGCAGGCCTTTGAACACCGGCCTGAGGTCGGCCGTGGAGAAAGGTTTTACGTTCAGTTTCAGTTTTGCGTCCGGCTCCAGCAGGCCGGCCAGCGAGCCGCGGAATTCGGCCTTCACGCCTCCGAGCTGCAGCGAGGCCTTGTCTATCTCGGCCTTGCCCTTCGCCGGGTCGAAGCCGCCCAGCGACAGGCGGCCTTTCAGCCTGGCCGGCATGGAGGCGGTAAGGTACGGTGAGGCCACGTCCAGCGTGAAGTCCCCCTCCACCGGGAACATCCCGTCGGGAGAGATGCCGGAGGCGGAGAGGTTTATGTCGCGCAGCGTTACCGCCATGCCGTCGGCGCCGCGGTAGCTGAAGCGCGAGCCGCGCACTTTCAGGCTGGATACCGACAGCCGGCGCTGCGGGGCCGCGGCCTTCGGGGCGGGGCGCGCCGCGGCCGCCGGGCGCGACGCCAGCAGGTCCGAGAAATTGTAGGTGTCCTTCCTTACCTCGGCCACCCGCATGTCCAGGCCGGAGGCCGAGACGGAGTTTATCTTGACCTCGCCGCGCAGCAGCGCCCTGAAGGAAGGCAGTACGGAGAAGGAGGAGGCGGTGAAGAACTCGCCTTTGCGGAAGTCGGGGTATTCGGAGACCTTCAGGCCGGTTATGGACAGGCCCGACAGGTTCAGCGAGACGCTGTCGAAAGTCAGCTGCCGGCCCAGGTTGCGGGCGGCGAATTCCGTGACCAGCGCCTTGAGCCTGGCCTGCGTGAAGTACAGCTTCAGCGCCAGCGCGGCGCCGGCCATCAGCAGCGCCAGCCCCCCCGCGCCCCACAGCGCGGCCTTTATGAATTTCTTCATGTCCTACATTATATAAACTTCCCCCGCCGGCCTCCTTCAAAACTCCGGCTTAAAAATGCTAGATTTTCTGTGGAACATGAACGCCCTCATAGTAAACCTGAACCTCTCGGTGGACAAGACCGTGGCCCTGCCGTCCTTCGAGAGAGGCAACATCTACAGGCTTTCCAACCCCATAACCCTGCCCGGCGGCAAAGGCGTGAACGTGGCGCGCACGCTGCGCTCGCTCGGCCTCGAGGCCCCGATAGCAGGTTTCGTCGGCGGCCACAACGGCCGCTGGATAGCCGAGCGTCTGCGCGCGGAGGGCTTCGGCGCTTTCCTCGAGCGGCACTCCGGCGGCGAGTCCCGCGTCTGCTACACCGTGGTGGACAGGCGCGGCCGCACCACCGACCTCAACGAGGAGGGCCCGGCCGTGCCGGCCTCAGCGCAGGCCGGCTTCCTGAAAAAATTCGGCGCCCTGGTGCCGCGCTTCCGCGCCGCGGCCGTCTGCGGCCGCGTGGCCGCCGGTCTCAAGAAGGGCTTCTACGCCTCGCTGGTCCGGCTGGCCGCCCGGAGCGGCTGCTTCATCGTTTTCGACACCAGCGGCCCGGCGCTGGCCGAGGCCGTTGCCGCCGGGGCCGGCGGCGTGAAGATAAACCGCTATGAGTTCCAGGAACTTTCCGGGGCGCGCTTCTCGGCCGCCGCGGTGCATTCCTATTTCAGGCGCAAGTCCCGCGCCGGCCTTAAGACGCTGATAGTCACCGACGGACCGGACCACGCCTACGCGGCCTCGCCGTTCGGGCTGTGGCGCGTCTCGCCGCCGCCGCTCGGCCGCCTCAAGAGCGCCGTGGGCGCCGGGGACTCGTTCATGGCCGGTTTCCTCTTCGGTTTCCTGAACGGTTACGATTTTGAACGGACGCTGAAGCTGGCCGCCGGTTCCGCGGCCTCCGACTGCCTTAGCCTCGGGGCCGGCTTCATAGACAGGGACCAGGCGCTGACCTACGCCCGCAAGGCCCGGGTGACGAAGATAGGCTGACAGGAGAACATATGGAGAACTTCGAAGCTGTCGAGAAGATACTGGCGAAAGCCGGCGCCGAGGGGCGCAAGAGCCTCAGCGAACCCGAGGTCTACGAGGTGATGAGCCTCGCCGGGCTGGAGGCTCCCAAGTACGCACTGTATCCCGCCGCCGGGCTCGATCCCGCCGCCGCGGCCGCCGACGCCGCCGGCCGTTTCACCGGCGACAAGGTCGTGCTCAAACTCGTCTCTTCGAAGACGCTGCACAAGACCGAGAGCGGCGGCGTGAAGGTGCTGGAGCGCAGCGCCTCCGCCATGGAGGAGGCCCTCAAGGCCATGGCCGCCAAGTTCGCCGACGCCGAGGCCTTCATGATGGTCGAATTCCTCCCCCACGCCGCTTTCGCGCTGGGCGAGGAACTGCTGCTCGGCGCCCGCTCCGACGACGCCTTCGGCCCGCTTATAACCCTCGGCCCGGGCGGCACCAACGCCGAGGCCCTCACGAAGTCGCTGGTGCCCGGCATAACCCCGGCGGTAATGCCCGCCGACCTGGCCTATAATTCCAAGGCCTGGTCTGATTTCCTCGCCGGCAGCTGGATCTGGAAATACGTCTCCGGCAACGTGCGCGGCGGCAAGCGCCTGGCGCAGGACGGCGAGATGGTGAAGTGGCTCGAGGGCTTCGCCCACCTGATGAAATATTTCCGCGACGGAGGCTCCTCGGACTGGGCCATAGAGGAGTTCGAGGTGAATCCCCTCGCCGTGGCCCGCGGCCGCCTGACGGCCCTCGACGGCGTGCTGCGTTTCCGCAAGGCCAGGAAGACCGCCCCCCGCCAGAGGCCTTCGAAGAACGCCGTGCACGGCCTGCTGCATACCGGCGCCGCGGCCGTGGTCGGCGTCAGCGAGAAGAAGATGAACATGGCCCGCATCATCGCGAACAACATCGTGAAGGCCGGCTTCCCGCGCGAGCATACCTATATAGTGAAGGAAGGCGTGCCGGAGATAGACGGCATAAAGTGCGTGCCTTCGCCGGCGGCCCTGCCCGAGAAGGTGGACATGTACGTGGTGGCCGTCCCCTCCTCCGAGGTGCCCCGCGTGATAGCCGAGGCCGGCGACTCCGGCAAGGTCAACGGCGTGGTGCTGATCTCCGGCGGCATGGGCGAGAAGGCCGGTTCCGAGGGCATGGCCGGCACCGTGATGGACGCGCTGGCCCGCGCCCGCGAGAAGAACCCGGACTTCGCCATCTCCGGCGGCAACTCGATGGGCATCGTGCTCAACGGCTCCAAGCTCAACACGTTCTTCATCCCCGAGTACAAGCTGGCCCACCCGATAGGCGAGAACCCCTACAACGCCAGGACCGCCTTCGTCAGCCAGAGCGGCGCCTTCGTCATCTCGACGATAAGCAAACTGCCGTGGCTGAAGCCGGCCTACAGCGTGACCGTGGGCAACCAGCAGGACGTGACCGTGCCCGACTACGTCGAGCGCCTCGCCGACGAGGAAGACCTGAAGGTGATACTGGTGTACATGGAGGGCTTCAAGCCCGGCGACGGCCTGGCCCTCGCGAAGGTGATAGAGAAGGCCCGCTCCAAGGGCAAGCAGGTGGTGCTCTACAAGGCCGGCCGTACCGCCGTCGGCTGCAAGGCCGTGATGGGGCACACCGCTTCCATAGCCGGCGACTACCTGGTGACGCGCCTGATAATGGAGAACGCGGGCGCTCTGGTGGCCGACAGTTTCGACGAGTTCAGCGACCTCGCGGCGCTGGCCTGCTCTTTCGCCGGCTTCAGGCTGAAGCACGGCAATACGTTCTTCTTCAGCAACGCCGGCTTCGAGGCCGCCGGCATGGCCGACGGCGTCACCGGCCGCATGACGGCCGACATGGGCCCCGGCGTGGCCTCCGGCGTGGAAAAGGTGCTCAAGGAACACCGCCTCGACGGGCTGGTGGACGCCAAGAACCCGCTGGACATCACCCCGATGGCCACCGACGCGGCCATAGGCGGCGTGATGAAGGCCGTGCTGGCCTCGGACGAGTTCTCCGGCGCCGTGGTGTCCATGGTGCCGCTCACGGCGGCCATGAGCACCGTCCCCAAGGGCGGCGCCTGGCCCGACGACCTGGACAAGTCCTTCCTCAAGGACGCGGCCGCGGCCGCCCGCGAGGCCGGCAAGCCTATGGTGTTCTGCTGCGCGGCCGGCCCGAGGTTCGAGCCTTACTGCGCGCTGGCGCAGGACCTGGGGCTGCCGGTGTTCCGCTCGGCGGACCGCGCGGTGCGCATGTACCGCCGCTACCTGGAGTACGTGCTGCCCTGAACCGGCCGCGCATGAAAAAAGCCCGGGAAGGCCCGGGCTTTTTCATTTCCCCCCCGACGGGGTTACAGCGCCGCGCGCAGTATCTCCTCTATCTCCGGCTGCTGCATCTCCATGCCCCACAGCTTTACGGTGGCCGCGGCGTTGGCCGCGACCTTAGGTATGTCCGCCGCGGGGATCTTCAGCTCGCCGAGGCGCACCGGGGCGCCCACTTCGCGGAAGAAGGCTTCCATCGCCTTTATGGTCCCTTCGGCCGTGGCCTCGCCGAACACGCCCCTGCCGAAGTTCTCGAGGCGGGCCCTGCCGCCGCGCTCAAGGTATTTTCCCGCCCAGGCCGGTATCACTATGGCCAGGCCCGCGCCGTGGGGTATGTCGTAGAAGGCGCTGAGCGAATGCTCTATGGCGTGGTTGATGAAGCCGCCGCCGCCGTAGCCGCAGTTGGCCAGGCCGTTCAGGGCCAGCGTGGCGGACCACATCATGGACGCGCGGGCGTTATAGTCCTTCGGGTCCTTCATTATGCGGCGCGTGGAGGCTATCACCGAGCGGGCCACCGCGTGCACGAGCTCGTCGGTGACGGCGTTGTCGGCGTCGGAGGTGGTGAAGTAGTTCTCTATGATATGCGCTATGGCGTCCACGGCGCCGTAGGCGGACTGCTCGCGCGGCAGCGTCATGGTCGCCTCGGGGTCCAGCGCCGAGACGCGCGGGAACAGCGCGGGGCCGCCGGCCGAGTACTTCTGACGGGTCTCCTCGTTGGTGACCACGCAGCCGCTGTTCATCTCGGAGCCGGTGGCCGGTATGGTCAGCGCCGTGAAGAGGGGCAGGGCGCTTTCAACTTCGGCCTTGCCGCAGAAGAAATCCCAGACGTCGCCGCCGTACTTCGCGCCGGCGGCTATGGCCTTGCTCTCGTCTATCACCGAGCCGCCGCCGGCGGCTATTATCATGTCGCAGCCCTCGGCGCGGGCCTTGGCTACGCCGGCGCGCACGTGCGACAGCACCGGGTTGGGCTTCACGCCGGAATGCTCGGCGAAGGCGACGCCGTTCTCCCTGAGCGCGCGGGTGAGCGCCTCGTAGACGCCGTTCTTCTTTATGCTGCCGCCGCCGTATACCAGGAGCGCCTTGCGCCCGGCCTTGGCCGCGGCCGGGCCGAGTTCGGGTATGACGCCGCGGCCGAACACGATCCGCACGGGGTTGGAAAAATCGAAGTTCTGCATAATGCCTCCTTGACTGTGACCAGTGTATATAATCCGGCCGGAAAAAGAAAGGAGGGAGCCGTAAAGCTCCCTCCCTTCCGCGCGCCGCTCCTGTTACCTGGCGGCGTCCACCCTGAAGCCGCGCTGCGGGCCGCCGCCGCGGGTCTGCTGCTGGAGGCAGCCAGAGATGAAGGCGCGGGCTATCGTCAGCTCGTCGAAGGTGTTGATGCCGAAGTAGCGGCTTTTGCCGGCCTTGAAGTCCACGTGGTCCTGCTTCACGAGGTTCTTCGAGTTCAGCTTGCCGGTATAGTCGTTGTACATGACCTCGACGTGGCAGTCGAGGTAGTCGCGGTTGAGGCTCTTGAGCCACAGGCCGTTCTCGCGCAGGTCCGCCTTGAACTCCTTGCTCTCGACGAACTCTATGCGGTCGCGGAAATCCTCGGTAAGGTCCAGGTAGACGTTCGGGTCGCAGTAGTCGCGGTCGGGCCTGAACGAGAGGTAGACCTTGTCGCGCATGATCTTGGCGAGCCTGGCGCCTATCTTGCCGCCGGTGGAGTTGACGTAATCCTCCTGCTGCTCGTCGACGCCGCCGGAGAGGATGTGCGAACCGACGCTCTCGGTGGCGCCTATCAGCGCCGCGCGCAGCCCGCCGCGCACGTAGCCGTAGAGCATGATGCCGTGGAAGTGGTACCAGGCGCCGTACTTGTCGCCCTTGCCCTGGTAGAAATTGCTGATAGTGGCCAGCTTGCGGGTGACGGCCAGCTTGTCGCGGTCCGGGTGGCGCCAGTTGTCGGAGAGGATGTTCTCTATGGTGAGTATGGTCAGGTACACGTCGCCGTTATTCAGGCGGTAGCTGGCGCGGAAGGCCTGGTCCATCGTCATGGAATTGTCCTGGCGCGCGAGGATCTCGTTTATCAGAGCGGCCTCGGTGCCGGTCTTGAAGTGGCGCGACGTGACGCCGCTGGCCAGCGCGGTGAGCAGCTTGGTGAAGTTGAGCGGGATGACCTCGCCCTTGTCCTTGCAGTACTGTATGAACTGGGGGCTCCACTCGTGCGGCTCGCCGAACCTGGGCTCTATGCCGTTGGCGCGCTCCTCGTTGATGATCTGCATCATCATGTTGAGCATCTCTTTCTTGCGGAAAGGGTTGATGCGGCCGTCTATCTGCAGCTTGGAGTTGTGCAGCTGCACTATCATGCGCTCCTTCTCGTCGGCCGGGATGTCGAGCGCCTTTATCTGTTCCTCGGTGGGCATGGGCGCGACCTGCGGGTCCTGCACGACGGGGTTGATGTCGTTGTAGGTGCCGCCGGCGGGGTTGCCGTTGTCCTGTATGATGCCGAACAGCACCTGGAAGAGGGTCTTGGGAAGGTTCTTGGTGTACACGGCCAGCGCCACGTCGCTCTGCAGGTCGTGGCGGCTGTAGGCCAGCTGGCGGTACTGGCGGGCGAACTCGAGGTCGCCGTTTATGCCGGGGATCTCTATCTTGCCGCCTATCACGTGCAGGCGCTGCCCCGGCTTGCCGCTCATCAGCAGCGGGTCGTACGAGCCGGCGTCAAGGTAGAAGTTGGCGGTCCTCGCCGCCGGTACCTCGAAGGCCGAGGTCTCCCTGAGGTCCCTGGCGCTTATGGATTCCAGGCTCTGGGCGGAAGCCGCGGCGGGCGCGAGTGCGAGAACTATTAAAGTTATAAGTTTCACGGTTATTCTCCCCGTCATGCCTCGATATACTATAATCTAACAGACGGAACCCGTTTTGTCGAGCCCGCAAGGGCCTACGCGGGCCCGGTTTTTGGACCTATACGGTACCTGGGACCAACATGAAGATAATACACCTCAGCGAGGCATACGGCTGGTCCGGCGGAGCGGCGCAGGCCCTTTTCCTGGCGCGCGAGCTGCGCGCGGCGGGCCACGACAACATTATCGCCTGTCCCGCGGACGGGGACCTGGGGCGCAGGGCCGCGGCCGACGGTTTCCGCGTGGTGCATTTCCGTCCGAAACGCGATTATGACCTGAAGACGGCCTTCGCGCTGGCCCGCCTGCTGGACGCCGAGCGCCCCGACGTGGTGCAGGCCCACCACCCCAAGGCCCACGCCATGGGCCTGATAGCCAAGTTCCTCGCCCGCCACAAGCCGGTCTTCATCTTCACCCGCCGCGTCTCGCACCCGATAGTGAAGGGCCGCTTCGCGCGGCTGAAGTACACCAGCCGCCTGATAGACGGCGCCATAGCCGTGGCCGATTCCGTGCGCGCCCAGCTCATTGAATGCGGCCTCGAGCCGGGGCGCGTGCGCACCATATACAGCGGCACCGACCCGGAGCGTTTCTCCCCCCGGCCGCCGGACCCGGGCATCGTCTCCGAGCTCGCGCTGCCCGCCGGCCTGCCCGTCGTGATGCTGATCGGCAATTTCAGCGAGCACAAAGGACAGCACGTGCTGGCGGCCGCCTCCAAGATCTTGCGCGCGCGCGGCCTCGACTTCGCGCTGGTCTTCGCCGGGCGCGGCACCGATTCTCCTGAACTGAAGGCGTTGTGCGCCGCCGCCGGCCTGCCGGCGGACCGCTGCCGTTTCCTCGGTCTCAGGAACGACGTGGAGCGGCTGCTAACCGCGGCGTCGGTCAGCGTGAACGCCGCCATAAAGGGCGAGGCCTTGAGCGGCAGCATACGCGAATCCATGGCCGCCGGCGTGCCTGCCGTGGCCGGCAGCATCTCGGGCAACGCCGAGATAGTGACCGACGGCGAGACCGGGCTGCTGTTCCCTCCCGGCGACAGCGCAGCCATGGCCGACCGCCTGGGGCGCGTGCTGACCGACCCCGCCCTGCGCGAGCGCTTCTCCCGCAATTCCGTGGCCAGGGTGCGGGAAGGCTTCAGCACGGCCATAATGGGCCGCCGCACGCTCGAATACTACCGCGAACTACTCTCCCGCCGCGCGGCCTGAAAGCCAGGACCCGGGGCCCCTGAATTTCGTACAATAGAGGTATCCCTTAATATCCGGAGACCATTGTGACACGATCACATCAGCCCAAGCTGCTTTTGACGAGTGTTATGAAGCCCCTCGGTACCGCCTACGGCGACGCCGAGAGCGTAGGTTACGAACTGCTGCACGCCCAGATCACGCGCGCGCAGGGCATGTTCAGCCCCCGCGCCGTGCACAAGCAGTTCGGCCTCGACTATATCGCCGAGAACCTCGAGAATCCCACCGTCGTGCTGCACTACCCGTCCAGCCGCGAACTGATAAAGGAACTGAAGAAAGGCTACGATTACGTCGGCATCTCCTTCATCATGGTGACCTACCACCGCATGAAGGAGGTCTCCGCGCTGGTCCGCAAGTATTCCCCTAATTCCAGGATCATACTCGGCGGCTTCGGCACCGTGCTGCCCGACGAGGCGCTGACGCCGTACGGCGACCATATCTGCCGCGGCGAGGGCGTGGCCTTCATGCGCGACCTGCTGGGCCAGCCGCCGCTGGCGCAGCACAAGCACCCCTTCATCGGCAGCAGCCTGAAGGTCTTCTCGAAGACCGTCTCCTACACCGGCATGATCTTCGCCGGCCTCGGCTGCCCCAACGGCTGCGACTTCTGCTCCACCTCGCACTTCTTCAAGCGCCAGCACCTGCGCCTGCTGCACACCGGCGCCGACGTGTACAACGTCGTGCGCCAGCACCTCGAGCACAACCCCGAGGCCGAGTTCACCATCCTCGACGAGGAGTTCCTGCTGAACCGCGACCGCGCGCTGGAGTTCCGCGACCTCGTCGTGAAGGGCGGCCGGCCGCTGTCGATCTTCGTGTTCGCGTCGTTCAAGGCGCTCTCGATGTACACGCCGGAGGAACTGCTGGAGATGGGCGTGGACGGCGTCTGGGTGGGCTACGAGGGCGAACGCTCCGGCTACGCCAAGCGCGCCAACGACAAGTCCCCCGAAGAGATCATCGCGGCGCTGAAGGCTAACGGCATAACCGTGCTGGCTTCGATGATAGTCGGCTTCGACTACCAGACCCCCGAGATCATAAAGGCCGAGCACAAGCACTTGATGTCGCTGAAGCCCGACCTGTGCCAGTTCATGATCTATAACCCGAACCCCGGCACGCCGCTCTACGAGAAGGTGAAGTCGCAGGGGCTGTTCCGCCGGGAGTTCGCCGAGAACCCCGAGCATTACTGGCACTGGGCCAGCGGCTTCCGTTCGCTCACCGAGCACCCGCACATGACCGGCCAGGTGGTGGAGAAGATGCAGCGCTGGTGCTACGATCAGGATTTCCGCGAGCTGGGCCCGTCGATATACCGCGTGATGGACACTACGCTGACCGGCTACCTGAAGCACAAGGATTCCCCCAACGCTTTCCTGCGCCTGAAGGCCGCGCGTTTCGCGCGCACGCTCAGGATGTCCTACCCGATGTACCTGCCCGGCGAACTGTTCGGGCCCACGCTGCGCGCGCGCGCCATCGTGCACCGCATCAAGAACCGCGTCTACGCGGCGCTCGGCCGGCCCACGGCCGCGGAGCGCGCGCTGAAGTACGGCGCCCTGGCGCTCGCCCTGTGGACCTCGTTCAAGCTCCGCTTCAACCTGTTCCAGAACCCGGCCATGACCCGCAAGGGCTGGCGGCTGCCGCCCGAGCCGTTCACGAAAGAATGGCTGCAGGCGCAGCTGCAGAAGTACAACGTCCCGCAGCGCCTGCAGGTGCTCGTCGAGGAATACGACGGCCGGCGCAACCAGCTGAAGGTGCGCCTCGAGGGCGCGCTGGACGGCCGCCAGGGAGAGAAGCTGGCCGAGGACCTGCGCGCCTACCTGCGCGAGACCAAGGGCAGGCTGCTGATAGATTTCGCGAAGGTGAAGGCGATGGAGGAGAAGGCCGCGCTGGACTTCTACGCGAAGCTCGGCGATTACCGCAAGCGCGTCAGCATCTCGCTGCCGGCCGGCGCGCCAGCGCACGCCGCGCAGTTCCTGCTCCTGGCCGAGGTCTTTAAGATCTACAAGGCTTGAGCCCCCCGTAAAAAGAAAAGGCCCGGGGGACCGGGCCTTTTCTTTTATCCTCTTCCGGCGTCAGTCTAGATCCCCTTTCAGCATCCTGGCCCGGCGCGCCGCCGGGAAGCGCTCTATGGCATAGCGCAGCGCGGTGCGCGGCAGGCGCGCGTAATTGTCGCGGAGGAAATCCGTAAGGGCCTTCTCGGAGCAGCGTTTCCCCGTCTCCCGCAGCATCCAGCCCACGGCCTTGTGCATCAGGTCGTGCCTGTCGCCGAGCAGCAGCCGGGCTATCTTCAGCGCGTCGGCGCAGTCTCCGTCCTTTATGAAGGCGAAGCAGGCGAGCATGGCTATGCGCCGCTCCCAGAGCAGTTCAGAGGCCGCCAGCCTGTACAGCGGCGCCCTGCTCCTGTCCTTCAGCCAGCCGCCCACTATCTGCGGCGCGCTCAGGTCCACCAGGTCCCAGTTGTTTATGAAAGCCGTGTTCGCCAGGTACGCGTCGTAAATGAGCCGGCGTTCCCCGTCTTCGCCGCGTTCGAAACGGCGCACCATGATCGCCAGCGCGCAGGAGCGCGCCTCGTGTACCGGCGAGCGCAGCAGCTTCAGGATCTCGCCGTGAGGGAGGCCGGCGTACTTCAGGGCGATGGCCCGCGCGACCGGGGCGGTCAGCCCGAGGAATTTGTCCCCCTCGGCGTACTCGCCCTTGCCGGTCTTGAAGAAGCGCAGCAGCACGGCGGCCTTCGCTGGGTCGGAGGCGGCGCGCAGTTCGCGCATGAGCCCGGCGGCGTTCATATCAGCCTGCCCTGCAGCAGCCAGGCCAGGCCGAGGAACGAGAAGAAGCCTATCACGTCGGTGACGGTGGTCAGGAAAATGCCGGAAGAATGGGCCGGGTCGTAACCTAGGCGCTTCATCAGCACCGGTATCATGGCCCCGCTCAGCCCCGCCACGATCAGCGTTATCACCATGGAAAGCCCGGCCACCAGGCCAAGCCAGGGGTTGCCTTTCCAGAGCCAGGCCGCGGCGGCCGTGATAACGCCCGTAGCGGCGCCGTTGACCGCCCCGACGTAGATCTCCGTTCTTACCACGCGCCAGGCGTTGTCCGGCGAGACCTCCCGCATCAGCATGCCGCGCAGCACCACCGCCAGGGTCTGCGTGCCGGCGTTGCCGCCCTGCCCGGCTATGACCGGCAGGAACACGGCCAGCACGGCCGCCTTCGCTATGATCCCCTCGAACAGCGCCACGACGGCGCCGGCGAGGAAGGCCGTGGCCAGGTTGACGGTGAGCCAGGGCAGGCGCCGGGTGATCTTGAACCAGGAGGTCGAGAAGGCGCGTTCCTCGGCGCTGGCGCCGAAGAGTATCTGCAGGTCCTCGGTGGCCTCCTCCTCCGTCGAAGCTATGATGTTCTTTGTGTTGACAATGCCTATCAGGCGCCCGTTGGGTTCGGCCACCGGCACGGCGAGGTAGTGACGGCGGGCCGCTATCGCTATGAGCTCCTCGCGGTCGGTGAACGGCGACACCTTCAGCACGTCCTTTATCATGATCTCCTCTACCGGGGTTTCCGGCGAGGCCAGCAGCAGGTCGCGCATGTTCAGCACGCCCAGGAGCGCGTTGCCCTGGTCGGTGACGTAGCAGTAAGAGGCGCTGGGCAGCTGCCGGCGGGCGAGCTGCCGGAGGCGGGTTATGGCCTCGCGCACGCTGGTGCCGCAGCGGAAGGCCGTGAAGTCCGTGTGCATCATGCGGCCGGCGCTGTCCGGGGGGTAGGCCAGTATGTCGGACATCCCCTTGGAGAAGTCCTCGTCGAGAAGCGGTATCACCGCCCTCGAAAAATCCTGGTCCAGGCGGCGGAAGATGTCGGCCGCGTGGTATTTGCCGGTGCGGTGAAGCACCTCGGCCGCCTCGCGGTGCGTCAGACAGGCGAGCATCGCGGCGGCCGGCCCCGGCGGCAGGTTCTCCAGGCACTGCGCCGCGGTGTGCGGCGGCAGGTCGCGCAGGATCTGGGCCGCGTCCCTCGGCGGCAGTCCTTCCAGCGCCTGTGACGCTTTCACCGGGTCGCTCTGTATGAATTTCTTTACTATCTCGATGGCGGCTTCTGTCTTCTTCATAAAATCGTTCGCCGCCCGCGGCTCAGGCGGAGGCCCGCTTGAGCCTGTCCATTATGGCGCGGCCCAGGCCGCGGGCGGGGACGCGCTCGGCGTATATCACGGCGGCTCCGCAGCGCTCCAGGCGGTGCAGCGCGGCGAACAGCGAGGCCGCGGCCTCGCGCAGGTCGCCGGAGGGCGACAGCACCGCGGAGGCCTTCCAACGGCCGGCCGGCCTCTTCGAGAAAGCCAGGTACGCCGCGCGGCGCGAAGGTTTTATCCCCTCCGGCCCGGCGATTATCCTGAGCCGCACCTTGGGCGCGTAATGCTTCTTCAGGCAGCCGGGAGCGGCCGGGTTCTTGTCCCCTCCCGGCTCCGGCGCCGAGGCCTTGCCCGCCACGGCCTCTATGTCCTCCAGCGGCAGTCCGCCGGGGCGCAGCAGCACGGGCCTGCCGCTCCTGAAGGTGATTATCGTGGATTCCACGCCTATGGACGTCCTGCCGCCGTCGAGTATCAGGTCCGGTCCTTCGCCCAGCTGCCGCCGCACGTGCGCGGCCGTCGTCGGGCTGAGCCGGCCGAAGCGGTTGGCGCTTGGCGCGGCCACGGGGCGCCCGGCGGCCTTTATCAGGGCCCTCGCCACGGGGTTGGCCGGCACGCGCACGGCCACCGTCCTGAGACCGGACGTGACTATATCCGGTATCGCGGCGCTCTTCGGGAGGACAAGCGTCAGCGGACCCGGCCAGAACCTGCGCATCAGGCGCCTCGCCGGGGCGGGGACGCGGGAGAACAACTTCCCGGCGCGAGCGGCGGAGCATTCGTGGAGTATCAAAGGGTCGAAGCGCGGCCGGCCCTTGATCTCGAAGATCCGGGCGCAGGCCCCGGGGTCCGTGCCGTCGGCGCCCAGGCCGTAAACCGTCTCGGTGGGGAAAGCCACGACGCCGCCTTCCCTCAGCAGGGCGGCGGCCTTTCGTATGTTCTTCGTCGTGGCTTTTATTACCGGCATAGCCGCGCCGCCGGAGCGGCGCAGTTAAATTTTAGCAATTTATTCGCCGGGCAGACGGGCGACCTTCACTATGGAGATGAACAGCCCCAGCCTTTTCACCACCTCGGCGAACTGGGCGAAGGCCACCGGCTTGGTCAGGTAGTTGTTGCAGCCGGCGCGGTAGCAGGCCTCCACGTCGCGCGGGTCGTCGGTGGTGGTCAGCATGATGATGGGCAGCGTGGCGTAGCGCGGGTCGCCCTTCAGGCGCCTTAGCACCTCTATGCCGTCGAGCCCGGGCATCTTTATGTCCAGCAGCAGCAGGTAAGGCGCGCCGGCCTCGGCGCGCGGGCCGTTCCCCCCGCCCATGAAGAAGTTCAGCGCTTCCAGGCCGTCCCTCAGGCGCAGCAGCGGGTTGGTGACGCCGGCGTCGGAGAAATGTTCGGCTATCAGCCGGGCGTGGCCGTCGTCGTCCTCGGCTATCAGTATGGTGACCGGCCTTTCCCTTTCTTCTTCGGTCATTTTCCCCCCTCCTGCGAATTGGGCAGTTCCAGCGTGAAAACGGCACCGCCGTCCCTGCCCGGCGCGGCCTTTATCCGGCCGCCGTGCCGGTCCGCTATGCGCTTAACGATGGTCAGGCCCAGGCCGTCGCCCTTCACCTCGCCGCGCGGGTCGGCGCGGTAGAAGAGCTGCCAGACCTTGGCGGCCTGCTCCTCGGTGAGGCCCTTGCCGTTGTCCGATACCGTGTATTCGACGGTACCGCGGCCCGTGTCCCGCCCCGAGATCTCTATGCGGAGCTGGCGCGACTTGTCGCGGTACTTGAGCGCGTTGTCCACGAAATTGGAGAACACCTGCGACAGCTGCGCCCTGTCCCCGCGGCAGGGCGGCAGCAGGCCAAGGCATACCTCCGCCCCGGCCTCGCGCAGCTGGAAGGTAGCCGTTTTGACCACCTCGGCGGCGAGCTTCTCCATGTCCAGCGGTTCGGGCCGCATCTCCACCCGTCCAAGCCTGGATATCTTGAGGAGCCCGTTTATCAGCGAGTCCATCTTCGCCGAACTCGACGTTACGAAACTCACGGCCTCGGGCAGTTTCTCCTCCAGGAGCACCTTGGGCCTTCCCTTCTCCTGGGGGAGCAGCCGGCCGAGTTCGGCGCAGTACTTGGCTATGCTCTCGGCAAAACCCTGTATGTTCACCAGCGGGCTGCGCAGGTCGTGCGAACTGATGTAGAGGTAGCTCTCCATCTCCTGGTTCTTGGCCAGCAGTTCGGCGTTCAGCAGCTCGGCCTTCTTTTCGGCCTCGATCCGGGCGGTTATCACGCGGGCCTGCAGTATGTTCTGGTAGGCCTTCAGCGAAAGCTGCTGGGCCATCAGGAAGAGCGCGTCGCAGATCTTCGCGAACTGTTCTTTGGGCATGGACGGGACTTTTGCAAGTTCCCGGGCGAACTCGGCCTCGTCGGCGCCTATCTCCCTCGCGTAGGCAAGGATCTCCTTCTCGTCGCAGTCCTGGTTCTTGACCTGGCCCATCAGCCAGCTGGCGACGTGCCTGCCGCCCACGGTTATGCTGGCCCCGCCGTCCCACAGGCCCCCGCTCAGGCAGCGCTGCATTACCGGACCGTCCGCCTTGTGACGGCCTATCGTGGTGTCGGATAGAGCGCAGTTGCGGCGGCCTTTCTCTGTTCTCCTTATGATGTCGTTGCAGAGGCGGCAGAAATTGCTGGGCCGGGTTATCGGCGTGCCGTCGGGGCGCGTTATCAGCGAGGCCACGCCGGTGGCCGCCGAGAAGGCGTCCTGCAGGCGCTGCA
>ERZ1645187.890-NODE-890-length-28805-cov-9.243096_pt1 | contig 28805 bp, 27 predicted proteins | sample MGYA00575352_ERZ1645187 | MGnify/ENA primary metagenome ERZ1645187 (study PRJEB40837, sample SAMN11349314) | freshwater sediment metagenome | isolation source: river sediment | host: Sediment | place: India: Wazaribad , New Delhi | collected 2017-02-21 ...
GTACAGATGGCAGACTGGCAGATTGGTGGGGCAGGGTATAGCCAGTTTTTATTAAACTTGCAGACTCAGCTAAGTGCATCGGGCTTGCTCTACCCACGGCGGGCAGCGGGGTTGGCCTTTGAACCTTCGTGGCTGGCACACCAACTTAATGCGCTTTATCTGCCGCTGTGGCTAGGGATGTCGCTCAGCGGTTACAGCGCCTATAAGTTTCGCCTGCTTAAGCGAATTACCATCGAAAACTTATTGCTGATCGGCGGACTGCTGACGCTTTTTTATAGTTTTTCGCGGGTCGGCTGGCTGACCATGGTCTTATTAGCTGCTTACATTTTGTTCAGGGCAGCCAACAGGCTATTTAACCACTGGCTGGAAGGCAGCGCCAGTATGCAGCACGCCAAATCCCCCCGCGTTCGCAAGTTTTTCTACAAATTGCTGCTGTGGATTGGGTTGGCTTTGCTGCTGGTGCTGGTCGTGCTATTTTTAGGTTGGATTCTGACCCGTCTTGACCCGCGCATGGAAGATCTGTTTGATCTGAATCGCCTGCGCCAATTTGGCATTTTGGGCTGGGCCAGCCAGCTCATGTTTGCAGAACGGCTGATTTACTGGATTAGTGGATTTCAGGTGTACCTGCGCTACCCGCTGTTTGGCACCGGCTTTGGCGGAATGGGCTACTTTTTTGAACAAGTTGTTCCAGAATTTGGTTACAAACTCCCCGAGATCATCAAGGCCCTCGTTTCAGAGGCATTCATTCCAAATTCAAAAAACCTTTGGGTGCGCCTGTTGGCAGAGACGGGCATTGTCGGGATGAGCGCCTTCACTACCTGGCTGGTGCTGCACTGGCAGCGCGCCAAACAATTGGAGCGGAGCGGCAGAGACGCCCTGGCAGTCGCTTTTGGCCTGGTTGGCCAGCTCTTTTTACTTGCCTTGTTGATGGAAGGTTTCAGCCTGGATACGTTCGGTCTGCCATATTATTGGATCGCCATCGGGCTCCTCGCCTCAGTCGGGCGCTTGCGGGAAAACACGCCGGCAGAGCCGGCAAACTGAATTGGGGTAGGCGTTTTTTGGGCCACCCCTAGGATGGGTAGACTGTCTTAAAGTGAATTCAACCCACCAATTGGGATAAAGGAGCAGGCCGTCAGCCCTGCAGCTCACGCAGTACTGAGAAATCCCATTCCGAAAGATTGCTGTGGCCGCAGCTGAACAGGCAGATTTCAAGCGTACGCTTAATGGTGAGGATGTGGTCGATCAGTTCCTCAACCCCTTTATTGGCAGAGTAAAGAAATGGTCTGGCAAACCCGCCCAGGCTGGCTCCGAGCGCCAGGCACTTGGCCAGGTCAACTCCGCTGGATAGCCCGCCCGAGGCGATCAGCGGTACCCTCAGCCCGGAATCATGAATTTCCTTCAGGCAGAGGGCGGTCGGGTTACCCCAGGTGTCAAATTCTTCAGCTAATGCGGTCAGGCGTGGGTCTTTATGACGGTATTTTTCAACTTTTGACCAGGATGTTCCCCCTGCACCAGCGACGTCAATGGCACTCACGCCGGCTTCCACCAGACGGCGGGCGGTTTCAGCATCGATGCCCCAACCGACCTCTTTGACAATGACCGGCACGGAAATCTGCGCGCAGACTGCTGCAATTTTCGCCAGCAAGCCGCCAAAGCGGGTGTTGCCTTCCGGCTGAAGCGCTTCTTGAAGCGGGTTGAGGTGCAGGATCAGGGCATCGGCGCCAATCATGTCTACTGCCCGGCGGCAGTCATCCACTTCCAGGCCATAGTTGAGCTGAACCGCGCCAAGATTGGCAAACAAAAGCACGTCTGGTGCGTAGCGGCGGATATTAAAAGTGTCACTCAACGCCGGATCCTCCAGCGCGGCGCGCTGCGACCCAACCCCCAGTGCTACACCGGTAGCATTGGCGGCTTGGGCAAATGCCCGATTGAGCTCGGCTGCCCGGCGGCTGCCGCCAGTCATGGATGAAATCAAAATCGGGGCGCTAAGCGTCTTTTTCCAAAAAGAAGTCTGAACAGACACATCCTCAAGGTTGATTTCAGGCAAGGCGCTGTGCCGCAGCGCATAGCGCTCCAACCCATTGGAAATACCTGATTGAACATCCTGCTCAAGATTAATCCGGATGTGTTCATCTTTTCTGTTGGAAATCAGTGAACCGTCAGACATATTCTAGTGTTATATAAGAGACAAATTCCTTTGTCAAATAGTATAATCAATAAAGTCGAAAGAATATAAGAGTGAGGTTGGAAAATGGAAGATACTTTTGAAGCTGTAAAAACAATGATTGCTGACGTACTGAAAATTGACGCTGGCGAAATCACCATGGATACCCGTCTGATCGAAGATCTCAAAGCCGATTCGATGGACCAGTTTTTTATGGTCGATGGGTTATGTGAGAAATTCGGCATCGAAATCAGCAATGAGGACGCCCGGGATATTCATACGGTTGGAGACGCAGTGCGCGTTGTAGATCAGCTGACGAAGAAATAATTTTCCGGACCGATACGCCCTACAAACAAAAAGACCTGAGTTTAATTTGCCTCAGGTCTTTTTACTTTTAATTTTCGGAGTGGGTTAACCTTTCAGATAATCCTGCAGCGATTCCTTGCTGATGCGGAAGGCACTGCCAATCTTGCGGGCTTTAAGTTCGCCGGCGGTGATCGCCGCGACGACATCTTCTTCAGAAACTTTCAAAAAAGCTGCAGCCTCCGCTGGGGTCATCACGTCGGGCAAGGCCGCTGCAGCAGATGCACCTCCCTGGCTTGATGGCTGAGTTGTGCCCTGAGTCATGCCGGCCAGCGAGCCACTCAAAACGTTCCCGATCCCCATGCCAGCACCAATCCCGGCCGTCAGACCAGCGCCGCCCGCCGGGTTTTGGGCAGCGTCGCGCATGGCATCCGCCGCCTGCAGCTGGGTATAAGTCTGCATGTCGAGCATGCCCATCTGGCGCAGTTCTTCAGCCGATTTGTCAGAGGGCTTCAGACTGCCAATATAGAAAGACTTAAGCAACAGCCCGATGGCCAGGAAGTCATCCTGCGATTTGGCCCGTACTGCCGCGCTCAGTTCTTCGGTTAGGCCGATCAATTCCAAGACATTGCTGCTGGAGGTCGTCTCACCCAACACATCCTGAAGCTTTGAAAGCAGCATTGTGCGCAGTCGGGTTTCAATGTCTGAAGTGCGATAAGCCTTCAGCTGTCCGACGATTTGGGTGACGAATTGCTGCGGGTCGCTCACCTGGAAGCTGTAGGAACCGAAGCCCTGCAGCAGGGCGATGCCCAGCCCAACGCCCGGATTTCGGACGATGATGGGTTGGGGAGTGCCCCATTTGCGGTCTGCAAACTCGCGCATCGAAACAAAATAGATCTCAGCAGTAAAAGGCGTCCGATCCCCAAACAACTTGCCAAGCAGATCGGTCAGGAGAGGCAGGTTGGCGGTGCTGAGGGTATGCCGGCCTGGACCCAAAACGTCCAGCGCGCGTCCATCACGGAAGAAAACTGCCGCCTGAGACTCGCGGACAATGACCTGTGAACCGAAGCGCAGATCCGCGACACCGGTCTCTGGAAAACGATGGACAATTTCCTCCATCATCTCATTGGGGTATTCAACGACATCAAATATTCTTGCCATTTTTATTCCTCCTTAAACAATGAACAGCGCCTATTGCGCGGCAACACCTTTGAGGGCGTCAGAGCGTTTGTTGAAGAGCTCAAGCACGTTTTGGCTTTCGGTGGTCAGATGCTTGGTTGCAGCGCTCAGACCGTCGCTGCCGATCGAAGCTTCGACATTATCAATGGCCCGGGTAATAATCTCGACTGAGTCGAGCAGGGCGGAATCGTACTGATAAATGGCAGCCAATTCATCTTCATTTACCTTGACCGCGTCAAAAAGCCCCGCATAGCCATAGGCAGCGGTGCGAATACGATCGATAAATTGGCGCAATTTAATCGCGGCTGCTTCGAGGTCATCGATATACGCCAGACCTCCGGCTGAAATCAGCTCCCGCTGCAGCCCAGAAAGGCGTTGGTACTGGCTCTCGAATGATTCGGCGATATTTTCCCGCAGAAGTTTGTCGGACATGCGCCGGTCTCCGCGTTCCACATACCCCTTGAATCCTGGAATCTTAGCCAACAACTTTTTGATCGGATCTTCATCCCCAAGCACTTTATCGTAAAAATCGCTCATTTTTCTCCTTCATCATTGAAACAGGACAATTTCAACAATACTAAAGCCATTGCCAACGCTTGACGATAGATTTTCTGTGGTTTACAAGTGCGGGCAAACGTTATTATAATTGACTTCAAGAAATGTTTCGAATAGAAGGAGCCCGGATATGAGCTCAAGTTCCAATCGGAGGTGGGGGCCAGTGGAGTATGCTTTATTGGTCATTATCATCTTCCTGATTTTATTTACGCTTATTTCTCTCTTTTGGCCAGCAATACAACTTTTCTATGAATCTACGCTGAAGTAAAGATGACCCACGCTTCGCTTTCAAAGGCGCACTTGCAGCAAAAAACCAGTGGTGTTTTACGGGGCGTGCTGGATTGGATTTTTCCACCTGTCTGCGCTGGCTGTGGCACAGAGGGCAGTTTGCTGTGCGGAGCGTGCCTGTCCAAAATCCACACGATGCCCTTCACGGTGTGTCAACTGTGCGGCAAACCGCTGCGCAGCGCCGGGGTGTGTGCCGCTTGTCAGGCAGACCCACCACAATATCAAGCCCTGCGCTGCTATTCGGTCTATGAAGGGATTGCTCGAGAACTGGTTCACCAGCTGAAGTACGACGGCAATGTTGGGCTCGGCCGAACTCTGGCGCAATTAATGGAGCCGATGGTGCGGGTATCTTCCTGGCAGGTGGATTTGGTCGTCCCAATCCCCTTGGGTGAAGCCAAACTTGAGGAGCGGGGCTACAACCAGGCGGGCGTGATCGCCAGAGCTTTGGCGGAAGAGCTGGAACGGCCTTATGCTCCAAGCGCGTTGATTCGCATCAGCGAGGCTCATTCGCAGGTAAAACTGACCGCTGAAGCTCGCCGAGGAAACGTCCGCGGGGCTTTTCGGGCGGACCCAGACCTGGTGTCGGCTAAATCCATCTTGCTGGTGGATGATGTTTTTACGACCGGTGCCACCATGCGCTTCGCTTCAGAGGCAATAAAATCCGCCGGTGCGGCGTGCATTAATGCGCTAACATTCGCCCGGGCGGGTTTGAAGAACAGAGAGATAAACCCTATCCCTTTGACCCAACCAAAAGAAGTATAATTTTTAAAAATCCCAGGAGGTTCACATGGCACTAAAGGTCGATATCTTTACCAAAGATTTGGAGCTTACTGAACGAATTCAGGATTATGCCTCAAAGAAAGTGGGCAAGCTCGAGCGGTTTCTGAACGAAATTGATGAATGCCGCGTAGATCTTGGCCAGGCACGTACCGCCCGCAATGCCTCTGATCGGTTTATCGCCCAAATTACCATCCGGGGAAGGGGTTTCATCCTGCGGTCGGAAGAACGCTCTGATACCATTTTTGCAGCAATTGACCTGTCTGTGGACAAAATGACGCGGCAGATTGAACGCTTCAAGGGCAAGCATTGGCGCAAGCGTGCTGAAGAGAAGCCGGCCGAAGAAATTGCCGAAACAGAAGCTGACACCGAGCAGGAATTCCCCGAGCCGGTCATTGTGCGCCGCAAGAGCTTCCCGCTGGTCCCGATGGATGAACTGGAAGCATTGGAACAACTTCAGCTGCTCGGTCACGAAGATTTCTTTGTGTTTTTCAATTCAACTTCAGGGAAAATCAACGTGCTTTATCGCCGGCGGGATGGCACGTACGGCTTGATTGATCCGATTGTTGGCTAGTATTTTGGCTCTGACATTCTACGCAGCCTGGACAACCCCAGGCTGCGTTGTCTACAATCGGCAGATAAATATTCAAAGGAAGTCTTATGGATTGCAATAGTGAACTCAGCCACATCGCAGGCTTGTTTTGCGACAATGAGATGGACACCGAAACCATCGAAAAATCAACATTGGAGACTCTGAAAGCCATTGGGGAGGACCCCCGACGGGAAGGGTTGCAAAAAACGCCGGCGCGTGTGGCTAAAGCCTACAGCGAGATTCTCAGTGGGTATCGAACGGACCCGGTGGCTCTGATCAACGGGGCTTTGTTTGAAGTTGAATACGATGAAATGGTGATCGTCAAAGACATCGAATTTTATAGTCTGTGTGAACATCACATGCTGCCATTTTTTGGCCATGCCCATGTCGCCTATATTCCGCATGGGAAGGTGATCGGTCTTTCAAAGATACCCCGAATTGTGGACTTGTTTGCGCGTAGATTACAAGTTCAAGAACGGATGACCCAGCAAATTGCCGATTTTATCCAGGCCAGCATTAACCCGGCCGGGGTGGGCGTGGTGATCGAAGGGCAGCACCTGTGCAGCATGATGCGCGGCGTCCATAAACAGGAAGCCAAGATGACGACTTCCGCCATGTTGGGCGTCTTCCGCGAAAACCTGGAAACGCGGATGGAATTCTTGAATCGGATTTCTGGTTAGGTACCGGGCGGGAAGTCTTGGCGCGTCCGCGTAATTTCAACGCCAACTTTAGCAGCGCTGCGGACGATATGGGGCTTTTCAACCCGCACAGTCACGGCTTCTACTGGAAAGTTTTCGAGAAGGTGACGCGCCAGGTGTTCAGCCAAGGCTTCAACAGTATGGAAGGCGGTTGCAGCCACTTCGGCACGCACAGACTTGGCTGCCGTAGAATAATTGATGGTGTCAGCGATGTTGTCGCTGCGGCCGGCCTGATGCAGATCACGGATCAGCGTCAGGTTGATCAAAATTTCTTGTGGGTTGTCCCGTTCCGGATGCTTTACACCCAGAATGCCAGTCGCAATTAGGTCAGTAATCAAAATTTTATCCAAGGTGCACCTCGTGGCTGCTGGGTATATTCTAACAGGAGTAGATTGAATGCGGTTTACTTTCTTCTCGATCAACCCGATTTTTCCGGACCGTGTGACTGGCGGAGCTTCAAAACACCTGGTACGGCTTAGCCGCCACATGACCAGCCTGGGGCATGATGTCACCATCCTTTGCGCGCAGGCCGTTCCTGGCCAACAGCCTTTTGTCCTATCCGGAGGGGCGCGGGTAGAACCATCCCTACACTTTCATCAGCCTTTTCCCCAGCCATATGCGATTGCTCCGGGAGAGCTGGCAAATATTGTCGAAACCCTTCAAGCGCATCTAAGCCAATCTGATCGCTTTTACATCCATGACGGGGAACTGCTGCTGCCCTTCGTGTATGACACCGTTCCAACGGTAAGCTCCTTTCGCGACAATATCTATCCCGAGTCGGTTTTGGGAAGCTTTTTGACGCAGGCGGACGAAATCATCGCGGTTTCGCCTTACTCGGCAGCGGTAATCAGAGCCAGCGCTGGCAGGCTGCGGCCCGGATTGAACCATCGCATTCACGATGTTTCAAACGGAATTGACCCGGAAGTATTCCACCCAACCGATCCTGCTGCTTTGAAGCTCAAGTTAGGGATCGTCGACCCGCAAAAGCAGATCATTCTGCATCCGCACCGCCCGGAAGAAGGCAAAGGCCTGGCCGCCTCGCTTGAAGTTTTGAATCTGCTGGTACACCGTTACGGCTTCGACCAACTTCTGCTTCTGGCGCCACGCTGGCTGGAAGATATGGAAGGTCTGCAGGAGGACCGGTTTTATCAATCCATTCAAGCCAAAATCGCGGCTTACGGTCTGCAGGGGAATGTTCTTTTTCATCCCTGGCTGGCACAAGATCAGATGGCTGCCTGCTACAGCATGGCATCTTTAAGCCTCTGCCTGGGCAGCTTTGTGGAAGCCTTTGGCAATACCGCATATGAATCGCTCTGCTGTGGCACGCCCACGATTGCGGCACGCATTGGTACCCATCGCAGCCAGCTGCCGGACAGCCTGATAGACAAGGTAGACCCGCAGGATTGGGATACTGCAGCGGCGATGGCCGCTGAGATTCTGCGTTCTGGCCGAAGGGTCACCGAAGAACAACAGCGCCAGATTTTGGAGGTTTTTTCTCTCCAAAAGCAGTTAGAAACGTATGCTGACATTCTGATCAATGTGCAAAAAAGGCCAAACCTGGCAGAGATGGTGCAGCCATCAAAAGAAGCGGGAAAATTTATGCTGGCGCCCTGGTGCTATGTGAGCGCTCAGGGGATTTATCATGACTACGCCGGACGATATTACACAGCCGCCGACGTCCCGGGCTTTGACCGGCTGGTGGCAGCCTGCGTCAGGGATGAGTACGTTTTGCTTGAGTCACTGCCAGCCGCAACGCTTCAGGGCGCAGCTGAGCTGACGATTTTAGTGCCAGCTGATTAAAGGTTTTCGCCGCCGTCCACCTGCAGCACCGCACCGGTCATAAAATCTTGATGGAGCAGATGGAGCACGTTTTGGGCGATGATCTCGGGGCTTCCGATCCGCTTGAGTGGGATGCGTCGTTCAGCCAAAGCCTGCAAATCGGCATTCTCATGACCAGCTAGCGGCAGCATTACGCCGGGTGCAATTGCGTTTACCGTGATATTTGGGGCTAACTCCAGCGCGAACATGGCAGTCATCTGGCGGATAGCCTGTTTGGTCAGACGGTAGGCAAAATGATCGCTTCCGTTGCGAGAGACCTTCGCATCCGATATGTTGATCACTTTCCCGGGCAGGTCTGGGGGCAGCTGCAGGGCAAAAGCACGCGTCAGCAACAGTGGAGCGAATAGGTTTAACCTGAATTGGGATTCCAGCATCTCGGAGGTCGTTTCCAGCCCGCTGCCTTTCAGGTAGATGGCAGCATTGTTTACCAAAATATCATAATGGCCAAAGCTTTCTACCACCTGACGGCTGAGCTCCTCCACCTCGCCGGCTTGCGAGAGGTCAGCGGAAAACACCTGCGCCCTCACCCCCAATTGACGGGCTTGCGCCGCAACCTCTAGGGCATCATCGGCCGAGCGGTTGTAGTGCAGCGCCAAATTGCAGCCTTCAGCAGCCAAAGCCAGAGCAATGGCACGGCCAAGACGCACCCCAGCGCCAGTCACAAGGGCTACTTTATTGCTTAGTTCCATTGAGGCCTCCGGTTGAGTCAAGCTGCACTTATTTTTGGATGATTGCTAAATTTTTTGACGGCGCCGCTGCGCTGCATTAAATACGCTGAACAGCTTTTGTTCAATGGTAGAATTTTATCATCTCAAAATCCAGGAGTGATGATGTGTCTACCTCGATAGTTGATGATGCTTTAAAAACCATTCGGTTTGTCTCCGCAGATGGCGTTCAAGTTGCAAATTCTGGCCATCCTGGTCTTCCCATGGGGGCGGCAGCTTTGGCCTATACCATTTTCATGCGACATTTACGCCATAACCCCAAAAACCCAAATTGGCCCAACCGCGATCGTTTTATCCTCTCTGGGGGTCACGGTTCCATGCTTCTTTACAGCATGCTGCACCTGACAGGCTATGGTGTCTCGCTGGAAGATTTAAAGCAGTTCCGCCAATGGGGCTCAAAAACCCCCGGCCATCCAGAATACCGCCATACGCCAGGGGTAGAAACCACCACCGGTCCCCTGGGCCAGGGGTTTGCCAACGGGGTCGGCATGGCCATGGCGGAAGCTCACCTGGCGGCTGAATTTAACACACCCGACCAGTCACTGGTCGACCACTATACCTATGCAATCGTAACCGATGGCGATCTGATGGAAGGCATCAGTTCAGAAGCGGCTTCACTGGCTGGGCACCTGAAACTGGGCAAGCTGATTTATCTTTACGATGACAACCGCATATCCATTGAAGGGTCGACCGATATCGCCTTTACTGAAGACCGTGGCGCGCGCTTCGAGGCTTTCGGCTGGCAAGTACTTCGCGTCGCTGATGGCAACGACGTGGACGCCATTGACCAGGCCATCCGCCTGGCAAAACAGGATCCCCGGCCTTCGTTAATTATCTGCCGGACTACCATTGGCTATGGTCTACCGACCAAGGCGGGCACAGCCGGCATTCACGGCTCACCCGCGGGTTGGGAAGAACTCAATCAGGCTAAAAACGCTGCAGGTTGGCCGCTGGAACCGCTTTTCTACATCCCACAGGATGTATTGGAACATTTCCGCGAAAGCGTCACATCCGGTCAAAAAGCCGAAAATGAATGGAATACGAAGTGGGAAGCCTACCAGTCCGCCTACCCTGAAAAAGCAGCCGAATTTGAGCGCAGAATGCAGCGCAAGCTGCCCGATGGCTGGGCACAAGCCCTGCCGGTATTTGCCAGCGACAAAAAAGGCATGGCCAGTCGGGCTTCCTCCGGGAAGGTGCTGAATGCCATCGCCAAAGTATTGCCCGAATTGATAGGCGGTTCGGCCGACCTGGCGCCTTCCAACAATACCTGGCTGGAAAATCAGCCGGCCTTCAGCGCAGAAGAACGCAGCGGCAGGAACATTCATTTTGGGGTCCGGGAACTTTCCATGGCCGCCATCACCAATGGCTTGTACGTCCATGGTGGACTGATTCCCTACGCAGCGACATTTCTGGTTTTTTCCGACTATGCCCGCGCAGCAATCAGAGTGGGCGCACTTTCTGGCATGGGGAGCATCTGGGTATTCACCCACGATTCCATTTGTGTTGGTGAAGATGGCCCGACCCACCAGCCCATCGAACAACTGATGAGCTTGCGGCTCATCCCTGAATTAATTACCATCCGGCCGGCTGATGCCAATGAGGTTGCCCAGGCCTGGAAGGTGGCGATTGAATCCAGAAACAAACCCACCGCGCTGATCCTCTCCCGCCAAAATCTGCCGACACTTGACCGCACCGCCAACGCCGGAGCGGAAGGTCTGCGGCGGGGCGCGTACATTCTTTACCAGAGTCTTCCGGCGACCCCGGATTTGATCCTGATGGCGAGTGGTTCGGAAGTAAGCCTGGCGCTGGAAGCTGCTCATCAGCTGGAGACCGAAGGTCAGAATATCCGCGTCGTGTCATTCCCCAGCTGGGAGCTGTTTGAAGCGCAAAGTGACGCCTACCGGTCAGAAGTCCTGCCTGAGCGTGTAGCCCGGCGGATTTCCATCGAGGCCGGCGTAACCAGTGGATGGCAAAGATGGACTGGCGAGCACGGGGTCAACATCGGCATCGATCACTATGGCGCTTCCGCTCCGGGCGAGTTGGTAATGAGAGAGTTTGGGTTTAGCGTCGAAAATATCGTCACACAGGCCAAACAGCTTTTGAGCAGGTAATGAAAGGAAGAATCAATGAATAATTCCGAAGCACTCTACCAGCAAGGCCAGTCCATTTGGTACGACAATATTGAACGGGCGCTGCTGGATGATGGCACGCTGGCTGGCTTGATAGAGAAGCGGCTGATTTACGGGGTAACATCCAACCCGAGCATTTTTGAGAAAGCCATCGTTGGGTCTGCCACTTACGATGATTCATTGCAGGCGATGGCCTGGGCCGGATTGGATCAGGATCAAATCTACCTGCAGCTTGTAAAAGAAGATATCCAGCGTACCGCTGACTTGTTTAAAGGACTGTACGAGCGCACGAACGCGCAGGATGGATACGTCAGCCTGGAAGTGAACCCCTTGTTGGCGCATGACACCGAGGGCACGATCATGGAAGGCAAAGCGCTGTGGGCACAAATTAACCGGCACAATCTGATGATTAAAGTGCCCGCCACACCGGAAGGAATTCCGGCGATCAGAGCCTTGACCGCGGCCGGCATCAATGTTAATGCCACCCTGATTTTTTCCATCGCCCGCTATCAGGACGTGATGGAAGCTTACATCTCTGGGCTGGAAGAGCGAATTGCCGCCCACGAAGAGGTCGAACGTATTCATTCGGTAGCCTCCTTTTTCGTTTCCAGGATAGATACGCTGGTTGATGAATTGTTGGATCAAATTGCGCCGTCTGACCCACAGGCAGCCCAGCTGGTCAGCTCGCTGAAGGGACGCACGGCAATCAACTATGCCCGGATGGCTTATCAACAATTCCGGAAGACTTTTGGCACAGAACGTTTCAAACGACTCGAACAGGCCGGCGCCAATATTCAGCGTCCGTTGTGGGCCTCTACCGGCACGAAAAACCCGGCATATTCTCCGGTGTTGTATGTCGAAAACCTGGTTGCCCCGCAAACAGTAAATACCGTCCCGCCCGCCACACTGGAAGCTTTGAATGCCAGCTGTGGCACGGATGCCTCGATCGAAAATGACCTCACCCAGGCGGAACGCCAGTTGGCCCAACTTGAAAACCTGGGGGTCAGCATGGATCAGGTGACAAGCGGACTGGAAACAGATGGCGTCCGAAAATTTGCCCAGGCATACCAGACCCTCCTCAGCGCGATCGAAACCAAGCGTCTGGCTTTTTTAAATGAACTGGGCGGGTTGAGCCCCGTCGTGCAAGCACGATTAATGCAGTCTTCGGATGCAGTAATTGTCTCCAGGATGTTTGCCAAGGATCCGTCGCTCTGGACTGATGAAGCCCAGGCCTTTGATGAGATTCGCAGCCGGTTGGGCTGGCTGGACCTTCCGGAGCGTTCTGCGGAGTTAATCCCCGAGTTGGAAGCCTTCCGCCAGGAATGCCTCGATGCCGGTTACAACGATGCACTGGTATTGGGCATGGGTGGCTCTTCACTGGCGCCGGAAGTGATGAGCCTGACGCTTGGGTCATTCGTTCCCGCGGGCAGCGGGCTGAGACTGCAAATTATCGATACCACCAATCCGGACGAGATCCGGCACAAAGCTGAAGCCCTCGATCTGAAAAAAGCCTTATTGATCGTCTCCAGCAAATCGGGGACGACCAGCGAAACGCTTTCTGCATTTAACTACTTTTGGAATGTGCTCGAAGCCCTTGAAGGGCTCGAAGCTGGGCGCCATTTTGCCGCCATCACCGACCCGGGCACCCCGCTGGAAAGCCTGGCCCGGCAAAAAGGATTCCGCCGGGTTTTCAATGCCCCAGCGGATGTGGGAGGCCGCTATTCAGCTTTCACCACTTTTGGCCTCGTGCCAGCCGCGGTAATGGGTTTAGACCTGGTGAAACTGCTTCGTAGTGGGCATCTCTCCCAGCTGGCCAGCCAACCGGATGTCCCTTACCCGGCCAACCCCAATTTGATGTTGGGAATCGTGTTGGGTCAGGCTGCGCTTTCTGGCCGCGACAAGCTTACTTTTTTGACAGACCCGCCAGCTGCTGCGTTGATCCCTTGGTTGGAGCAGCTGATTGCCGAGAGCAGCGGGAAGCAAGGCAAGGGAATATTACCGATCGAAAACGAGCCTTTGCTGCCGGACTTAAATTACCAGTCAGATCGGATGTTTGTTTATTATTCCTGCGGCGGAGAGAATCAGGGCATGGCAGATGCTTTAGCACAAGCCGGGTTCCCGGTGCTGACCCTCAGGATGCGCTCTCCTTACGATTTGGGGCGCGAGTTCTACCGCTGGGAATACGCCGTTGCGATTGCCTGCGCGCTGCTGAGAGTGAATGCCTTTGATCAGCCGAATGTGCAAGAAAATAAAACGATTGCAAAACAAAAAATTGACGAATATCATACCCTTGGTTTTCTCAAAGAAGGCAGTCCGTTGTTCGAAGATGACCTGGCGGCAGTTTACGGTCAAACTGCAGAATGGATGCAAGACTGCACTTCAGCCACTCAAGTGCTGCAGCGCGGGTTTGAAATCCTCCCAAAGCGCGGGTATGTCGTCTTGAGTGCCTATCTTGAACGCAGCGAAGCTAACACGGCGGCCTTGCAATCATTGCGAAAAAAAATACTTGAAAAAACCCACGCCGCGACCACCTTGGGGTTTGGCCCGCGCTTTTTGCATTCCACCGGCCAGCTGCATAAAGGCGGACTTGCGGGCGGATTCTTCATCATTCTGACTCAAGACCCGCAAGAAGACCTCGAAATCCCTGGGGAGGGTATGACTTTTGGCACACTGCAAAAAGCACAGGCTTTGGGCGACCTGGACGCGCTTTTGGGCCGCGGCAAAACTGCCATCCGGCTCCACCTCCGCAGTCACACCAACCCGGCCGATCTGCTCTGAGGAGTCAGCCTTTATTAAAGCGGCCGCTGTGAAGCTGCCGCTTTTTTAGTCCCCAATCGGGCTTGCCTGAAGGGTAAAAAATTCTTCCATAGTTCACTCCGCTGCAGGCGCGAGGGAATGGGTTTGTATTGTATAATTTTGCCAGACCATCATCAGCTTGGGAGTTTTACGCAATGAGAGTCTTGGGAGTTGACCCTGGAGAGGCAAGAATTGGACTGGCAGCCGGCGATACTGAAACACGCCTGGCAAGCCCGCTCATGATTCTCGGCCATGTCAGCCGGCAGGAAGATGCCTCTGCCATCGTCCGAATCGCAGTTGAGCAGCATTGCGAAAGGATTGTCTTGGGCCTCCCGCTGGACAGCGATGGTCAGCCCGGCCCCCGTGCCAGAAGCGTCATGCGCCTGGCAGATGCCATCCAGCAGATGGCAACCCTGCCGGTCGATCTTTGGGACGAGAGTTTTAGCAGCCAGGATGCGCGCCAGTTTTTGGCGCTCACCGGAGCAAAAAAAAAGAAGCGCGCCCAACCGCAGGATGACCTTGCGGCAAGCTTGATCCTCCAAGATTACCTGAGCAACCAACCTGAAAGCATTCGGAGCGAAAAAAATGCCTGAGCGGAGCACTGGCAACCAGAGTTTGCGCATTGTGCTGCGATTTACCGCCGTCGCCATCCTTGGTTTTTTGCTTTTCAGTTTCTGGAAGGCAAACACAACTGTTATCGCCCAATTCGGCCTTCCAGCGGAAGGCTTGGGGTGGGTTCAACGCGCACGGCTCACGCTCAATTTATACCGCCAGAAGGATCTGCTGACGACGGCAGCTCCGGCTGAAGGTGAATCACGTAAGTTTTCAATTGAACCGGATGAAAATGTGCGCATGATCTGTGCTCGACTCGAGAGCGAGGGTTTCGTGCTCAGCGGACCAGCGGTGTGCGATTATCTGGTCTATACTGGTAGCGATCGTTACCTGCAGAGCGGCACGTTCACCTTGCGGAGCGGTTTAAACACGGTTGAAGTGGCGGATAGACTGAGCAACCCGAAGGCCCGCGATATTGTTCTGAGCATATTCCCCGGTTGGCGTCTCGAGGAAATCGCCGCTCAAATTACCAACCTCGGGTTTAACTTTGGGGGTGAAGAATTTTTGACCATCACATTAAACCCACCTCAAGCCCTGCAGGAAATGCTGGGGTTAACAGCCGGACAGAGCCTTGAAGGATTTTTTCTTCCGGGAACCTACAGCTTCGAACCGGAAATCAGTGCCCAAGAAGCTGTGACCAGCGTTCTGCGGACGTTTGTGGCCAAAACCCAAGAGCTGGCTGTCAGTGAAAGAGTTACCGCGGCTGGGTTGGATTTTTATGATGTCGTCATCCTGGCATCCATTATTCAGCGAGAGACCACCGATGCCGGCGAGATGCCGCTCATTGCCTCCGTTTTTTATAACCGCTTGGCGGTCGGCATGAAATTGGAGACTGACCCAACGGTACAGTACGCTTTAGGTTTTGATGCGCAGGCGGCCACCTGGTGGCAAAGCCCGCTGGATTACACAGACCTGCAGGTGGATTCTCCATTCAATACTTACCGTTTCGGCGGTCTGCCGCCTGGCCCGATCTCGAATCCAGGCCTGGAGGCGCTTACAGCCGCAGCCCAACCGGCGGAGAGCCCCTATTATTACTTCAGGGCGAGATGTGATGGCAGCGGCACGCATGATTTTTCAGAAACCTACGAAGAACATCTTGGCAAAGGATGTGAATAAAAGAGTGGAGGTCAAACCTGATGAATACTTTAGGCATTGATATTGGCGGTTCAGCGGTAAAAGGTGCTTTAGTCGATACTGACAGCGGCGAGCTGGCTTCGGAACGCATCCGAAAAGTGACGCGCACCATCTTGAAACCCAAGGAAATTGTCGGTTTAATTGTCGCCATCCAGCAGGAATTGAAATATTCCGGACCAATTGGCGCTGGTTTTCCGGGTATCGTCAGGCATGGCATCATTCATTCTTCAGCCAACCTGCACAAAGCATGGATCGGAGAAAACCTGGGTGAGATGCTTTTCAAGGCGACCGGTCAAAAAGGTTATGTGCTCAATGACGCCGATGCCGCTGGCCTGGCAGAAATGCGCTTTGGCATCCCAGAAGCGCGGAACAAGCATGTTGTCCTTTTCCTGACGGTCGGCACGGGGATTGGCTCAGCATTTTTTTTGGATGGCAAACTGTTGCCCAATACCGAACTCGGGCATGTGCAAGTTCGCGGCAAAGATGCCGAATACCGCGCCAGCGCGGCCGTCAAGCGCCTTGAAAAACTTAGTTGGAAAGCTTGGGGCGAAAGGTTTAACGAGGTTTTACAAACCTATGAATTTCTCTTCAGCCCAGATTTGATCATCTTAGGCGGTGGCATCAGCACCCGCTTTGATGATTTTTCGAAGTACCTTAAAGTGGACACCCAGGTATTACCCGCCAAGCTGCAAAACCTGGCGGGCATTATCGGCGCAGCGATGGCTGCCCGCGAAGCGCTTTGAGGCGCAAAGGCCGTTTAAAGGTCGACGGCCAGGTACCCGGGGCCGCTCTCAAAAAAATCGCGGTTGCGCTGGATGGAAGGCGTCAGATCGACCGTTTCACCTGCGGCAAGCGTCCGGGCGGCCAATATTTTTACCGGTTCACCTTCATAGGTAAAGACGTCCGCTTGTTCCTCAAAGCCGGCAGTCCCCAAGGGCGCGCTCAGTTTCTCGCCACCGCTGGCGACATACGCCGAGGGGACCTCCAACAACGGGAAGATCGCCCCATATGGGCATTCCGGAACGCAGGCGCCACAGTCAATGCAAGTGTTTGGATCGATATAAAAAGATGGCCATTCTTCCTGTGGTTTGCCGGGCACAATACAGGCGACCGGGCAGGCGACCACACAGCCGGCGTCCCTAAGGCACAATTCAGTGATTACGTGAGCCATACCATTCTCCAATCGGATAGGATATCAGTGAGAAATATTACCATACACCCAGGCAGGCTTCCGGTTGAGTAAAAAAGATTCGACACGCAACGCGCTTTTGCTGCTTTTAGGCGGCATTGGCGCAGTTTCCACAGCATCCATCCTGATCCGTTTCGCCCTGAATGAAGCATCCCCACTGGTCATTTCTGCGTACCGCATGGCGCTGGCAGCACTGCTCGCGGCAGTGCTCAGTCTGACCAACACAGCCAAAGAACCGTTTCACCCTAAACTTAAGGATTTCACCTGGATGAGCCTGGCGGGCTTGTTCCTCGCCCTTCATTTTGCCAGTTGGACGACTTCGCTCGCTTTGGTCAGCGTCAGCAGTTCTGTCATCCTGGTGACAACCACGCCGCTCTGGGTGGCACTGGTTTCACCGATCTGGCTGAAAGAAAAAATCAGCCCTGCCTTTTACGTCGGCCTGGCGCTGGCGCTTGGTGGCAGTGTGCTCGTCGGGTTTAGTGAAGCCTGTTCTTTTTCAGCTGCCGGCGTCGCCTGCCAGGCTGCCAGTCTGAACAGTGACACAACAGTTCTGAGCGGACTGTTCCTGGCTGTGTTCGGTGCCTGGATGGCTGCCGGTTATTTGCTCATCGGACGAAAATTAAGGGGAACCATTCCGGTATTTCCGTACACCACGTTTGTGTATGGCATTTCGGCGGTATTCTTGATTTTGGCACTGATTTTGCGCGGTGAGCAGATGTGGGGGTACAGCCTGAAGGCGTATGCGCTCTTTACTGCCATGGCAGTCATCCCGCAGACACTGGGGCACTCGGTATTAAATTATTCTCTAGAGAAGCTGCCGGCATCGGTGGTTTCGCTCTCACTTTTGGGGGAGCCGGTCGGAGCAACCGTGTTGGCAGCGTTATTTTTAAATGAAAAGCCGTCGTTGATTCAAATCATCGGCGGCTGTATCATCCTCGGGGGGATCGTCTTTGCGGTATGGCCGCGCCAGGTCAATGCGGCTTGACGCTTCCGGAGAGCCGTTGGTTGAGCTGGCGGGTATATTCTTGTTTTTCTTCCTCAGGTAGCCGGCTATAGAGGAAGTTTAAATTCCTCAAACGGTCGGCGGCAGCATCCGATAGCGCATCTTCCTGCATGCGCCACGACCAGTTGCCGCTTTGCGATCCGGGCATGTTCATCCGGGCAGAAGCGCCCAGTGCCAGTACATCCTGCATCGGAGCACCAACATTCTCCGCACAAGATTGCCAGATGGCCCGCATCATCGCCCAGGCGACTTCATCCTCGCCCGTATGGAGATAATTCAGGCAAAAAGCCTTCTCTTCGGCTGAAGCATTCTGGAACCAGCCTAGAGCTGTGTTGTTATCATGCGAACCGGTATAGGCGAAGCAGTTGCGCGGATAGTGATGCGGCAAAAAGTCATCTTCGGGGTCTCCGGTGAAGCCAAACTGAAGTATTTTCATCCCGGGCAGGCCAAAACCATCGCGCAGCTCGACCACATCATCGGTGATGACGCCGAGATCTTCGGCAATGATCGGCATGGCTGGAAAGTTTTCTTTAAAGGCCTGGAAAAGTTCTTTCCCAGGGCTCTTAATCCATTCACCGTTTCGCGCGGTCGGACTATTGGCGGGTACGTGCCAGGCGGCCGCAAAGCCCCGAAAATGATCCATGCGGACGACGTCCACCAGTTTTAAGGTTTGGCGCAGACGGTCAATCCACCAGCTGTAGTGCTGGGCGCGGTGTGCTTCCCACTTATACAGCGGGTTCCCCCAGAGTTGACCGTCGGCCGAAAAATAGTCCGGCGGCACGCCGGCCACCATGGTGGGGTTCAAATTTTCATCCATGAGAAACAGATCTGGGTTAGACCACAGATCCGCACTGTCAAATGCGATCACAAACGGCATGTCGCCAATGATCCGGAGCCCAAGCTGGTGAGCGTAAGCCCGCAGGTTAATCCACTGACGCGAGAAAAGGAACTGGTTGAACTGATGTTTCAAAATACTGGCGGAAAGCTCTTGCCGGGCCTGACGAATAGCGTCGCCATCGCGACGCTTGAGCGGCAGAGGCCAAAGGTTCCACGGATTGCCACCTTGGCTCTCTTTGATGGCCATAAACAGGCTGAAATCGTCAAGCCAGGCAGCGTTATCAGCTTGAAATTGATTGAATTCTTTTTCAAATGCTACGGATTGAACCTGGCGGTAGCGTTCAAAGGCACGTTGCAGCAAGGTATTCTTCCAGATGATCGCCGGCCCGAAATCCACATGATCTGCCGGAAAATCCGGCCGATCCTTGAGGTCAGCCATGGTTAACAGCCCTTCTTCCAGCAAGAGGGTTGGACTGATGAGGTAGGGGTTGCCCGCTACGGCAGAGAAGCATTGGTAGGGTGAATCGCCATACCCGGTCGGGCCCAGCGGTAAAACCTGCCAAAATTGCGTACCGGTTGTATGGAGAAAGTCCAGCCAGCGGTAAGCCTGGGGGCCGAGGTCTCCGATTCCATCCGGGCCGGGCAGGCTGGTCGGGTGCAGCAAGATTGCAGAGGCTCTGTGGTTATCCATGAGTTCCTTTCGTCAGGCAGTTGGATCGGAGATTAAATCGCGATAAACCTGAAGGTAGCTTTGGGCTGAATTTGCCCAAGAAAAATCTGACGTCATCGCATGATGCTGCATTAGCTGCCAGACAGACTGGTCTTTAAAGACCGTCAAGGCGTCATCCAGGCGCTTAAGGAACGCTTCCGATGTCTGACCGGTAAAGAGGAAACCGGTGGCTTTTTCCAGATCCGAATCGTAGTCAATAATGGTGTCCTTAAGCCCACCCGTGGCGGTTGCCAGCGGTAAATTCCCATAGCGCATGGCGATCATCTGGGAGAGGCCACACGGCTCATAGAAAGATGGCATCAGGAATATGTCGCCACTTGCGTATAGCAATCGTGCAAGGGCGTCGTCATAGCGCAAGAATGCAACCACCCGATCCGGGTGTTGAACCGCAAGCTGGCGGGTTTCAGCTTCCAGCTCCGGGTCACCCGTTCCCAAAACTGCCAGCTGCCATTCCTTTTCCAGCATCCTGGGGAGCGATTCGAGGATCAATCCAATGCCTTTTTGACGATCCAGCCGGCTGACCACCGTCAGCAGGGGAATGCCAGCATCAACCCTAAAGCCGGCATGCATTTGAAATTCGGACTTGGTCTGGCTTTTACCCGCCAAATTTTCCGCTGAAAACGAGTGTGGGATGTGGCGATCAGAGGCGGGATCCCAGGCTTTTGTATCGATCCCATTGATAATCCCCATGACCTTGGAGCGATGTTTTACTAAATAGTCGTTCATTCCGCAGCCAAACTCGGGCGTCAGAATTTCTTGGGCATAACCTGGAGAGACGGCGATCACCCGATCTGCAGCTGAAATCCCCAGAGGCAGCGGGGTAAAATGCGCCCAATCCGGCAGATCCTGGTCGGCTGAGGGCACAAAACCCAGCTCGCTCATCGCGTTTTGTGAGCCATGGCCATTGAATGGCAGATTGTGAATAGTCAGCACGGCTTTGGTTTTTGCAAAAAAGGGATCCTCGCGGTAGATTGAGCGCAGTGCATAAACCGCCAGTGCCGTATGCCAGTCGTTGGCGTGCAAAATGTCAATTGGCCAGTTCAAATAGCGGGCGGCTTCCAGCAAGGCTAATGAGAATGTGCTGTATTTGATGCCATCCAAAGCCCAGTCCCCGTGATATACGGGCGAATTGTGATTGATTTGGTCATTATCAATCAGGTAGACCGGCAAACTGCCCAATTGGCTGACATAAAGTTCGCAAGTAATCGTATTGCCATTGGCCGCGAAGCTGTAGCTGCCAATCAAACGGTGCGGAGGATTGAGCTGTTTGATGCAGGCGTGAAATGGAAGCACCAGGCGCATATCGATTGCGTCGGGTTCAAGATCCGCAATGGCCTGTGGCAGCGCGCCGGCCACGTCACCCAGGCCGCCAATTTTTGCGAAAGGAAATGCTTCTGCGCTGGCAAACAAGATATGCAGGGATTTGTTATTCATGTATCCTGCTCTCATTTAAAAGCCAGATTTCGTTACCATGTGGATGTAATCATCGGTAACGGCTTTGGAAGGCTGCAGGCGCAGGTAGCTCAGCAGGTCTTCGATCAAGGTGGTTTTGATGCGGGCATCCTGACGGCTCCAGGTGCGGCTCTTGGCCTCCACAAAATTACCTAAAGCGGGTTTGATGATGCGATCGAGGTTGATGAAAAACTCCGTCCCACGGAAGCGGATCAAATAGCGCAGCCGGTTTTTCTCAATCTCGTGCACCGAAGCCGGCTTGAAATATTCGTTATAGAAGCGCAGACTTTGCCCGGCGGGGGCCAGATAGCGGCTGCGGGAAACCATGACATTTTGATTTACATTGTCAATGGTTTCCTTGGCCTCTCCGATCAGCGTCAGGCGGGAACGAACGCTTTCAACCCGTCCGTCTTCGGTCAAGAATTCGTCTTCCCTGTAGCGCAGGCGGCCTTGGGAAGGGTCCGCAAAGTCAAAATAAGTATCATACTCATGGTATCGGCGGATGCGAACGACCTCGATGTCTGGTTGAGACAACGCAGCAATGACCGGTTCAAGGCTGTCAACCGCCACTTTAGCCTGCACTTCAAAGCTTTCTTCTTCAGCTGCGCCACCAATGGCTACCAATTTTGAAAGTACTGACTCTTCGCGTCCCTTGAGGAAGATGTCAATTTTTCCGGCGAAGACCTGGGCCTGAGCGATAAGCCCTTCCTCATCGAGCGTCAGAAGCTTACGGTCCTGCATCAGCCAGCTTCCGTTGACCATGACGTGTGTGACGTCGGTCGATTTCGCTGCATAGATGATTTGGGCATAAATGCTGTTCTGGTCACGGCGGAAATGGGGCTGGTTATGTACCGGTCCGATATCGAGCAGAATCACATCTGCCCGCTTGCCTGGTTCAAGTGATCCGATCAGATCTTCCATATGCAGCGCCCTGGCGCCAATGATAGTGGCCATGGCCAAAACCTGACGGGCTGGCAGGGCGGTTGGGTCGCCTGTGGACACTTTGGCGATCATGCTGGCCAAACGGATTTCTTCGATCATATCCAAATCATTATTGGAAGCGGTGCCATCAGTACCGATGCCAACATTGCAGTGCAGGTCGAGCATCCTTTTGATCGGGGCAATTCCGGAAGCCAGCTTTAAGTTGGAGGAGGGGTTATGCGCGATGCCGACATTGGCATGCTGCATTGAGCGGATTTCGCCTTCATCAACGTAAACACAATGGGCAGCAATCAGTTTGCTTTCCAACAAGCCAAATTTCCGGATATATGGCACGACCGGCAACCCTTGTTCATCGCGCAGGTTTTCCACTTCAGATTCCGTCTCCGATACATGAAAGTGAACCGGCACATCATTCTCAAGCGCAATTTTGGCCACGCTCTCCAAAATCTCAGGGGTTGTGGTATAGACTGCGTGGGGGGCAAGCGCTGGCACGATCAGTGGGTGACCTTTCCATTTGTGGATCAACTCGCGGCAAAGTGCCAGCGATTCTTCGTAAGAGGCGGCGTCTGGGGCCGGATATTTCATCACAGTCTGACCGACGATGGCGCGCATGCCAGCTTCTGCTGTCGCCTCAGCAACTGAATCTTCAAAGTAATACATGTCGTTAAAACAGGTCACGCCGGAACGGATAAGTTCGGCGCAGGCCAGTTTCGTTCCCAGGCGCACAAATTCGGGGCTGACAAACTCGCGTTCCACCGGCATCATGTAACCCATCAGCCAGACATCCAGGCGTAAATCGTCTGCCAGACCACGAAGCAGTGTCATCGGAACGTGGGTATGGGTATCGACAAACCCGGGCATGAGCACTTTGCCGGCGCAATCAAGCACCTCACCCGCCTGGAACTGGTTCAAAATCTCATCTGACCGGCCCACTGCAATGATCGCATCCCCGCGTACAGCCAGTGCACCCGGGTCAAAAATATGAAAACTGCCGTCCATGGTGAGAACAACGGCATTAGTGAGGATTTTATCGACGGCTTGCATATCTCTCCTTTTCGTATGTAAGTCTCAGCCGATCAGGTTTCGCCTGATCAAATCCAGAGCTGAATTTACGGCCCAAATCTCTCCATCGCCCGGAGGGCCCCCATAAGAACGCTCGATCTCGAAAGTCTCCCCGCGAAAATCTAAAGCTTCCAGCACTACCTGTTGATCTTCATTGGAGGTCAGACGCACACCGAGGACCATGTCAGATTGATGTTGATTGCGGTATTCTTCCATCAAACTGTGCAGGGTTTCTTTGGAAAGATTAACATCCAAAAACTCTCCCTTGACCAGCTCTGGAATGTGTTGGTCCAACAAGCGCCTGATCTCACCATGAGTGCCCGCCTCGATGATTGCCAGCTGAACCTGCTTTTCTTTCAATAGGCGGCTGACTGCTAATTCAAGAGTAACTTCATTCTCGCCGTAAATATACGGCTGCAGCTTTTGGCGGATCGTTTCGAGCACTGGCGCCATCATGCGTTCAGCTTCTGTTAGAGACGTTGCTTTCGCTGTGACGCGCACATCCGTCTGCCCAGGATGAGCCAACAAGCCCACCGTAGGGTTACTGAGGGTTTCAAGCTCTCCGATCAGCTCGTCAATGCTCGACTCGCCTTTGGATACCGTGTGCACTACCCAGGGCAAGATGATCTCTTCATGCAGGTCATAGCGCCGTTTGAGATAATCGCGGACAAAGTTTTGCATCAGGAATTCCATCTCGCGCGGCACGCCCGGAAGCGAGATCAGGGTTTTGGTCCCCAATTCGACTGCAAACGCAGGTGCCGTCCCAACTTTGTTGGAGATTGGCACGGCGTTTGCTGGGAGGTAAGCCTGGCGGCGATTGTTTTCAGTGGGCACACGGCCATAGCGCTGAAACCAGGCGCTAATCTCATCCCAGAGTTCCGGGTGAAAAACCAGCGGCACATTAAATACATCCGCAACTGCCTGACGGGTTGGGTCATCAACGGTAGGGCCTAAACCGCCGGTGGAAATGACCACATCAGCGCGCATCAAGGCCTCCTGCATGGTGGCGGTGATGCGCCGCTTGTTATCGCCGACTGCTGTCAGGCGGTAGAGATCAACGCCAATGTCACGCAGAACCCGCGCGATATATCTGGAATTTGTGTCATGAATTTCTCCCAACAGGAGCTCAGTACCGATTGTGATGATTTCTGCGATGGCCATTTGTTTTCCCTTGATTATTAATTTATAAATTTTATCGCAAACCTTGTATTCTGGTAAACCTCATGAGCCCAGATTTTATTACCATACTGAGGAGGTTTCATCCGGCATCAGGTATACTTTCTGCCAGGGAGAATGGCATGGCCAAAAGTTATCGGCAAAATTTCGGGCATTGGGGCGAGGAAAAAGCGGCAGCCTTTTTATCCGAACTGGGCTACGATGTGTTGGAACGGAATTACCGCACTGGTCACAGCGAGGTCGACCTGATCGCATGCAAAGACGGCTGTTTATCCTTTGTGGAAGTAAAGACCCGCAGCAGCCGCAATTTCGGTTTGGCGGAGGACGCCATTACCCCTCAAAAAATGGCAGCGTTGGAAAGGGCGGTTTATGCTTTTCTTGAAGCCCACCCAGATTTGCCTCAGGATTGGCAGATTGACCTGATTGTGGTCGAAACCTCTACAGGTGAGCTTCCCCCTTTGATTTTGCGCTATGAAAACCTGGGGGAATTTTGACCAATACTTCAGAACGTGACCGCTTGGTGGTAATCGTCGGGCCGACTGGCTCTGGTAAAACCCATTGGTCGATCGAACTGGCCAAACAGATTGGTGGTGAAATTATCTCAGCCGATTCGCGCTATCTGGTTCGCGAGCTCAACATCGGCACCGCCAAACCCTCCGAAACGGAATTAAGCCAGGTCAGGCATCACCTGATCAACGTCAGTACGCTTGAGGACCCCTGGAATTTGGGGCTTTACCTGCAAGAAGCCACGCGCCTCATTCATGAGATCAACCAGGCTGGGAAGCTCCCTATCCTTTCGGGAGGCACAGGCCAATACATTCGAGCTGTGCTGAAGGGCTGGGAAGTGCCCAGTCAGATGGCGGTGGAACCCCTGCGGGAAGCTTTGGAAGCATGGGGTAAGGCGGTCGGTTTCGAAGAGCTCCACCGCAAGTTAAGCCTGCTTGACCCGGTTGCTGCCGCACAGATTGACTACCGCAACAAAAGGCGCACCATACGGGCCTGGGAAGTGATTCTTACCAGTGGACGGCGCTTTTCTGAGCAGCGCACACGCTCAGATCCGCCTTACCAAACACTGGTGATCGGTTTGGACCTGCCGCGCGATGTGCTCTATGCGGGTCTGGATGAGCGCCTCGAGCGAATGTTGGCGAGTGGGTTCTTAGAGGAAGTGCGGCTGCTGAAAGAACGCGGGCTGACCGACCCCATGAAAACGATGGGGATTATCGGCTATACGGAATTAAGCGACTATCTTGATGGCCAAATTGATTTTGACGAAGCACTGCGCCGCATCCGACATAACACCCGCGTGTACGTCCGCAGGCAAGCCAACTGGTTCAAACCATCTGACCCTGAAATTCATTGGCTGGATGCAAGAGATCCAGCACTTCTTGAAAAAATGCTGGATCTCGTAAAAAGCAACCTGGTCTAAATCAATCAGTTGGTGCTCAGCGCCGGAATTCCCTGGTTTTTTTCAACCGGAGCAGGGAAAATTTTCTCAAATTCTTCCCGTGAAAGGGTTTCTACTTCCAGCAGCTTTTCTGCAACTTCAATCAGCTTGTCCTTATGACGGGTAAGAATGTCCAACGCCTGTTGATAAGCTTGCTTGACCAGTGTCTGCACTTCCTGATCGATTTTTTCGGCCACAGATTCAGAATAATCGCGCTGTTCGGAGATTTCGCGGCCCAAGAAAACCAATTCTTCCTGCTGGCCGTAAACCATCGGGCCCAACGCGTCAGACATTCCCAGCCGGGTAACCATTCGGCGGGCAATCTTGGTTACATTTTCGATATCATTCGATGCGCCGGAGGTGATGTCATTAAACATCAGCTGTTCAGCCGCTCGCCCACCCAGCAGGCCTACCATGGTGGCAATGATTTTTCGGCGCGAGTCGAGCACCCGATCTTCCAGGGGCATGGAAAGGGTGTAGCCGCCAGCCATGCCGCGGGCAATGATCGATACCTTTTGCACCGGATCGCCTTCAGGTAAAGAATGGATCACAATGGCGTGACCCGCCTCGTGGTAAGCAATGATTTTCTTTTCTTCCGGGTTGATTAGTCGGCTCTTGCGTTCAGGTCCGGCAATCACGCGTTCGATGGATTCTTCAAATTCGGCCTGGCCGATGACCTTCTTATCACGCCGGGCAGTCAAGATTGCGGCTTCGTTGACCAGGTTTTCGAGGTCAGCGCCGACAAAACCAGGTGTGGCGCGGGCAATCTGCTCAAGATCGACTTCAGCAGCCACCGGTTTCCCTTTGGTGTGAACTTTAAGAATTGCTTCGCGGCCTTTCATATCTGGTTTGTCCAACATTACCCGCCGGTCAAAACGACCTGGACGCATTAGCGCGGGGTCAAGGATGTCAGGGCGGTTGGTGGCAGCGATGACAATGACATTGGTATCCGTGTCAAAGCCATCCATCTCGACCAGCAGTTGGTTCAGCGTTTGTTCACGCTCATCGTGGCTGCCGCCTAAACCCGCGCCGCGATGGCGCCCAACCGCGTCGATTTCGTCCACGAAGACAATGCAAGGGGAATGTTTTTTGGCCTGTTCAAACAGGTCTCTCACACGGCTGGCACCGACGCCAACAAACATTTCTACAAATTCAGAACCCGAAATGGAGAAAAACGGCACTCCAGCCTCACCCGAGACCGCCTTGGCCATCAGGGTTTTACCGGTGCCCGGAGATCCGACCAACAAAACGCCTTTAGGGATGCGCGCCCCCAGCGAGATAAACTTTTGCGGTTCTTTAAGAAACTCGACCACTTCCTGCAGTTCCTCTTTGGCTTCATCCACGCCAGCCACATCCGCAAAGGTTACCGTGGGGTGTTCGCCGGTGAGCATCCGCGCGCGGGATTTGCTGAACGCCATGGCGGCGTTGTTCGACCCCTGGGCCTGGCGGATGAAGAAGATAAACAGGCCGGCCATAATCAGGAACGGCACGATAAAGCTTAAGGCGTCCAGTATGCCTACCCAGACACTGGGCAGCTTAATTTCAATACTAAGCTCTGGGTTTTGCAAAGCTTCTTTGCTTACCCCCAGCTGGACGAGCTGCTCCACCAGCCCCATTTTGGGATCCATGGAAGAAGTGCGATTATCCAGATTCTTGTAGGTTATGTACAGATCATCACCTTCTGCGACTACTTTTGAAACCTTGCCGGTTTCGATGTCAGCAGCGAGTTGGTTGATCGGTACCACCCGATTTTCGGTAGTCTGCTGCTGAAAATTGAAAAAGACCATGGCAACGATTGCCAGCAGCAGCAGTGCGTAAATTCCAAAAGTTTGATTGCGAGTATTCACTCAAGACCTCCGATAAGCATGCGGTATTCCGCAATGACTTTTAATTATACCAACTCGAAACAACTTTCCATGGAAAGCTGTTTACGCAAGGGTTTTTCTAATACTGTTCTAATAAGGAAAGCGCCGCTTTTAGATGTTGAAATCTGTTTGGTGACAAACGGAACAGCCGACATTGGGGTCTTTGACAGATTCGTGAGATTTGGTGCAATAGGCTTTTACTTGAATTGCATCCTTAAACCAAACCTTACCCACGGATGTGGTAAGAACCATATTTTCGCAGGAATTATTCCGCGTAATCGCGGGTACTGGGCATTTTTGACACAGCTTCGAAGTCCAATTGCGGCCGTCCTCGGCGGAAGCCAGAGCCCGGCATTCCTCAAAATTACGGCCGCGGTAGTAGTCGCCGTAGAAAAATTTACATTCAACCCCAAAAGGCGTCTTCACGAAGTTTTGCCGCCTAAACGCGGGTGACGTACTCACCCGTGCGCGTGTCGACACGGATGGTATCTCCGACGTTGACAAAACCCGGAACCTGAACTTTGAGGCCAGTATCCGTCACTACCTGCTTGGTGACGCCGGTCGCGGTGTTACCTCGGGCGGAGGCTTCAGCGGAAACCACCTTCAGGTCAACGCTGGTGGGTAGCTCAATATCCAGGGGCTCTTCGCCAAAGAAAGTCAGTTTGACTTCCATGTTCTCTTTCAGCAGACCGTCGTATTCTTCAACCAATTTCGCCGGAATGGCAGGCTGCTCAAAGGTATCCATATCCATGAAGTAAAAGAAATTTTCGTCGCGGTACAAGTACTGGACGTTGTGATAATCCAGACGAATATCCTGAACGCGATCGCTGGAGATGAAGGTCATCTCAAGGGTATTCCCCTTGCGCAAATCACGGGCCTTAATCCGGATGGTCGCCGTACCGCGGCCTGGTTTGTTGTGGGAATATTCCAGTACGCGATAAAGGTCTCCCTCAATTTGGAAGGTCACGCCTTTACGCAATTCATTAACATCAATCATGCAAACCTCGCTTCAATTTAACACATTAACGCGCCGATTATAAATCACCCTGCACCGGCCGGCAAGTGAGCACCGGCAGCTTTACCCCTCCGGCGGGTATCTGAGGTAAAGCGTAATGATATCCGGCGGTTCACAAACTGGTTCCAGCCATAACGTATGATTGCTCAAAACCAGAGCCATCGAGCGCGGGCTCCTATCAGCAGGAGGTCGGCCATTCCTGCCAGCAAAAACTCATCCAAAGGCTGCTGAGCGGGGCTGATGTGAACGATTGAAGCAACTTATTCTCTCTCTGGTGGTTATAATAAGTAGTCTGAATT
>ERZ1645187.891-NODE-891-length-28794-cov-7.120603_pt1 | contig 28794 bp, 36 predicted proteins | sample MGYA00575352_ERZ1645187 | MGnify/ENA primary metagenome ERZ1645187 (study PRJEB40837, sample SAMN11349314) | freshwater sediment metagenome | isolation source: river sediment | host: Sediment | place: India: Wazaribad , New Delhi | collected 2017-02-21 ...
TCGCCGGGTGGCCAGGGTCCTTCGCTGCGCTCGGGACGACGTTCGCGCCGCGAACGGGCCCGCGTTCGTCGCGGCCCGGGGACTGCGGTCGGCGTCCATGAGGAGCGATGGCAGGCAGCGCGCCGCGCGCGCGGTCAGCGGCGCGACGGGACGATCTCTCGGCCCGATCAGCGTTGATCCGCACCTTGTCGAGCGCGACCGAGTAGCTGCGCGCGCCCGCGACGGCCGGCGCCCAGCTCGTCTTCAACGCCCCCGACATGGCGCGCACGTCGTGCTGCGTCCGGTTCGCGGCGCGCGAGGTCGTTTCGAACGCCTTGGCGAGGCTGTCCGCGCCGGCGCCGCGCCCGCCCGCCTTCTTCGCCGCGCCCGCGAGCGCGTCGATCTCCTTGCGCGCCTCCCTGGCGGGCTTGGAGAGCTGGTTGATCAGGCGCAGCCGTAGCGAGACGTCCATCGTGCTCATATCAGCGCTCCGACGCCCCTTTCAGAGGCCCCTCAGACGGCTTTGGGAGCGCCCTCACAGCCGCGCCAGCGCGGCGGCGAGCTGGCGCCCGATCCCTTCCTCCGCCTCTATCGCCTGCGCGGCCTCGATCGACAGGATCACCTCGTCCCACGCCATGGCGAGCACGCGCGAGTAGGGCTCATTCAGGGCGCGGCAGGCGAGGAGGGCGAAGCGTCGCCATTCGCGGGGGTCGGCGCGGATCCGTCCGGTCCGACCTCGCGGGACAAAAAATCGTCGGCCGCCCGCGCCACCGCCTCGCGATCCTCGCGCATCATTCCGCGCAGCACCGGGGCGGGGAGGCCGGCCATCACCGCGTAAAGCTCGAAATCGTCCGCCGTCGCGAAGCCGGGGACGACACGCGCGATTTCCAGCATGGAGGCGCGGCGCACGGTCACGGCGAAAATATCGCGGCCATCGAGCCGGAACGGGAATGCGAGCGCGATCTCGACCGAGGCGTCGCCGCCGATGAAGTCGAGCACGGCGACCTCGCCGATCCTGCGCGCGGGCGGGGCGGTCGCCGCCGCAGCCGCCGCCGCGCCATCGACCGGCGGCGGCGCGGGAAGATCGGCGGCGACGGGGTAGGCCTCGATCGGGCGCGGCGTCGTCACAGCTGCACCCCGCCGGAGATCGCGAGATTGGCCGCCATTTCGGCGAAGACCGCGCGCCCGTCGATGATGGTCGCGGCCGGGCCGGCGAAGAAGTCGAACTTGTGGATGTCGCGCCCGTCGACGATATCGCGATAGAGCACGATCGAGCCGTAGGTGTATTGCACGCCCGCCGATTTGAGGCCTTTCGTGGCGTCCTGCGCGACCTCATTGATAAGGCCCTTGAGCATGACGACGCGGCCCTTCGACTGGCCGCTGCGATAGCTCATCAAGTTCTCGTAGTACGTCGCGGTCACCCAGTCGCCCGGCTGGCGACCGCACATGGCGCGAATATCCGGGTCGGCGGTGCGCGTCTTGACCTCCGCCTCCAACGCCTCGAGATTTTCGGGAAACTTCACCCCCATCATATGGCCGCCCGGCGCGAAGTCGTCGCCGCCGAAGCTGACCTTGGGGATCGTCACCTCGTCGAGCACGCGCCAGAGGTTGAACTGTTCGAAATACCAGTTCCCGCCGCGAATGACGTTATCCATGGATCGACCTCCGATCAGGCGGCGAGAGAGCCTGAGATATTGAGCTGCGCGGCGGCGGCCATGATCTCGTCGGCGAGAATGTTGAAGCTGCGCTCGTGACGCCCCGTCTCGACGACGAGATCAAGCAGCGCCGGCGTCTCCTCGAAATCCATCGAGACGACGAAGCCGCCGACGCGGAGGTTGGCGTTGGAGTTGAGCGAGCGGTCCCACCGCACCTCGCCGCCGAGAATGGCCGGCTCGCGGCCCGCCTTGAGCTCGGTCAGGAAGTCCTGCAGCGCCCCGAGGATGGTGACGCCGAGATGCGCGCCGAGCGACATGCCCGCATATTTGATCATCGTGCGCGGGATGACTTCGCGCACAGCCTTGCGCGTGCGCACGACCTGAATTTGCCGCCAGAGCGGATCGGAACAAGTGTTGAGGAAGCCCCAGAACTGCTTGCCCTGAGGCGAGTTCGTCGAACGCGACGTGCGGTTTTTTTCGAGCTGAACGATGCAGTTCACGCCCCGCTGCAAAAGCCAATTCGCCTCGCTGTCGGGATCGGAGATCGTGTAGTCCACCGCGCGGTCGGGGCCGAGGATGTCGACCAGCGGCTGGTTGCCGGGATTGCGATAGGGGCCGAGCCGCGCCTTGTCGGTCTTGACCATGAGGGCGAGCACCGAAGGCGCGGCGTCACGCGTCACAGGCAGCGCGTCGGCGCCCGCGACACGCACGGCCTGACCGACCGCGATGATGTTCATGGTCTCGGAAAAGTCGCCCGCCCACTCCACCGCCGCCTCTTTGCTCGACGACGGCGTCTGGCAGATCGCCATGGCGGTCGGAAGACGATCGCAAATGCCGTCGAAGGCCGTCGCTAGGGGATTGGCGGCGTTGCCGAGGCGCTGCGACGTGTAGCCGGGCGCGATCAGAAGATCAGGCTCTACGCCGCATTCGGCCTGCGCTGCAAGAAGCGCATAAGCCCCGGTGCGCGCCGAGGGCGAGCCGACGAGCTTCGCCATCGTCTGCTCCAGCGTGTCGGCGGGAAGGATGTCGGGCACGACCGCGCAGATCGAGGCGGTGACGCCGGCCGCGATGCAGCGATCCACGGTCTGACGCAACGTGCCCGTGCCGCAGCCCGCGACCATCTCGGCGTCCTCGGTGGTAAAATGCACCGGCACGTCGACGGGGAAGAGCGCGCGGTCGATCCCTGTCGCGCCTGGCGTGAACACGCCGCCGCCCGTCGACATATCGGCGACGATGAGCGGCTGCTTCTCGGTGCGGTTGAGCGTGGTGCGGACGCCGACATGCGGCGTGGCGATAGGCATGAGGCGACCTCGCGAAGGGAACAGGTCCAATGTCGCGGGACCTTACGCGCGGGCCGACGGGCTGTTCAGGGCGAAAACTTTCGCTCGCCGCACCATTCACATCGCGAGGCAGAGGGCGGCGATAATGTCTCCCGCCGCCCACGGCGCAGATGCGCCGGAAGAATTGAAGTTTCCGAATGTCACGGTCGTCGTCGTGCTGGCGGTCTGGCGCGTCAAGAACACCGCCGACGACATCGTCGAGAGGTTGGTGAACTGGCAATTCCAGTGTATCGCCGCCCCGCCGAGCGTTATGACGCCGCTCGCCGCCGTCCCGCCCGCGCCGACGTTGACGCGCCAGACATTCGAGCCGTTCCAGCCTACGATAGACGGGCCTGTTCCGAAGCCAGACGCGATTGATGGCGCTGCGTTCAGCAGAAGCGCGTTGCCGAGGAATAGATTGTTTACAAAGGCGTAGCGCCAGCGCGCGGACCCCGCCCCGAGGTCTGCCCCGCCCGTCGAAGCCGGGACGACAGACGTCGTCGCCGTGATCGTCGTCCCCTTGATGCTCGCCGGCGTCGTCGCGCCCAGCGCGCCGGGGGCGGCCCATGTCTTCCCGGCGAATTGAGCGGCGTTGACGCCCGTCAGTTGCGACCCGTCGCCGTTGGGCGCGAGGAAGGATGCGCAGAGCGCGGGGGCGCCCCCTTGGGGAACCAACGCCCCGCCGTTGCAGGCCGCGAAGATCGGCATCTGGCGGACCCGGATCGTCTCGTATGTGGGGCTGTCATAGGCGAGCGCCGGTGCGGCGAGCGCGGCGAGGATCAGCGCGGCGAGCGCGCGCAGGGCGGTCACGGGCGGCCTCGCGCCGCGGCGCCGGCCGCCATCGCGGCGGCGACGACATTGATCTCATTCTCGGTGAGCGCCCGTTTCCACTGACGGAAGTACTCGTGCGTCACCTTGCCTGCGCCGCCCGTCACAGCGCCGATCAAAACCTGCTGATTGCGCGATTTGGCCCCTGTCGGTCCCTGAATAGCATCGGGAGCCCACGTCTTCAGAACGCGAGCGACGACCCCGCCCCGGCGCAGACTGACGGTGACGCCGCCTTCCCCGTCGTGGGTGATCGAAAAGAGCGCATGCGCCCCGCCGATCGCCGGGGATGGGGTCGGTGTCGCGGGGTAGGACGGCTCGAGAACGCCGTCGAGTTGCGCGCGCGTGATGGCGACGTAGGGATAGTTGCTCGCCGGCGGCGAGCCGCCGGCATAGACGAAAGCGTTGAAACCCGCGCCGCCCGCAGAGCCGTCGGCATGGTAGGGGCCGACTTGCAAGACATTGACGGACAGGGCCGCCGCCGTCGTCGGCATGTCGACTTTCACGCCCACCGCAATGGTCCAGGGCCCCGCCATGTCCATGGCGCCGGTCGAGATGGACCGCAGCGGGTCCATCGTCACGCCGCCGCCCGGCGCAAGCGCAATCGCGCCCGTCCCGACATGCGCGTAGCGATTGCCTGTGACGGCCTCGAGAAATCCGCCGGAAAGCGACGTCTCGGCGAAATCGAACGACTGCGTCAGCCCGATCATCGGGACGCCGAGCGCGTCGACGATGGGCGCAATCGGCGCGACGATGCCGGGCGGCTCGTCAATCGGAAGAACGTAAACAGTCGTCATGGATCACCTTCAAGTCGCGATTGCGCCGCTGAAAGGGCAAAGGTCATTGACCATCGGATACGGTTCGCCTGCGCGCCCGCCGACATTCTGGTCGCCGAAAGTCAGATGCGCCTCGGCGTCGTCGCTGTCGCAGATGTTGCCGAGCAGCGCGGCCCATTTGATTTCGACATCCTGGCCGACCACGAAAACACCGCCGGCCCCTTTGACGTCCCCGACGAGAACGGTGTCGCCGCCTTCGAGGTACGCGTCCCTCACCGTCATGCTGATCGGCGAGCCCTGCCATATCGTGAAGACGCTCAAGCGCAGGATCGCGTTGATCTTGGCGAGGATGTCGCCGGCGACGACGACCTCGCGGCTGGCGAGCCCGGTGACAGGCAACGGCGCGCCCGCGCGCGTCGAGACGACCGGCGCCCCCGCCATGCCGAGCGTCGATGACCACGCATATTGCAGCCGCGCCGTCGCGCCGGCGGCGAGGGGCGTCGAGCCCGACAGCGTGATCAGGATTTCGTCGGCCGCGACGACCTCGACCGTCGAGATCGTCAGCGTCGCGCCGATGGCGTCCTCGGTGCCGGCGAAGACGCGGAAGCCGCAAGCCGGGACAGGCGGCATATCGACCGTGTCGATGCGGACGCGGCCGGAGCCGCCTCTCGTCTTGACGCTGATTTGCGTGGCGGACAGGCGCGTCGCCGATGCGATCTGCAAGGGCGCCCACCTGCGCCCCGCGAGCAGCTTGCGGGCCATCGCCTGCCCGAGCTTCTCGCCGATCTGGCGCTGACCATCGGCGGCGAAATGCACAGCCGCGCCATAGGTCCATGCGCCCCCCGCGCCCCGATAATAGCTGTTGAGGGCGGAGAGCGCGCGATAGGCGGGGCCGACGACGACGATGTCGCGATGCGCCGCGGCGGCGTCCTGCTGCGCGCAGGCGACGGCGAGGCCCGTCGCGGTCAGCACAACAAACATCGGCTGCGAGCGCGTCTGTCCGGTGACGGCGCGCCCCTGCGCGTCCCATTGCTCGTAGGAGGCGAGCAGCTTGTCGCGATAGCCTGTGCGAAGAGCCACGAAGCCAAGCGTCGCGCCCCCCGGCACGAGAACCCCGTAGACTTCGTTTTCGCCTTGCCACAACACATGCGCAAACAGGCGATAGCGCCAGCCGCGCGCCGCGGCCGCGGACTGGCCGCGCGCGATGTCGTCGAGATAGGTCGCGAAATGCCCCTCTGCCGAAACATCCTCGTGGTTGATCTCCGCGAGATATCGCGCGCCCTGCCCCTCGCATGTGAGCAGGATTTGCGGCGCGGCCGCGCCGAGATCCGCAGGCGCGTGTCGGCCTCCAAAGAGCGCCGCCTTGAGCGACATCGCCGCCGTCCCGGTCGCCGTTTCACCCATCGTCAGGCGCACTTGCTGTTGCGTCAGCGGAAGGAGCCCGAACGAAGCCGCCGGGCGCGTCGCCGGCGCGGTCGCCTCGGGCGCGCCGATCAGCCACGTCTGATAGCCCATCTCAAACGTCACGATCCCGTCGATGGATGTGCCGGACAGGGTGGGCATCGCCTCGCCGGCGAGAGAATTGCTCTGGCCATGTACGGCGATATGCAGCAGCTCGGGGATAACCCCTGGCTCGTGCCCGCGCAACATCATGCGACCGCCGTCGCTTGGCGCGCCGGCGATGATCGCGCCGCTGCGATAACGCATCAGCCAATCCCACCCCGGCGCCTCGTCGGGCTCGACGAGGCCGGCGACGTAGGGCGCGCCCTCGGCGGTCCATCCGATCATCGCGCCGCGATTGCGCCCGGCGAGCGCGGATGCAAGGGCGATCCCGGAAGGCGTGACGACGCCGACATCGTCGCGCTGCGTCTGGACCCCGGCGTAGTCGATAAGATCGCCGCCGGGTGCGTAGCCATACATCACGCGGCCCGAGCGATAGGCGACCGCGTAGCTCAGCGCGCGCCCGCGCATGTCGACGATCGTCTCGGTCTCATATTGCATCGCGCCGAGCGCAGACAGAGAGGCGAGCATGTCGCGGGCGGCGGTCAGGGTGTCTTGCCCGTTGGCAAGCGCCTCAATGGCCTGGGCCGCGCTCGCCTGCGCAGCGGCGGCGGCGGCGACGGCCGCGGCGCGCGCGCCGCTAGAGACGTCTGTCGACGCCTCGATTGCGGCTTTGACCGCGCGCATCGCGTCGAGAAGCGCCCCGCCCATCGCGCGAGCGGCCGACCACGAACCGGACGCGCGCACCCAATACTGCATACCCTTGAAATCGACGGCGACATCGTCGTCGACGCCCAGCGACGATGTCGGCGGAATTTCAACAAACAGCAAGCCGGGTCCGCGCGGCCCTTGTAGGCCTTGCGCGGAGACGACGGGCGCCCCCGAGGCGAGCGGATAGACAAGCTCAGTCATGCGTGACGCCCTCGATCACCGTCAGCGTGAAGTCGCCGATGACGTCGACGCGCGGATCGTCCCGCCCCGCGACGGGACGGATCAGCGTGACGTCGCCGACATAGGGCGTCGCGCGCGCGAGGCCGGCGAGCGCCTGTCGCGGCACATAGACGGCGACAAGCAGTTGCGTGTTCGTCGCGTCCCAGACCGGCGTGAGCCCGGAGCCGCTCGCCAGCGTGATGAGGACGTCGACGTCGCCGCGCGCCGAACGCACGTCGCTGCGCAAGAGCGATCCGTCCGGCAACGGCCATTGATCGGCCCGCCACGGGAAAGCGACGACGACGTCGAGCGGCTCGTTGGTGCGCTGCGTCAGCGCAAAGGACAGCGGCGTCGGCATCAGGCGATGACCACGAGGCCGTCATGCCCGCGCCCGCCCCATTGCGGGATGTAGCCCGAGCCCCAGATGCCGCCGCCGCCAGCGCCGGGCGCAAAGGCGGTCGCGGGCTCAGTGATCGTCGAGGACTGGCCGCCGCCGCCGAACGCGCTCGCGCCGCCGACGCCGCCAGGAAGCTCCGGATGACCGGGCACGCCCGTGTTGCCGACGGCGCCGTAAAGGTTGAGGTCGCCGTCGAAGCCCTGCCCAGGCACGCCGCCGGCGCAGGTCGTGGAGCTGCCCTGACCTCCGCCGCCGCCGGTCGCGCGAAACGCGACGCCCGCTTCGGAGTCCCCGAACTTGGTTTCGCCGCCGGTCGCGCCTTGCCCGGCGGTCTCTGGCGCGCTTCCCGCGCCGCCCGCGCCGACGCGCACATTTACGGACTGCCCGGCGAGCAGATAGACCCAACGCTCGGCATAGCCGCCCGAGCCGCCGCCGCCGCCCGACCAGCCCGACGCGCCATTGCCGCCCGAGCCGCCGCCGCCCGCGCCTTGCAGGCGGACGAAATACCAGCCCTCTTCGGGCGCAGTGAACGTGTAGAGGCCCGCAACAGAATATGTCGCGCGCGGCTTGCGCGGCGGCGTCTTAGATTTCACCAGCGACAGGAACGCTTCGACCGTCATCGTCACATGCGAGGCCGGCGTCGTCCCAGAGGCCGGCTTCATGCGGGCGAGCAGATCGCCGCTGGCGACGGCCGCGTCGGCGCTCAGGGTCGAATAGTCGAGATCGAGCTTCTTGGCGTTGATCGCCACGCCCTTGCCCGATCCGAGCGTGATCGCCGCGAGCGCGGTCTTGATCTGCGCGAGGGACGGCCACGGGAATTTGTAGGGCGCGGCGTCGTCGGCGGAACCCGCCGCGAACTCGGCGTCCGTCGCGACGCGGCCGTAGCCGATCTGCGACGACGTCGCCGCTTTGATTTTGAAGACGCGGCGCAGCCAGCCGAGGCTGTCGGTCGTATCGCTGTAATAGAGCGGGTCGTCGGCCTTCGGGTGCGACGCATTGATGGCGTCCGTCACCTGCCGCATCGACACGAAGCCCGCGCCGGGCGGGGTCAGGACCACCGCCTCGGCCGCCGACACGACGACGGCCGCGATCCACGCAAGGTCGCTGATCTGCCCCTGCGCGCTCGTCGTCTTTTCGAGGTTGGTCGTTCCGTAGACGCAAAGAGCGCCGGTTTCGTCGAGGACGGCGAATTCGCGCACGGTCCAGCCGCCGATCTCGACCCCGCCGATCGCCGCCGGGATGACGCATTCGATGTCGATTTGGCGCGGATTGTCGGGGTCGACGGAGACCGAGCCGATGGTCGCGCCGCGCCACACCTCTTGCGTCACGCCGCCAGCCGCGAGCATCGCCGAGAGCGTCGGCGTCGCGCCGCCGCCGTCGCCGACGACGAGCGTCCCCGAGCCGAAATCGACGCGCGGGACCGCGCCGGACGCGTCGGCCTGATAGGCCGCGACGCGGGCCGCGAAATAGTCGGTGACGCGGGTGGCGTAAACGGTGGTCATGCGGCCCTCGGAAGGATTTTGACGCGTGGCAGCACGCGGATCGCGGCGCCGATGCGAAGCTGCGGGTCGGGCTTGACGTCGCCGGGCAGAATGCGGATGCGCGGCGAGACATGCGTCGCCGCGCCCACGTACAGCGCCCCAGCGGGCTGATTGGCGACGACGCGCACCTGCGCAAGATCGTCGCGGACGTTCTTGCGGCGCAGCGCCGAGGCTTCGACGCGCGTGACGTCTGGCGCGGGGTCGCCGGGATCGACCAGCACCTCGACGAGGAAGTCAGGCCATTCGAGGCGCGCGCGCTCATGCGCCTCGACGAGGCGCACACGCAGGCCGGCGTCGCCGGCGATCTCGGCCTCCAGCGCGGCGGGCGAGCCATAGCCAAGGTGATCGCCAAACGATGCGGAGATGCGGGCGCGATTGCCGGCCTCGTCGCCGGGCGCATAGCGATGCAAGCTGCGTTCCGCCGCCAGCCACGGCAGCAGCGCCGCGGGCGCGCGGACGGGATCGCGGGCGCGCCGCACCATGTCCGTGTCGGTGTCGAGGATGCGCGCCGAGGTCTGCGACTGCGCCGTCTCCCATGCGGTCGCATTGGACGGCAGCAGGGCGTCGCGGGGCGCGCTCATGCGTGCCTCCAGTCCAACGCGACGCCGGTGCAGATCGGCGCGGCCATAGGATCGGCGCCGATCAACGGCGCGTCGGCGACGTCGACCATGCCGGCGTAGGGCGCCCGCATCTCGACGCCGAGCACGACATTCGGCGCGTCATGCCCGAGCGCGCCCATCAGCCCTCCGAGAGAGACGGAGCCGGCGATCACCGCGCGCGCGGCGACATAACGCGCGAGCTGCCCGCGCTGGGCGGCCAGGACTGCGTCGCCATCCGCGCCAGCCGGCAACACCAGCGTTGCGTCGACGCGGTAGGTGTCGCGGCGAGCGGCCACGACGTTGACGAGATCGTTCACCTTGCGCGCATGGCGCGGAAACTTCGCGCGGATCGCCGTCAGCACGGCGGGCGCGGTGACGCCGAGGCCGCCCACGCCCAGCACGACGATCCTCACCTCGCCCCGCGAGACGCCCGCGACCTCATGGCCATAGACGGCGACGTCAAGTATATCGGCCGGCGCTGCCGAGCGCGCGAAATACTCATAGCCGCCATAGGAGCCGCCGAACGACAGCGCCTCCCACGCGAGCCAGGCGCGCAGCCGCAGGCTGTCGTCGCCCTCCCCCGTCGCGCGCAGCGTGTGATACTCGGCCGCGCGGACGTCGAGATCGGCGCCCTGCGCGGTCAGCAGATAGGTGGACAGGACTGCGTCGTTGACGCGCTGGCGTAAGAGCCCCTCTCGATAGGCGTCGACCTCCTGCAACTTGCGCCCGGCGTCCGGTTCGAGCGCCTCTGCGTCGTACGGCACGCCGGCCGCAACGAGGCGCGCTCTGACGTCGGCCATCCGCGCGGCGAGGATCGCATCGAGCGACCAGGCGTCGAGCGCAGCCGGCGGCGCGATCTGCGACAGGTCGATCTGCGCGAAGCGCGGCTGATAGATCATGCCGCACGCCTCGCTAGCATGGCGACGGCGGTCGACGCATCCTCGACCGCATCGTAGTTGCCGAAGCGCCCTTCCGGGTAATAAAGGCCGCGCATAAAAAGCCGGAGCCCGCCTGACCTCTCGACATTCATCACGTCGAGACGCCGCACGCGGAACTCCGGCTCCCATGTGTGCACGGCCGTCACAGCCTTCCTGTAAAACTCCAGCAACAAAGCGGGGGTGAGCGGCTTGCCGATCAGGCACGGCAAATCGCACCCATAATCGAGCCGCAAGACGCGCGCGTCGAACATCGTCGACACGATGTCGTCGACACACTGCGCGACATGCGCCCAGCCGGTCAGGGACGTCCCTGTGTGTCGATCAATGCCTGTCCGGTAGCGCCACATGCCGTTTTCAGCCCTTCTTTTCCGCCGTCCTGGCGGAGGCGACGGGCTTCGTCGGCGTCGCGGGCTCCGCCTCGGCCGAAGCGGCGGGCAGGTGCTCCGGCGCGGAGGCAGGCGCGACGGCGCGTGCGCGAAAGGCTTTCGCCTCGTCACGCAGGCGCGCCGCCGTTGCGCTGGCCCCGAACGCGCTGTCGAGCGCACTTCCCTTTTCGACGATCTCGCCGGCGGCGAGGTGATGCGCGGCCTCGTCCGCCGTCAGATCAAGTTCCGAGCCGACGACGACAATGATGCCGGCAACGCGCCGCCCGGCGCGCTTCGTCACAACGTAGGTCTTCTTCTCGGCCATTTATTCCTCCTCCGTGGTCGCGATCAGCGCCTCGGGCCGCAGCCGGAACCACTCGTCCTGTCCGCCGGGCTTGCGCAGGCGGATTTTGAGTTTCGGCAAAGCCTCATGGACCTCGAGCACGACGCGGCCGCCGGATCGCACGTCGACGGCGGACTTTTTTTCGCCCGTTCGTTCAAGCCGCTGACGATCCTTGGAGATGACCTGACGATTTTCGCCATAGGTCAGCACCCCCTCGTCGGCCTTTTGCTCCGGGCGCTTGTGCGCGTCCGAGAACGGGCCGTAGACGGCGTAACTTTCCGCGCCGACCTCGCCGGAGGGCGAGCGCAGGATCATCTGGTCGCCGATCTCCGGCAGCGGTCCGCTGCGCTTCATGGCGCCGGCGCTTTCGGGTTGCGGCGCCACCCATGGCGAGAGGATGCGCTCGCCCGTCTCGGGGTCCTCGCCGAGGTCGAGCCGCACCAGCCACTTCGCTTCGTCACGCTCGACCACAGGGCCGGGGATCTCGGACGCCGCGTGGCGACGGTTGAGGGTGACGATCTGGCGCGCCATGCGGCGCATCTGGGTGGCGATCCAGCTCATGGCGCGACCGCCGGATAGTCGGCGTCGCCCGGCAAGAGCAGGGGCGGCGGATCGCCCGCCACGATGCTCTCCATGTCCCACAACGGCGCGTCGCGATAGATCGTCTGGCGCCACGTCACGGCCCAGAACACCTTGCCCTGAGCGAAAGACTTGGCGGTAAAGAGAGGCTTGGCCTCGACCGCGTCCGGCGGCGAGAGGTCGGCAAGGGCCCAGCGGCTGACGGACGCCGCCGGCTCCTGCAGCAGCGCCGTGAGGGCGTCGCAGATCGCAAGCGCCATCTCGTCGCGATGGATCAGACGCTGAGGCTCGCCGAGCGGGCGGTCCTCCGCGACGACATAGGCGGCGAGATCGACGGCCGTCGCGCGTTGCCCCGCCGAGGTCGAAACGTCGGACGGCAGACGGACGGCGGCGACGCAAATCGAGGGCGCCGTGAAGACCTCGCCGGCGACGACGTCGGAGATATCGATCTTGCCCGGATGCGTCGTCACCTGAATATCGGGAAAGAGCCGCGTCAGCGTCGCGACGACGCCGGCGCGGAGCGCAAATACGCCGCTGGCGTCGATCAACTGCGAAAGCGAGCGCGGTTCGATCATCGCCCGCCCCCAAGGACGCCGAGGAAGTCGGTCACGACATCGACGATTTCGCTCTTATTGGCCTCTGAAAGACCGACGAACGGACGCGCCGGAATGGTCACCTGCCGCGCAAAGACGCGCTCGCCGCCGATCGCGAAGCTCAGGCGCTTCGCGTCGCGCGGCTTGATCACCGCTCCGTCCTGATGGACATGCGCGAATTCCCAAGACGAGCCCCATTCGGCTGCGCCGGCCGCGACGTCGAAGGCGATGCTGTCGCGCAGGTTCAAGCCGCTTTGAAGCAGGATCGACGTTCCGGCGCGATTGGCCGGCCAGGCCGCGCCATCGGGCGCGGTCTTCTCCTCCTCGATCCTACGCCGCGTCTGCATCTCTCCGGTCGCGCCGATGGTCGTCAGCAGCGCGTTCTCGTCGAGCGTCGCGACGCCATCGATCAGCGCGAGCGCGGGGCCGAGGCCATCGACCGTGATGGTCATGCCGACGCTCACGCCCCACCTCCGAATGCGCGTCGACTGAAGACGCGCGGCGGCCCGTCGACGAGCACGTCGCCGGGGCTCATGGGCAGCGTGTCGGCGCCCGCGCCGACGCCGGCGGCCCCGCCGACGCCGAGAAACGTCAGGCCGCCCTTGCCGGCCGCGAGCGCCTCCAACCGCTTGATCGCGGCGTCGTAGCGCTCGCGCATCGGCTCGGTCTGGCGCGACGACGACAGCGCGGCGCGGTAGAGCGCCATGTCGCAGGCGTAGACACGGAGCGTCGCGACGCCGTCTTCGTCGAGCCGCTCCAGATCGGCCTTCGACCAGCGCGCGGCGAGGATCGAGCGGATTTCGACCGAGGCGTCGTCGAGCGCGGCCTGCGCGCGGGCGGGGACGAACAGGCGCGTCGCCTCGTCGGAGCACACCAGCGCCGTCTCATTGGGATAACGGCGTTGCAGATCCTCGATCGTCGCGTAGCTCATGGCCGCCCCGGTCGATGCCTCCCGCTGAAAAGGCCGGCGGCCGAAGCCGCCGGCAGTCCAAACAGGGAGGCGTCATGCGCCCCGGCTCACCGGGCGCTTCGTGGGCCGCGCTGCGCGCGCGGCCGATGGCAGACGGAGGGCGTCTCACCCCTCCCGGCCCTTGCCGCTGGGCGTCGCGGTTCGTCGCGGCCGGACATCCGCGACAAAAACGAATGGTTGCGGGGGGCGGACTTGAACCGCCGACCTTCAGGTTATGAGCCGCAGACGCTAGAGGCAATTTCATAAGCAAATTCAATGCATAAGGCGAAACCATGTGCCAAATGTGTGCCGTTCGGCTTCAGTGGACGCCCGTGCGCCGCATGAGCTGCGCGGCGGCATAGGCCGCGCGGGTGTCGCGATGCACAGGCTTGCCCTCGGCCTTGCACCATGCGGCGAAGGTGTCCGGATCGACCGTGATCTTCTCCGCCGCGATGCCCTTGCGCTCGGCCTCTGCCATGCCGTGGGTGATCCTCGCGAGCCAACGGTCATAGGGCGGAAGCTCCGGGTCGATCGCCTGCCAGCGCGGCCAGTCTTCCTTGCGCAGCCAAGCGACCGCGATCTTCACCGTCTTCGTCATTTGAACATCTCCTTTGCGATCGCGTCCATGGCGCGCTTGTGGTCTTCCGACCGGAACAGATGGCCGTAGCGGTCCATCGTGACTTGAAGGCTGGAATGCCCGGCGAAGGTCTGGATCGTCTTCGGAGCAAGCCCGGCCTCGATCCAGAGCGACACGGCGAAGTGGCGTAGCGCGTGCCAGTTGAACCGCTCGTGCGCCGGGCGATGCTTCGCCGGGTCTCCCTTGTGCAACTCGGCGAGCTTGTCGAAGAGCGGGAGGAAATGGCGCTTCACCATGTTGTCGTGGCCCGTGTACACGCCCCGCTTGTTCGGGAAGACGAGATCGTCCGCCTTCGAGTGCTTCGACCGCATCTTCCATTCCTTCAGCGCCGTGATCACCGCCCCGCCGAGGGGGACCGTCCGCATGCCGGCGGCCGTCTTCGTCACGTCTTCATCGCCATAGGCATCCACCCGTGTCTCGATCGTGACTTCGCCGCCTGCAAGGTCCAGATGACGCCAGCGCAGCGCATGAAACTCGCCGGCCCGCATGCCCGTCGCACTTGCCACGATCAGCTTCACGCGAAAGTCGGCGTCGGCGACCTCGATCAGTCGGCGCATAGCTTCCTTGGTCGGCGGCACGATCTTCTTCGAGCCTTCGTCACGGCGGCCGATCACCTTGACGCCCCGCGCCGAGTTCACGGCGATCAGGTCGCGCCCAATGGCATATTCGAGCACGAGCTGAAGCGTGCCGAGGATCTTGCGCGTCGTCGGGACACTCACCCCAGCGTCGCGAAGGCGGTCCCGGAAGTCCGTCACCTTCGAGGCGGTGAGCTGGCCGAGCTTGGTCGCGCCGATTCCGCCGTCGAAGTCCTTCATCCGGGGCGGCCTCTTGCCCTCGGCGTGCCGGCTCGGATCGGGGCAGATGTAGTTCCGGACATGGCCCTCATAGACGGCGAGATTGTGCCGGGTCATCCGCTCCCGGCGCTTCATGCGGCCATCGCAATGATCGAGGAAAAGATCGGCCGCTTCCTTGACCGTCACCTTCGCCGCCTCGGGCCGGAACGTGCCGGCCCGAAGCTGCCCTTCGATTTCGACGCGGAAGGCGTCAGCCTCCCGCTTCGTCGCGAACTGCCGGCGTTCGCGGTTTCCGCTGGCGTCGGTGAAGTCCACGGCCCACGCGATCCGCTTCTCGCCCTTCGCCGTCGTCCAGGTCCGCTTGCGGATCGAGGCCATGCTTTACCCCCTTTCCTCAACGCGGCCCGGCGTGATGATCATCACCACCTCACCGGCCGAGTTGCGGACGGTCAACGGACCGCCCTTTGCGTATGCTTCCTTGATCTTCTCCGACAGAAACGCCTCCCCTCGCTGAAGAGCCGCTTGGATTTCGGCGTTGTGGGGCGGCCACGGCGTCGATTTTTCGAGCTTCATCATCGCTACACCCTGACCGCGTTCAAGTGTTCGATCATGGCTTCCACGAAGTTGGTATTGTCGCTGCACCATCCGTTACGGAATGGCGGCGACTTCTCGATGTATTCCCGCTTCGCAAGAGCTTCTTCATCGTTGCGGGGCGAGTAGATCACGAGCGCCAGGCGCGCCCTGAACTCATCTTCGTCGGCGGCGTCTACCGCCTCTTCGGCGGCCGTGAGACCAGAGTTGCGTTCCCGCTCTTCTATGCCGGCCTCGGCATCGGCGAGCGCCTGAAGAGCTCTCGCCTGGGAGGCTTCAAGCTCGCGCTCGGCCGCAACCGCCAGCTCCGGGAACATGACGCGCGACCATTTCGAGCAATGGATGCGGCGAAGGCTGTCATGCGTGTCCCGGATGCCCTTGCGGATTTCATCGGGCGAGATCGGCCCCAATTCATAGTAGCCGCTATGGCATTCCCCGTTCGGCATGACCGCGAGAGGCACGAGCACCGGGTTTTTGCGGCGATCATCGTCAACCGCCTCTTCAATGTCGTTCCGGGTGCCAACGGCGCGATCGAGGCGGACAAAGGTGGCCTTGTGCGCTGCGATCAGTTCGGCAAGTCCCGACTCCGAAGCGATGGCGAAAGTAGACACTCCACCCGTGACGGGGAGAGAGGCGAGACCTGCCAAAATCTTGCGGCGCGTGGTATTCATCTTGGTAGCCATGATCGATCCTCTTGCGATCGGTTTCGGTTAGGCCCGGCCGGGTGGTGCAAACACCCGCGTCGGGCCGCTTCGCGTCTGGAATGCAAAACATTCCCATCCGCCCATTCATATTCCGCACGATTGGGGTTGCAAGTCAAGCCCATTCGTGCTGTATGTGGATGGAAGACTGATTTGGTGTTTGGAGATACGGCCCATGGCAAGCCCTGGTGAGTTGGTAAAAACGATCGCGGACGTGCTCGGCGTGCCCGAGGCGTCCGTTGTCGTTCATGACCGCAACCTGGTCGTTGCTGGGCTCCGCACGAAGGGCGGGCGCGGTCGCAGCGCGGCGAAGATGACCGCGCTCGACGCCGCCAACCTGCTGATCGGCGTTGCCGCCTCATCCGTCGTGAAAGAGACCGTCGAAACGGTCCAGGACTATGCCGATCTGCCGTCCCGTGGTGGCGAAACCAGCACCCGCAAGGACGCGCACAGCTTCGATAACAACGGCAATCCGCCCCCGACTTGGAACCTCCCCGGCTTCCCGATCCCGGCGCTTCAGTCACTCCCGGAGCACCACACTTTCCGGTCGGCGCTGGTCGGCCTGATCGAAGCCGCCACGGACGGCACCTTGCGCGACGCGATCAAGAACCTGCGGCCGTTCTCCGAAGAGCACCGTATCCCGAGCCATTGGGCGATCGAGGTGATCTTGTGGGGGCCGTATCCACAGGCGGCGATCCGCATCTACTGCAACGACTTCAGCGAAAAGCATCACTACTCGGCGATCCCGACCGATTTTGATGCGCTCAAGAAATGGTCGGACGAGATGACCGCGAAAGGCGGCGACGGCGACCTCAAGCAGATTCGGGAGTTCTCGGCGAAGACCATCTTCGCCCTGGGCGATCTGCTGAAAAGCTAAACGGAGAGCAAAATGAATGAGATTGCTATCCGGGCCGGGAACCTCCCCGGTCCGAAGACGGGAGAGGTGCGTCCGCTCGCCGACGACATCTTGCGCGGCGCGGACAAGATCGCCGAGTTCATGTTCGGCGACCCCGGCGAGCGCCGCAAGATTTATCACCTCGCCGAGAAGTCCCGCCTGCCGGTCTTCCGCCTCGGCGCCGTGCTGTGCGCCCGCAAGTCCATCCTGCTGGCGTGGATCGCCGAGCAGGAGGCCCGCGCGACCGCGACCCCGGATCAGTGATCCATGTCGCGCCTCGCCCAAGTTCACGCGCTTCGGGAGCGCCGTCGCCAGGCATCGCCTCGCGACGTGTCGGCGCGCCATGCCGAAGAGCTTCGTGAGCTGGCGCGCGACGTTCTCCGGCTCTCCCCGAGGCAGCTCAACCCCGAACAGTTCTTCATCGAAAAAGAATGCGCCGTCGATCGCCTGATCGCGCTCGCGCGACGGATCGAGGCCGGCGCATGACAGAAACGTCCAAGATCAGCACGAGAGCGATCCAGTCGGCCGCCAAGGGGCGGGAAGCCGACGTGCTGGACGCCCTCGGCATCGACTGGCGCACGGGCCGCCCGCATATCGCCTGCCCGTATCCCGACCATGACGACGGATCGCCGAGCTGGCGTTTCGTCCAGAGCAAGGGCCGCGCCTTCTGCACCTGCATCCAGGGCAGTCATTCGGTTTTCGACATCGCGATGAAGATGCGCGGCAGCGATTTCGAGGACGCGAAGATCTTCGTCTGCGAAGCCCTCGGCCGCCGCGAGCTGATCAAGGAACATGATCCGGCAGAGCGTCGCTTTCCCGCGACCGACCCCGCCAGCCTTCTGAACCCGGCCGAAGACCGTCGCCACGACGCCCTTGTCCGCGCCTATATCGCCTTCCGCCTCGGCCTCGATGCCGAAGCCGCCCCCATGCCGCGCACGCCGTTCGCCGGCTGGGCCGCCTTGCCCTATTTCGACCCGCCCGCCTCCGGCCGCCGCAATGCGAAGCCGGCCCATGTCGGTGACTTCCCTTGCGCGGTCTTCGGCACCACGTCAGCAGACGGCCGCCGGCACGCGCACCGCATCTATCTCGCCCCCGAGGGCGCCGGGAAGGCCGACCTCGGCCCCGGCCCGAACGGCTATGCGCGCGACCCGAAGAAATCCGCGAAGGTGATGGAAGGCGACAACACGGCCGGCCGATCCGTCCTGTGGGGCGACCCCGATCGTGCCGTCCGGATTATCGTCGCCGAGGGGATCGAGACGGCCGCCGCTATCGCCCATGTCTATGCCGAGGCGATCGAGGCGGGCACCGTTGCCGTGGCCGCCGCAATCTCGGCGAGCGGCGTTGAGGCATTCCAGCCGTGGACGGCGACGAAGCGGATTACCATCGCCGCCGATCGCGACGAGGGCGCGAAGGCAGACGGCAAGCCCGGCTCCCGGCGCGGCGAGCGCGCGGCCCGCCGAATCGGCCTTCGCCTTCACGAGCGCATGTCGATCGACATCGCCTTGCCCGGCGCGGCCGGCGAGAGCATCGACTTCCTGGACGTTCTGCGGCGCGACGGCCCCGAGGCGGTCCGCTCCACAATCGAGAGCGGCCGCGCCTTCGCTCCGACCCGTGGCGAGCTTGAAGAGATGGCAACATCCCAAGGCCGCGCCGCCGAACTGGCGGAAATCGCCAAGGTCTATCCGCTCCCGACGCTCGACACGATGGAGCTGACCTATCGCCATACCGAAAGCGACCGCGTGAAGGTCCACAAGGTGACGTGGGATCGCGATCCGGCGACGGGCCGCCGCGAGCAGATGGAGACGCCGATCGCCACGCCCTTCGGCGTGACGGCACGCCTCCGCAACGCCGATCATGCGGACGCCTACGGCTTACGGATCGCCGTGCAGGACATGAACGGCCGGCCGCGCGTCGTGGATACCGACCGCGCGCAGCTCGCCCGCCGTGGCGCTCCCGAGGTGATGACGGCGCTCTATTCCGCCGGTCTCCGGACCGAAACGGACGGCGAGGCGATCGTCCTGCAGGCGCTCAAGGCCGCCGACCCCGAGCGGGAAGTCGTCGTCCTTCGCCGTCCCGGCTGGCAAGACCTTCAGGGTTTGCCCGATCCCGCCTTCATCGGCCCGGCCGGAACTGTCATGGGCGCGCCGGAAGACATCGCCCTCGAATTGGGCGCCGTGGCCCGCATGGCGCCCGACGTGGCATCCGGCGGCAGCTTCGACGGCTGGCGCGACGCGACGACGGCCGCTCTGCGGGTCGAAGGCTGCGAACACTGGACGATCGGGATCGTGGCGGCCTTCGCCGGCCCCATCGTGTCGCTGACCGGCCTCGATACCTGCGGCGTGAACCTCTCGGGCATGTCATCGGGCGGCAAGAGCACGGCGCAGCGTCTCGCGGCCTCGGCCTGGTCAACGCCCGATATTCGCAAGCCCGGCTTGTGCCAGTCCGCCAGGGCGACGGACAACGCGATCGAGGCGCTGGCCTATCGCGCCACGGGCACCGTGCTTTCGCTGGACGAGCTGGCGCACGTCCACGGCAAGGAAGCCGGCCGCATGATCTACACCATCGCCGGCGGCGTCGGGAAGCGGCGCATGAACGCCGAGGCTGCGATCCGGGAAAGCTACACCTGGTCCACCTTCGCGATCCTCTCGGGCGAATGCAGCCTCGCCGAGAAGGTGACGCGTGACGGCGGCGAGTGGTCCGCCGGCATGGCGGTCCGCATCCTTGACGTTGACGTGACCGGGATCAACCGCACCGTCGCCGCTGCGACCTTGGAGCGGATCGACGGCATAGATCGCCATTTCGGCCATGCCGGCCCCGCCTTCGTGGAAGCCATGATCAAGGCCGGCATCCATCGCCAGCCGACCGCTCTTCGGGAGCGCGTGCTTCGCGCGGCCCGCCAGCTCGCGGGCGACACGGCCGACAGCGCCACGATCCGCGCCGCGACCCCTCTCGCGATCATCTACGTGGCCGGCGAGCTGGCGAAGAGCTTCGGCATCGTTCCGGACTGGACCCACATCGGCCACGCCATCACCTGGGCGTGGGAGAGCTTCAAGCGCTCGGCCGACAGCATCGCCCTTTCGCCCGACGAACAGGCGATCGGCAACCTTCGCGAATATGCCGCCCGCCGCTGGGGCGTGACGATCAAGCCCTTGGACATCGAGGGCGGCGTGAACAATCGCGAGGCGGAAGGCTGGTACGATGAAGAGGCCGTCTATCTGCCGGCGTCCACCATCCACGCCGCGACCGGCCATGTCCTGAAAGAGCGCCAAGTCGGCATCTTGCTCGAAGGCCGCAACATGCTCGCCCGCCGTGACGGCGATCGCTACACCGTCAGATGGGTTCCAAGCATCGGAATGGTCCGCGCCTATGCCCTGAAGCGCTCGGAGTTCGGACGCGCCGGACAGCAGCGGCAAGCCTTCAGTTGGCATGATGACCTCCGCTGATCAACCGGACTGGCTTGCCTCTCTTGACGCGACGATCGCGCAACTGGGAACGATCGCGCCTCGGCCCTTCCCCCCGACCCCCATCCCAACCCAACCGGACCGCGCCTCTTCCGATCCAAGCAGGAACGGAGCCGGCGGGAACGGACGGGACGGCGTTCCCGATGATAGGGAACCTGAAGGCGGATCGGGAACCGGCAAGCCGCTGACATCAAAGGGACTTCCCGCTCTTCCCGTTCTTCCCGCTCCCGAGAAGGACCATCACGAAAAGCACGAAAAAGAAGTGGGAACCGGGAACGGCATGCCCATTCCCACTTCAGAATGTCGCGCGCGCGTAGAGTATCAAAATGAGCGGGAAGTGCGGGAAGTGCGGGAAGTCGATCAGGAAAGCATTGTAGATCAACAGTTTGGCGACCTTCGCCTTCTTCCCGATACGGCCGATCCCTTCCCGATAATCGGGAAGTGGCGGGAAGACCTTCGAGACTGCTTCGATGAACGCGCGGCGATCCTCGAATATGACGGCGGACACGCCAGGGCGGACGCCGAAGCGCTCGCCTTCGCCGAGTGCATCGCCATCGCGTGCGGCCCGAGCGCCGATCACGACGATCAGCTCCATGCAGCCGATCACCTGAAAGCCATAGGTATCGCGATCCCGAGCGGCTGGCGGCCGGCCGATCGAAGGTAGGGGGGCATCGGAATTTGCAGCCGACCGGCTCCGGACCGGCGTCCTCCCATCGCGTAGAATTTCGAGGGTTTTCAGTAATTTAGCCCCCGCCGCGACGCTTCCCGCCGACCGGCTCACATGAAAGGAACCAAACAATGGACCTGAAGGAATTGCTCGCCGAGCTGAAGGAACGCCGCTGGCGGACTGCTCACTATGTCGGCGGCCCGCACCATGACGAACGGATCGCCGAGCTGGCGACGCTTCAGACTGCGATTCGCGCCGTGGAAGAGGTGATCGAGGAAGATCGCGGCGAGCCGGAGCCGCTGGACTTCAGCGTCATGGTCATCTGACGCGGAATACTTGTAAATGCTTGAGAATGTTGACGAAACGGCGACGTATTTTATTGCCCGCCCTCGAAATGTGCAAGTAGTTCTGTCCCGAACGCACTCTTGCACTCGGGTCTTTAATGCTGTCTTCCGTCCGTCGCATGCTCGGGATCGAGCGAAAGGGCACTCTGGCGAGCCCCTCGCCGGAGCTGCTCGCGCTCCTGGGCGCGACCCCGACCGCCTCCGGCGTTGGCGTCACCGCCGAGACCGCCATGCGCTGCCCGGCGGTCTACGCCTCGGTGAAGGTGATCGCCGAAAGCGTCGCGCAGCTCCCCTTGCACCTCTATCGCAAGGCCGCCTCCGGCGTGAAAGAGCGCGCCGAGGATCATCCGCTCTTCGAGCTGCTGCACGATCAGGCGAACGACTGGACCTCGGCCTTCGAGTTCCGGCTGATCATGCAGACGGCCCTTTGTCTGCACGGCAACGCCTTCGCCTTCATCAACCGGACCGGCGGCAAGATCGTGGAGCTGATCCCGATCCCCTCCACGGCCGTTGCGGTGGAAGTCGATGCCGTCACCATGGAGCCGAGCTATCGCGTCACCGCGAGCGACGGGACGCAGCGGGTCTATGATCGCACCGAAATCTTCCATCTGAAGACCCTCGGCACGTCCTGCCATATCGGCATGTCGCCGATCATCCAGGCGAAGGAAGCGATCGGCCTCGCTCTCGCCATGGAAGAGCACGGCGCCCGCCTCTTTGGATCCGGCGCACGCCCCTCCGGCATCTTCAAGTATTCCAAAACGCTCGGCCCTGAGGCCCTGAAGCGGCTCCGCGAGAGCTTCAACGCCGCCCACGGCGGCGGATCGAACAGCGGCAAGACCCTTATTCTTGAAGACGGGATGGAGTTCCAGAGCGTCCAGTTCAACAGCGTCGATCTGCAATTCCTCGAAATGCGCCGGCACCAGGTCGCCGAGATCGCGCGCGTCTATCGCATCCCGCTCCACCTCCTTCAGGACTTGGAACGCACCACGCATGCGAACGCCGAGAGCATGGGACAGCAATTCCTCTCCCTCACGCTCCTGCCGTGGCTGAAGATGTGGGAAGGCGCGATCCGCCGGGCACTGCTCACCCCCGAGGAACGGAGCGACCTCTACGCCGAGTTCCTGACCGACGATCTGGCGCGAGCCGACCTCGCCGCTCGTTTCGAAGCCTACGCAAAGGCCGTCACGAACGGCCTTCTCTCGCCGAACGAAGTCCGCGCCGCTGAAAACCGCTCGCCCTATCCGGGCGGCGATCAGTTCCGGCTTCCGCTCAACACCGAAGACGCCAGCAAGCCGAGCACCGCCTGATGGAGCACCTCACCCTCGAAGTGAAATTTGCGACAGGCGATGCCGGATTGGTCTCCGGCTATGCGTCGCTCTTCGGCCGCCCGGCCGACTATGTGAACGACGTGATCGAGCCGGGCGCCTTCAGCGCCACGCTCGCCGACCATGACGCCGCCGGCACCATGCCCGACATGCTCCAGGAGCACAAAGGCGATCCTGTCGGCGAGTGGCTGGAGATCGAGGAAGACGAGCTTGGCCTTCGCGTGAAAGGCCGGATCGACCTTGGCACCCCCGAGGGGCGAGACGCCTACGAGGCGGTCCGCTCCGGCAAGATCGACGGATTGAGCATCGGCTATCGCGCCGAGAAGTCCCGCCGCGCCGGCGACGGCACGCGGACAATCAACGAAATCGAGCTGCACGAAATCAGCCTGGTCCGCCGTCCTGCGGCGAGCCGGGCGCGCGTGCTCTCGGTGAAATCGGCTCCGGCCGACAACCCCGCCGCGAAGGGCGCGGCAATCTTGAAGAGGAAGAAAATGGAAAAGAAGGAAACCGCGCCCGGCGGCGATCCGGGCAGTGAGACGCCGACCGTCGAAGCCCGCGTCGCTGGGCTGGAAGAGAACGTCGCCGGCATCGATACCCGTCTGAAGGCGGTCGAGGAAAAGGTCGGGTCGGTCAAGTCCGTCGCCGATCGGATCGAGGCGAAGCTGAACCGCCCCGGCGCGACCGTTGAGACGAAGGCCGCCCCCGAGAAGGCCGAGGCAAAGGCTTTCAGCGGCTTCCTTCGTCATGGTCGCGAATCCCTGCCCGCCGACGAGGTGAAGGCGCTCCGCGTGTCCGACGACACGTCGGGCGGCTATCTCGCCCCGGCCGATTTCGTGGCGCAGGTGGTCAAGGGCATCGTGGAGTTCTCTCCGGTCCGCCAGGCGGCCCGCGTCGGTTCCACCTCTTCGGGTTCGGTGATCCTGCCGAAGCGCACCGGCACCCCCACGGCGTCGTGGGTCGGTGAAACGGAAGATCGCCCGGAGACGGGTTCGAGCTACGGCCAGGTGGAAATCCCGATCCACGAAGCCGCCTGCTACGTGGACGTGAGCAACCAGCTTCTCGAAGACGCGGCGGTCAACGTCGAGGCCGAAGTCGCGGCGGACCTCGCCGAAGAGTTCGGGCGGATCGAGGGCGTCGCCTTCGTCAATGGCAACGGCGCGAAGAAGCCCACGGGCTTCATGGCAGCGGCCGGCGTCGGCTTCACCCTCAACGGCCACGCGACGAACCTTTCGGCGGATGCGTTGATCGGCCTCATGTACTCGCTTCCGGCCTTCTACCGGAACCGGGGCGCGTGGATGCTGAACGGCACCACGCTCGCCACGGTCCGCAAGCTGAAGGACGGCCAGGGCAACTATCTCTGGCAGCCGAGCTATCAGGCCGGCGAGCCGGAAACCCTTCTCGGCCGCCCCGTGGTCGAGGCGATCGACATGCCGGACGTGGAATCGGGTTCCTTCCCGATCGCCTTCGGCGACTTCGCCACGGCCTATCGCATCTATGACCGGGTGTCCCTGTCGGTGATGCGCGATCCCTACAGCCAGGCGACGAAGGGGCTTGTCCGCTTCCACGCCCGGCGCCGGGTCGGCGGCGGCATCGTCCTCGCCGAGGCCGTCAAGAAGCTGAAGATGGCCACGAGCTGATCAGTAACCGGGGCGGCTACGGCCGCCCCTCCTGCCATTCGACCAATCGAGCGAGGAAACCATGAGAGACCTCTTCCACAATCTCGGGATCGCACAAGCGATCCCTCCCGCCGCGTACGACGCGGACAATTCCCCGGCCGCAATCGATCTTCTCGGCTTCGACAGCGCATTGCTGTCCATCCACGTCGGCGTGGGCGGCATCACCTTCAGCGGCACGAACAAGATCGAGTTCAAACTGACGCATTCCGACGACGACAGCTCTTATTCCGCCGTCGCCGATGACGACGTGCTCGGGCTTTCGTCGGTCGGGACCGGAGGCATCGTGCTCGCGCTCACCACGGCCCACGCCGCCGCCTCGATCACTCGCGTCGGCTACGTCGGCGGGAAGCGCTACCTGAAGCTGCTGGCAGATTTCAGCGGCACACATGGCACTGGCACGCCGATCGCCGCCACGGTGATCAAGGGCCACGCCCACGAGCGCCCCGTCGCCTGACAGCCGGCGGATCACGACACGGGGCGCGCCGAGCCGGGAAGTCCGGCGAGCGCGCCCTTTCACTTTCGAGAGCACGAGAGAACCGCCATGACACTGATCAGGATCACCGCGCCGGCCTCCGATCCCGTCACCCTCGAGGAGACGAAGGAACACATTCACGTCGATCACAGCGACGAAGACATGCGGATCGCCGATTTCATCCGCACCGCTGCGCAGCGCCTGGACGGCCGCGACGGCTCCCTCGGCCGCTGCCTGATCACACAGACATGGAAGCTCATCCTCGATCGCTTCCCGGCCGAGATCACGATCCCGCTGCCACCCTGCCAATCGATCACGTCGATCACCTACACCGATGCCGCCGGCACGCCGCAGACGCTCGATCCTGCCGAATACCAGGTGATCGGCCTCGCAAGCGCCGATCCGGCGCGCATTCGCCCCGCCTTCGGCAAATCTTGGCCGGGCTATCGTTCCGTGCCGGAAGGGATCGCGATCACCTTCGTCGCCGGGTTCGGAGACGATCCCGAGGACATTCCCGAGCCGATCCGGACGGCAATCAAGATGCACGTCGGGCACCTCTTCGAACACCGCGAAAGCGTCGTGCTCGGGACCGGCTTCATCGCCGAGGTTCCTGACGGCGCGGCCGATCTGGTCCGCGATCAGAAGGTATGGAGCTTCTGACATGCGCGCGGGCGACATGGACCGCCGGATCATGATCCAAGGCGTCGAATACATCTTCGACGACTATGGCGGCTACGAAGAGGTTTGGACCGATGTCGCCACGGTATGGGCCGAGGTGAAGCAGGAGAGCGGCCGAGAGTTCTTCGCAGCGGCGGCAATCCAGTCTGAGCGCAAGGTGGTGTTCCGGCTGCGATGGCTGGACGGGATCACCGTCGTGCATCGCGTCCTCTACGGCGGCCGGGAGCACAACATTCACGAAGTTCGCGAGCTTGGGCGCCAGGAAGGGCTTGAGCTGCACACGACGACGACAGGGTGACGATCATGAAACAGCGCGCCGAGCGCCGGCCTTCAGCTCGCCAGCGCGGCTATACAACGAAGTGGGAAAAGGAAAGCAAGGCGTTCCTTGCCCTGCCGGAAAACCGCTTGTGCGCCTGCGGGTGCGGCCGGCCCGCCGACATGGTGGACCACCGCGAGCCGCACAAGGGCGACATGCGGCTCTTCTGGGATCGATCCAACTGGCAACCGATGAACCGCCGCTGCAACAGCCGGAAGGCCGTTCTGACGGAAGGCGCGTTCGGGAACGCCCGCAGCGATCGTTCCTATGGCTCTCCCGGATGTAAGGACGACGGCACGCCCCGCGATCCGGGTCATTGGTGGAATAGGAGCTGATCGCATGGGCAAGCGCGGACCGAAGCCGAAGCCGACCAATCTTCGCCTGATCGAGGGCAATCCCGGCCGCCTGCCGATCAACACCTCGGAGCCGGTCCCGAACGGCATTCCGGATTGCCCGGACTACATGTCCGACGACGCCAAGGTGAAGTGGCGGGACATCATGGAAAGCGTCCCGCCGGGCATGATCACGAGCGCGGATTCGCCGTTGCTCGAAGCCTATTGCGAGGCGTGGGCGACCCACAAGCGGGCGACGGAGCTGATGAAGGCAACGCCTCCCGACCTTTTCGGCGACAATCTCACCTCCGGGGGGAAAGCGTCGATCTATCTCAAAATCCGAAGCGACGCCGCCAAGACGATGGCGAGCCTCGCGACCCGCCTCGGGCTGTCCCCTGCCGATCGCAGCGGCCTGAAGTTGGGCGTCTCGAAAGGAAACAACAAATGGTCCGACCTGATCGGGTAGCACCGAAATCCGAGCGGGTAATCCGCTTCATCGAAAATCTGACGAACACCGCCGGTCCGGCCGCCGGCAAATCCTTCAAGCTCCGGCCATGGCAGAAGGCCATCATTCGCGGCATCTACGATCCGCAGACGGAAGACAGCCGGCGGATCGTCCGCACCGCCCTGATCACCATGCCGCGCAAGCAGGGCAAGACCGAGCTTGCCGCCGCGCTCGCGCTCTATCACCTTCTCGCGGACGGCGAGATCAACGGCCAGGTCTATTCGGCCGCGGCCGATCGCCACCAGGCGGCGCTTGTCTTCAATGCCGCGGCGGCCATGGTGCGGGCCGATCGCGATCTTGCTGCGCTTGTCAACATCATCGAGAGCACGAAGCGCATCGTCCACTATGCCAGCGGGAGCTTCTACCAGGCGCTATCCAGCGACGCGCGAACGAAGCACGGCTTCAACGCGAGCGCGATCATTTACGACGAACTGGCGCAGGCGCCGAACCGCAACCTCTACGACGTACTGACGACGAGCACGGCCGCCAGAGCTCAGCCGCTCACCATCGTGATCAGCACCACGTCCAGCGATCCCACGAGCATCATGTCCGAGCTGGTCGATTATGGCCGCAAGATCAGGGACGGCGTGATCGAAGACCCGACGTTCTTTCCGGTGATCTACCAGGCGCCGCAAGAGGCCGACCCGTGGAGCGAAGAGACGTGGCGCGCCTGCAATCCCGCCCTCGGCGATTTCCGGTCGATCGAGGAAATGCGGACCTTCGCCGACCGCGCGAAGCGCATCCCCTCGCTGGAATCGGTCTTCCGCAACCTCTATCTCAATCAGCCCGTGGACGCCGATCAGCGCTTCCTTGCCTCGGCCGATTGGGATGCGTGCGCGACGCCCGTCAACGTCGAAGCCCTCGAAGGCCGCCCCTGTTTCGGCGGGCTTGATCTTTCCAGCACGCAAGACCTGACGGCGCTCATTCTGGTCTTCCCCGACGACGACGATCCTCCGGCCTATGACGTCCTGTGCTGGTTTTGGTCGGCCGGCGACACTCTCCGGGAGCGCGGCGACCGTGACCGCGTTCCCTATCCCCTCTGGCGCGATCAGGGCTTCCTTGAAGCGCCGCCGGGCCGCGCGATCGATAAGGGCTATGTGGTCCGCCAGCTCGCCGAGGTGATGACGCGCTTCGACGTGCAAGGGATCGCCTATGACCGCTGGCGGATCGAAGAGCTGAAGAAGTCCCTTTCAGACGAAGGGATCGAGGTTCCGCTGACAGATTGGGGGCAGGGCTTTCGTGACATGGCGCCGGCCGTGGACGCGCTCGAAACCGCCGTTCTCAACGGCAGGATCAGGCATGGAGGGCAACCTGTACTTCGCTGGAACGCCAGCAACGCCTCGATCACCATGGACCCCGCCGGCTCCCGGAAGATCGACAAGGCCCGCAGCATCGGCCGCATTGACGGCCTGGTCGCGCTCGCGATGGCGATCGGCCTCGCGGCAAAGTCCCAAGCTCCGCTCCGAAGCCCCTACGAGGCTGACCGCCCTGAGGGCTTCCTATTCCTGTGAGGATCGAAAGATGGAAGTGACAATAACCGGCGTAAACATCACCAAGGGCCGCCCAAACAAGGGAGGGAGCCGCATCATCGCGTTCTTCGACTGCGAGGCCGAGGGATTTCAGCTCAACGGGTGCGCCCTTGTCCGCACCGCGAGGAACGGTCTCACTGTATGGCCGCCAAAGATCGAAGGCCCCGAGGCCGTCCGCCGCTCGATCGTCATCGTGGACGACATGCTGCGCAATGCCATCATGAGTGCCGCTCGCGAGGCATACCGCGCGATTGGCGGGACGGATGCCGAGTGGATACCGACCGGCGAGGCGGCCGCGTGAACAGGAATAGAACGGAATAGGTGGAAACGTGTGCCGCGCGTGTGACACGGAACACGCGGGAATGGATGGAAAAGAATGGCGGAACGTGTGGAAACGGTTGGAAACGCTAGGGTTTTCACGGAAACCATGCGCCAGCCGTGACGGCACATGAAAAAGCCCGCCAGAGGCGGGCTATCTCACTGATATTGCTATCAAATTTTGGTTGCGGGGACAGGATTTGAACCTGTGACCTTCAGGTTATGAGCCTGACGAGCTACCGGGCTGCTCCACCCCGCGTCAAGG
>ERZ1645187.892-NODE-892-length-28780-cov-19.249399_pt1 | contig 28780 bp, 20 predicted proteins | sample MGYA00575352_ERZ1645187 | MGnify/ENA primary metagenome ERZ1645187 (study PRJEB40837, sample SAMN11349314) | freshwater sediment metagenome | isolation source: river sediment | host: Sediment | place: India: Wazaribad , New Delhi | collected 2017-02-21 ...
CAAATGCCCTGGCTATCGGGTCTGTGAGCGCTCGGCAGCCGCATTTTTTCGGCGATGGAACGCACTTCGGGTTTTTGCAAACCTCCCACCGGAAACATCAGTTTCGACAATTGCGCGTAGGTGATACGTGCCAAAAAATAGGTTTGGTCTTTTACGGCATCCACAGCTGTGCCCAGAAAATGACCGTTTTCATTTTCAATGGCCTGTGCATAATGTCCGGTTGTGATCTTATCAAATTGATTTCCAAAACGTTCCTCAAAGGCTCCAAACTTGATCATGCGGTTGCACATCACATCGGGATTGGGTGTGAGACCTTTTTTTACGGCATCAATGGTGTAGGCCACCACGCTCTCCCAATATTCCTTTTGCAGGTCCACAATCACCATGTGGCAATCATATTTGTGGGCAATCCATGAAGTTATTTCAACATCTTCTTCCGAAGGACAATCCACAAAACCCGGCACGTCTTCCATGCCGATTTTTATATAAAAAATGACGGGATCATAACCTTGTTCTTTCAACAAGGGGATGGTAACAGAGCTGTCAACTCCTCCCGAAACCAATGATGCTATTTCCATATTGTGATGAAATCTGGGGCAAAGGTCGCAATTTTTGGTTTGTGGCGGGTTGTGACGGGCTGTATAATCAGATTTCAGGACTGATTTTCGGGGTCACTGATGGCCGAACCACGAAACTGTTTTACCTTTGAAGCTTAAAAAATTATTGCTTTTTTGTCCCTTATCGGGTCGAAAAACATTGAAAAACTTAATACCCGCAATATGTACGGTAAGATTCAACAATTTCTTCAAAATGAGATCGCCTCGATACGTGAAGCCGGTCTTTACAAAAACGAACGCATCATCGTAAGTCCGCAAAATGCCGAAATCACGCTCGACAGCGGACAAAAAGTGCTTAACTTCTGTGCCAACAACTACCTTGGCCTTTCTGATCATCCGGCATTGATACAAGCCGGCAAAGATGCGCTCGACAGCCATGGCTTCGGCATGAGTTCGGTGCGTTTTATCTGCGGAACGCAGGATTTGCACAAGACATTGGAACGCAAGATCGCCGAATTTTTTGGCACCGAAGACACCATCCTTTATGCTGCAGCTTTCGATGCAAACGGAGGTATTTTTGAGCCGCTTTTTGGTGAGGAAGATGCCATCATTTCCGATTCTTTGAATCATGCTTCCATTATTGACGGGGTTCGCCTGAGCAAAGCCAAACGCTATCGCTATGCGAATGCAGATATGGAAGATCTTGAAAAACAACTTATTGAAGCGCAGGAACAACGTTTCAGGATCATTGTAACAGACGGAGTTTTCTCTATGGACGGCAACGTTGCTCCGATGGACAAGATCAATGAGCTTGCAAAAAAATACGATGCCCTGATCATGGTTGACGAATGCCACTCGGCAGGCGTTGTTGGCGAAACAGGCCGCGGGGTTACCGAGTTGTTCAACATCCGTGGTGAAGTGGATGTGATTACAGGAACTTTGGGCAAAGCCTTTGGTGGCGCCATTGGCGGGTTTACAACGGGTCGCAAAGAGATCATTGAGCTGTTGCGTCAGCGTTCGAGACCTTATCTTTTTAGCAATTCGCTGCCTCCGGCAGTGGTGAATGCAGGCATCAAAATGTTCGATATGATGAGCGAAACCACTGAGCTTCAGGATAAGCTCCACCGCAATACTGCCTTTTTTATGGAGAAAATGACGGCAGCAGGGTTCGACATCAAACCAACAAAATCGGCCATTTGCGCTGTGATGTTGTATGATGCCAAGCTCTCGCAGGAAATGGCCGCCCAACTGCTCCTCGAAGGCATATATGTGATCGGTTTTTATTATCCTGTTGTGCCCAAAGGTTTGGCGCGCATCAGGGTGCAAATTTCGGCAGCGCACGAAACAGATCATCTCGAAAAAGCCATCAGTGCCTTCACGAAAGTTGGTAAAAACTTAGGCGTGATCAAGTAATTGCTTTCTTGAAAGGCTCAGCCGGAAAAATAAAAAAAACGCAGGCCATAAGGCTTGCGTTTTTATTATGTGGTTGAATACAAAATGGTTACTGACGTATGTGCACATCCATTTGCGGAAATGGCATCACTAAGCCTTGCTGGTGGAAAGTTTCGTAAAGATTTTTATTCATATCAAAAAAGACAGGCCAATAGTCCTGGGCATTCACCCAGCACCTGACCACAATATCCACTGAGCTTGTGTTGAGTTTTGACAAGGCAACAAAAGGTGCAGGATCTTGCAGAATACGGTTGTCGGCTGCAATAAGACCATTAATCACGCCCTCCGCCTTGCCGTATGTCTCGCCATAGGAGATGCTGAAAACCCAGTCAACCCTGCGCGTATCCATTTTGGAGTAATTGGTAAGCGAACCGGTAGCCAGGCCCCCGTTGGGAATCACAACTACTTTGTTATCAACCGTTGTGAGCAGGGTGTTGAAGATTTGTATTTCGGCAACAGTGCCCAAAAAACCTTGCACTTCGATAAAATCACCAACCTTAAAGGGTTTGAAAAGCAAAATTATTACTCCGCCTGCAACATTCTGCAATGTTCCCTGCAACGCAAGGCCGATGGCCAAACCCGCCGCACCCAGCATGGCAATGAAACTTGTCATCTGCACACCAACCATGCTCAAGACGGTGATAATGACGAGTATTTTAAGCGCAACACTCAGGAAACTACGAAGAAAACTACGCAACGAAGGCTCAACATCGCGCTTTTCCATCAATTTCACAAGGCCGGCCTTGATGCGGCCAACCACCCAAAAACCAACTACCAAGGCTATGACAGCCCCTATCAGCCGAAGGCCGTATGAAACAATAATCTGCGAAATAAAGGCAGTTATGTTTTCTATCTGATGTGGAAATTTGTCAGCGTGTTCTTCCATCCTATTAATTTTTAATTGGTTAACTAAAATAAGTTTTGGTTACTACTGGATTGTCCTGACTGTCAAAGTTAAACTTTCCGGGACTTTTGGACACAAGGTTTATTTATTTTTTTAAGAACAGAAAACGTCTTTTCCAGTCCTTAAAGAAAAAATAAACGAAGATTTTTTTGTTAGAAACATCAAAGTTCAAAAAATCCTTTACTTTTGAGGCCTCAAATAACGATTTATGTACTTCAACACCGGCACAACCTCAACCACCACCACTACCACCGGTAGCGGCAGGGGAAGGTTTTGCATGAAGTAGCTTGAAACGAAAGAACCAAAAGTGAAATATCCAAAGCCTTCCGAACATCGGGAGGCTTTTTTTATTAAAAACATCTGATATGAAGGTTTTAAAATTTGGAGGAACATCGGTTGGCAATGCTGCCGCCATCCAATCACTTGTCGAAATTGTGAAGACTGCAAGTGAAAACGATAAGGACTTGGTTGTGGTTTGCTCCGCCATGGGAGGCGTCACCAATCATCTTATTCATTTAGCAAACGAGGCTGCAGCAGGAAACGACATTCACGATGGCCTTTGGGAATTGCGCGAAAAGCATCTGCTTACCATGGAAGCGTTTTTCTGTGAAAACAAAACGGCATCAAATGTTTTGGAACCTCATTTTGCAGTTTTGCAGCAATTGTTGGGTGGCATTGCCACCTTGCGTGAATGCAGCCCCCGCACCATGGACAGGGTGATGGCGCTCGGAGAGCAACTCTCCTGTACTTTGGTTGCAGCTGTTTTTTCGGAGCGGGGTTTTGACAGCATTTATACCGATGCCCGTCAGCTGATTGCCACCGACAGCAGTTTCGGAAATGCAAAGGTTAACGAAGCCGTGACAAACGAACGTATTCGCCGCTGGGCCGGTGGACTTTCGGGTAAACTTGCGGTGGTCACCGGCTTCATTGCCGCCGACAGCAAAGGCAACACAACAACACTTGGAAGGGGAGGGTCGGACTACACCGCTGCTATCCTCGGTGCAGCACTTGGTGCTGAAGCAATTCAAATCTGGACAGATGTGGATGGTTTTATGACTGCCGACCCGCGATTGGTTAAAAACGCCTTTGTTTTGCCCGAGCTGAGCTACCGCGAAGCCATGGAACTGTCTTATTTCGGTGCAAAGGTGATCTATCCGCCAACCCTTATCCCGGCCATCGCCTGCAATATTCCCATTCAAATCCGAAATACTTTCAATGCCTCTCATCCCGGAACAACCATTTTGCCTGCTATCGCTCCGGCTGTGGGCATCATCAAGGGCATTTCGTCCATTCAGTCGGTGAGCCTTATCAATGTTGAAGGAAGCGGCATGGTAGGCGTGAAAGGTTTCGGTGGACGGCTTTTTAATGCCATGGCTGCCGCCGATGTCAATGTTGTGCTGATCACCCAGGCCAGCTCGGAGCACAGCATCAGCTTTGCGGTTAGTCCGGCAGATACCGATGCCGCGCTGAAAGCCTTGCGCAACGAGTTTGAGATGGAGCTGTATTCCAATAAGATAGATGTTCCCGTTGCCAATACCGGTTTGAGTATTCTTGCAGTTGTGGGCGAAAACATGCGGCACACACGGGGTGTGAGCGGAAAACTTTTTCAGGCGCTGGGCCGTAGCGGCATCAATGTGATTGCCATTGCACAAGGTTCGTCGGAGCTTAATATTTCAGTGGTGATCAGCGAAACAGAGCTGTCAAAAGCACTCAACGCGGTGCATGATGCCTTGTTTCTCTCGCAGGTTCAAACGCTCAACCTCTTTATTGCCGGAACAGGAACCATTGGTGCCGAATTGCTCGACCAAATGGCTGCCTCAGGCGAGATGCTGATCAACGAGCATCATCTGTCAGTTAAAGTGCACGGAATCACGAACAGCCGAAAAATGCTGCTTGCTCAAAAGGAGGAGATTGAACTTAAGAATTGGAGAGTTTTGCTGGAAGAAAGCCATGAAAAGGCTGATATTCAATCATTTGTTTCGTTCATCACACAATTGAATCTTCCCAACAGTATTTTTGTTGACAACACAAGCAATCAGCTTATCGTTGAGCAATATGAACCCTTGTTTCGCGAACATGTTTCGGTGGTGGCCTGCAACAAACGAGGCGCCTCGGGCAAGATGATTCACTACCAAAGCATGAAAAAGTCGGCCCGAAGCAATGGGGTCGGTTTTTATTACGAAACCAATGTAGGAGCGGGACTTCCCATCATCAAAACAATGAACGATCTGGTGCTGAGCGGCGACCGTTTTCTGAAGATCGAAGCCATACTTTCCGGAACGATTTCTTTCATCTTTAACAATTACAAGGGCGATAAAACCTTTGCAGAAGTCGTGGCCGAAGCAAAAAACCGGGGATTTACCGAACCCGACCCGCGCGACGATCTCAACGGGCTTGATTTTGCACGCAAACTGCTCATCCTTGCCCGCGAGGCTGGCTGGCCTTGCGAGCTGGACGATATTCAGATTCAACCCATTCTGCCTGATTCTTGTCTCAAAGCCGCTTCTACAGCAGCCTTTATGGAGGAGCTCGTCAAGGAAGAAACTTTTTTCAACACATTGAAATCGGAAGCAGAGCAATGTGGTAAGGTGTTGAGATACATTGGCTTAATCGAAGAGGGCAAGTTGAAGATCAGCCTTCGGATGCTTGATATCTCCCATCCGTTCTATAGCCTGAGCGGTAGCGATAATATCATTGCTTTTACAACCCAGCGTTACAAAGACAATCCTTTGGTGGTGAAAGGTCCCGGCGCCGGTGCTGCCGTTACGGCTGCCGGTGTTTTTGCCGACATACTAAGGGCTGCCAAAGCCTGAGTTTAACAATTTGAAAATATCGGAAATGATGCAAAAGAAACAATTTCAGTACGTAAGAACCTTTGCTCCGGCCAGTGTTTCAAACCTCAACTGTGGTTTTGATGTGCTTGGCTTTGCCCTCCATGCTCCGGGCGATGAGGTTGAGCTCAGGCGCAACAACAGCGGGGTGGTGAGCATTGAAACCATCACCGGCGATGGCGGTTTGCTACCCCGTGATGCTGATAAAAATACGGCTTCGGCGGTGGTCAGGCTTTTCTTAGATAAAATTGGAAGCAGGCAAGGGATTGCTGTCGGCATTCATAAAAAAATGCCGCTCAACAGCGGTCTCGGGTCGAGTGCAGCAAGCAGTGTGGCTGCATTGCTGGCGGTTAATACACTGATGGGAGAGCCTCTTGCGCGTAAAGAACTGCTTCCGCTGGCCATGGAAGGTGAGCGTTTGGCTTGTGGCAATGCCCATGCCGACAATGTTGCGCCGGCGCTTTTTGGCGGCCTCGTACTCATCAGGTCATACACACCTTTGGATATAGTTCAGTTGCCTGTTCCCGAAACGCTGTTTTGTGCCATCATTCATCCTGAAGTGAGTGTTCCCACACGAGAAGCGCGCAGCATCCTGCCCGAAAAAATTCCTTTGCGCGATGCGGTGAAACAATGGGGCAATCTGGCAGGATTAGTTGCTGCATTATACAGCAACGATCTTTCCCTGCTGAGCCGCAGCATGACCGATCACATTATTGAACCTGTGCGCGAACACCTGATTCCTGATTTCAGCACAATAAAACAGTTAGCCGCCGATGCCGGAGCGCTTGCTTTTGGCATTTCAGGATCAGGACCTACCGTTTTTGCCTTTGCCGATGGTTTGCCAAAAGCACAAAATATTGCTAAGCCTATATCGGCTTTTCTCACATCTGTCAAAATGCCACATCAGGTTTATATGTCGGCGATTAATCCCCTTGGCGCTCAACTGCTTATAGCTGAATAATTTAATATCTAAACAATCTGCAAATCAATGAAATATTTCTCCACCCGTGATACAAATCAACAATTTGCTTTCAGCCTTCGCGATGCTGTTTTGAAAGGACTCGCTCCGGATGGCGGATTGTTTATGCCTGCCGAAATTCCGGTACTGAGTGCTGACACACTCAAGAAAATGCCGCAAATGCCACTCCCTGAGCTGGCTTTTCATCTGCTGAATCCTTTTTTACTGGAGGATGTTGCGCCCCATGTTTTGGCTGATATCTGCAACGAGGCTTTCAACTTTGAAATACCCGTCAGACAGCTTACCGATGGTGTTTTTTGTTTAGAGCTTTTCCATGGACCGACTCTTGCCTTCAAAGATGTTGGTGCAAGATTCATGGCGCGCTTGCTCCCGCATCTTAACAACGAAAACAAACCCTTAAAAGTAGTCGTGGCCACATCGGGCGACACAGGAAGCGCAGTAGCATCGGGCTTTCACAATGTTGAAGGCATCGAAGTTTTTGTTTTGTTTCCAAAAGGAAAAGTGAGTCCTGCCCAGCGTATGCAGCTTTGTTCGTGGGGCAACAACATCACTGCGATCGAAATTGATGGAAGCTTTGATGACTGCCAGCGCCATGTAAAAACCTTGCTTTCTGATGAAAATGCGCTCAACCATCAGTTGATAACATCGGCCAACAGCATCAATATTGCGCGCTTGCTTCCTCAAATGGTGTATTATGCATGGCTTTGGAGCCGCCTTGATGCGCCAACGCCGGTGGTGAGTGTCCCCAGCGGGAATTTTGGCAACCTGACTGCCGGATTGATGGCCCGTGCTATGGGCATTTCAATCAATAAGTTTGTGGCTTCCACCAATGTAAATGATGTTTTTCCGGCTTTTCTCCACTCGGGAAAATTTGTTTCCCGACCTTCTGTTGCTACAATAAGCAATGCCATGGATGTTGGCAATCCAAGCAATTTTGAACGAATGCTTCATCTTTTTAATGGTGATGTGGCGCAAATGAGAGAGCAAATCAGTGCTTTTTCTTTTTCTGACGATCAAACGCGCAGCGCAATAGCCGAAGTTTGGCAAAACCATGCTTATATTACTGATCCTCATGCGGCAGTTGGCTATCTTGGTCTGAGGCAATATACAGAAACGTGCAATTTTATGGGAAATGCTGCTTTTTTGGCAACCGCGCACCCTGCCAAGTTTCCCGAAGTGGTGGAAACCTGCATCGAAACACACATTGCCGTGCCTCCACGCCTCGAAGCATTCGGTCATAAAAAAGACCTCAGCATAGCGTGCAAAAATGACTATGCCGAGGTCAGGTCTTTGGTGCTTAAGCACTGAGGTGCTTCAAGCTGAGATATTAATTTGTATTATATGAGTTTGTTTCTGGCTTCCGATTTGTTTTGGGCATCAATCACAGCTATGGTGATCATGTTTACAATTTCGCTCACCGAGCTGCCCAGCTGTAGAATTTGAACCGATTCTTTCATTCCGTTAAGTACCGGACCAATCACTTCGGCACCACCTAACTCCTGCATCAGTTTGTAGGCAATGTTTGATGATTCAAGATTAGGGAAAATCAGCACATTGGCAGGTCCTCCCAAAAGGCGTGAGAAGGAAAACGACTCCGAAAGCAGCTCGGGATTCAGCGCTGCATTGGCTTGAATTTCGCCGTCAACAATCATATCAGGATGGTGTTTATGCAAATATTCAACAGCTTTGCGCTGTTTTTCCGGCACTTTTCCATTGGCAGATCCAAAACTAGAATAGGAAACCAAGGCAACGCGTGGAACGATCTTGAACTCGCGCACAGATTGACAGGTTTGCAGGGTGATTTCGACCAGTTGTTCCCATGTTGGATCAATATTGAGTGTGCAGTCGGCAAAAAAGACAGGGCCACGCTTGGTGTTGACGATATACATCCCCGAAGCGATATTGTTTCCTTCTTGTTTGTCGATCACCTGAAGAACAGGACGAACGGTATCGGGATAGTTGCGTGTGAGACCCGAAACCATGGCATCAGCATGCCCTGTGGCAACCATCATAGCACCAAAATAGCTGCGGTGCATCAACAAACTGCGTGCAGCAGTGAAGGTCATCCCTTTGCGCTGACGACGCTGGAACAAGGCTTCGGCAAACTGTTTGCGGCGGCCGTTTTGTTCGTTTGAACGTGGATCAATGATTTCAACGCCATGCAGCTCAAGTTCGTTTTCCTGGATGATGGCCTTAATCTTGGCTGCGTTGCCAAGCAATACCGGCTCGGCAAGGCCTTCGTTGAGGACAATTTCGGCTGCTTTGAGCATTTTGTAATGTTCGGCATCGGCCAAAACAACTCTTTTCGGGTTGTGCTTGGCCCTGGTCTTGATCTGGCGCAGGAGCGGATTGCTGGTTTTGAGTCGCTTACGGAGTTCTTCGGTGTAGTTTTCCCAGTTCTTGATGGGATTGCGCGCTACGCCGGAATCCATTGCCGCTTTGGCCACTGCCAAAGCTACCCTTTCGATGAGGCGTGGGTCGGTGGGTTTTGGAATGATATATTCACGCCCGAAACGCAGGTTGTTGACATTGAATGCGATATTCACCTCTTCAGGAACAGGCTCCTTTGCTAATTGTGCCAGTGCTCTTGATGCGGCGAGTTTCATCTCGTCGTTGATAACTCTGGCACGTACATCCAGAGCACCTCTGAAAATGTATGGAAAGCCCAGCACATTGTTGATCTGGTTTGGAAAATCGGAACGTCCTGTGGCCATGATAATGTCGTCGCGTGTGGCCATCGCATCGTTATAGGCTATTTCCGGAACGGGATTGGCAAGGGCAAAAACAATCGGATTTTCTGCCATGGCTAAGAGCATGTGCTTTTTGATGACTCCTGCAACAGACAAGCCCAAAAACATATCTGTGCCCTTGAGTGCATCTTCGAGTGTGATGTCCGGAATATCATGTGCAAACTGCAGTTTGGTATCGTTGAGGTCCTTGCGCTTTTTGTTTAGCACACCTTTGCTGTCGAACATCAATATGTTTTCGGGTTTGGCTCCCAGCTTGATGTAGAGTTTGGTGCACGAAACAGCTGCCGCACCGGCACCATTAACAACGATTTTGAGATTCTCGATTTTTTTTCCGTTGATTTCGAGCGCATTGAGCAAGCCAGCCGAGGTGATAATGGCCGTCCCATGCTGGTCGTCATGCATGATCGGGATCGGAAGTTGCTTTTTGAGTTCTTCTTCAATCTCAAAGCATTCGGGAGCCTTGATGTCTTCGAGGTTTATACCGCCAAAAGTGGGCGCAATGGCCTTGACAACTTCAATAAATTTCTTCGGGTCCTTTTCATTTATTTCGATATCAAACACATCAATATCAGCAAACACCTTGAACAACAATCCTTTTCCTTCCATCACGGGTTTACCTGCTTCCGGACCAATATCGCCCAAACCCAATACAGCTGTGCCGTTCGAAATCACAGCAACCAGATTGCCTTTACCGGTGTATTTATACACATCTTCGGGGGTCTTATTGATGGCAAGACAGGGATCGGCAACACCGGGACTGTAGGCCAGCGAAAGATCGCGTTGCGTGCTGTAGGGTTTCGTTGGAACCACCTCCAACTTTCCCGGACGACCCTGCGCATGATAGTTCAGGGCATCCTTATAAAATAACTTATCCATAACTTATGTGATTTGATTGAGCCCAAAGGTATGAAAAAGACAAACCTTTTGTCCAGTAAAACATGTGCAATAACCCGGCTCAACTGTATTTTTTTGCCTCAACGTATTGTATAAGTGATTTTTAAAAACATATTTTAATATCTGAATTTATTTGATTGATGATTTTCTTCATACCGAATTATCTGCGCCATTTACTTGATTGCACCAAAACCTGCCGGTTTATAATGTAAGGTTGTATATTTGTTTTGCACAAATCACATAAAAAATGAAAAAGCAAATTTTATTAACGCTGATTTTAGGTGTTTTTTTGATGTTGGCATGCAACAAAACAGAGGAAAACGACCGTTTCGAACTGCTCACTGCCACAGCTTGGGTTTCTGACAGTCTGCTTGTTGATGGTGCTGATGCAAGTGGTCCGGGCCAGGTGCTCGAAAAGTTTAAGGGCGAGGTAACATTTAACCGCGATGCCACGGGTCATTTTGGCCAGTACACCGGTTTCTGGCGCTTTGCCGATAATAAATCTCAGATTGTTATCACCACTGACTCATTGCCTATCCCGCTGACAACCATTATAGATGAGCTGACAGCTTCTTCCTTGAAAATCAATACGGCCTATCCAAGTCTCACCAATCCTGACCAGAATATGCAGATCAGGATGACATTCAAGGCCAAATGAGATCGCTCATCATTTTAGCTTCAGTTGTTTGCCTGATTGGCTTTAGCCGTTTACATGCGCAAAGCTGGATTAGCGGAAAGGTCACCGATGCCAAAACCGGTGAGTCATTACCGGCTGTGCTGGTGCTTGTTGAGCAAAACAGGGGGGTCACCACCGATGAAAAAGGTGTTTTTCGCCTGTGGACAGAAGCAAAACAAATCAATCTTCAGTTCAGACTCCTTGGCTATCAAACACAGGAGCGCGGTGTTGCAACGATTCCGGACGATACAGTACGGCTTGATATCGCTTTGCAGGCGGCTGTTTTCGAAATGGATCAGGTGGTTGTGACGGCCAGCCGTATCGAACAACGTTTGGCCGAACTTACAGTTTCGATGAGTCTGATCAAGCCGGGCGATATTGAAAGCCGGAATATTACCGACACAAAAGATTTGCTTAGCCGCAGCCCCGGAATTGAAGTGCTCGACGGACAAGCTTCAATACGCGGCGGCAGCGGATTTAGTTATGGAGCCGGCAGCCGTGTTCTGGCATTGTTGGATGGCCTGCCTGTTATTGCTCCCGATGCCGGAAACATTCGCTGGCAGTTTCTCCCGCTCGACGACATCAGCCAGATAGAAGTGATCAAAGGAGCTTCCTCGGTAGTATATGGTTCTTCGGCACTCAACGGCGTCATCAACTTCAGGACGGCAGATGCCACTTCTATTCCCTCAACCAAAGTTTTTCTTCAATCCGGTGTTTTTGATGTGCCTGCACGCAAGACCTGGAAATGGTGGGACAGCCCGAGACTTTCGGCATCAGCCGGCCTTAATCATTTGCGGAAAATGGGTAACTCCGACCTTGGATTTGGATTTAACCTGCTCACTGATAATGGTTACCGAAAATACAACGACGAAAAAACAGGAAGGTTTCACCTGAAGTGGAAATACCGCCACCCGAAGCTGAGTGGCTTGACCTACGGTCTCGCTGCCAACGCAGGAATTACGAACAAAACTGATTTTGTGCTCTGGGACAATGCTGCAACAGGCGCCCTCATTCAGGACACTTCGACAGCAATTGCAATGCGCGGTTCTTTCATCACGCTCGATCCCTTTGTGGAGTATGCAAGGCGCGATGCCATCAGGCATGCGTTGAAGAGCCGGATTCAGCAAAGCGATAACCACTTTCCTGATGCTGCCCAAAACAACAGCCAGGCTCGCTCGGTGTATATCGAATACCAGAACTTCATCCGCATTCATCCGCTTTTCTCACTTCAAACGGGTGTTTCCGGACAATTTTCGCAGGTGAATTCCAATTTTCACGGCGATCACAACAGCCGTCAGGCCGGGTTTTTCACACAAGTCGAAAGCCAATTGAATCAAAGATTACAAGTGGTTGGAGGCTTACGTCTCGAGTACAACGACCTCGATGCCATGAACACTGTTTTCAAACCACTTTTCAGGGCCGGCCTGAACTATCGCATCAAAGAGCATACTTTTTTCAGGGCTTCCTTTGGACAGGGCTTTCGCTATCCTTCGATTGCCGAGCGACATGCTTCAACAACCCTTGGGGCTGTGAAAATTTATCCCAATTTCTACATCCAACCCGAAACCGGATGGAGTGCCGAGGCCGGACTAAGGCAGGGCTTGAAATTGGGTCAATGGGCAGCTCAGCTTGATCTGGCAGCTTTTTATATGCAAAACAAGAACATGATTGAATATCTTTTTGGTATTTATGCCGATCAGTCAGGGAGTTTTGGATTTGGGTTTAAAGCAGCAAATATAGAAGCAGCAAGGGTTTATGGCTTTGAGGCCGAATGGATGCTAAAAGGCAAAACAGGGATAGTAACACATGTTGCAAGTGGCGGATACACGTTTTCTTACCCGGTGGAGTTTAACCTCTATTCAGGCAAAAACACCGGTGAATTTCTTAAATACCGCCGCAAACACAGTTTTAAAGCCGGCTGGGACCTTGCCTTCCGGAGATATATGGCTGGTATCAGCGTGATCGTCCGGTCGCCGATGCTGCGCATTGACGATGTGTTTTTAAACGAACTCACCCGCGAAGGTTTGCTCCCGGGTTTTTATGATTATTGGCAAACCGCCAATAAAACCCACGTACTTGCAGAACTTCAGCTTGGTTACCGCCTGACGCATGTGGTTCAGCTTTCGTTTGTTGTGCGCAATTTAACCAATGTTGAGTATATGGGCCGTCCGGGCGATGTGCAGCCTCAGCGGCAATTTCTGTTGCGCTTGACCGGAACGTTTTAACAAAAAAAAAGCACCTCACAGAGGTGCTTTCGTATATTTTCAGGAAAATCCTATTGCAGTGTGAAACGAACCGGGAGGTTGAAAGAAACCCTCACCGCTTTGCCGCGCTGACGGCCTGGTGTCCATTTTGGCATGCTTTCGACCACGCGAATAGCTTCTTCATCACATCCGCCGCCGATACCACGGAGAACTTTTACGTTGGAGACCCTGCCGTCAGGTTCAACAACAAAGTTTACGAACACCCTGCCCTGTATGCCGCTTTCACGGGCCATTGGCGGGTATTTGATGTTTTTGGCAATAAAGCCCATCATTTGCTCGGCACCACCCGGAAATTCCGGCATGGATTCAACCACAGTAAAGATTTCTGTTTCAACCACTTCTTCTTCTTCACGAACCGGCGGAACATACACTTCGATGGCTTCTTTAAGGTCAACATCAGCGTTAATCTCAATGTCAGCAACCTCAACATCGTCTTCCACAATCTGAAGCACCGTTACCTGGGCTGCAGGCGGTGGTGGTGGTGGTTTAACAGTCTGGTCAGTGATTGGCACAATTTCTTCAGGGATGTCTTCAACAACACGCTGTGCAATGTCGAGTGTTCGTTTGTCGTAGCTCTTGTATTCAAAAGCTAGAAAGACAACCGCCAAAGCCAGCACAAGACCTACTTGCATGAAAATAGTCCTTTTATTTTCAAGGTCTGCTTTAGGTGATTTTTTTACTTCCATAATATTATCTGGCTTTAAGTGTTTAAGCACGCAATAAGCGGCGCTAAATTAATAATTATTCAATCCTGAATTCCTTTTTTTTGAGTTTTTTAGTCAAAAGAAGCTGAAAAAGCAATGTTCCGGCGAATGTTCCTGCTGTGTTGGCGAAGAAATCGTAGTAGTTTCCGTCTCTTCCAACAAACACAAAGGCTTGTAACAGCTCGGTCAAACCGCCGAATGCGATCCCGGTTCCAATGAATAATACACTCAAAGAACGTTGATTTCCCTTCAAAAAGTATGCCCTGTTTCCAAAGAAAAGCAAAAAAGTAAAAATGCCAAACATGGCCAGGTGAACAACTTTATCAGGAGAAAGCCAATCCCAAAAACTTTTGATTTCGGGAAAATAATTTCCCGGAAGACCTGTAAGCAGCAGGATGATCAAAGCCCAAAGGAATGCCGGAGCTTGCGCAGCCAGGTGTTTAAGCCGCATTATCCATTTTTTTATCCTTCGATGAGGGCTGCATAGCCTTCGGCATCGAGCAGATCGTTCAGCTGTGCAGGATTGCTTAGTTTAACTTTCACAATCCAGCCTTCGCCATACGGATCTTTATTGATAAGTTCCGGTGTATCGGCAAGAAGTTCGTTGTATTCGGCAACTGTACCTGAAACAGGCATAAAAAGATCTGATACCGTTTTTACAGCTTCAATTGTTCCAAAGGTTTCGCCTTCTTCAAGGGTTTCGTCGAGGGTTTCAACTTCAACAAAAACGATGTCGCCCAATTCTTTCTGGGCAAATTCGGTGATTCCAACAATGCCTTCATCGCCGTTTACGCGAATCCATTCATGATCTTTGGTGTACTTGAGGTCTGATGGGATATTCATGCTTGAAAATTTTTGGTTTAAGCGCCAAAATTATACTTTTTCTGCTTGACAGCGTTAAATCAATCCAAAATTAAAACCGTTCCAAATTAGCTTATTGTGCCAGGTTGAATCGCATTGTTATACCGGCAAAGGTGTTTGAATTGCGGAATTGTGATGATACGAACGGGTCGGACATATCACGTTTGAAGAAAGCCTGCAGGTTAAACCTGTTGCTAATCATATAATCTGCCGTGAAATACAAATTGGTTTTGTATTGCCCTGCCGAAATCTGGCTGTTGCGTTCCTCGAGCCTGCGCAGCGTTGTCACATCGGTGCGGAAGCCGAGATCGAGTTTTAAAACCAGGTCGTTGCTTGAGCGCGTACCCTTGCCGCCGGTGATGGATGAAATGATCAATGCCAGATTTTTAAACCGGTAGCCTGTGCCAATGATAAACTCCTGACCCACAACTTCGGTGAGTTGGTTGTTGATGAAACTCATGGTCAGGTTGCGCTGTTTTTTGAACTCGACACGGGCCGTCATGCTGTTGTGCAGCCCGACATCTATCCCGATGAGCGGAGAGAATTGCTCGGTTATCACAATTTGCCCCATATCGTATTTGGTTATAAAAACATTGCTGTTCTTGTAAGTACGTGTCAGGTCGGCCGGGTCGAAATCAACGTTTGTTCGCCAGGAGTTGATGCTGTATGACGATCTGTAGGCGTGTGTGATATTGACTGACTTAAAGAGTTTTTGCACTGCCGGAATTTGCGTGAGACCATTGTAGGTGAGGTTCCAGTTAGGGATCGGAATCTGTGGAAAAGGATTCAGGCCGATGTTTGCGGCGCTTTTTCCGCTATAAGCCGCGATAAATGAATAAAGTGCAACTTCCTGCGATATCGCTCCATAACCATAAGGATAGTAATCTTTTCCAACAGTATCATACACATATTGCTCTCCTTCGGCAACCCATTGATGGTTGGCATAAGCCAGGCGTTCGGCAATCACTTTGCGGTTGGCAAGGAGTTTGTCAAACAGCTCGGACTGCTCGTCTTTTCCGGATTTTACGAAGGAGGTGTTCCACAGCCCGTAGGAAGTGGTGAAACTACCCGTCTCAACAGGAGAAAAGGAATTGAAAATACCTGCAGAATCTGCCCTTAAGTATTCCGAAAAATTGAGGGCTGTGGTGCGGTCGCCGTTGATATCCAGTTTCATGCCCGGCACCGGCTCTATATTGATTCTGTAGCCAAAAGTCTCAGTTCGTTTTTTGGCATAGGCCTGATTAATGAGTGAGTCTTTTGAAAGCCAGTCGTTATCAATGGCCAGGTTTCGTATGTTGGCTTCGCTTCCCAAAACGAAACCAAGCCCGGGGGCGCCGGTGGCGAAATTAAGCCCAAAGAGGTCGGGCTCCGACATGAATCCGGGGATTAAAGTGCCGTTGTTTTGGGTGTAAGTGATGTTGCCGCGCTTAACACTCATTGCAAGCTTAAGGATTTCCTCAGCTACAATTTTTAAGTAGTTAACATCTTTTTTCTGAGAAGTGGTGTCGGCCTCTTTGCCTTTGTTTGATATTTCGGGTTCAGGTTTGCCGCCGGGGCGTCCTGCGCCGGGTCTTGGCATGGCTCCTGCTCCTCTTCCGGGAGGCCGTTTTGGAGTATTTAGTTTTTGGAAATAGCCAACTTTGTTATACAACCGCAGAAAATCAACACTGCCGTTGAGTTGTTTGGTGTTTTGGTTTTCGATGCTGTTTCCGATGCGTTCCTGCACTGATAGCGGCGAGGCTGTCCAGGTGTACATGCCCTGGTAAGCGGCAGTTGCATTCACCCAGTTGAGCAGTGGTATTTTGTTGATGGGGATGTTGTAATTGACTTTCACTGTCTGGTTGTAACGGGTTTTACGTCCCAGATCGAGGATGCTGTTCCAGATGGTGTCGCGGTTCATGCGGTATTCTTCGCTCCCGCGGTCAGGGTTTCCGGCAGGCTCATACACATAGGCATTGGCTCCAGCAGAGAAATCTAATGTTATAGACCTTGTGAGGTCGAACTTGAAGTCGTAGTTGCGCGACCAGGTCCATTGTTTTGCATAAATGGGGTAGGTGATGATGTCGCCTTCGCTTTTATTGCGGTATTTTTTTTCGTTGTTCTGCCTGTTCATCTCCGAGCGGAATGCCAGGTTGCGCGGCATGTAGTAGAAGTTGATGTCTTTGATGAGCTGCATATAGGGCTTCGATGCCCATTTCGCTTTGGAGAAGGGCTGAACATTCTTTGGTGTGGCGTTGAAATTGAAGCCCACACCTCCGCGGTAAAGAAGCCGTTTGTCGTATTCAACATCAATATTTCTTTGGTAAAACTCGCTGTAGGAGTATGAAAAGTTCCAGTTTTCGATGTCATAAAGCCTCGATTTTGCCTGAGTACCAACTTTTTCTTTTCTCACGTTCACAAAGTTTATATTGCGACGCAGGGTGAAATCGTTGGTCATGTTTTTCACTGAGTCTTGTTCGGCTTTGGTTTCAAACGATTCTATGTAGTCGTTTTGTTTGATATCCGGATCAAGGGGGTTATATTGCGGCTTGATATGGGTTTCACCATAGTCAAAGTGCATAGGAAGCTTTATTCCTGCCTTTTCCGGAAGAAGTTTGCCAAGGTCAATATCCGTTGCAATGTCGAAGGTGCTTGCGGTTTCGAGTGGTGTTTCGTTCACTTTCATTTCGAGGCTTCCAAAACCTGCGGTGGTATGGGCACCCGACACCACGATTCTTCCCAGGTCGGCCAACACCGTTTCCACGCGGGCAGTAGCGGCCCATCCGCCTTCGCTTTTGAAGTCGGTCACACGCAACTCATTCACCCAGATAATGGCGCTTTTTGCCTGGCCATCGTCAACACTCGTCAGATTGGCTCTTTTAGGATTTCTAATACCTATCATGATGCCTTTCACATCACTGATATTGGGGCTTCCTATCACTTTGATCCTGTGGTCACCGACCATCTCCACGTACGGATAGTTGAGGCGGATGTCGGAGTTGGGATTGCGCATGGCAGTGTTGCGATTTTCTTTAACCTTCACCAGCGCTTCGAGGTCAATTTCAAAATTGTTGGCTTCGGGCCAGATAGCTTCGGTATTAAGGTAGGAGGTGTACCAGGGCGTAAAACTCAGCGGAATTTCGTATTCGTAATAGTTTTCGGTAAAGTCTGCCCCAAGCCTGATGAATGCCGTCAGCTCGCCGTATTCAACCTCCTGGTTTTCGAAAAGTTTCTCGGCATGAACATACATTTTCAGTTTTTTGTAATGCCTGAAATCGAATTCTGTTGTCTTGTATGCAGCCTTGGCATCGCCGTCAAGCAGGTTAATAACGGTGAACTGCATGGCTTGCTCGTTGAGCTTCACAAGGCTTGTTGTGCCGTAGTTGGATTCTCTTTCGATGCCGGGTGGCACAACATAAGGTATAGGTTCACGCCTGCCGTTTTCCTCAACATTGACTGCTGAGATGTCAAATTTAGTCTGATTAGGATCGTCGTTTACAACATATTCGCCGGGAGCGAGCAGGTTTTGGCGGTATTTGCGCCATTCACCACGCACCAGCTCAAAGGTTGCAAAACGCGCCACAACAGGCTTTTCAAATCCACGCATGAACAAACGGATGAACCTGATGGAACGAAAATCCTGAATATTACCAACCACTTTTTCGGGCTGACTGATGGGAATGCGGAACTGATACCATCTCACGGTATCGGCTCTCTGACCGTTGGCCAATGGCACATTCAATGCCTCATGAATATCAGCGATATAGCTTTCGCCGGTCTTCATATTGTTTGGATCGAGCTTGATACGGTATTGGAAATAACGTTCGGCTTCGCTCAGGGTGTTGTCGCGGTTGATGTCTTCCACATTGGGCAACGAACTGCCGCTTGTTGGATAAGCCTCGGTGTTTTGGTCGTCGGTGGGGGAGTTTCCATCGGGGCCGTTGTAGTTTTTATAACGCTCGAGCACGCTGCTGTAGCGCGAATCGCTGTCGAGGTTCGATCCCCTGAAATACTGGAAGTTATCTGCCGAAGGGTCGGCCTCGGCTATCTGGTAGGCAATGGAATTTTCGCCATATTCCTGACGCACATAATCGAGAAATGCAGCATGGAAGCTACGTTCATCAATATCACGCAAACCATCATAACCCACGTCCTGAAAGGCGCGCGAACCGGCTGTATTGCTGAATGATTCAACAAGCGCCTGAAGCGTTGGAACCCTGCCCCACAGCGTGGTATCAACATTGGTTACAACTTCTGATGTTGGCAAACCGTTTTCATAGAACCGACGCCCGTCGCGGAGGATGTCTTCAGAAATATCTCCGAGGTTAATAAACAACTCTCCTTGATTGTCAGACTCTTCAGAAAATGGATCCATCATCCAAAACTCAATGTATTCGATGTTGGTGGCCTCAAAATCTGTTGATTCAATGCGACGCATGATACCGCCCCAGCGTGAAGCCGGATTGTTGAGCTTGCCATCGGCATCTATCCCGGCTGAAAATTGCGTGGGGACAACATCATAATTATACGGGCCGCGCTCCTCAGGATAATAAGCCAGATTCAATACAGCTATGTTTGTGGGCGTACCCGACGGAATCTCTTTATTTGGGAACACCTCGGTTTCCAATACCTGCCTCACGCTGTTTTTGCTGAGTTCGCTTTTGTCAACATTCGACGGACGAAGAGTTCCGTATTTATCATAAAACAACGGGTCAATAATATACCAGGCAAATTTGGCGCGGTTTTTACCATATCCTAAACCCGATGAGGGGTTGGCCTCGGGAAAAAGGTCGCTCTGTCCCTGTGGCGTGCTGGCCAGGTACCACGTGCCTATCTGACGGAGGTCTATTTTTGATTTAGCTCCTTCAAAATCATCAATATAGGAGGTTCCGCTTTTGCCCACAGCCCTTGAATGTCCGGGAAGGAAATGAGCAAACTCGCCGTCAACGTTGATGCGCGAAACCTGTTTTGTAGTGTAGAATGGAAGCTTATCCACCATTTTTGTGAGCCACACCGACTCGCGCCTGTAGCTCAGGTCGAAGCCATAAATGGTGTTTGAAATCGGGTCGTCGCCATAGTTGACCTTTTGCGTGAGCGGACGTTCGTGAAGATTCAGCAAAGTTGCTCCCAACCTGAAATCCTTGTTAAACTCGTGGTCAACACGCAAGCCCATCATACGTTTTTGCTGAAGGCTGAACATGGAATTGCTTTCGAGCGAGATATTGATGGGAGTGCCTGAGCTCATGATGCCCTCGTTGATAATGCGCACGCGTCCAAGGGTATAATCCACAGTATAATCAACATTCTCGACAAGTGGTACACCGCCTGCTGTTACCTTGACCGACCCCTGCGGCACATTGAGCGCGTTCAGGCTGATTTCGCTGCCTGACTGGGATTTGTAGTAGCCCTCGAGGATAAATTTGTTTTTTTCAGGATATTGTTCAGCCCCCGATTTGGTTAGGGTGTAGAGTGAATCGTAGGCATAAATATTAGCAAGGTCGGGATTGTCAGGAAAGACTTTCTCGCGAATGTGTTTGCCAAAAGGCTCAAGCACAGTGAAGTAGATGCGTCCGTTTGCCGAATTGATCGTTCCTCCCGAGCGTGCAGCATCATCTAAAAAGTCGAACACGCCATCTCCTTTTCCAACCGGATTGTTTTGCTGGTCGAGGTTGTCGAGGTTAAGCAGATGAAGCAACGGAACGCCTTTGACGGTTTCGTCTCCTTCGGTAAAATATCCTGTCGGCACGCCATTCTGATTACCTGAATATAAAATGTTGAAGGTGAAATCTTCTTTGTTTACCTGGTACGCTTTGATAGAATAAACGTTTTTCATCATCAGGTCCCACATCGGCATGCGGGTGTTGAGCGATGTGCCTTTCAATAATTTCACAATCAGACTTTTGGGCGGATTGATGCCTTGACCGGTGAGCTCACCAACCTGAAAAACACTGTCATATCCAATCACTTTGTATTCATAGGCAACAGCGAGAATCTGGTCGGAGTTCAAATTGGTATTCAGGCTGATGAAACCCAGCTTGCTGTTGAAAGTGTATTCCGTTGAGCTGAGTTTTCGTGCATTTTCAATTTTATCAAAATCCTGACCCGCAATAAAATAGCCGCTTCTTCCAATGCTAAAAGGGTCACCGGTGAGGTAAGCACTCACACGGTTAACATTGCGGATGCTTGCGGTGTCGAGACGGCCGATGAGATCATTTGAGTTGCCCGATGGCAATGGTGGCCCCGGTATAGGATGCACTTCAGCGTTGTTGAGCCATTCTCTTTTGCCTTCGCCAAGGTCGGTAAATGCTACGATGTTTCGGTTGTCGGTGAGTGCCGGCCCGATGTTGGTGACCCAAACCTCAACACGTGTTATGTTTACATCGGAAGTGATGACCGGGAGCGAAGAAAGCCCGCGCTCGTAGTTTTCGCGAAAATATTGTGACAAGAAGAAATGTCGGTTCTCTTCGTAATCCAAACTACTGATTTTGAATTTATTGGTTTGAGCGCCGCCCTGGACCGTGATGTTCTTTGATTCGCTTTCCTGCTGTGAAAACACTGCCGTAACAGAAGTGCGCCCAAACTGAAGTTTGGTTTTGATACCAAAAAGCGACTGGCTGCCCCTGATAAGGGTGGTGTTGAGAGGCATGGTCACATTGCCGGCTTCGATGAGCTTGACAATTTCGTCTTCTTTGCCTTCGTATTTAAGTGCCAGCTTGTTTTCGAACTGGAATGTGGCTTCGGTGTTGTAATTGGTTTTAAACTCAATTTTGTCTCCGATTTTGGCAATCACATTCATCTGGATTTGCTGGTCGAAGTCGAAGTTTGTTGTACGACGCTGGCGCACATCGAGTTGTGGGTCTTCGCGCAACATGCTTCTTACACCAAAAGTAACTTCGGCCGAACCCTGGGGGCGGATATCAATCGTATTGCTTCCGAAAATCTGATCAAAAACTTTACCACCCACGTAAATGGCCGGTATGATAGAACCGCTGCTGGTTGTTTTTCCGCTTTTTGCCCTTTCGGTCCAATAACTGCGGATGCCTTTGCGGCTTTGAAAATCCATGTATTCCTTGTCGGTCATCGGAACAGGGTCGCGGTAGGTGAAGTCGCCAACCTTGCTCACAAAGATGTATTGTTTTAAAACCGGGTCATAGACTACTTCGCGTTTGATGTTGGGCGGGTCGCTGAGGTGAAGCGGCGAATGGGGTTCGAGTTGTTGTGCCGGTTCGCCTTTATCAGCCGGAACTGGATACAGAGGTTTGGCAGTGGTGTCGGGCTCCTGAGAAACGAAAGCTTGCAAAAAGGGCATTTTTTCCAACCTGTGGGCAGGAACAGCAATTAGCGAACTGAATGCTATCAGTAAACCAACAAACGCAATGGTTGCGATACTAAGACGGTTTTGTTTCAACTTCCTCAAAAGATCACTTCATTTTTGGTTCTTACCATTTGCTATGTCCAACCGGGTTTTTATAACAACCTGAGGGCTTCCCTGATGAGTTTATCAACAGCCAGCGAAGCATCCTGTGCCAGCAATCTTGCAACTGCTTTTTCGGCGGCAGCCTTGTTAAAACCGAGGACAAGCAGTGCAGATAACGCTTCCTCTTTGTTTGTATTGTATATAGCGGTTGATTTTTGGCCCGGCACAGGCAATTTGGTAACCTTATCGCGCAAATCAACAACCACCCGCTGGGCAGTTTTTGCGCCAATGCCTTTCACCTTTTGAAGCACATTGACATTGCCCGAGGCAATGGCCTCGATGGCTTCGTGGGTGCTTAGTGATGACAAGATCACACGGGCAGTGTTTGTTCCGACACCTGAAACAGAAATCAGATGAAGAAACAGGTTTTTTTCTTCCTGATCAAAAAAGCCATAAAGTGTATGTGCATCTTCGCGCACAGCCAGATAGGTAAAAAGACGGGCGCTTTCCAACTGCTGAATGGCCGTGTAGGTGTTGAGCGAGATATTCAGATGATAACCGATGCCCTGCACATCCAGCACAACAAAGGCGGGATTTTTCTCAACGAGCTTTCCAGAAATATATGCGTACATAAAATGCTTTTTGCCTGCGGATCAGATAAGGCTACAAAAATAACAAAAGCATTGAAACAGTGAGCTGTTGTTTTACGAAGTTGAACGGACATCTTTGTCCGGACATTATGGACAGACAAATTTAATGGATGGACGAAATTGGCAAACCTATATTACTGTTTTTGGAAGATTATCAGGTATTTATATTTTAGTACCAATGAAAAGGTTCAGAAAAAATCTTTTTTTTGCAACCCTTTATTCATTGCCTTGTCATTGGTGGTTGAAGATTGGAAATAAAACCTTCGTGTGTGGAAACAGTTGAACTGAATAATCCTAAAGAGTTGATCGAAGCATGTATGCGGGGCGAACGCCTTGCGCAATACCGCCTTTACCAGCAGTATTCGAAGGCCATGCTCAACATCAGCTACAGGATGCTTCAGAACAGGGAAGACGCCGAGGATGTGTTGCAGGAAGCTTTCACTGATGCTTTCAAACGCTTATCGGGCTTCAGGTTTGAGTCCACTTTCGGAGCCTGGCTCAAGCGGATCGTCATCAACAGGGCCATCAACCACATGCGAAAGAAAAAAGCCAATCTGCAGTTCTTTGACGATATGCATGTGTTTGCGCAAAAAGCCGAAGAGGAAGTGAGCGCTGCAGAGCTTAGTCCTGAAAAAGTGAAAAGGGCCATGCAGGAACTTCCATCGGGCAGCAGGATGATTTTTTCGCTCTACCTGCTCGAGGGCTACGACCACAACGAGATAGCCGAGATACTCGACATCTCGGTCTCCAATTCAAAAACGCAATACATGCGTGCCCGTCAGCGCGTGAAAGAAATACTAACACAAAAAGGATATGAAAACTGATTCATTGGAAGATTACATCCGCAACAACAGGGAAGCTTTCGACGAGCTTGAACCTGATCCGGATATGTGGGATAAAATCAGTCCCAATCTGCCCAAGCCTGCACGACAGCGCAGACTCACGCTTTTCGTAAGGATAGGAAGCATTGCGGCTATCTTCATCGCCGGATATTTGTTCAGTGTGTGGACAAACCAAACCGCTCCCGACAACAGACAGGCTGTTGAAATACCGTCCGAATCGCTTCGCATGCTCAGCGAAGCCAAAGCTTTTTATACCAGTCAGATAGAGGAACGTTCGCAGCAGCTTTTCGATCTTTCTGCCGATCAGCCTAAGCTGAGAGACGATCTGCAAAAGGAATTCACCGAGCTCGATGCCATGTATGCCACCCTCGAAAAGGACCTGGGCGACCAGGTGGCTACCGAAGCCGTGGTGGAAGCCATGATTCAACATTACCGAATTAAACTTCAGCTGCTCGAAGATATGCTGCAGCAGTTGCACAGTAACAACAATGCCGGAAAAGAGGAGGTGCCCCATGTATTATAAGTTAATAAGACTATGGATTGCATTGGCGTTTTTTGCCCCAATTGCCATGAACGGACAAACCTATGAAATGTCGAAAAGATTCGACAAAAGCTTTAAACTACTGAAAACCACCGAGGTGAATATCAGTAACAAGTATGGAAATGTGCATTTGCTCAGCTGGGATACCGACTCGGTTCGTTTTGAGGTGGAAGTGAACATCCGCTCCTCAAAAGAATCGCGGGTTGAAAAACTTTACAACGAGATTGACATACTCTTTAGTCAGTCACCCTATTATGTGAATGCCATCTCTTCCTTTGCAGGAAACGGAAAACTCTGGACCGAGATCAGCGATGTTACCAAATCCATGCTCAATGCCGGCAACGAAGCCGAGATCAACTACACGGTTTATCTACCGCGCTGGGCAATCGTTAAAGTTGAAAACCGCTTTGGAAACATCTACACCACCGGGCAGGAGGCAGCCTCAGAGTTCAAACTCTCCAACGGCACACTACAGGCCGGTTCGCTTTCGGGCAAGACAAGGCTGACAATAGCTTTTGGCAATGCCATCATCAGCCATATCGAAGACGGTCAGCTGGAGCTTAATTATGCCGAGATAGAGGTGCAGTCGGCTAACAAATTAAGGCTCAACACCAAATCGTCCGACATACGCCTGGGCGAAGTAGCGCTCTTGCAAATCAATTCGCGCCGCGACAAAATCAACATCGAAAAACTGCAATCGCTCAGCGGCGAAACCTCTTTCTCACGCATCGAGCTCAGCCACCTGCAAAACGACCTATTGCTTCAATCAAACTACGGCAACCTCAGTTTGCAGGAAATGGGAAAAGAAATGCAGTTTTTGCAGCTTACGGCCAGCTTTACAAGCATTCAGATATTCGTGTCGAGGGAACAATCAGCCGGGCTCGAAATACAGTTCAGCAAAAAAGCCAGACTGAATTATCCCCAAACCTTTACCGTGAACGAACAGGTAAAAGGACAGAACGAAAACGAATTCAGCCTGCTGAAAGGAAAACTCGGAAGCGGTAAAGGTTCAAGCCTGAAGTTTAACCTCACCGGGGGCGAACTCAATATCCTTCAGCGTTAAACCAATAAGTGTCAAGTCAACTCAAAACGAATCAATTAGCAAGCAATGTTTAATAAAAACGCAAATATCATGTTGAATCAAAAATCAATCTTAAAGGGATTGGCAGCCATGGTGGCCTTTGCCTTTCTCCTTTCGCTCAGCAGCTGCTACAAGGACGGGATGTGCCTGCGCGGTAACGGACAGCCTGAGATAGAAGTGCGCAGCCTTCCTTCATTCGAGGGTGTGGTTAACAACGGCTCGTTTGATGTCACGATCGTGCCTGCCGACTACTACGAAGTTGAAATAGATGCTGAGTCAAACCTGTTGCCCTATATTCAAACCACGGTGGCAGGGCACAAACTCTACATCGAAACAGTGAGCAACCGCTGCATCAACAACACCATGAGCATCATGGTCACTGTTTATACACCGTATGCTGACATTATCGAACTCAACGGTTCGGGCTCTGTTGTTGCCAATGACCTGTATCTTGACAACCTGAAAGTAAAGCTCAACGGCAGCGGCACCATTGATGTGGATGATGCTGACGTGATTAACCTCGAAGCCGAAATAAGCGGCTCGGGACGCATCGGGCTGTCGGGCATTGCCACAACCACCGAACTCACCATCACCGGCTCGGGCAATATCGAAGCCTATTCGCTCAACCAAATGCGCTGTTTTGCCACCATCACCGGCTCGGGCAATATGTATGTGAGGGTTTCGAGCCTGCTCGATGCAGAGATTTCGGGGAGCGGCAATGTGTATTACCGCGGAAACCCTGACGTTGTGCAACATATCACCGGCTCAGGCAGGGTGATCAAACAATAAATGGATATGAGAAAGATATTTTTTGCACTTTTTCTTTTGCTGGCTACAGGCTTGCATGCGCAAAGACAGGAATTTGCCGCCGGCTTCAGAGGCGGATTGAGCAGCGGACTCACCTTTCAGCAGTTTTACAGCCAAAACGAAGATGTGAAACTCCTGCTTAGCTTCCGCGAGGGAGGTGTGCAGCTATCAGGCCTGATGGAAATTTACAAACCGGTGATGATAAGTTACAAAGACCAGTTTTTTATGTATTATGGTGCCGGAGTGCATGTGGGCTACACCCGCTACCACCACAACCGCTGGCGCGATGATAACCAATACGGGACTTATTACCATCCACGAACCAAAGCTGTTGTTGGTGCCGATGGTATCATAGGTATCGAATACCGTATCGAACAGATACCAATCACCGTTGGTTTCGACTACAAACCATTTTTTGAGCTGTTCGGACAACAGTTTTTCAGGCTGTCGCTCAGCGACTTTGCATTTACCATAAAATATAATTTCTAATCTGAATACAACAATGAAACGAATCAATTTTCTTCTTGCAGCAATGCTGCTAAGCTTTAGCCTCCTGGCGCAGGAGCGCAGCGGAAACGAATACCGAACCCTTTTTGGCAACCGTCAGCACGGAGCAAACGGTGGCTATGGTGCTTTCAGCATGGGCTTTGGCCGCATTGACGATACCGATGCCTTTTTTGGCGGCATGAAAGGCGGTTGGGTGGTTGATCACAGCCTTACCATCGGATTGGCCGGCTATGGCTTTATGAACAACTTTGATGTTAATATGAGTCCCGGAAGCGTTAGCCGTCACCTCACCGGTGGCTATGGCGGACTGCTCATCGAGCCAATCATCGCGCCATTCTCACCCATCCACCTCACTGTGCCCATCATCCTGGGTGCCGGTGGTATTGCACAGGTTGATCAGTACTACTACAGCGATTACTACTACGAGCCGGTGGTGCGCGATGCAAGTGCCTATTTTGTGGTGCAGCCGGGACTCGAACTTGAGTTAAACATCGTTCGCTTTATGCGTTTTGCTGCCGGAGCATCCTATCGCTTCACCTCCGACATTACCATTGATGGTGTTTCTGACAAAGCCCTGAACGGTTTTATGGGACATTTTACACTCAAATTTGGCAAGTTTTAACAAGCCCCTGCCTGATCACGACTTTTTCGTGCCGTTAACTGGACGAAGCACATCGTATTTCAATAATTGTTTACTTTGGCTTCCTCAATTCAGATTTTGACAGCATGAAAAAGTCGTTTTTATTTTTTCTTATTTCATTTTTAGGATACACTTCGCTGACTTATGGACAGTTGCAGCCCGGTGATCCGCATTTTGGCGAAAGCTGCACCAGCATCATGGTGGGCAAAAAAGCCTCAGCCGATGGCTCGGTCATTACGGCACATACCTGCGATGGCAATTACCGCACCTGGCTGCGCCTGGAAGCTGCCGCCGATCATGCCGACACTGCCTTGCATCAGGTGCTCAAAGGAACGCTGCACACCGAAGCTCCCGACGATATGCGCAAGGTGACGGTGGCCGGAACCATCCCACAGGTGAAACATACATTTGCCTATCTCAACACGGCCTATCCCAGCCTCAACGAAAAACAACTCGGCATTGGCGAAACAACTTTTGTTGGACCCGACACCCTTGTCAACAAAAAAGCGATGTTTCTCATCGAGGAGCTGCAGCGTCTGGCCCTGCAACGCTGCGACAACGCCCGCGATGCCATCCGGCTGATAGGTAATCTGATAAAGGAATACGGCTATGCCGACTATGGCGAGTGCATCACCATAGCCGATAAAAACGAAGTGTGGCAGATGGAAATCCTGGGCGAAGGCCCCGTGCGTATCGGTGGTGTCTGGGCTGCCCAACGCATCCCCGATGATCATGTGGGTATCTCGGCCAACATCTCCCGCATCGGCAAAATAGACCGGAATAACCCCGATTATTTCATGGCATCCGACAATGTGGAGGCTGTGGCCATTGAGTTTGGCCTGTGGGATGGCCAGGGTGAATTCAAATTCTGGAAAGCCTATGCCGATCAGGAAAAACCATTTAAAATCAGGGAATTTTTTGTGCTCAACAGCTTAGCCCCCTCGCTGGGTCTGACGATGGACATGGAAGAACTACCCTTTTCAGTGAAACCTGAAGAAAAAGTCACCGTAGCCAAACTCACCGAACTCTACAGAGCCACCTACGAAGGCACCGCCTACGACATGACCCGAAATGTGAAATACATCAAGAAGAAATACGACGACAAACGCAATGAAACTGGTGCCGACACCCTTGTGAGTCCGGTGGCAAACCCCTGGCTGACAACCGATATGCGCAACACCCTCAACTACCTTGCTCCGGGCACTGTGGAATTTCAGCGCACGGTTTCGGTGAGCTGGTGTTCCTACAGCCACATCACCCAGCTGCGTGGATGGCTGCCCGATGAAATTGGCGGTGTGAGCTGGTTTTCGTTTGACAACCCGGGCGAGAGTCCGCGCATTCCCATCTATGCCGGTGCTTCGGAACTCCCTGCCGGTTTTGAGTTTTGCGGACAAAAAAGATACCGCGAAGATGCCGCCCTCTGGCACTACCGCAAAGCCAACAA
>ERZ1645187.893-NODE-893-length-28778-cov-129.949831_pt1 | contig 28778 bp, 26 predicted proteins | sample MGYA00575352_ERZ1645187 | MGnify/ENA primary metagenome ERZ1645187 (study PRJEB40837, sample SAMN11349314) | freshwater sediment metagenome | isolation source: river sediment | host: Sediment | place: India: Wazaribad , New Delhi | collected 2017-02-21 ...
GTCCGCTCGAGCCGCTGCTCGCCCGCGACGACATCGCCGACATCATGGTCAACGGTGCCGAGAAGACCTACATCGAAGTCGCCGGCAAGGTGCAGTTGACCGGCATCCGCTTCCGCGACAATCAGCAGCTGATGAACATCTGCCAGCGGATCGTTTCTCAGGTCGGACGCCGCGTCGACGAGGCGAGCCCGATCTGCGACGCCCGTCTGCCCGACGGCTCCCGCGTCAACGTCATCGCCCCGCCGCTGGCCATCGACGGCCCGGCCCTCACCATTCGTAAGTTCAAGCGTGACAAGCTGACCCTCGACCAGTTGGTCAAGTTCGGCTCGATCACCCCCGAGGGCGCCCAGGTCCTGCAGATCGTCGGCAAGAGCCGGTGCAACGTCATCGTCTCGGGCGGCACCGGCTCGGGCAAGACGACGCTCTTGAACTGCCTGACCCGCTACATCGAATCGACCGAGCGCATCATCACCTGCGAAGACGCCGCCGAGCTCCAGCTCCAGCAGCCGCACGTGGTGCGCCTGGAAACCCGCCCGCCCAACATCGAGGGCGAGGGCCAGATCACCATGCGCGACCTGATCAAGAACTGCCTGCGCATGCGCCCCGAACGCATCATCGTCGGCGAAGTGCGCGGACCGGAGGCCTTCGACCTCCTGCAGGCGATGAACACCGGTCACGACGGCTCGATGGGGACGCTCCACGCCAACAGCCCGCGCGAAGCCCTCTCCCGCATGGAATCGATGATCACCATGGGCGGTTACTCGCTGCCGGCCAAGACCATTCGCGAGATGATCTGCACCTCGGTCGACGTCGTCGTCCAGGCGGCGCGTCTGCGCGACGGCTCGCGCCGCATCACCCACATCACCGAGGTGCTGGGTATGGAAGGCGACGTCGTCACCACCCAGGACCTGTTCGTCTACGAGATGATCGGCGAGGACGAATTCGGCCGCATCGTCGGTCGTCATCGCTCCACCGGCATCGGCCGTCCGAAGATGTGGGAACGTGCTCGTTATTTCGGCGAGGAGAAGCGTCTGGCCGAGGCCCTCGATCAGGCCAACGTCGAAGACGTGGTGAACTGAGGAGATCCCCTTGTTCGGTCTCGGTGTGACCACTCTCGCTCTGATCGTGCTGGCGATGCTCTCCGCCGGCGGGGTGGCCTATGCCCTGCTCTTCGATCGGGTCGAGGAGGAGCGCACCACCGAGAAGCGCTTGGCGCGACTGGTCGACAACGGCAAGGCCGCCGCCGAAGAGCGTGCCGCCGCCGGTCGCAAACGGTCCATCCAGGACGCCTACAAGGACTTCGAGGCCCGCCAATCGGCCCGCGACCAGCGCGCCAAGACCCCGCCGCTGTCGATCCGTCTCGTCCAGGCCGGCCTCGATTGGACCCGCAAGACCTATCTGATGTTCTCCGCCGGTCTGGCGGTCGGCACCTTTCTCCTGGTGCTCGTGATCTCGGGCAGCACCGTGGTGGCCCTCGGCGGCGGCGTCATCGGTTTTCTCGGCCTGCCGGCCTGGATCATCGACAAGCTGCGCCTGCGCCGCCAGAAGGCCTTCCTCGAGGAACTGCCCAATGCCGTCGACCTGATCGTCCGCGGCATCCGCTCCGGCCTGCCGCTCGGCGATTGCCTGCGCATGGTGTCGACCGAGACCAAGGAGCCGGTGAAGAGCGAGTTCCGTCAGATCATCGAGGCCCAGCATCTCGGCATGCCGGTGGGCGACGCCTGCATGAAGCTGTTCGAGCGCATGCCGGTGCAGGAGGCCAACTTCTTCGGCATCGTCATCGCCATCCAGCAGAAGGCCGGCGGCAACCTCTCCGAAGCGCTCGGCAACCTCTCCAAGGTGCTCCGCGACCGCAAGAAGATGAAGGCCAAGATCGCCGCCATGTCGATGGAGGCGAAATCCTCGGCTTCCATCATCGGCGCCCTTCCCATCATCGTCGGTGGCCTCGTCTATTTCACCAGTCCGAACTACATCATGCTTCTCTTCAAGACCAATGCCGGCAATGTCATCGTCGTCGGCGGCTTGCTCTATATGCTGGCAGGCATCATGGTCATGAAGAAGATGATCGACTTCGACATCTGAGGAGGTGAGATGAGCGGACTGTTCGACATCCTCACCAACCCGCAGATGCTTCTGGCCGCCTGCGTGGCGATCGGCGTCGCCGCGACGGTACTGACGGTGGCCCTGCCGCTGCTCGAGCGCGACCAGCTCGCCGCCCGCATGAAAGCGGTGGCGGTGGAGCGCGAACAGATCCGTGCCCGCGAGCGCGCCCGGCTCGGCACCGAGCGCGGCCGCAGCCTGCGCCCCGAGCCCAAGGCTTTCATGAAGCAGATGGTCGAGGCGTTGAACCTGAAGAACGCGTTGTCGGACGACAAGACCGCCGATCAACTGCGCATGGCCGGCTTTCGCGGTCAGGCGCCGCTGACGGTCTACCTCTTCGCCCGCTTCGTCCTGCCCTTCGCCTGCTTCCTGGTGGCGCTCTTCTATCTCTTCGTCCTCGATGTGGTCGACAAGCCGCCGGGCATGAAGTTCGCGTTCTCGCTGCTCGCCGCCGCCGCCGGCATGTATCTGCCGAACGTCTATCTGAAGAACGCCATCCAGAAGCGTCAGTTCTCGATCAAGCGCGCCTGGCCCGACGCCCTCGACCTGCTGTTGATCTGCATCGAATCCGGCATGGCGGTGGAGCCGGCCTTCCGCAAGGTGGCGGAGGAGATCGGCGCCACTTCGACGGCGCTCGCCGAGGAGATGTCGCTCACCGCCGCCGAGCTCTCCTATCTGCAAGAGCGGCGCAAGGCCTACGAGAACCTCGCCGCCCGCACCGGCCTCGAGACCATCCGCGCCGTGGTCACCGCCCTGATTCAGGCCGAGCGCTACGGCACGCCGCTCGGTCAGGCGATCCGCGTCCTCTCCCAGGAGAGCCGCGACGCCCGCATGGCCGAGGCCGAGAAGAAGGCGGCGGCCCTGCCGCCCAAGCTCACCGTGCCGATGATCGTCTTCTTCCTGCCGGTGCTCTTCGCCGTCATCATCGGCCCGGCGATGATCCAGCTCTTCCACTGGAAGTGAGCCTGCCCACCACTCCTCGCGAGCCGCGCCGCGCCGGTCCGCGCCGCGCGCATGGCGGACCATTCGAATATTAGAATTGAATTGTGCATCCGTGGTGGTTATCTGCCCGGAAGGGGTGCGGGGATCGCCGCACCCGGCCGCCGGTCGTCCGACGCCGAGTCGGGTCGCGGTGCGGCGCAGCCACGCGAGGTCTCATGAAGAATTGGCAGAACATCGCGGCCGAGATGTCGGTCCTCCTCAAGGAAGTCCGCAACGGCGCGCCCGACACCCTGAAGGGCTTCTCGCAGATGGCCGTGGCGTCGATGAAGAACGGCGTCCTCGACACCAAGACCAAGGAGCTGATCGCGCTCGCCATCGGCGTCACCGTGCGCTGCGACCCCTGCATCGCCTTCCACGCCAAGGCGGCGGTGGCGGCGGGCGCGACCCGCGAAGAGGTGATGGAGACGGTGGCGACCTCGATCTACATGGGTGCCGGCCCGGCCTTCATGTATGCCGCTCAGGCCGTGGAAGCCTTCGATCAGTTCGAGGCCGCCAAGAGCCAGCCCACCGGCTGACCGCGCGGAAACGACGGAGGGGCCGTCACGACGGCCCCTCGGCATCCGATCGATTTTCGGGTCACCCGCCGGATCAACCGGCGGCGGGTTTCTTGTCGGCCTGCTTCAGTTGCTTCCAGGTGTTCGCCTGGCTCAGCATCGAACGCAGATAGGCGACGTTCGCCTGCGCCTCGTCCGGCGGCAGTTCGGCCGAGACCAACCGGTCCGCCTCGTCGAACCGGCCCTGAAGACCCACCACCAACGCCAGATTCTGCCGTACCCGGCTGTCGGCCCGCGGGCTCGCCGCCGCCTGCCTCAACGTCGCCTCGGCCTTCGCCAACTCGTTGGTGAAGACGTAGGACAGACCGAGATTGTTGAGGATGGACGGTTCGTCCGGCGCCAGCTTCAGCGCCTCCTGATAGAGCCGCCGCGCTTCGGGGCTGTTGCCGATCTGATCCTGGATGGCGCCTTCGGCCGACGTCAGCTTCCAGTCCGGGGTCCGCGGATTGTTCGCCGCCCGGATCACCTTGAGCGCCTCTTCGAAGTCGCCCTTCTCCGCCAGCGCCTTGCCGTAGGCGGAGGCGATCACCGAGTCCTTGGAATTCTGGACCATCGCCTTCTGCAACACCTCGACCGCTTGGGCCGGGCGGTTCTCGGCACGCAGCACCTGCGCGAAGCCGAGGGCGGTCGAGCGGTCGTCGGGATTGGCCTGATAACGCCGCGTCCATTCCGCGACAGCCGCCTGACGGCCACTCGCGTTCGCCGGGATCGAACCGGTCACCGCCGGCCCGTCGGTCTTGGACGTGCGCGCGCAACCACCGAGCCCGATGGCGGCGGTGATCGCCACGGCGGCGGCGAGGAGCAGACGGGGCGCGGCGCGACCGGAACGACGGATCATGGAAGGCACTCCGAAAACGGCGGCCCGTCGCGGCGGCACGGCCCGGCGAGCCTCTCAGTTATCCTTCGTTAACCCTAACGGGGAGTTAAGAGCCCACCGCGGCCGGCTCCCGGCCCCAGTGAGGCCGGGATGCCGACGATGCACCGAGTCCCGGGCGGGGCCCCCGTGGGCCCGGCCCCGGGGGAGGGGGCATCGGCATGGCGGACCCGCCGCGCGCGGGACTGGACGCGCCCGCCCCCGACGGTTCATCCTCGTCGGCGAACCCTCCCGCGCGCCCCCGCGCCTCCTTCGTTTCGCCGAGGTTCCCCCCGTGCCCCTGCCGCTTCTCGCCGCCGACCACGCCGGTCCGTCCCTGCCGATCTGGACCGTCGCGGCCGATGGTCTCGCCGCCCGCCTCGACGAACTCGGTGGTCCCGTCGCCGCCTTCGCCCGCGCCTCCGGTTTCGAAGCGACGGCCGGCGCCGTGCTGGTGATGCCGGATGCGGCCGGCGGGCTCGCCGGCGCCCTGTTCGGCCTCGGCCGCCGCGGCGACGCCGCCCGCACGCCCTTCCTGCCCGGCAAGGCGGCGAGCCTGCTTCCCGCCGGCGACTGGCGTTTCGATGGGCCGCTCGAGGACGAGACCCTCGCCGCGCTCGCCTTCGCGCTCGAGAGCTACCGCTTCCGCCGCTACAAGGCCGCCCCAGAGCGCGCCACCCGGTTGGTCGTCGGCCCGACGGTCGATCTCGCTTCCGTCGGCCGCATCGCCGAGGCGACGTTCCTCGCCCGCGACCTCGTCAATACGCCGGCGAACGATCTCGGCCCCGCCGAACTCGCCGCCGCGATCCGCGCGGTCTTCGAACCGGCCGGCGGCGCGGTCGCCGAGACGGTCGGCGACGACCTCCTCGCCGCGAACTTCCCGCTGGTCCATGCCGTCGGCAAGGGCTCGGACCGGCCGCCGCGCTTGATCGACGCGACCTGGGGCGATCCGTCGGCGCCCAAGGTGACGCTGGTCGGCAAGGGTGTGGTCTTCGACACCGGTGGTCTCGACATCAAGCCCGACAGCGCCATGCTCTTGATGAAGAAGGACATGGGCGGCGCCGCCAACGCTCTGGCGCTGGCGCGTCTGGTGATCGGTGCCGGCCTGCCGGTGCGCCTGCGCCTGATCGTGCCGGCGGTGGAGAACGCCGTCTCCGGCCGGGCCTATCGCCCCGGCGACGTGGTGCCGTCGCGAAAGGGGCCGACGGTCGAGATCGGCAACACCGACGCTGAGGGCCGGCTGGTGCTCGCCGACGCCTTGGCGCTCGCCGACGAGGAGGCGCCCGACTTCCTGGTCGATCTCGCCACCCTGACCGGCGCCGCCCGCGTCGCCCTCGGTCCCGATCTGCCGCCCTTCTACACCGACGACGAGACCCTCGCCGCCGAGATCGCCGCCGCCTCCGCCCGCGTCTTCGATCCGCTGTGGCGCATGCCGCTGTGGGCGGCGTACCGGCCGATGCTCGACAGCAAGATCGCCGACACCAACAACGTCGCCTCCGGCGGCTTCGCCGGGTCGGTGCTGGCGGCGCTGTTCCTGTCGCGCTTCGTCGAGCGCGCCGCCGCCTGGGTCCACCTCGACATCTTCGCCTGGACGCCCGCCGCCCGGCCCGGTCGTCCCGAAGGCGGCGACGCCCAGGCGATCCGCGCCCTCTTCGAGGTGATCGCGGCGCGCTGGCCGAAGCCGTGAGCATGACCCGGCGAGGCTCCGACCGAGGGTCGGGGCTTCACCGGCCGACGGGTGGGGGAGGGGGCCTCAGCGCCGCGACAGAAGCGCTTCGGCGGTTTCGGTGTCGAGACCGACGGCGTTGATCCAGCCGCCGACGATCGCCGCGCGGATCGCCGCCGCCTTCTCCGCATGGGTCGCGACCCCGAGCCGGGTCGGGATCGACTTCAGCACCGTCGGCGACACCGACAGGGTGCAGTCGTCGAATTCGGTCGGGATCACCCGGCCGTCGGCGCCGTAGAACCAGCCGCAGATGGTGCCGACCGCGCCGGCGGCGACGATCTTGCCGATCCGGTCGATCGGGATGACGCCGTGGCGGAAGACGGTCGCCTGTGGGCTGATCTCGCCGATGCCGACCAGCGCGATGGTGGCGCGCTTCATCAGTTCGAACACCGTGGAGACGGTCGAGGTCTGCAAGAGATGCGCCGCCGCCTCGGCACTGTCGACGATCGCCGGCACCGGCAACTGCCACGCCCGCGCCCCCAGCCCGTTGGCGATGGTGCGGCACACCTCGGAGGAATGCGAGGGGATCTGCGGGGCGCCGACGCCGCCGATCAGCGACACCACGTCGACGTCGGAGGTCTTGGCCCGCCGCGCCGCCGCCGCGATCGCCGCCACCGTGTCGCCGTCCGAGACGCCGACCACCGAGCCCTGCGACACCCGGTCCTCGACGACGCGCGCCACGGCGCGGCCGAGCACGTCGGCGATGCCGGCGCCGCCGGCCCGCGGCTGCACCACCACGGCGAAGTCGAGCCCGTAGGCCTGGGCGAGGCGACGCTCGAGCGCGAAGTCGCGCAGACCCGTCGGCGAGATCTGGATTTCGACGAAACCCAGGTCCATCGCCGCCTTGAGAGCCCGGCTGACGGTCGATTCGGAGATGTCGAGCGACCGCGCGATCTCGTTCTGCGGCATTCGTTGGTCGTACCGCATCTGCGCGATCCGCAGAATGGTCTCGTCGTCTCGTCGATGCCGCGCCATGATGCCCGCTGTGTTCTGATCCCGACACGTTTCGATAGCACAACGGAATCGAGTCGTCAGTCCGAACCTCGTTTCCCTTCGTCGCAGCCGTCGGATCACCGATCGGACCGCAACGCGAACCGTTTGAGACCCTCCGCCAGAAGGAAATATCCCGCCACCAGAGCGGCGACCGCCGCCAGCACCGGGGTGGTCGGCCGGGCGAACCCGAAGACCGTTCCGAGAGGACCGAGCGCCGCCGCGATCGCCACCGCGAGGGCGGCGAGCGAAGAGAGCGCCAGCATCGGGTCCGGCCCCTGCCGCCAGAACGGCGCGCGGGTGCGGATGACGAAGATCACCAGGATCTGGGTGGCCATGGATTCGACGAACCACGCGGTGCGGAACACCTCCGGCGAGGCGTCGAAGACCAGCCGCAGTGCCGCGAAGGTGGCGCCGTCGAAGATCGACGACAGCGCCCCCATGATCACCGTGAAGCGCAGCAGCGCGGCCATGTCCCAGGCATGCGGCGCCGCGGTGTCCTGCGCGTCGACCCGGTCGAAGGGAATGCCGATCTCCGAGACGTCGTAGATCAGGTTGTTGAGCAGGATCTGCACCGGGGTCAGCGGCAGGAAGGGGATGAACAGCGACGCCGCCGCCATCGACAGCATGTTGCCGAAATTGGAGCTCGTCCCCATCCGCACGTATTTGAGGATGTTGGCGAAGGTCCGTCGTCCCTCCTCGACGCCGTCGACCAGCACGCCGAGATCGGGGGCGGTGAGGATCATGTCCGCCGCCGCCCGCGCCACGTCGGTGGCCCCGTCGACCGACAGGCCGACGTCGGCGGCGCGGATCGCCGGGGCGTCGTTGATGCCGTCGCCGATGAAGCCGACGGTGTGGCCCCGCCGTTGCAGCGCCGTGATGATCCGCATCTTCTGGTCGGGCGCGACCCGCGCGAAGAGATCGACTTCGTCGACCCGCGCCGCCAGTTGCAGGTCGTCGAGCCGCTCGATCTCCGCACCGGTCATCGCCCGGGTCGCCGGCAGCCCCAGGGCGCCGACCAGATGCTCGACCACCGCCGGCGCGTCACCGGAGATGATCTTGACCCGAACGCCGCAAGCCCGCAGCCGTTCGATCGCGAGCTCGGCACTCGGCTTCGGCGGGTCGAGGAAGACGCACCAGCCGGCGAAGGTGAGGTCGGTCTCGTCGGCCGGCGTCAGCCGGTCGCGCGCCTCGGCGATCTCCTTCCAGGCGACGCCGAGCAGGCGGTAACCTCCCGCGGCGCGTGCGTCGTGGAGGGCGGCGAGCCGGGTTCGCGTCGCCGCATCGAGCGGCCGCGTCTCTCCCGCCGCGCCCTCGTAGGCGGTCGAGCGTTCGAGCACCGACTCGGGCGCCCCCTTGACCACCACCATCCGCCGTCCGGCCTCCTCGGCCAGGATCGACACCCGCCGCCGCTCGAAGTCGAACGGCACCTCGTCGAGCTTGCGCCAGGCCTCCAGCGCATGCGCCTTCGCCGCACCCTCCGCCGTCGCCGCCAGGATCGCCTCGTCGAGCGGCGAGCGGATGCCGGTCTCGAACCGGGCGTTGACCGCGGCGAGTTCCAGCACCCGATCGGAGGGGGCTCCGCCGACGCCCTCGTGACCGACGAGCGCGATCTCCGCCTTGGTCAGCGTCCCGGTCTTGTCGGTCGCCAACACGTCCATGGCGCCGAGGTCGTGAATGGCGGCGAGCCGTTTGACGATCACCCGCTTCGCCGCCATTCGCAGGGCGCCGCGCGACAGCGTCACCGTGACCACCATCGGCAGCAGCTCCGGCGTCAGCCCGACCGCCAGCGCCACGGCGAAGAGGAAGCTCTCGAGCGGCGGCCGCGCGAAGGCGAGGTGGGCGAGCAGCACGAAGAGCACCAGAAACACCGTGAGCCGCAGGATCAGCACGCCGAGCCCGTGCAGGCCGCGCTCGAAGGCGGTCGGCGGTTCGTTGCGGGAGAGATCGGCGGCGATCTCGCCGAAGCGCGTCGCGGCGCCGATCGCCGTCACCACCATGCTGCCCGATCCCGAGACGACCGCCGTGCCGGAGAACAGCGCCGAGAACGCCTCCGCCGGCTCGCGCACGTCGCAGGCCCCCGGGCGCTTCTCCACCGCATAGGGTTCGCCGGTCAGCAGCGATTCGTTGAGATGCAGTCCGAGTGCCTCGATCACCACCCCGTCGGCCGGCACCATGTTGCCGGCGGCGAGGTCGACCACGTCGCCGACCACCAGATGATCGACGGCGATCTCGTGGCGGGCGCCGTCGCGCCGCACCGTCGCATGCACCGCGACCGAACGTTTCAGCGCCTCGGCCGCCGCCTCCGCTCGCGTCTCCTGCACCACGTCGAGGCCGACCGAGGCGATCACCACCACGACGATGATGGCGAAGCTCGCCCAGTCGCCGGTCGCCCCCGACACCGCCGCGGCGATCAGCAGGATCGCCACCAGCGGTTCGGAGAGCTTCTTCACGAGGCGGGCGGGAAGCCGCCGTCGCCCGCGCACCGCGACGGCGTTCGGCCCGTCCCGACGCAGCCGCCGCCGCGCCTCGCGGCCGGCGAGGCCCGCCGGTGTCGAATCGACCGCGGTGAAGACCTCGGCGGCGGAGCGGCTCCAGAAGCGATCCCGCTCGATCATCTCCTCGTCTCCTCGGGCCGGGTAGGGTCCGGACATCCGGCTCCGACGATGGACCCGCCCCGGTGCCGCCGCATCCGGGTTTCGCTGCGATGCGGGTTCCTGCGGATCCCGCTCAACCGCCCGACGAGGTTCGCCGTCGTTCGATGCGGGTGAGATCGATCACCCGGTCGGGAATGGTCACCTCGAAGCTCGCGCCGGGGCCGCGGTCGACGAGTTCGATCGACCCGCCGTGCGCCCGCACCAACTCGGCGCAGATGGCGAGCCCCAGCCCGGTACCGCCGCGCCGGAAGCCGCCCTGGAAGGGCCGGAAGAGGTTCTCCCGCGCCTTGGCGGGCACGCCCGGTCCGGTGTCGGCGACGGTGATGGTGACCACCGCGCCCTGCCGCACGCCCCGCACCGTGATGCGCCGCACCAGCGAAGGGTCGGTGTCCGCCTCGAAGGCCTGGGTGGCGTTGCGGGTGAGATTGAGCAGCACCCGGAACAGCTGGTCGGGATCGGCGTCGATCTCGAGTCCCGGCGCGACGTCGATCTCGAAGCCGACGTCGCCGTCGAGCCGACACCCGTCCGGCCCCTCGCGCCGCCCCAGCATGTCGCCGACGTCCTCCACCAAGCGTCGCACCGCCACCAGCCGCCGCTCCGGCGGCGCCTCGCCGGTCCGGCCGTAGTCGAGCACGGCGCGGGAATAGCCGATGGCGCGGTCGAGCGTGGCGACCAGCTTCGGCACGAAGCGCTGCACCGTGCCGTCGGGGATCGACGACAGCCGATCGGTGATCAGCTGCGCCGCGGCGAGCATGTTGCGCAGGTCGTGGTTGATCTTGGAGACCGCGACGCCGAGGTCGGCGAGGTGTTTCTTCTGGGCGAGCGAGGCGGCGAGCTCGGTCTGCAGCTCGGCCAGCCGCTCCTCCGCCGCGCCCATCTCGTCGCCGCGCCCCGACGGGCGGATGATCCGCGCCGGGTTCTCCGGATCGGCGGCGAAATCGGCCATGGCGGTGGACAGGCGGTCGAGCGGTTCGAGGAACAGCCGCCGCAGCCCGAGGAAGATCAGCACCGCGACCACCATCAGGATCGCTGCCGAGATCGCCAGCAGCCGCCCGGCGAAGCGCATCGTCGCCTGACGGATCGGCGTCTCGGAGAGCACCAGGTCGACGACCGTGCCCTCCTCGTCCGGCGCCCCGACCAGCCGCAGCGTCCGCCCGTCGCCGGCCGCCATCATCTCCAGCACTTCGGCGATCGGCGACACCGGTTCGGAGCGGGCGAGGTCGACGAACGTGTCGATTCGGATCGGTGCCTCCGCCATGGCGACGAGCCGTCGCATCGTCCCGGAGCGCACGGCGATCGCCGAGGCGTCGAGCGCCGTGAGCAACCGGTCTTGGACCGTCCGCCCGACCTCGGGCACGTTGGCGAGCGACTGAGCCACCAATTCCGCCCGCTGGACCATCTCCTCCAAACGATTGACCCGGAAGTGGGCGATCGACGGCACGAAGACCAGCACTTCGGCGGTCATCACGAAGAGCGCGGTCAAACCGATGAGCTTGGTCGACAGACGCACGTCGCGACCGCCGCCCGAAGGGGCGGAGAGTGGCAGCGGTCTCTCGGTGTCCGGTGCGGGCGCGGACATGATCGCCCTCTCGTTCGGTGTGTCGCGGCTACGGCGATCTACGCACCATACCATGGTCCGGATCAGTGCGCCTGCCCCCTGCGTCGTCGCATGGACGAGCACCGACGCGCGGCACGCCCGGCGGATTCCTGGTCCTCCCGCCGCCCTTGCGCGTTGACAGGAGCGTCGTCCCCCCCCTATAAGCCCCCTCGACCGGGATCCTCGTCCCTTCGGGCCGCGCGGCCGCGTGCGTCCGTATCGTCGGCCGGCGCCCCTCGAACGGGGTGGCGGACGCAGGGATCCCACCGTTTCGCATCCGCTCCGGCGGACCGCTCCGACGATCGTTCGGGGTGGAAACGACCAAACTCGAGACCAGGGGGCCGCCGAACGGCGGCATCGGACCCATGAAGCGCACCTATCAGCCCTCCAAGATCGTGCGCAAGCGCCGTCACGGCTTCCGCGCCCGCACCGCCACCGTCGGCGGTCGTCTGGTGCTGGCCCGTCGTCGGGCTCGCGGCCGCAAGCGCCTGTCCGCCTGAGACCCGCGTACCCCGACCCCCGCGCCCCGGGGCCTGCCCGGCGAGGCCGGGCGGTGAAGGGCGAACCGAGGTCGAGGCCGACATGCGCCGATTGAAGAAACGCGCCGAGTTCCTGGCCGTGGCCCGTGGGTCGCGGTCGGCTCGGCGCGGCTTCGTCTTGCAGACGTTGCGCCTCGAAGACGAGGCGGCCGGGCCCGGATGCGGCTTCACCGTCTCCAAGAAGGTCGGCAACGCCGTCGTGCGCAACCGTGTGCGCCGTCGATTGAAGGAGGCGATCCGCCTCGATGCCGAGAGCCTGGGTCGCCCCGGTTTCGACCACGTGGTGATCGGCCGGCGCGAGGCCCTCGGGCTCTCCTTCGCCGAGCTGCGCGCCGATCTCGCCGGCGCCTTTCGGCAGGGCCGCAAGGACCGCCGCCCCCGCGCCGACGGCGAGCGGGTCCCGCCCCGCCCGCCCGCAACCGAGACTTCCCGCCCCGAACCTCGCGGCGAAACCCCTGGACGGACCCGATGATCGAGAATCGGAACTACATCTTCGCGATCGTTCTCTCGATCGCCGTCCTGCTCGGCTGGCAGTACTTCGTCGCCGGCCCCAAGCTCGAGGCCGAACGCCAGCGCCGCCTCGTCGAGGCCGCCCAGCAGGTGACCTCGGTCCCGGCGCCGGCGGCTCCCGGTGAGACGAGCGCCGCCGCGCCCGCCCCGGTCGGCCCCGGCGTGGTTCCCGCTCCGGCCGGTCCGGCCGGCACCGCCGTCGTCGCCGGCGCGCCGCTCAGCCGCGAGCAGGCCCTGGCCGCCGCGCCGCGCATCGCGATCGAGACCCCGGTGCTCGACGGCTCGATCAATCTCGTCGGCGGCCGCATCGACGACATCGGCTTCAAGAAATATCGCGAGACCACCGACCCGAAGAGCCCGGAGATCGATCTCCTCTCGCCGGTCGGCGGCAAGGATCCCTATTTCGCCGATTTCGGCTGGCTCTCCGACGCCGGTGCGCCGGTCAAGGTGCCGGGCCCCGAGACCCGGTGGACGCAGAAGGGCACGGGAGCCCTCGGCGTCGGTACGCCCGTAGTGATGACCTGGGACAACGGCGAGGGCTTCGTCTTCGAGCGCACCGTCTCGGTCGACGACCGCTACATGTTCGAGATCACCGACAAGGTGACCAACGCCTCCGGCCGCGCCACCACCATCTATCCCTATTCGGTCCTGACCCGCGAGGGCACGCCGCAGACCTCCGGCTACTACGTGCTGCACGAGGGCGCCATCGGCGTCTTCGGCGACGACGGCCTCAAGGAGATCGGCTACAAGGACCTCAAGGAGAAGCTCAAGGTCGAGCCCAACAAGGTCTCCGGCGCCTGGATCGGCTTCGTCGACAAGTACTGGGCCACCGCCCTCGTGCCCGACAAGGCGGTCAAGGTTCAGCCGCGCTTCGCCGCCACCCCGGCCGCCGCCGGCCGTCCCGACGTCTACCAGACCTTCATGCTGGCCGACGGGCAGGCGCTCCCCGCCGGAGGCGAGACCCGCTCGACCACCCGCTTCTTCGCCGGTGCCAAGGAAGTCGCCGCCGTCGACGGCTATGCCGCCAAGCTCGGCATCGAGCGCTTCGACCGCATCATCGATTGGGGCTGGTTCTACTGGCTGACCAAGCCGCTGTTCTTCCTCATCGATCTGCTGCACAAGCTGGTCGGCAACTTCGGCATCGCCATCCTGATCGTCACGGTCATCGTCAAGGCCGCCTTCTTCCCGCTCGCCAACAAGTCCTACGACTCGATGAGCAAGATGAAGAAGGTGCAGCCCGAGATGAAGGAGCTGCAGGAGCGCTACAAGGACGATCGCGCCGCCCAGCAGCAGCACCTGATGGAGCTCTACCGCCGCGAGAAGATCAATCCGCTCGCCGGCTGCCTGCCGATCCTGATCCAGATCCCGGTGTTCTTCGCGCTCTACAAGGTGCTCTTCGTCACCATCGAGATGCGTCAGGCGCCGTTCTACGGCTGGATCCACGACCTCGCGGCGCCCGATCCGACCTCGCTGTTCAACCTCTTCGGTCTGCTCCCCTTCACGCCGCCGGCGATGTTGATGGTCGGCATCTGGCCGCTGATCATGGGCGTGACCATGTTCGTCCAGATGAAGCTCAATCCGCCGCCGCCGGATCCGACCCAGAAGATGCTGTTCGACTGGATGCCGGTGATCTTCACCTTCATGTTGGCGAACATGCCGGCGGGCTTGGTGATCTACTGGACTTGGAACAACTTCTTGTCGATCGCTCAGCAGTGGTACATCATGGCCAAGAACGGCGTGAAGGTGGAGTTGTGGGAGAACCTCAAGTCCGTCGTTCGCCGCGCTCCTCCGGCCCATTGAGGCCGGCATGACCGAGACGACCGGTTCCGGCGTGAAATCGGGGGAGGTGGACGAGAAGGTCCGCCTCCTCTTCGCGCGTCCCTGGGCCTTCGACCGCGGCGTCGTCGACTTCGCCGATCTGCCGGTCACCGACGACGCCGAGATCGCCTTCGCCGGCCGCTCCAACGTCGGCAAGTCGAGTCTGATCAACGCCGTCGTCGGTCAGCAGGGCTTGGCCCGCACTTCCAACACCCCCGGCCGCACCCAGGAACTCAACTGGTTCGTGCCCGCGGTTCTGAACGAGCGGTCGAAGAAGACCGAACGGCTCACCTCCGGCGCCCCGCGGGAGGCCGCCGACGTCGGCCTGTCGATCGTCGACATGCCCGGCTACGGCTTCGCCCAGGCGCCCAAGGCGCAGGTCGACGCCTGGACCCGACTGGTCTTCGACTATCTGCGCGGCCGCCCCAACCTGCGCCGCGTCTATCTGCTGATCGACGGCCGCCACGGCCTGAAGCAGGTCGACACCGACGTCCTCGACCTGCTCGACAAGGCGGCGGTGTCCTATCAGATCGTGCTGACCAAGGCCGACAAGATCGCCCGCGATCCGGACGGCCAGCCGGTCGCCCGGGTGGTGGCCGCGACGGAGGCGGCGATCCGCAAGCGCCCGGCCGCTCATCCCGAGGTCCTCGTCACCTCCTCCGACAAGAACTGGGGCGTCGATCGCCTGCGCGCCGAGATCGCCGCCTTCGCCTCCTGATCCACCGAGAACCGCCCGACGGAGAGCCGCATGACCACCACGCCGAAGCCGGAAGCCGAAATGGTCGCCGAAGCGGAGATCCTGTCCAAGGCGCTGCCCTACATGCTGCGCTACGACGACAAGACGGTGGTGGTGAAGTTCGGCGGTCACGCCATGGGCGACGCCGCCCTCGGCAAGGCCTTCGCCGAGGACATCACGCTGCTCAAGCTCGCCGGCCTCGATCCGGTGGTGGTCCACGGCGGCGGTCCGCAGATCAACGCCATGCTGGCCAAACTCGACATCAAGTCCGAGTTCGCCGGCGGCATGCGCATCACCGACAAGAAGACCGTCGAGATCGTCGAGATGGTTCTGGCCGGGTCGATCAACAAGGAGATCGTCCAGACCATCCAGGAGGCCGGCGGCCGAGCGGTCGGACTGACCGGCAAGGACGGGCGTCTGGTCACCGTCGAACGGCTGAAGCGGACGGTGATCGACCCCGATTCGAACATCGAGAGGGTGGTGGACCTCGGCTTCGTCGGCGAACCGAAGGAAGTCCGCACCGAGGTGCTCGAGGTGCTCAAGAAGTCGGAGATCATCCCCGTTCTGGCGCCGGTCTGTCCGGGCGTCGACGGCGAGACCTACAACGTCAACGCCGACACCTTCGCCGGCGCCATCGCCGGTGCGCTGAAGGCGACCCGCGTGCTCTTCCTCACCGACGTCCCCGGCGTCCTCGACGCGAACAAGCAGCTGATCAAACAGCTCTCCCGCGCCGAGGCCCAGCGCTTGATCGACGAGGGCGTCATCTCCGGCGGCATGATCCCCAAGGTCGAGACCTGCTTCGAGGCCCTCGACCGCGGCGTCGAGGCCGCCGTCATCCTCAACGGCAAGGTGCCCCATGCCGTCCTGCTGGAGCTCTTCACCGAGCACGGCGCCGGCACCCTGATCACCCCGTGAGGCGAAGCCCGATCCGCGGCACCGGCGATCGCGCAGCCTCCGACCCTTCGCGAGGAGCGACCGCATGATCGACACCCGCCCGGACCACGACACCGCGGACGCGCGCGCTGCCCGGCGCGACCGCTTCGCCCGCGTCGACGAGTGGGTGTTCGATCTCGACAACACCCTCTACCCGGCCCACACCGACCTCTTCGCCCAGGTCGACGTGAAGATCCGCGACTATGTCTCCCGCCTGCTCGGGGCCTCGGCCGAGGACGCGTTCCGGGTTCAGAAAGACTATTATCGCCGTTACGGCACCACGCTGCGCGGCCTGATGATCGAGCACGGCGTCACCCCGGACGGTTTCCTCGAATACGTCCACGACATCGACCATTCGGTGGTGGCGCCCGATCCGGCGCTCGGCGCGGCGATCGAGCGGCTGCCCGGCCGCAAGTTCATCATGACCAACGGCACCCGCGCCCACGCCGAGAAGGTCGCCGCCCGCCTCGGCATCACCCGGCACTTCACCGACATCTTCGACATCGTCGCCGCCGACCTGTTGCCCAAGCCCCATCGCGAGACCTACGACAAGTTCCTCGCCGGCGCCGGCATCGTCCCCGAGCGCGCCGCCATGTTCGAGGATCTGGCGCGCAATCTCGCCGTGCCCCACGGCTTCGGCATGGCGACGGTGCTGGTGGTGCCGCAGGGCGCCCGGGAAGTGCTGCGCGAGAGCTGGGAACTCGAGGGCCGCGACGACGGCCAAGTCGACTGGGTCACCGACGACCTCGCCGCCTTCCTCGCCGGCCTCTTCGCCGACTGAGACCGAGCCCACGACGTCCGAACTCTTCGAAACGCGGGGCGTGAAGGCGAGAGTCCGGGCGGTCAGGCCCGGTGGGAGGCACCTCAGCGCCCCATCAGATCGTGCATCCACTGCTCGAGCGGTGGCCGGTCGGCATCGTCGCGCCCGAAGGCGGCGGCGAGACCCTGGACGCCGAGGCGTCGCACGTCGCTGGCGGTCATGCCGAAACGGGCGCGGAAGGCGCGGCTGAACACCGCCTCGTTGCCGAAGCCCCAGCGCTGGGCGATCTCGGCGATGCGCACGTCGCGCCGGTCGGGCGCCGCCAAGTCGAGGAAGCAGCGCCTGAGCCGCCGCCGCCGAATGTAATCGGCGACGCCGCCGAGCGGCTCGAACAACCGATAGAGCCGCGCCCGCGACAGTCCGTGCCGGCGCATCAGCAGATCCGGACCGAGATCCGGCTCGCCGAGGTTGGCGTCGACGTCGCGCCTCAGCCGGGCCAACAGGGCGCTGGCCATTCCCGCCTCGGTGGCGTCGCGCGCTTCCGCGGCCGGCCCGACGCAGCCGGCGACCAGATGCACGGTCGATTCCGCCACCGACGAGGCCTCGCGCAGCGTCATCCGCGGCGCCCGGACGTCGAGCCCGCGGATGTGGTCGTAGAGCAGGCCGCCGAGGGCGGTGTCGCCGCCGAGGCGCAGGCCGTGCAGCGCGTCGCCGTCGACCACCAGCGGCTCGATCAGCGCGCGCGGCACCGCCAGCGAGATGTTGGTGAAGTCGCGCGTCGCCGTGCGCACCGTGCGCGCCAGATCGAACAGCCATACGTCGCCGGGCGCGACGGCGAACTCGGCCCCCTCCGCCGTGACGTGGTTGCCGCCGGCGACATAGGCCTGGACCAGGATGTGGTCGACGCCGCTGCGCGCCACCGTCGGCGTCGAGCGCTCGAAGATCTGGGTGCCCCGACCCCGGGTCCGGCCGAGCACCAGAGGTCCGAAATGGAAGGCCTCGAAGGCGACGCCGAATTCGTCCATCGCCGAGGCGTCGGCCAACTCCGTCTCGAACACCGGGGCGACCGTCTCGCGCCAGCGTTCGAAGGCGACCTCGGCCGGCAGGCCTTCCGAGGCGAGGGAGAAGCGCGGAAGCGGCGTACTCCCGTCGTCCAGTGCGTCCTCCGCGTCCAAAGACTGCCTCCTCGCACGACCGGAGTCGTCCCTGTCGAATCGAACCGTACGAACGATACGAGTTCCGGACGTCCCGTCCCGCACCGGTCTTCGTCGCGACGACCCGCCCGTGCCGGGAACGACCGACCCCGCTTGTCGCGACGTCTCTCTGTCTTGACGCCGCGTCCCATCACGCGGCGAGCGACGGGTGAGCGCCTTGCTACGCCGGACCCGGCCGAGTGTAATGACACGGCCTCGCGCTTGTCGAGGCGCCACGCGGAATGCCGATGTCGAGTTCGTACCGCTCTCGCGGGTGGTGCGCCTTTTTTCCGACCGTTTCGAGGGGAGGGGATCGGGATCGGTCGAAGCGAACTCCGGTTTTTCGGAGCGAGCGGCATTGATCCGTGGCGGCGATTTACGACGTGACTTTGTCGAATCGATTGCATCACTCACGCGCCCGCGGATCGCGGTCGGCCCTCGACGGTGTCTTTTCGACCGAGGGTCCGCGGGCGCACTCTTTTCCCGCGCCCCTGATGCCCCTTCGCGGCGGTGTGTCCGATTGACAGGCCGCGTCCCCTCGTTATGGTCCCGCGTCCTCGTCCCCGTCCGGCGCCATCCGATCGGGGCCGTTCCTCGACGACCCCCGACGATCCACGATCGTCCCGAAACCGGGAGCCGCCCGATGCAGATGACCCCCACCGCTCTCGCCGACCTCGCCCGGACCATCGACGACGCCTTCGAGCGTCGCGCCGAGATCGACACCTCGACCAAGGGCGCGGTGCGCGAGGCCGTGGAGACCGCCCTCGACCTCCTCGACAAGGGCAAGGCTCGCGTCGCCGAGAAGAAGGACGGCGATTGGGTGGTCAATCAGTGGCTGAAGAAGGCGGTGCTCCTGTCCTTCCGCCTCGCCCCGATGAGCGTCATCAAGGGCGGCCCGGGGGATTCGACCTGGTGGGACAAGGTGCCCTCCAAGTTCGACGGCTGGCGCGCCCTCGACTTCGAGAAGGCCGGCTTCCGCGCCGTGCCCAACTGCGTCGTCCGCCGCTCCGCCTTCATCGCCCCGTCGGTGGTGCTGATGCCGTCCTTCGTCAATCTCGGCGCCTATGTCGACAGTGGCACCATGGTCGACACCTGGGCGACGGTCGGCTCCTGCGCCCAGATCGGCAAGAACGTCCATCTCTCCGGCGGCGTCGGCATCGGCGGCGTGCTTGAGCCCTTGCAGGCCGGCCCGACCATCATCGAGGACGACTGCTTCATCGGCGCCCGCTCGGAAGTCGTCGAAGGCGTGATCGTCGGCCAGGGCTCGGTGATCTCGATGGGCGTCTTCATCGGCGCCTCGACCAAGATCGTCGACCGCGAGACCGGCGAGGTCCACATGGGCCGCGTGCCGCCCTATTCGGTGGTCGTCTCCGGCAACCTGCCGGGCAAGCCGCTGCCGGACGGCACCCCGGGCCCCTCGACCTACTGCGCCGTCATCATGAAGCGCGTCGACGAGAAGACCCGCTCCAAGACCTCGATCAACGAGCTGCTGCGCGACTGATCCGACGAGCGAGGGGAGGGGGATCCGGCGATGGACTGGCTCCGCGCCCTGTTCTCCTTCCGCGGTCGGGTGGGGCGGGGCTCCTGGTGGATCGCCGCCGCCTTCGCCGCGGTCATGGCGACGCTGCATTTCGCCTTCGTCACCGAGGCCGGCCTCGTCGCCTTGGCGCGTCGGCTCGGCCGGTCGCCGGCGGCCCTGTTCCTGGTCTGGGGGCTGGTGGCCGTCTGGTGGGGGCTGATCGGCTGGATCCTCGCCGCCGCCTCGATCCGCCGCCTCGCCGATCGCGGTCACGCCGGTTGGCGGCTCCTGCTCTTTCTGGCGCCGGCGGCCGTCGCCGGCCATTTCCTCGGCCGCTGGTGGCCGGCGGAACTGGCGATGATCGCCTCGCTCGCCTGGATGGTCGGCGAACTCGGCCTGCTGCCGGGCGACGAGCCGGACGATCGCCACCTCTGAGTCCTCCCCGTGACCCCGGAGACGCCGATGTATCGTCCGCCCGCCTTCGCCGAAGACGATCCGACAGCCCTCGCCGCGATCCTCGCCGAGACCCGCCTCGCCACGTTGATCGCCGTGATCGACGGCGAGCCGGTCGCCGACCACGTGCCGATGTCGTTCGATCCGACGCGCGGCCCGCACGGCACCCTGACGGGCCACCTCGCCCGCGCCAATCCGCAGGCGGCGGCGGAGGCCGACGGTCGGCCGGTGCTGGTCTGCGTCCTCGGACCCGAGGCCTACGTCTCGCCGTCGTTCTACCCTTCCAAGCGCGAGAACGGCCGCGTCGTTCCGACCTGGAACTACGTCGCCGTCCAGGCCCGCGGTCGCCTCCGCCTCTTCCGCGACCCGGATCGCCTGCTCGCCCTCGTCTCCGCCCAGACGCAGATCCACGAGGCCGGGCGCGCCGAACCTTGGTCGGTCGCCGACGCCCCGGACGATTTCCTCCGCGCCCAGTCGAAGGGCATCGTCGGCTTCGAGATCGAGATCGAGCGGCTGGAGGGCAAGCGCAAACTCAGCCAGAACCGCACGGCGGCCGACCGCGCCGGCGTCGTCGCCGGCCTCGCCGCCTCGCCCGATCCGCGCGACCGCGCCCTCGCCGCGGCGATGGCCGAGCAGGGCGGCGGCGAGCGAGGTTGACGGGGTCGCCCCCGCGGCTTAATCGCGGATCATGACCACGCTTCCCCAGCTCGACGATCCCGTCGCCATCGCCCGCGCCCTCCTCACCTGCCCGTCGGTGACCCCGGCCGAGGGCGGCGCCATCGATCTCGTCGCCCGCGTCTCCGCCGCCCTCGGCTTCGAGGTCCATCGGCCGGTGTTCTCGCAAGAGGGCACGCCCGACATCGAGAACCTCTACGCCCGCCGCGGCACCACCGGACCGCATCTCACCTTCGCCGGCCACACCGACGTGGTGCCGCCCGGCGATACGGCGCGCTGGCGCCACGATCCCTTCGCCGGCACGATCGAGGACGGCGTCCTCTTCGGCCGCGGCGCCGTCGACATGAAGGGCGGCATCGCCGCCTTCCTCGCCGCCCTCGGCCGACTGACGGCGCAGGGCGTCGAGCTCCCGGGCTCGGTGTCGCTGCTGATCACCGGCGACGAGGAGGGCCCCTCGATCAACGGCACGGTGAAGCTTTTGAAGTGGGCGGCCGAGCGCGGCGAGCGCTTCGACGCGGCGGTGGTCGGCGAGCCGACCAACCCGGACGCGATCGGCGACGCCATCAAGGTCGGCCGCCGCGGCTCGCTCTCCGGCACGGTGACGGTCACCGGCCGCCAGGGCCACGTCGCCTATCCCCATCTCGCCGACAATCCGATCCCGAAGCTGATGCGGCTGGCGAACGCGCTGATCGCCGATCCGCTCGATGCCGGCAACGACCGCTTCCAGCCCTCGAACCTGGAACTCGTCTCCCTCGACGTCGGCAATCCCTCGTGGAACATCATTCCGCGCGAGGCCCGCGCCCGCTTCAACATCCGCTTCAACGACGAGTGGTCGCGCCCGACCCTCGAAGACGAGCTCACCCGCCGCCTGCGCGAGGCCGCCGGCAACGACGTCGAATGGACCCTGGTGATCGACGAGCCGACCTCGGACTCCTTCCTCACCCGCGACGACGCCCTGATCGGCACGCTCTCCGACGCCATCGAGACGGTCGTCGGCCGTCGGCCGGGGCTCTCCACCAACGGCGGCACCTCGGATGCCCGCTTCATCAAGGACTGGTGTCCGGTGGTCGAGTTCGGTCTGGTCGGCCAGACCATGCATCAGGTCGACGAACGCGTCGCGGTGGCCGATCTCGAGACGCTGACCCGCGTCTACGAGGCCTTCCTGCGGCGCTGGTTCGAGACGGCAGGCCGATGATCGATCGCGCCGAGATCGCCCGCTCGCTCGAGGGCTCGTGGCGCCTGCTCCTCGGCGACGAGCGCGCCATGACGCGCTTCGACACTTCGCTCGAAGGCTTCTGGCGCTCCTTCGGCGTGATGATCCTCTGCCTGCCGATGCCGCTGGTCGAGCTCGCCGCCCAGCGCCGCCTGCCGGCCGCCGCCCGTCTCGCGCCGGAGGCGATGAGCGGGCCGACCTATTGGCTCGTCGGCCTTCTCGCCTACGGTCTCGCCTGGGTGGCCTTTCCGGTCCTGCTCGCCGTGCTGGCCAAGCCCTTCGGCATTTCCCGTGTCTACGTGCCCTACATGGTGGCGCGCAACTGGACGACGGTCATCGCCTCGGCGCCGACCTTCGCCTTCACGCTGCTCTTCCTGCTCGGGTTCCTGCCGATCACCGCGCTCGGGCCGCTCAATCTCGCCGCGCTCGGCTTCGGCGTCTATTATGCGTGGCAGACGACGCGGATCGCCTGCGCCGCGCCGCTCGGCCTTGCCGGCGGCCTCGTGGCGCTCGATTTCCTCGTCTCGCTCGTCGTCTACACCGCCGCCGATCGCCTGATCGGCCTCTAGGATCCCGGACCTCCCGATGGCCGATCTCGATCCCCGCCTGACCCCCGCCCGCCCGGATCTCGCCGCGCGTCACCTCGAAGGCCGCGTCGTCGCCGAGCGCTTCGTCGACGGCACCCCGGCGCGGATCGTCGAGGGTCTGGCGCCGCTGCGCCGCGCCCCCCGCCCCGACGCCGGCCTCGACACCGAGGCCCTCTTCGGCGAGCGCCTCACCGTCTACGACGAGGACGACGAGGGCTGGGCCTGGGTCCAACTCGCCCGCGACGGCTATGTCGGCTGGATCCCGTCGAGCACCTATCTGAAGGGGGAGGGCGCCCGTCCCACTCACAAGGTGGCGGCGCTGCGCACCTTCCTCTACCCCGGCCCCTCGATCAAATTGCCGCCCCTCGGCTGGGCGAGCCTCGGCGCCGGCGTCGCCGTCGTCCGCGAGACCGAGGCGAACGGCCGCCGTTTCGCCGTCACCTCGGAAGGCCGCGCCATCGTGGCGAACCATCTGGTGCCGGTCGACGCGCTCGAGCGCGATCCCGTGGCGGTCGCCGAGCGCTTCCTCGGCACGCCCTATCTGTGGGGCGGCCGCTCCTCGCTCGGTCTCGACTGTTCCGGCCTCGTCCAGACGGCGCTCGAGGCCTGCGGCGTCGCCGCGCCCCGCGACGCCGACCAGCAGGAGACGGCGCTCGGCGAGCCGGTCGACCTCGATCCGCGGGCGTGGCGGCGCGGCGACCTGATGTTCTGGCCCGGCCACGTCGCCCTGGTGCGCGACGAGACGACCTTCCTCCACGCCAACGGCTTCATGATGGCCGTCGGCATCGAGCGCATCGACGAGGGCCTGGCCCGGATCGAAGCGAGCGGCTCGCCGCTCCGGGCGGTGAAGCGGGTCGCCTTGCCGGCGTGAAAAGGCACGGCTTCACCGAAGACATCGAACGCCGAGCCCCCCCTCTCTGTCTCTCCCCCTCGAGGGGGGAGAGGACGCCAGAGGCGCGGACTTTCGATACTCTCCGCCGTGCTGCCGCGCGAATGCCCGATTGGGGCATGGCGAATCCCCACCGTCTCCTCCCCCCTGGAGGGGGAGGGACAGGGAGGGGGGCGGCCTCGCCGTACCCTCGCCCCTCAATACCCCGCCTGCCGATCGACCAGCACCTCGGGCGCCAGCCCCTCGCCGGCGCTCTCCCGCCGCACCCCGTCGATGATCACGCGCGCCAGCGCCTCGGCGTCGGAATCGGCGGCACAGTGCGGGGTGATGATCACCTTGGGGTGCGACCACAGCGGCGAGGTGGCGGGAAGCGGTTCGGTCTCGAAAACGTCGAGCGAGGCGGCCGCCAGCGTTCCGGCTTCGAGCGCTTCGAGGATGTCGGCCTCGACCTGGAGCCCGCCGCGACCGGCGTTGATCAGCACCGGCCCGCCCATGTGGTTCTCCCGCCGCCAACGGGCGAAGAGGTCGCGGCCGAGGATGCCCCGCGTGTCCGGGGTCAGCGGCAACAGTACCACCAGGATGTCGGTGCGCTCCAGGAACGGCCCGAGCCCGAAGTCGCCGGCGAAACACTCGACCCCGTCGATCTCCCGCGGCGTCCGGCTCCAGCCGGTCATCCGGAAGCCGAGCCGCGCCAGCACCTCGGCCGCGTCGCGACCCAGCACCCCGAGGCCCATCATGCCGACGGATACGTCCTGCGCCGCCGGCTGCGGCCGGCTGCCCCAATGGGCGCGGCGCTGGTCGTCGGCGCGCGCCGCCACCTGCCGATGGTGCATCAGCACGTTCATCACCACCCATTCGGTCATCCGCGCCGTCAGGTTCGGATCGACGATGCGGGCGATCGGCACCTCGGGCAGGTTCGGATCGGCGAAGAGCGCGTCGACCCCGGCGCCGAGATTGAAGATCGCCCTGAGGTTCGGCAGCGATGCCAGGAGCCCCGGCTCCGGCTTCCACACCGCGGCGTGGGTCACCTCGGCCGGGTCGTAGGGCTCGCGGGCGTCGAGGACGGCGAGATCCGGCGCGAGGCGGCGGAACCGCTCGATCCAGGCGTCGGGCGTCCAGCCCCGGATGGCGACGAGAAGCGTCATGGTTCATTCCCCTGCACGGCGGGTGGGTGGAAACGGCAACACCGGTTCGCGCTCGATCGACCCGCCCGCGGCGTCGCCGCCCACGGGCGGAGCGGTCGGCGCCGCGGCACTTCCGAGATCGAGTTGCTCGATCCTCGACGCCCGTCGCTCCACCTTGTCGGCGGAGGTGGCGATCTCGTCCAGATCCCGCGCCGCTCGGCCGAAATGCGCCTGGAGCTTCGCCACCCGCTCGGCGAGACGGCCGACGTCGTCGAGGAGGTGGCCGACCTCGGCCTGGATGACGTGCGCCTGCTCGCGCATGCGCTGATCGCGGGTGATCGAGCGCACCACCTGGATGGCCAGCGTCAGTAGCGACGGCGAGACGATCACCACCCGCGCCCGATGCGCCCGTTGGATCACGTCGTCGAAATGCTCGTGGAGATCGGCGAAGATCGATTCCGACGGCACGAACAGGAAGGCGACGTCCTGGGTCTCGCCGGGGATCAGATATTTCCCCGCCACGTCGGCGACGTGGCGCAGCACGTCGCGGCGGAACGCCTGCGCGGCGCGGTCGCGCGCCTCGTCGACTTCCGCATCGTGGAAGGCGGTCCACGCCTCCAGCGGGAACTTGGCGTCGACGGCGAGATCGGGGGCCTCCGTGCCCATGCGGATCAGGCAGTCGGGCCGCACCCCGGTCGAGAGCGTCGCCTGGAAGGCGTAGGCGCCGGCCGGAAGCGCATCGGCGACGATCGTCTCCATCCGCCCCTGACCGAAGGCGCCGCGCGCTTGTTTGTTCGAAAGGATCGAGCGGAGTTGCAGCACCTCGCCGGAGAGCTCCGCCATGCCGCGCTGGGCGCGATCGATGACGGCGAGGCGCTCGGCGAGCTTCGACAGGTTCTCGTGGGTGGCGCGACCCTGGGTGATGAGTGTCTCGCCGACCCGGTGGGAGAAGCCGTCGAGCCGCTCGGTGAGGCCGCGCGCCAGTTCCGATTGGCGCGAGCCGAAGATCTCGGCGAGCGTCTGCATCCGCCCCGTCGTCTCCGCCTGCAGGCGGACCACCTCGGCGAGCCGCTCGTCGAGGTCGCGAGCGCGCTCCTCGATCGTCGCCTCCCGCCGCGCCCGGCCGCGCGCCGCCAGGACGGCGAAGAGCCCGAAGAGGAGGAGCAACGCGAGCGCAATCGCCGCGCCGACGGTCGTCACCGTCTGCTGGAGGGCGGCCATGTCGGCGACGAATCGGCGGAGAGCATCCTGCATGGCGCGAAATCTAGCCCGATTCCGTTAAGAGATCCTGTTTTGTTCTCGTTGGTTCTCACGGTTTCCGATTGACCGGCGCGCGGCCCTCTCCTATCTGACGGCCCATGGCCAAGCTCGACATCATCACGCTCCCCGATCCCCGTCTGAAGCTCGTCTCCGAACCGGTGGCGGTCGTCGACGCGGAGATCCGCCGCATCCTCGACGACATGCTGGAGACCATGTACGCCGCGCCCGGCATCGGGCTTGCGGCGATCCAGGTCGGCATCGCCAAACGGCTCGTCACCCTCGACGTCGCCCGCGAGGGCGAGGAGAAGGCGCCGATGTTCCTGGTCAACCCCGAGATCACCTGGGTCTCGGAAGAGTTGAACACCTATCAGGAGGGCTGCCTGTCGGTGCCCGAGCACTACGACGACGTGGTGCGGCCGGCGCGCTGCCGGGTGAAGTTCCTCGATCGCGACGGCAAGTCGCACGAGATCGAGGCCGACGGCCTGCTCGCCACCTGCCTCCAGCACGAGATCGACCATCTCGACGGCATCGTCTTCGTCGATCACCTGTCGCGGCTGAAGCGCGAGCGCGTCGCCAAGCGCTTCGCCAAACAGGCCAAGCAGCAGAGCCGCCTGGGCATCGGCCGTTTCGGCATCGGCTGAGACGAGGCACCGTCCCCGAATTGGCGAAAGGCCGGCGGAGCGATCCGCCGGCCTTTCGCGTTCGTCGGAGGCGCGTTCGTCGGAGGCGCGGCCGAGCGGTGCGACGTCGGCGGCGCGCTCAGCTCAGGACGTCGAGCCACACCACCAGGAGCAGGAATGCCCCCATCAGGCCGCGATAGATCACGAAGGGCCAAGCCGAGAAGCGCTCCATCACCTTCATCAGACCCCACACCGCGAGAAAGGCGGAGATCGAGGCGGTGGCCAGCCCGACGCCGAGCACCTCCCAGCCGTGGGCGTCGAGCCCGGCCTTCTTCAGTTCCAGGAGCTCTTTCACCCCCGCCCCGGTGATCGCCGGCAGGCCGAGCAGGAAGGAGAAGCGCGCCGCGTCCTCGCGCTTGAGATTCATGAAGAGCGCCGCCGTCAGGGTCGACCCCGAGCGCGACACGCCGGGGATCAGCGCCCCGACCTGGGCGAGGCCGACCACCACGGCGTCGCGCAGGCGGATGTCTTCCCAGGTGCGCTTGTGCTTGCAGACGAGTTCGGCGAGCGCCAGGAGCACCGCCATGCCGAGGCTCGCCGCACCGATCACCCAGAGTTCGCGCAACGGAGAACCGCAGGCGTTGAGCTGCTTCTTCAGGATCAGCCCGCCGATGACGATCGGGATGGTGGCGATGACGATGCCCACCCCCATGCGGAATTCGAAGCTGCGATAGTCGCCGGTCTTCACCGCGACGAAGCTGCCGCGCGACACGGTCCACACGTCGCGCCAGAAATAGGTGACCACGGCGAACAGCGCCGCGAGCTGCATCGCCGCCGAGAAGGCCGAGCCCGGATCGGGCCAGCCGAGGAAGGTCGGGACGATCCGCATGTGGGCGGTCGAGGAGATCGGCAACAGCTCGGTGATCCCCTGAACCACGCCGAGGATCGCCGCCTTGGTGGTGCCGAGATCGACGAAACCCGTGTCGATGCCGTTGGTGCAAGCCGTCGCCATGTGCCCGGTCCGGTCGTTGGTGGAACCTCTTCGGATGGCTCATCCATCCGCCGCGTCCGCTCGCCGTCGGCGGAGCCGCCCGCCGCCGCGGGGTCGGCGAAGGCGATGCGCGGAATTCCGCCATTCTGCGGCGCTCATGGTTTCCAGAGTCTTTCCGGCATACGCGCAAATTCGATCTGATGTATAAAATCTACAGTAATTCAGATGAATATAGTCTTTATTCGATCTCAGAAACTCTAGTGCGTCGTTTGACGTCGATATAATTCGGATGTGCGAAGGTGTCCTCACTGGGATGTGGGGTGACTTCGATATGACGAAGAAAAACGTCTGGGGATTTGTGGCCATCATGGCGTCGGCAATGATTTCGACTGCCGCCCATGCGCAGGTTCAACAGCTCCCGAAGCCGAAGGCCGGGATCGTCGCGGCGCGCCTGCCGGAGACCACCAATGCCGTACCGGTGGGCGATGCCCGCCCGGTGTGGGGTTGGGTGGATTTCTGCCGCCGCTATGCCGGCGCTTGCGATGCGCCGCGGGCGCGGCCGCAGGACGTCCGCCTCGACGCCGCCGCCTGGGCGGTGATGGTCGAGGTGAACCGGTCGATCAACGCGGCGATCGAGCCGGCGACCGACCAGGAACATTGGCATGTCGCCGATCGTTGGGACTATCCGACCGACGGCAAGGGCGATTGCGAGGACTACGTGCTGCTCAAGCGCAAGGTCCTGATGGAGCGTGGGTTCCCTCGCCAGGCCCTGCTCGTCACCGTGGTCATCGATCAGAACGGCGACGGCCACGCGGTGTTGACGGTCAAGACCGATCACGGCGACTTCGTCCTCGACAACATGCGTGACGACGTCCTCGCCTGGGTCCGCACCGGCTACCGTTTCGTCAAGCGCCAGTCGCAAGAGGAACCCAATCGCTGGGTGGCCATCGACGACGGGGTGGCTGCGCCGGCCATGGTGTCGGCTCACTGAGGTCGCTCCGGCCTCCGCCCCGGGGATCCGGGGCATGGTTCCGCGCTCGTCGCATGGCTGCCCGATCGTCGCCGGGTTTTCGCCACTATCGCCGCGAATGCCGGCTCATCCGGAAAACTGCGGCGACATTGGGAAAACGCTTCGTTCCGGAGTCTCGCGATCGTTGACGAACGGTTAACCGAGACCACCGGAGCCATGCGATCATCGCATGGCAGGGGCTGGGCAGGTCGCCTTCAAAATAGGCATTCATCTGTCTATCTCATGTGCATCGACAGTCCGGTCCATCGGCGCCCAGCGCCGACGACCGACACGAGATGGGAGACCGGGAGTCTCCGGGGAGAAGATCATGTCGCTCTATTCTATCGCCACGCAGGTTCGCTCGTCCCTCGAGCGCTATCGCAGCTATCGCCGCGCCGTACGCGAGCTCTCGGCCCTCGACGACCGTCAGCTCTGCGACATCGGCCTCGTCCGCAGCCGGATCGAAGAAG
>ERZ1645187.894-NODE-894-length-28725-cov-27.002895_pt1 | contig 28725 bp, 30 predicted proteins | sample MGYA00575352_ERZ1645187 | MGnify/ENA primary metagenome ERZ1645187 (study PRJEB40837, sample SAMN11349314) | freshwater sediment metagenome | isolation source: river sediment | host: Sediment | place: India: Wazaribad , New Delhi | collected 2017-02-21 ...
CCAAATTAATCTATTTTCTTATTTCTTACAAATTATATACTAAAATTTCCGCGAAAAAAATCTTAACATATCATTCAACCTCGTTTTACCCGATATCAGGGAATAGTCCTTATTTTTGCGCAAAATCATCCCCGTGAAAAAAATTAAAGCTGCCCTTATTTCCGTCTACTACAAAGACGGCCTCGATGTGTTGGTGCATTCCCTTGCTAAACAAGGCGTTACCTTCTATTCCACCGGTGGTACCCAGGCTTTCATCGAGCAGTTGGGCTATCCCGTGGTGCCGGTAGAAGAACTCACTTCCTATCCGAGTATCCTGGGAGGTCGCGTGAAAACCCTGCACCCGAAGGTGTTCGGCGGCATCCTCGCGCGCCGCGAAAATGCGGACGACCTCGCGCAGCTCAAACAATACGACATCCCGGAAATCGACCTCGTGGTCGTCGACCTCTATCCGTTCGAGGAAACGGTGAAACAATATACCTCTCTCTTTGCCGGCGAGATGACCTCCGAAATCATCGAGAAAATCGACATCGGCGGCATTTCCCTGATACGTGCGGCCGCCAAGAATTTCAGCGATACCGTCATCGTATCCCAGAAATCGCAGTACGCCGTGCTGGCGCAATACCTCGATGAAAACGACGGGCAAACCTCCCTCGAGTTCCGTCAGGAGTTCGCCAAACAGGCTTTCGGCGTCAGCTCGCACTACGACACGCTGATTCACCGCTATTTCGCGTCGCAGCAGCCTTACGAGGCGTTCAAGGAAAGCTACCTCGCGGGAGAGGCCCTGCGCTACGGCGAAAATCCGCATCAGAAAGGCTATTTCTACGGCGATATCAACGAAGTATTCGATATCCTGAACGGCAAGCAGCTGTCGTACAACAACCTCGTCGACATCGACGCGGCGGTACACCTGATGGCCGAGTTCAGCGAGCCGACATTCGCCGTGCTCAAACATACCAACGCCTGCGGCGTGGCGAGTCGCCCTGCCGTGGTGGACGCGTGGAAAGCCGCGCTGGCAGCCGATCCGGTGTCCGCGTTCGGCGGTGTGCTCATCACCAACGCCACTTTGGATGTGGCCACGGCGAATGAGATTGACAAGCTCTTTTTTGAGGTGCTGATCGCGCCTGCATTTGAGCCGGAAGCCCTGCAAATACTGATGAAGAAGAAAAACAGAATCCTGTTGCAGCAAAAGCTGTTCAGCTTCCCGGCGAAGCAGTTCAAGTCGCTGCTGAACGGCGTCATCGCGCAGGATTTTGACAAAAAAATAGAAACGGCGGAAGAACTGAGAACGGTGACGAAAATCGCGCCGACCGCCGAACAAACCGCCGATTTGCTGTTTGCGAATAAAGTGGCTAAACACCTGAAATCCAATACGATTGCGCTGGTGAAAGACGGACAGCTGCTGAGCATGGGCTGCGGACAGACATCCCGGGTGGATGCGCTGCAGCAGGCGATTCACAAGGCGCGTTCCTTCGGCTTCGACCTGCAGGGCGCGGTGATGGCCAGCGACGCGTTTTTCCCGTTCCCGGATTGCGTCGAAATAGCCGATAAAGCGGGCATCCGCGCGGTGGTTCATCCGGGTGGCAGCATCAAGGATCAGGATTCCATCGACTACTGCGATGCGCACGGCATGGCGATGGTGCTGACCGGCATCCGCCACTTCAAACATTAAGTCCAAAAAATCAGGATAAAATAGCCGGAATATCTGTAAAACAAGCTGTTCCGGCTTTGTTTTTTCCGTGCAGCGTGCGCCGGTATTTCTGCTGTAAAAAATCTCCTGAAATTAATTTCCGCTGCGGTTGTAAGTTCTCATTTTTAAACCGTATTTTTACCCTTTAAAATTGTTTACGTTTAAGATACATATATGGGATTATTTAGTTTTCTGAATAAAGAGATTGCGATAGACCTCGGCACAGCGAATACGCTGATTATTTACAAGGACCAGGTTGTAGTGGATGAGCCGTCGATTGTTGCGATTGACAAGAAAACCAATCAGGTCATTGCCGTGGGCAAGAAGGCCATGATGATGCACGAAAAAACACACGCGAATATAGAAACCATCCGTCCATTGAAAGACGGGGTGATTGCGGATTTTACCGCGGCGGAAGCGATGATACGTGGATTGATTTCCATGATCAGCGACACGAGCCGTTGGTTCCGTCCGTCCCTCACGATGGTGATTTGCATTCCGTCCGGTATCACGGAGGTGGAGAAGCGCGCGGTGGTGGAATCCGCCGAGCGCGCCAACGCGCGGGAGCGCTACCTGATTCATGAGCCGATGGCGGCTGCATTGGGGATAGGCCTCGACGTGGAAATGCCGGAAGGTCACATGATTATCGATATCGGCGGCGGTACTACCGAGATTGCCGTTATCGCCTTGTCCGGTATCGTTACGGATCAGTCCATCCGCGTCGCGGGGGACGAGTTCACCCTCGATATCGTGGAATACGTGAAAAGACAACACAATATCCTGATCGGCGAGCGTACTGCCGAACAGGTGAAAATACATGTCGGTTCTGCGTTGCAGGATCTGGAAACACCGCCGGAAGATTACCCGGTGCATGGCCGCGACTTGCTGACGGGCATTCCTAAGCAGGTGACGGTATCCTATTCCGAAATCGCGGGCTGTCTGGATAAGTCCATTTCCAAAATCGAAGAAGCAATCATGAAGGCGCTGGAGTCCACGCCGCCGGAATTAGCTTCCGATATCTACCGAAAAGGCCTTTACCTCACCGGCGGCGGCGCATTGCTGCGCGGCCTCGACAAGCGTATCGCCATGAAAACAAAACTGCCGGTTCGCGTAGCTGACGATCCGCTTCGTGCGGTGGTGAGAGGAACGGGTATCGCACTGAAAAACAGAGACCGTTTCACCTTCTTGATGAGCTAATACATGCGTGGGATATACTACCTGTTATCGCGTTATTATGTACTGATTATTTTCGTGCTGCTGGAGGCATTTGCCCTTCAGCTGGTGTATCAGTCGCACAAATACCAGGAAGTCAAGTTTGTGAATACTTCCAATGCCATTTCCGGCCGACTGCTGGGATATGTCAACAGTTTTTATACTTTCATCAATCTGGGTAAAAACAATCAGGCGCTCGTAGAGGAAAACGCGCGACTACGACAACAGTTGGCGTACCAGCCCGGGTATCCCGGTATGGACAGCCTGCTGCCGGGACAGTCGGAGACGTACCGCTACACCTATATTCCGGCTAGGATAGTGAATAACAGCATCAACAAAAACGTGAATTACATTACCCTGGATAAAGGTGCCAAAGACGGCATCGTGAAAGGATTGGGTGTCATCAGCAGCAACGGCGTCGTTGGCGTGATTACGAATGTGTCGGATGATTTCTCGTTGCTGATGTCGGTGATCAGTATCAAATCGCTGGTGGGCGTTCGCCATAAAAATACCAACGCGCTCGGCAACCTGAAATGGGATGGCAGGAATCCATTTGTATTGCAAGTGGAAAATATGAGTAAAACACTGCCGATTAAAAAGAACGATACCATCGTGACGGCGGGCTTTTCTTCCATCTTTCCGCCGGATATTGTGGTGGCGAAAGTACTGACTGTGAAGCCGGAGGAAAGCACCAGCTTTTATGAGATGGATGTCATGCTGACGAATAATATCGCGACGCTCAGTCACGTGTATATTGTAAAAAATAAGAAAAAGAACCAGGTGGATTCACTGCAAATGCTCATGTCCAATGAATAACAAGTTTATATTCATCAACGCTGTCCGTTTTGTATTGCTCATTGCATTACAGGTATTGCTGTTGAATGAATTACCGCTGGGCAGGGCATATATCATGGTGTATCCGCTGGCCATCCTGTTGCTGCCCGTGGTGACACCGCGCTGGATTGTATTGCTGCTGGCCTTTTTCACCGGCTTGCTGGTGGATGGTTTCAGTAATGGCGGTGGTTTGCACACAGCTTCTATCACGGCACTCGGCTATACCCGCAGTTATATCCTGGATACATTTCAGCCGCGCTCCGGCTGGGACAAGATGGCGGTGCCGAATCTGTCACATCAGGGTTATACCTGGTTTTTCTATTATACTTTAATAGGATTTTCCCTGCACCATATTTTGTATTTTGTGCTGGAGGTATTTTCCTTCGCCAATTTCTTCTCCACCATCATGAAAACGACGCTGAGCTTGTTCAGTTCCCTGCTGGTGGTGTGGATGCTGAGCGCATTTTTCAAACGAAAAATCAGAGACTAATTTAATTTATGCAACGTGGCAATGAAAGCGGCATACTGGAAAAAGCAATCTATATTGCTGCAGTAATTCTTATTGTCAAGTTGTTCTTCCTGCAGGTGTTGACGCCCGAATACAAACTCAAGGCGCACGACAACGTGGTGAAGAAAGTGACTATTTATCCGTCCCGCGGATTGATTCTCGACAGAAACGGCGAGGTGATGGTGTACAACGACGCGGTGTATGATATCCTGGTGCAATGGAATATTACCAAAGACCTCGATACGCTGCGCCTTTGTGAGCTGCTGAATACCAATGTGGAATTTGTACGGCTGAAACTCGATGAAATCAAGCGTACCACACCGAATAAACCAACGCCGTTTATCAAGCTGCTCGACGGTCCGACCTTCGCCCGTTTTCAGGAACACCTGTTCGAGTTTCCGTCCTTTTCCGTGCAGACCCGTACGGTGCGCAGATATCCGTTTCAGAGTGGCGCGGCCGTGTTGGGCTATCTGAGTGAGGTGACGGAAAATAATATCAAACAGTCTTCCGGCTACTACGAACTGGGCGATTATATGGGCACCACCGGACTGGAGCGTTACTACGATAGTTTGCTGCGCGGAGAGAAAGGGTACACCTATCAGGTGGTGGATGTGAAAAACACCTACAAGGGAAAATACAAAGACGGCGAAGAAGATAAAACACCAATTGCAGGCTGGGATATGGTCACCGGACTGGACGCGGAGCTGCAGGCCTACGGGGAAAAACTGATGCAGGGGAAAGTTGGCGGTATCGTGGCCATCGAGCCATCCACCGGACAAATTCTGGCATACGTGAGCAGTCCGAGCTTCGACCCGAACTTACTGACGAGTCGTTATCGTCGTCACAACTTCAATGTGCTCTTCAAGGATTACTACAAACCTTTACTGAACCGCCCGATTCAGGCGATGTATCCGCCGGGTTCCACCTTCAAAGCTGCCGCCGCATTGGTGACATTGCAACAAGGCGTGCATGACGAGAAATGGTATTGGTTTTGTCCCGGTGGCTATCGCATCGGGCGCCATGTCGTGAACTGCCACGGTTCACATGCCGTGCCGGATGTGCAGACGGCATTGCAGTATTCCTGTAATTCCTATTTCTGTAAGATCTACAACGATTTCATCATGGATTCCACGTTTGCCAATCCGGCGGCAGGCTATCAGAAATGGTGGGATATGATGAATATATTCGGCTACGGACATACGCTCGGCATCGACCTGAAAGGAGAGAAGAAAGGCAACCTGCCGACAGTGAAATATTACAACAAAGTATTTGGTGAAAACAAGTGGCGCGCCGCGACTATTATTTCCAATTCCATCGGACAGGGTGAGGTGCTGGCCACGCCGCTGCAGATTGCCAATGCGATGGCTATTATTGCCAATCACGGTTATTACATAACGCCGAAAATTGTGAAATATCTGGTGAAGGATAACCAATACCGCAAGCCCGTGGTGATGCGCCACGAAACCGGCATAGATACCATGTATTTCAGAATGGTGGCCGATGGTCTGGAGAAGGTGGTGCTCGCCGGTACGGCCCGCATCGCGCAGATTCCCGATATTTCTTTCTGCGGAAAAACCGGAACGGCACAGAACCCGCACGGAAAAGACCACTCCATTTTTTCCGGATTTGCACCGAAGGTGAATCCTAAAATCGCGATTGCTGTCTTTGTCGAAAATGCGGGCTTCGGAGCTACCTATGCCGCGCCGATAGCCTCGCTGATGGTGGAGAAATACCTGAATGACACCATCGCGAAAAAGAGAATTCCGTTGCAGGAGCGCATGATAAACGCGAAGCTGATGAAGTCGGAAATGGAACTCAATTCAGAACAGCTGATAAAACAGCGAAAACTGGATTCTTTGCAGAAAGCCAAAGCACTGAAAGATTCTCTGGAAAAAGCGAAAATTAAAAAGGATACTATTTCCAAATCCGCTCCCAAACCGAAACAACCGTAATGAATTATAAGAAGAGAGCATACGATCCGATTGACAGCACTGTCCTGTTTTGTTACCTTTTTCTGGTCATATTGGGCATCATGTCTATTTTCGCGTCGGAATACAACGGCGTACTGAGTTCTTCGTTTTTTAGTTTTAAACACAGTTATATCAAACAGGCGTTGTGGGCTTGTGTATCCGGTTTGATGTTTTTCACCATACTCGGTTTTGACCGCAGGCTGCTACAGTTTATTTCCTATCCGATGTATGTTTTGGTGGTATTCTTGTTGCTGATGGTATTGCTGGTCGGGGAAACCACCAAAGGGCAGCAGAACTGGATCAATCTCGGGGCTTTCAAATTACAGCCTTCCGAATTCGCGAAGTTCGGAACCGCGATGGCGCTGGCCAAATACTTTGACACCCCGGGCATGCGATTCGTCACTCGTCGTGAGCATATGATTGTATATGCCATCATCGGGTTGCCGCTTTTGCTGGTTGCCGCCCAGGGCGATGCGGGTTCCTGTCTCGTGTTTGCCGCCTTTATTTTTGTGCTCAACCGCGAGGGGTTGTCAGATTTGTATATCTATCTGGGTTTGTTTATCGTCGTGATTTCTGTGCTGGCGCTTATCATCAACCCGTATATCATAGTCGGAATTTCTATCTTGTTTTTCCTGTTACTGATATACTGGAACTGGATGAACAAACAGCTCGTGAAAATACTGGCGGTCATCATGATTGGTACCTGCTTTTACGCGACTTCCGTAAGTTATGTGTTTAATAACGTTCTCGCAAAACACCAGCGGGACCGTATTAATGTAATTCTGGGTAAGGAACTGACCAAAGAAGCCAAACGCGGAATCGCTTATAATCTAAATCAATCCAAGATTGCGATCGGTTCCGGTGGAATCCTGGGGAAAGGTTATCTGCAGGGTACGCAGACGCGCTATAATTATGTGCCGGAGACGAGCACCGACTTTATTTTCTCCGCGGTCGGAGAAGAATGGGGATTCGTGGGGTCCGTCATCCTTATTATTGTCTATGTCGTCATGCTGCAGCGGCTGCTGCTGCTCGCCAACCGGCAGACGAGTCCCTACGGGCGGGTCTATACTTATGCCGTCGTCGCCATTATCTTTACACACGTCGTCATCAATATCGGGATGACCATCGGATTGCTGCCGGTGATTGGTATTCCGCTGCCGCTGCTCAGCTACGGCGGTTCTTCCCTTATTTCATTTACATTCATGATTGCCACCGCGCTCAAACTCGACAGCGAACGACAGATGTCGATGCGTTAATTTCCCCTGATGAATTAATATTTATGTCACTGCTATTGCGGAAGTCAGAAAATGGGATTATATTTGACGTATGTTTACGACATACGAATTAATAAACCGAATTTATGTACGCTAAAACTGCCGATTTTTCTGCTTCGCAGCAGGAACTGGCAAAATTTGCCAAACTGCTTTCGCATCCCGCCCGCATTGCTATTCTGGAGTATCTTGCGAAGGAAGATCGTTGTATTTCCGGAGATATTTCCGGGGAATTGCCGTTGAGTCGCACCACCGTATCGCAGCACCTGAAAGAGTTGAAGGATGCAGGCCTCATCAAGGGGGAAATTGAAGGGCAGACGGTTTGTTATTGTATTGAAGCTAAAACATACCGCCGCATGCAGCAGCTCTTTGAGCGGTATTTCCGGAAAATGACGGAATACCATGCCGGCAAATGTTGTTAATACTGAAAAAAATAATCTTATGAAACTATCTGAAATTAAAGCACTCCTGAATACGGTAGCATCCGTTGATTTCCGACTGCCGGATGGCAGTTTTGTTCCCGAACATTTTCACGTCACGGAAGTAGGCGTGGTAACCAAGCATTTCATAGACTGTGGCGGCACAGTGCGAAATGAAAAAGTAGCCAATTTCCAGTTGTGGAGCGCCAATGATTATGAACATCGGCTGAAGCCTCAGAAATTGCAGCATATCATTGCCCTTTCAGAGAAAGTGTTGGGGATGGAAGATCTGGATATTGAAGTGGAATATCAGTCGGATACCATCGGTAAATACGGACTGGATTTTGACGGTAAAAGTTTCGTGCTGCAGGCCAAACAGACCGATTGTCTGGCGCAGGATAAATGCGGTATACCACAGGAAAAACCCAAAGTAAAATTAAGTGATTTGACATCATCGAATGCAACAGCCTGCTGTACGCCGGGCGGTGGTTGCTGCTAAAGAAACAGCATGGAACAAGTATTAAAGGAAAAGAAAGCCGGACTCAGTTTTTTTGAAAAATATCTGGCAGGTTGGATTGTGCTGTGCATGGCAGCCGGTATTGCTATCTCTAAAGTTATGCCGGGTGTGGCAACAGCCATCAATGCCGCGCAGATAGGGGGCATTTCTGTGCCGATAGGGATTTGTTTGTTTCTGATGATGTATCCGGCGGTACTGAATCTGCAACTGGATGAACTGAAGAAGCTGACCAGGAATCCTAAACCGATATTGCTGACGTTGGTGGCTAACTGGATTTTTGCGCCAATAATAGGACTCGTCATGGCCAACCTTTTTCTGGACGGGCATCCCGAGCTGAAAGTGGCCATCATTCTGCTGAGTGCAAGTCCGTGTACCGCTATGGTGTTGGTATGGGGCGCCATGGCAGAAGGCAATCAGGAGCAAAATGTGGTGAATACAGGCATTAATACGATTACTATTATGTTTTTGTACGCTCCGCTGGTCGCATTGATGACCGGTTTGCAGGATATCCCCATCGACAGGATGGGACTCGCCATTTCCGTACTTGTATTTATCGGCCTGCCGATTGTGCTGGGATTGATTTCCCGCAAATACATCACGGCGGTGAAGGGACAGCAATGGTTTGTGGAAGTGTACAGACCTTTTGTCGGCAAACTTGCTATTGTGGCTTTGCTGATTACGCTGGTGGTGTTGTTTGCATTAAACGGAAATACGCTTTTGCTGAATCCGGAATATCTGCTGCTGGTATCTGTGCCATTGCTGCTGGGCTTTGCAATTATTCTGGTGATTAATATTCTGCTCACCAAGTTGTTCAGACTGCAATATAAGGAAGCCATCATTACCGTTATCATCGGTTCCTCCAGCCACTTTGAGATTGCCATCGCTACTGCTATTGCCGCATACGGCGTAGGTTCTGTTGCAGCGTTGGGAACGACGATGGGGCTATTCTGGGAAATTCCCATTATGTTGAGTATTGTCTATCTGGGAAAATATCTGCGCGACAAAAATTTCTGGAAATAAATCTGCTATGAAAAATATTCTTGTATTGTGTACAGGCAACAGCTGCCGCAGTCAGATGGCACACGGTTATCTCAGGCATTTTGCCGGTGGAAAAGCGAATGTTTACAGTGCCGGTGTGGAAACTCACGGCATCAATGCCCTCGCGGTGAAATATATGCTGGAAGATGGAATAGATATCTCATCACACACATCCAATAATGTGCTGGAATACCGCGATATCCCGTTTGATTTTGTGATTACTGTGTGTGATCATGCCAAAGAAGTATGCCCTTATTTTCCGACATCAGCCCGTATGTTTCACCATAATTTCCCGGATCCCTCCAAAGTGAAAGGAACAGAAGATGCGATAGCCGCGGCATTTCGGCAGACCCGCGATGATATAAAGATATATTGCGAAGCATTTGTCCGCATGTATATCGATTAATCAGATGAAACCGCCTTCCTGCTGCGGTATCGGGTCTTCCATCGCTTTACTCAATATATCCGCGATGGTCTTCACGATGGCGAATATCAATACACAAATCATCATGACAGTCATATGGTTCATTTGCAGTTTGTCGGCGAGAAACTGATAAATGAAGGTGCCGGCAATCACCACAATATGCACCACTATCATTCTTGCATTGAAGAAGGTATAGAACTTTGAAGGTGCGGCCATCTTGTAGTAGCCATTTTTTATAAAAAGGAAGTAAAATTCGAGCAGGTTGTAGATAATAAAGTTGAATAAAGCCAGCTTGATGAAGCCCTGTCGGAGCGCCAGTGTCTGCGCCACATCCACGGAGCCGTGCGGTGTTTTTGCGGATACCATCATGCCCAGAAAAGTAACGATGAAACTCAGGTAGAAAAAAAATATTCCGGTACGGATAAGAAAAAACTTACCCCCCATTTTCACTCTGTCGCGGAAAGGAATGTCTTCCCCGCGGGCATACAGAATTTTCAGCAGCGAGAATGTGCTCACAATCAGCATCTCGATCCAATAGATATATACAACGGAAAAGATGGTCCAGTTGTACAGCATAACGCCCAGTACCGGAAAGAAATTGGAAAAAACTAAGACAGGCGTGAGCAGTTGCGGTCGTTGATTTTTCATAAAATTAATGGTTCGTTGCCACCCAAGATAAAGAAAAAAGCTAATTTTAAATATGCTAAAGAAAGAAGTACACAAAATGCGCGAGAATTACGATGCCGCATTTTTACTCGAAGTGAACTGCGAGAAAGATCCGTTTCAGCAATTCAAAAACTGGTTTGATGAAATCTCCGATGGGGTGTCGATAGAGCCGAATGCGATGTCGCTGGCCACCGTAGATGCAGCCGGGCAGCCGACAGTGCGCACCGTATTGCTGAAAGGATTTGACGAACGTGGTTTTGTTTTTTTTACCAATTATGAAAGCCGCAAAGGCAAGGCTATAGCCGATAATCCGAAGGTGTCGCTGTGTTTCTGGTGGCGCGAGCAGCAACGTCAGGTGCATATTCAGGGCATAGCATCCAGGATTTCGAGACAGGAATCGGAAGCGTATTTTAAAACCAGACCGCGCGGCAGTCAGATTGGTGCGCGCATCTCACAGCAGAGCCAGGTAATAGATGGCCGCAGCATACTCGAATATAGCTTTGAAGATGTGGAGCGCGCCTTCGCGGACAAGGAAATTCCGATGCCCGACAACTGGGGCGGCTATCTGGTAGCGCCGGAAGTGATAGAATTCTGGCAGGGAAGAGAAAGCCGTCTGCACGATCGCATTCAATACAGAAAAAGCGGAAACGGCTGGATCTTGGAACGGCTGGCACCCTGATGCTTCGCGGAAGAAAATAAAAAAAGCCTCAATGAAACATTGAGGCTTTACATTTTTAGGGAGTGTCGGATTATTTGCTTTTGTTTACAGCGTCAGACAACTCTTTACCTGCTTTGAACTTAACCAAAGTTTTTGCAGGGATTTTGATTTTAGCACCAGTAGATGGGTTTCTTCCATCTCTTTTAGCTCTTTTGGAAGTACTGAAAGTACCAAAGCCAATTAAAGTTACTTTGTCACCTTTTTTCAGTGATTTGCGAATGCTGTCTAATACTGCATTCAGTGTGTCGTTTGCTCTTGCATTGGTGATTTCTGCTGCATCGGCAATTACTTTTACTAAGTCTCCTTTGTTCATATTGCTTTATTTAAAAGTTAAAAAAACATTATCGCACAAAGTTAAATTGTTTGCCCAATTATCCAAATAAATAGGCCAAAATGTTAGTAAAAATGGGTGTCTGTGTACAATTTTTCTTCAAAAAACCTGATTTTACGGGCTTTTAGGCCGAAAATGAAGTGCCACAGCCGCAGGTGCTGGTAGCATTCGGGTTTTCAAAGATAAATCCGCGGTTGTCCAGTCCGGATTTAAAATCAATTTTACATCCGTATAAATAGATTTCCTGCGCCGGATCGATGAATATGCGGATATCCGCTGCTTCATACATTTTGTCGTTCGCATTTGCCTTGTCGAAATCCAGAATATAGCTGAAGCCCGCGCAGCCGCCGCCCTTCACCCCCAGACGCAAGCCATAATCGGCCGGATAGTTGCCTTTTTGCAATAAGTCTTTTATTTCGCGCAGTGCCGAATCACTCAGTTGCACCGGCATAGCAGTAGTCGTTTCCATATTTTCTTTAACGTTTGTAAGACAAAGTTAGTTCATTTTTGCCTATCCTTCTAAAATTAATGCCTTCCCTTTGCGTTGTTATCATTATCTAAACAAAAAATACGCTAATTTTAGGCATCAAACAATTAACACAAACTTATGGGCTTAAGTGACTTTTTTGAAATGTTGAAATACATCATTCCTTCGCTGGTAATGTTGGGTGGTGTGTATCTCGTACTCCGCACATTTATTGACGATGAAAATAAACGCCGTCAGCACGAACTGAATAAATCGCTGCTGTTTGAACAGCGCAAGGTGTCGCTGCCGCTCCGTCTGCAGGCACACGAACGCATTCTCATTTTTCTGGAACGCATTCATCCGTTCAGTTTGTTGCAGCGTGTGTATCAGCCTAATATGCTGGTGCCGGAATTGCAACTCGAACTGATTAAAACCATCCGCTCCGAATATGAATACAATCTTTCACAACAGATGTATCTGAGCGAGGATGCATGGAAAATGGTATCTACCGCCAAAGAAGAAACCATCAAACTGATTAACCTGATTGGTGCTCAGCTGCCGCAGGATGCGGATGGACAGGAACTGAACAAAGCCATTTTTAATTATTATATCCATTCCAACAAGGAAGTGCCGGTGCAGATTGCCATAAATTTTGTCAAAGATGATGTCAAGCATTTATTCTAAATCCTGGCGGGTAATAGTCTGTGCTGCGCTGATAACCACCGCGTGTAAGACCTATATTCCGGTAACGGAACAGTCGGCGCTCGTGAAGATTTCAGCGCTTGAAAAAGATAGTGCCGTGGTGGCCTATTATCGTCCGTTTAAAGATTCCCTCGATAAGATGATGAAGGTGCCGCTGGCGGAATTGTCCGCCGACCTCACCAAGCAGTTGCCGGAAAGTACTTTGGGCAATCATCTGTCGGATATCCTGCGCAAGAAAGCCCGGGATTACACGCAGCAGCCAATAGATGTCGCCATCCTGAATTACGGCGGTATTCGTGTGCCGTCGCTGGCCAAAGGCACGCTGCGGGTAGAACACGCTTACTGGGTGATGCCGTTTGATAATTATGTGGTGGTACAGCAACTCACCGGGCAGCAGCTCCGCGATTTCTGCGATTCAATGGCAATGAAGAAAGGATGGCCGGTGGCCGGTTTGCAATTCATCATCGCACCCAACAATACAGCTGTAGATATAAAGGTGGGCGGAAAGCCGCTGGATACCAGCGCGACATATAATGTGGCGTTGAATGATTATGTGGCCAACGGAGGTGATGGTATGACCTTTCTCAAAAATATTCCGCAGCGCGAAACCGGAAAATTATTCCGTGACGCTATTATAGAATACTGGCAGGAACAGGCCGCGGCACATCAGCCCGTGCAGGCCATATTGGAAAACAGAATCAGTTATGCGCAATAGAAGAACATTTATCAAAGAGATGCTGGCCGGCGCTCTGGTGGCACATACCGCAGGATTTCCTGCTCTGGTGCAGGCTGCGCCTGCCTCTGAACTGCTCACCATTCTGCATACCAATGATGTACACAGCCGCATCGAGCCTTTTCCTGAGGACGATAAAAAATATCCGGGAATGGGCGGCGCAGCGCCACGTGCCGCACTGATAGAAAAATTGCGCCGACACAAAGAGCAGGTACTATTGCTCGATGCCGGAGATATCTTTCAGGGAACACCTTATTTCAATTTCTTTCACGGAGATGTGGAAATAGACGTGATGAATCAGATGGGCTATAATGCCGCCACTATCGGCAATCACGACTTTGATGGTGGTATGGATAATCTGGCGCGTCAGATCGGTCGGGCAAATTTTCCGTTTGTCAACTGTAATTACGATTTCAGTAATACCATGCTGGCTGGCAAAGTCCATCCGTATGTAGTGATAAAAAAAGGTCGACTTAAAATCGGTATCACCGGATGCGGGGTAGAACTCGAAGGTCTGGTGCCGGAGCCTTTATACGGCAAAACAAAATATCTCTCACCGGTGGAATGCGTGCAGCAGCAGGTGGATATATTGCGCGGCAAACATCAGTGTCATCTGGTGATTTGCCTGTCGCATCTGGGCTATCAGTACGATTCCGCAAAGGTATCGGATAAGGTGCTGGCACAACAAACCCACGGCATCGATGTAATCATCGGCGGACATACCCATACGTTTCTCGAACAGCCGTTTATAGCAAAAAATAACAAAGGAAAAGAAGTACTCATCAATCAGGTAGGGTGGGCAGGATTACAGTTAGGTGTGCTGGATTATAAATTTGAAAAAAAATCCGGAAAAAAAATTGCAAACTATCAAACTGTAATTGTTGATAAAAAATCAATAGCGATTTGATTTTTTTTATCAAGAAAAATATTTTATCTTAGTTGTCCGGTTGTTGATAATTTTTTGACCATAAAAACTATAAAGAGCGTATGAAGAACAAGCATGAACTTGTGTGGGAAAACTGCCTGAAAATTATAAAAGACAATATCAATATTCAAAGCTACAAGACCTGGTTTGAGCCTATCAAACCCGCTAAGCTGGAAGGAAAAATATTAACGATACAAGTTCCGAGTCAGTTCTTTTACGAGTGGTTGGAAGAGCATTATGTAACATTGCTCCGCAAAACCATCAAACGCGAACTCGGCGAGGACGCGAAACTGGAATACCGCATTTTAATGGATTCTTCCACCGGACACAAATCCGCGCCGAAGACAATTGATGTGCCTAATCACCGCGAAGGTGTGTATGGTACGAATGAAGTATCCATGCCGTCCGTTTTCAGCAGTCCGATGGTGAAAAATCCGTTTGTGATTCCGGGGTTGAAAAAAATCCATGTAGACTCACAGCTCAATCCGAACTACACGTTTGATTCTTTCATAGAAGGCGATTGCAATAAGTTTGCACGCAGCGCCGGTATGGCAGTAGCTAAATCACCGGGCGGCACCGCTTTCAATCCATTAGTAATATATGGCGGCGTGGGATTGGGTAAAACGCACCTTGCACAGGCTATCGGAAACTTTATTAAAGTGCACAACTCTACGAAGACCGTATTGTATGTGAGTTCCGAAAAATTCACCAGTCAGTTCCTGACCGCATTAAAAGATAATAGTACCAATGATTTCATTCACTTCTATCAGCAGATAGATGTGCTCGTGATAGATGATATTCAGTTCTTTGCCAACAAAACAAAAACGCAGGATATCTTTTTCCATATCTTCAATCACCTGCATCAGAATGGCAAACAGCTGATTCTGACTTCCGACCGTGCGCCGAAAGATTTGGAAAATATGGAAGAACGCTTGTTGTCCCGTTTCAAATGGGGTTTGACGACGGATCTGCAGTCACCGGATTACGATACGCGTATCTCTATCCTGCAAAAGAAACTGCATGCCGATGGCATTGAGATGAATGATGATGTGACCCGATTCATTGCCACCAATATTAAAACCAACGTGCGTGAGCTGGAAGGTGTGCTGACATCTATCCTGGCGCAGGCAACGCTGAACAGACAGGATATCACACTGGATCTGGCGAAGAAAACCGTATTGAATTTTGTGAAACATGCCACGAAGGAAATTTCACTGGATATGATTCAGAAAACTGTGTGCGATTTCTTTGAAGTGCCGGTGGAAAAACTGAAAGAACCTACCCGCAAGCGTCAGTTTGTACAGGCTCGTCAGCTGTCGATGTTCTTCGCTAAGGAATATACCAAATCATCTCTGAAATCAATAGGACAACAGTTTGGCGGACGTGACCACAGTACCGTGATTCACTCTTGTCAGGCAGTGCGCAACCTGATTGATACGGATGAAGAATTCAGAGACTCCGTGGAGGAACTGAAGAAGAGAATAGAACTCAGTTTGTAATGGATATTTTATCAAAATGAATTTTCAATTACGAATGTATTAAAAAGTTTTTTCTCAGTTTTTTTTCATTTATCTTTGCAGAGTTCTTTTAAATACCTATCTTTGCCGTCCGAAAGTTCTTATAAAGAATACAGGAGGTGAGATGGGTGAGTGGCTGAAACCACCAGTTTGCTAAACTGACGTACGGGAAACTGTACCGAGGGTTCGAATCCCTCTCTCACCGCAGCAAACCTATCTATACGGGATGTAGTTCAGTCCGGTTAGAATGCCTGGTTTGGGACCAGGAGGTCGTTGGTTCGAATCCAGCCATCCCGACTAACCAAGAAAAGCCTCACAGCAATGTGAGGCTTTTTTATTTCCCCTTTTTAAGAATTCTTAAACACCAGGTAATGATTTTATATGCAACTTTGAAATACAAGTGTACTTTAATCTTTTGCTATGGCTGAAACAACTGCCGCTGAAAAACCTACCGTCAAAGAACAGTTTCCGGTAACCAATCTTTCCTGCGCCTCTTGTGCGCTGCAAGTGGAAAAAACATTGCTGCAACAAAACGGCGTTGTCAGTGCTTCCGTCAACTATGCCAATCACATGGCGACCGTAGAATATCAGCCGGAACAGGTGGATGCGATCCACCTCAAAACCGCCGTGCAGGCGGCAGGGTATGATCTGATGGTTTTCCCGAAAGAGGATGATGCCGCACAAAGTCCCGAAGAAATGCTGGCCGCCACACAACAGCAGCATTTTATATCGTTGCGTAAGAAAGTGGCAGGCGCGCTTATACTGGCCATACCGCTCGCCATTATCGGCATGTTTTTCATGGATTGGTCATATGCCAATTACGTGATGTGGCTACTGTCCACGCCCATGATATTTTATTTTGGACGGCAGTTTTTTTCCGGTGCATGGAAACAATTCAAGCATCGCTCCGCTAACATGGATACGCTCGTAGCCATCAGCACCGGAACGGCCTATGTATTCAGTGTTTTCAATACGCTGTTTCCGGATTTCTGGCATCGCCGGGGCATACATCCGCATGTCTATTTCGAAGCCGCAGGCGTAGTGATCGCATTTATTTTATTGGGGAAACTGCTGGAAGAAAAAGCCAAGAATAATACAGGTTCTGCCATTAAAAAGCTGATGGGGCTGCAACCTAAAACGGTGACGGTATTGTTAAATGGCACACAGCTGACCATGCCTATTCAGCATGTGCAGATGGGGTATATTTTGCTGGTAAAGCCAGGAGAGCGCATTGCAGTGGACGGGGTAGTGATCTCCGGAAGTTCCTATGTGGATGAGAGTATGATCAGCGGTGAACCTGTGCCGGTCGCCAAAACACCCGGTGTACAGGTATTTGCCGGCACCGTCAATCAGAAAGGCAGCTTCCGGATGGAAGCGCAGAAGGTGGGCGGCGATACAGTATTGGCGCATATCATTCGCATGGTACAGGAAGCCCAGGGCAGCAAGGCGCCGGTACAACAACTCGTAGATCGCGTGGCAGCCATCTTTGTGCCGGTCGTTATGGTCATCGCATTGCTAAGCCTTGTGTTGTGGACAGTTTTGGGCGGTACAAACGGATTCAGTCAGGGGCTGATAGCATTCGTCACCGTATTGGTCATAGCTTGTCCGTGTGCATTGGGATTGGCAACACCTACCGCCATCATGGTAGGGATAGGCAAAGGTGCGGAACACGGAATACTGATTAAAGATGCGGAGAGCCTGGAAGCCGCCAGAAAAATTACGGCAGTCATACTGGACAAAACCGGTACGCTTACAGAAGGAAAACCGACCGTAACGAATATCAGATGGATTGTCCCCGAGAATGAGGAATTGCGCCATATTTTATTCAGTATTGAACAGGCTTCGGAACATCCTCTGGCGGATGCGATAGTCCGGTTTTTGCAGGATACATCCATTTTTCTGCAGGATATTGCCGTCGAAAATATTACGGGACAAGGCATCAAAGGAGAATATGACGGACGCACCTATTTTATTGGAAATTCCGCGTTGATGCGCATGGCAAATATTCACCTTCCAAATGAAGCACAGGATTGGATGGACGAGCAGACTGCCGCCGCACAAACGGTGGTTGTTTTCAGCGATGCTAAACAGGTACTTGCATTGGTCAGTATTGCGGATAAACTGAAATCAAGTGCAGTTCCTGCGGTTCGGTATCTGAAAGGAAAAGGAATCAAGATATATATGCTGACCGGCGATAATGAACAAGCCGCCGCTGTGGTTGCAAAGGCAGTAGGTGCAGATGATTTTATGGCCAATGTGCTGCCTTCAGATAAGGCGGCATTTACACAAAAATTACAGGCTGCGGGAGAAGTGGTCGCCATGGTCGGTGATGGCATCAATGATAGCCATGCACTCGCGCAGGCCGACGTGAGTATCGCGATGGGAAAGGGAAGCGATATTGCCATAGAGGTAGCGAAGATGACAATTCTGTCTGCTGATTTACAGAAAATTGGACAGGCTATTCACTTGTCCGATCAAACGGTCATCACCATCCGGGAGAATCTGTTCTGGGCTTTTATTTACAATATCATCGGCATACCACTGGCTGCCGGCATATTGTATCCTGTCAATGGGTTTTTACTCGACCCGATGTTTGCCGGTGCGGCGATGGCATTCAGTTCCGTCAGTGTGGTGATGAACAGTTTGCGGTTGAAATGGAGAAAAATATAAATGAATATATGGAAATACTGCGTTTTAAAACCAATATCAATTGCGCCTCCTGCGTGTCGAATGTGACACCTGTACTAACGGAATTGTTGGCAGAATCCGGTTGGAAAGTGGATACTGCGGCGCCGGATAAAATACTCACCGTTCATACGGAGACCGTATCTGCCGCCACTATCATAGCAGCATTGCAGAAAGTTGGCTATACGGCAGTATTACTGTGAATACAAAAAAATGAGCTTATCTGTAAGATAAGCTCATCTCCGGGTTTTGTTTCCGGACATCCGGCTATACCAATTCCATCAGTTCTTTCTCGCGCTGTATAGCCGCAGGGAACAGGATGTTGTTTTCCAGGTGTATGTGGAGGTGCAGGTCTTGCTCAAATTCTTTAAGCATGGCATAACTCACACGGTAAGTATTGCAGGCATCCGCAGGCGGTGTGTAATCATTGCTCAATACCGCTATTTTCCGGAAACGTTCCCCTTCCGTATCGTGTTCGTGGCGCATCATATTCACCGGATTTTCCACGGTTCCGAAGTGCGGCATTTCAGTAAGTTGATTGCTGCCGGCCATTTTGCGGATAAATGGAAACAGAATCAGTTCCTCTTTTTTCATATGCATGGACAATTCAGCCGCGCATTCTCTGAACAGTTCGTAAATATCTACTACTTCCGGATGTTCTTTGCCGTGTACTTTGCTCACCTTTTCAAGATATTGTAGCAATAACGGCATTTTCTCATTGACATATCCGTGGTGTCTTTCTTCGATATGATTGGTCAGTTTATCCATCGGCCATTGCTTGTAATCTTCTTCTGTTACAAGATTTGCGGGCGGCAATGCCGTTAGTTGTTGGATAACAGCATCAGAAGAAATATTTTTTGCCGCACAGGCATCCTGTATGGTGCGATTGCCTTTACAGCAGAAGTCTATGCCGAATTGTTCAAACACCGCTGCTGTGCGGTAATCCTGCGCTACTATTTCTCCAATTGTTTTTTCAATGTAGGAATTCATGATACATGTATTTAGGTATGAATGATTAATTGCAGTTCAAAATTACTTCATTTTATTTAAATCGGATAAAACTGTCCGATTAATAAAATGTTTTTAAGTCGTTTTTTATGATTGTGGTTATAATTTTTAATTTTTCGTCTAATTGTATGACATTCATCATATTGTATGATGTCAGAGTGGTTTAACATTGTAGGGTAAATGATTCATCACTAAAAATTAAATCAACTATGAAAAAGTTAATTTCTTATGGAATAGCAGCCGGAATGATATTCGGTGCTGTGTCTTGTCAGTCTTCTTCCGGCGATGCAGCGGCAACAACGGAATCCTCTTCCAACACCGAACAATTGACCGGTCAGTCGGGTGTAGTGGATGAAGTATCACAACCGAATGTTGTGCAGGTCGCCGTCGGCAGTAAAGATCACACAACGCTGGTAACAGCAGTAAAAGCAGCAGAATTGGTGGATGCCTTGAGTAATGCGGGACCATTCACGGTGTTTGCGCCTACCAATGCGGCGTTTGACAAACTCCCGAAAGGAACAGTAGAAGGCTTGCTGAAAAAAGATAAAAAAGATGCACTGATTGATATCCTGCAATACCACGTAACGGTGGGTGTCTATGGATCCAATATGCTGCAGGACGGACAAACCCTCGGACAGGTGAATGGCGGCAATATTACCATCAGTAAAAAAGATGGAAAAATAGTGGTGAATGGCAAAGCCAATGTCGTGGCAGAAGTAAAAGCGAGCAATGGGATTGTCTATGTAATCGACGAAGTGCTCTTACAATAATTTCTGTATTATTATTTTTTATTGGTTTAATGCAAGCGGGGATTCGTCCCTGCTTTTTTTATGCCCTACAAATCCTTCCGGTTAAACTTGCGGGTGGAAATCATCACCGGTATTGCAATCCATAAAACAAGCGTGGCAAATGCGATAGAGGTTCCGATGGTAGTACCGAAGAAATCCTTGAATACGGCGCCTGTATAGCCCATCAGCGCGGATTCATCTAGTCGGAGCAGGATGAGGATGCGTCCGAGATCGATAGGATTGAGCGCGCTCACACCGACCATGATTTTTTCAATCGGATAATCCGCGAATTGAAACAACAGAAACAGCACGATGCCATCGAAGAGCAGAGAGAAATAAATCCACAATAAAATAGAAATCCCGATTCCCTTGGCTTTGTCGCGCGTGTAGACGGTTGTCAGGAAAGAGATAGCGACAAAAATAATGGTGATGATCGTGCCGACACCTATCATCATAAAACCGGTAGGAGATGCCTCATGCAGTAAAATGGGAATGCCTGAGCCAATCAGAAAAGCCAGTACCATGGAACCGGATAATCCGAAAAACAAACTCAGCCATATGTTTTTTCTGCGCAGCGGCTGACTCACCAGCAGTTCCATGAATTCGGCGCTGTTGTAAATGTAAATGGTGGTAAAGATGATGGATACGAGCGGCACAATGAATAAAATCAGATTGAGCAGGCTCAGTAATCCTTTGGAGGAATTGTCTTCCAGACTGAAAACACTGAGTGAGGTAGCCAGTAAGAACAAGGTATACGCAATGACAATCTTATTGCGCAATATATCGATGATGACGAATTTGATAATTTTTCTCAAGGCTATTGTTTTTGCATGATGTGAGCAATGGCTTTCGATAATCTGGCTTCACCGGTTTCTTCGCGAAGTACGTCCGTAGTCTTATTAAACTTCAGTTGTCCTTCCTGCATATACACGATATGTGTAATCAGGTCATCCAGTTCGCTGAGGATATGTGAAGTAATCAGAATCAGTTTGCCTTTTTCCTTTTCCCGGATAATCTTTTCTTTCAGCAGTTCTGCCGCGAGCGGATCCAGGCCTGCTGTCGGCTCATCGAGAATGAGCACATCGGGATGAAACATAAAAGCGAGGGATGCACTTACTTTCTGTCGTGTTCCGCCTGACAAGGTGCCCATTCTTTTGTCCAGCATGGAGGGCAGCTGAAACGCATGCAGCAATTCTTCGTCCATCTGCGAATGGTTTTCTTTGCGGATATTGCGCATCATATCCAGTACCTGCCCGATATTCATGTTTTCCGGATAGCGTCCGATTTGCGGCATGTAGCCGATCTGCGCGCGGTATTGCCAGTCTTTCCGGATATCTTTTCCGTTGAACAGAATGGTGCCTTTGTCGGGCACCACCATGCCCAGAATACTTTTGATGAGCGTCGTCTTGCCGCAGCCGTTGGGGCCAATCAGCGCGATGCATTCACCGAGCCGGAAGGTGGCAGACACGCTGTCCAGGGCTTTCAGTTTGCCGAATTGTTTATCTATAGCCTGCAGTTCAATCATAGTGGTAGTGGTTTCATGAGCGGTGTTTCATCTTTCAGATTTTCCGGTGTAATGCTAGGGATCAGCTTTTCCGTTTTATCCAGTAAGGTGGTCATAAAACTGCGGAATAACATCATTGCCGGCGGGATTTTCTCTATAATCATGGAAAAAAGGCTGACCGGACGGAAAGGGATATCACCTACTTTATCTTTGTTTAAATCGTAGCCTTCGTATTTGTCCCAGTAGTTGCTGTTGAAGATATTCAATACGAGCGACCCGTTGGTACCTACATCAAAGGTATTACTGATAAAATTGTTGTGCAACAAGGTATTGTCCATGCAGCTGGCCTGTATTTTCAATGCCCAGCCATTTTGTTCAAACACATTTTTTTCCATCAGGATGCGGTTGGCGCCTTCCATAAATATACCGGTGGTATTGCGTGAAAACCTGTTGCCCGATACATAGCTGTCCGAAATTTCTTTCAGCAATAATCCGTAGGCCGCATCGCCCCAGTTTTCTTCAAACAGGTTGTTGTACATCTTCACGCCATGGGTGAACATCACTGCCACGCCCGCACCGTTGTTGCGAAAGACATTGGTGATATAGCTGTCGTTGTTGGAAAACATGAAATGAAGTCCGTAGCGGATATTCTCCGTGGAGATATTGCGCCAGATAACGGAATTGGTCACAAATTCAAAATAGATGCCGTCGCGGTGGCCTTTGATCTTGTTATGGATAATCTGCATGCTGTCGCATTTCCACAGGTGGATGCCGTTGCCGATTTCCTGTTCCGCCACCGCGTAAGCGGTCAGCACATTATCCTGTATAAGACATTGTATACCGTATTGTATGTAAATACCAAAAAAGGTATTGTCGAGTTCATTGTTTCGGATAATTACGTTCCTTCCGTTGTAGACTTTAATGCCTGCCGGATCTTCCATCGTGGCTCGGCCGGAATGCTGAATGCGGAATCCTTCCACTACGACATTGCTGGCCTTGACGGAAATAATTTCATGCTTGTTTTCGCCGTCCAGCGTTGGGCGATTGATGCCGCGAAAAACAATGGGTTGCCGGATGGTGATATTTCCCGCCCTGTATATGCCGGGAAAAACCGTCACCGTATCTCCGGGGGCGCATTGCTGTAAAGCATCCTGAATACTGGTGTAAGGCTGGTTTTCAGAACCCACCTTAAACTCGGCGGGAAAGGCAGAGAAGGAAAAAAGGAATGTGCAGATACTATAAAAAAGAAATCTCATTCAGATTATTTAATCAGGTTTTCCCAAGATACGATTTGCCCTTTGAAATTGTCCTGTACTTTTTGCAGGCTATCTTGTTTTGCAAACGCGGCGATATTGCCACCCATCGGACTGCGGAGTTCATCACTTTGCAGCAGCAGCGATGTTTTTACGTTTACGAATGCGTGGTCTCCGCTGTAATCACTCAGGTATTCATCTTTGATGTTGTCCGGTGTCACCGCGTCGGACTTGCGAAACAGCAGCAGGCAATGGATATCATCAAATTTATAAACCCTGCCTTTTTTGGTGAGCAGTTCCGCTGCGAAACGCGGATCGGTCAATGTCATTTTGCAATATTCACAATTGTCCACGCCGATGCGGATAGGCAGTGGTTTTGCCTCACAGGACATCAGGGAAAAAGATAAAGCAATCACCATGATGGCGGCGGCTTTGCGGGCTATCATCGTTTTTCTTATTTCTATGCCCACGAGTACCATGGAGATAAGACCCACCGCTATGAATAACCAACCGCCTGTGGCCGGCATGGAAAATGCCGCGAAGTTGAGCAGTTGCTTGTAGCCGATGAGCGGAGGCTGATAAGCCATACCCGGCACCTGAATAGCAGCGTTCGGGTCGAGGTCGTGACCGTAGTTGTATTCCCATCTCCAGAAATCCACCATGGCGAGTATACCGAATGCGAAGAAAAGACCGAACAGGAAATACAGAAATTTCTTATTGCCCCAGGCAGCCGCTACGAAATACAACAACGCGAAAAAGCCTATGATATAAGGTAATACGGTGAATTCTATGAAGTCTTCCGCGTGCAAAGTTTTCATGCCGATGTAGTGGTTGAGTCCGTTGATGATTTCTACGTCGCCGCCTAATTTATGCGGATAAATCAACATGCGGAGCCCTTCGGGATATTGCGGTGCATCCAGGTCTATCTGCCAGAGCGGAACGAAGAGAACACCGATGAGAAGTATGCCGCAGACAGCGAGCGCGGTCCGTGCAAAAACTGAGATTGAATTTTTCATGCTATTGCATTTTTAAAGTGATGTAGAAAGGGACATAGGCTCTTTTTTTTAGAAAAAAATGGAACAGGTTTATTCAACCTGTTCCATTTCGTATAGGTTATCTTATTTAGAGGCTGCAGGCTGATTAGTACCTAAGCTGAAAGTCAGCGGTACATTGCTGCCTGCCGGAGAGACGCGAACGTATCCCTGCATTTCCTGGTGCAGCGCACTGCAGAAGTCAGTACAATACATCGGGAACATACCCACTCTGTCCGGCACCCATTTCAGTGTAGTGGTTTCACCCGGCATGATGAGCAATTCCGCGTTGCTGGCACCTTTCACCGCGAATCCGTGCGGTACATCCCAGTCTTGTTCCAGATTGGTAACGTGGAAGTACACTTCATCACCCAATCTGATGCCTTCGATGTTGTCCGGTGCAAAGTGAGAGCGGATGGAAGTCATGATGACATGTACTTTGTTGCCTTCGCGGATTACTTTAGCGTCACCTTCGCCTTTAGCAGCATAAGGGTGTTTGTTTTCGTCTATTTTAAATATTTTGACAGATTTGTCTTTAATAACTTCTGCCGGAACAGCCTGTGCATAGTGCGGTTCACCGATAGTCGGGAAGTCGAGAATCAGCTGCATTTTATCCCCGCTGATATCGAACAGCTGCGCACTCTGAGATAATTCAGGGCCTGTAGGCAGGTAACGGTCTTTAGTAATTTTGTTGTAGGCAATCAGGTATTGACCAAATGGTTTTTTGCTGTCGCCGCCAGGGATACACAAGTGACCAACAGAATAGTAGGTAGACACGCGGTCCAGTACTTTCAGGTCTTTGATATTCCATTTCACCACTTCAGAAGATACGAAGAAAGAAGTGTAGGCATTGCCTTTTCCGTCAAACTCGGTGTGCAGAGGGCCTAAGCCCGGTTTTTTCACTTCACCGTACAGGGCGGATTCGTATTTCACTACCGGAATGCCATCGTATTCGCCATCAAAGTCTTTCGCAGCAATCGCTTTCTGCAGTTTGTCGAAGCTGAATACCGGAATCAGTGCGGCGAGTTTGCCACTACCTACGATGTATTCACCGGTAGGGTCAACGTCGCAACCATGCGGAGATTTAGGACATGGGATCATGTAACAGATATCTTTCAGTTCTTTCGCATCCAGTACAATTACTTCATTTTTGATAGTAGAAGTAGCAGTATGGGATTTCTCATCCCATTTGTTGTGCGCGTATTTCACCGGCACTTTTTTGCCTTTGCCGGCTTTCAGATATTCTTCCGCTTTTTTCCAGTTCACCGCCATAATGAAGTCTTTGTCTTTCTGAGAAGCGTTTACTTCCAGCAATGTATTGGCTTGCTCTGTGTTGTAGCAGGAGAAGAAGAACCATCCGTGAGACTTGCCTTTACCGGCGTGGCTCAGGTCAAAGTTTACACCCGGACACTGAATCTGGAACGCGATGTCCATATCACCTTCTTTGCCCACGCTGATGAAACTGATGGTGCCTTTGAAATTCTGTTTGTAAGTATTGATAGGCACATCACCGTTGGCATTATCCATCGGAACGCTGAAGCGGGTACCTGCCACCACATACTCTGTGTTTTCAGTGATGAAAGGAGAGGAGTGGTTACCGGCACTGTTCGGCAGCTCGATGATTTCCGCGGTACGGAAAGTCGTCAGGTCGATACGGGCAACACGCGGTGTGTTGTTGGCATTGCCAAACACCCAGCGACCGTCGATTTCGCCATTGGTCTGAGATAATTCAGTATGGTGGAGGTCATCCCAGGGAACCATACCGTGAGAAGTATTCAACATCGGTTTGGTTTCTTCGCTGTAGCCCCAGCCTTTTTCAGGATCTACGGAGAAAACAGGAATGACGCGCAGCAAACGACCGCTCGGAAGACCATATACACTCATTTGTCCGCTGAAGCCACCGCTGACAAAGTTATAGTAGCTGTCATATTTTCCCGGTGCAACATATGCTTTTGCCGCGGCATCTGCGCTGACGGCATTGCCGATGTCTTTTGGTTTGCACCCGTTGAGGGCAGTCAGTGCCAGTGCGGCAGAGAACAACCCGAGATTTTTAATTAAGTTTTTCATCTGATTCATTTTATTTGGTGATTATTGTACGCCGTCATTTTTACGGGCAAATTCTAAGATATGTCTGGCATCATCGTCTGTCAGATTCTGATTCGGCATGCGCACCAGACAGATTTCGAGTTGAGCCTGCAATTCAGGGTCTTTGTCAATCATCGGATCCGGATTAGTGATGAAGTTCATAATCCATTCCGGTGTTCTGCGTTTGGTCAGTCCTAACCAACCCGGACCCACCAGTTTTTCTTCTGTCAGTTTGTGGCAGGAAGAACATTTTACATTAAATACTTTTTCACCGGAAGTCGCCATTGCGCCGTCCAGTTTATCTCCAACTTCTACTTTTGTGAATTTTCCTTCTCCGCGATTCGGGTCATAATCCGGATTTGCCTCTTCGTCCATGTCTAAATCGTCTGTGGTTTCTTCTGTAGTGGCAGTAGTATTATTGCCAGTGTTCGAACTGCAGCCGGTGGCTATTGCCAAAGACGCGCTCATTGCCAGGATGATAAATAACTTTCTCATGTTTTAATTTTTTAGTTGTACAATATTAAACAGAACCGCACTCCCAAAGTATGACAAAAGTCATTTCTTAGTAAAATAATTAATATTCGTCCATAAAAAATAAATTTTATGATTGAAATCATAAAATACAAAGTGCTATTAATAAAGATGTTGTATATTAGCGATACTTGCAAATATTTCTTCAAGCATGATAGACCCTGATATCCTGATAGCAAATGGCGCGGTGTACAGAAAAGTAGCCAAAAGTGAAATTATCTTCAAAGAAGGTAGTCAGTGTATGTTCTATTATCAGTTGGTAACCGGTAAAATCAGTTGGATGAACCGCGATACTGCTGATGGGAAGCCATTCATTCAGGCGATTATTCAGCCCGGAGAATCTTTCGGAGAGTTGCCTTTGTTTGATGACGGGCCTTATGCTGCCAGTGCGAAAGCCGAGGTGGATTCTCTGGTGTTGCAGTTGCCGAAAGCGGCCTTTCTGCAATTCCTGCACGATCATCCGGAATATATGATGCGGTTTGCGCGATTGCTGGCGCAGCGTGTGAGAGAGAAATTTTTTATGCTGCGCGAAATTGCGGGACAAAGTCCGGAACACCGCATACAATCGGTGTTTCAGTCGCAGATTGCCAAACAGAAACCGTTGCCGGACGGCCGCTATATGATAGGTATGACCCGACAGCAGATTGCGAATATGACGGGGCTTCGGGTGGAAACCGTCATCCGTGTCATCAAGCGCATGCAGAAAAGCGGTTGCCTGAGTATAGAAAGAGGGAAAGTATATTTGTCGCCGGGTGACACAAATCATAAAGTATAAGCAGGTGCATTGCTTACCTTTGCGCCATCTTAAGTGGTCGTATTATGGAAAATGTTGTAGTCAGAAGATGGATTAAGATAGCCATATTCAATCTGTTTTTGGTAGCGGTTATCGGCACGATGTTGCGGTATAAAATTGCCTTTTCCCTTCCTTTCATAGATCAGAAAAAACTATTGCACGGACATTCCCATTTCGCATTTTCCGGTTGGGTGAGCCTTGCTGTGATGGTGCTGATGGTCGACTATTTGTCGAGAGAGCTGCAACGGGATTTTTTCGCATCGTACAAGTGGTTGCTGGGATTGCAGTTGTTTTCCGCTTACGCCATGATGATCGCGTTTCCGATTCAGGGATACGCGTTTTTCTCTATCCTGTTTTCTACCTTGTCTGTGTTTGTCTCTTATTTCTTTACGGTGAAATATCGCAAGGATATGAAGCTGCTGAACACGGATGCCGTTACGCCTTACTGGTTTTCATCGGCTTTGCTGTTCAATGTTTTTTCTTCGCTGGGTACTTTTGTTCTGGCCTATATGATGGCGAATAAGATAGCGCATCAGCACTGGTATCTCGGTGCTATTTATTTCTATCTGCATTTTCAGTACAACGGCTGGTTTTTCTTCGGCTGCATGGGATTGCTGAATGAAAAAATGGAACAGGCAGGCGTGCAGCGTGCAACATTGAAACGCGTCTGGTTGCTGCTGACTGTTGCGTGCGTGCCGGCCTATTTCCTGTCTGTTTTGTGGCTGAAGATGTCACCGTATTTGTATGCGGGCATCGTGCTGACCGGTTTGGTGCAACTCTATGCATGGTGGAAGGTGATACGAATCTTGTCAGGGGCGGCTGTCAGACAACAGCTGCGATTGCCGGCGGTCAGCCAATGGCTGTTGCTGTTCAGCGGAATAGCCTTGTCGATAAAATTTGCACTGCAGGCAGCATCCACCATTCCTGCACTCGGACAATGGGCTTTCGGGTTCCGCCCGATTATAATAGCCTATCTGCATCTGGTGTTGCTGGGTGTCATCACCTTGTTTCTCGTGGGCTATCTGCTGGCATATGGCTATCTGCGCATCAACAACACCGCCATCGCGGGTGTGGTGATTTTTGTGACGGGCATTGCCGCTAATGAATTG
>ERZ1645187.895-NODE-895-length-28713-cov-20.671087_pt1 | contig 28713 bp, 23 predicted proteins | sample MGYA00575352_ERZ1645187 | MGnify/ENA primary metagenome ERZ1645187 (study PRJEB40837, sample SAMN11349314) | freshwater sediment metagenome | isolation source: river sediment | host: Sediment | place: India: Wazaribad , New Delhi | collected 2017-02-21 ...
TTGGCCCGCTCGTTTACTGTTCAGTTTTCAAAGATCAATTCTTGTGAGCGCTTGGCTCAAGCGATGAGGCGACATTTAAAACGTTTTTTGTTTTGGTGTCAACCTCTTTTTTTCGCTGCCGTCGTTCAGCGATTCAGCTGACCGTCAAGCAACGAGGCGGCAAAATACAGGAACCGGGGTGCGCTGTCAACGGCTTTTTCCGGGCCATCTTCCTTTTTGTCGTTTTTCGAGCAAAGCAATTGAAATGACATATTTTTTCTCTTTGCTTTTCCTCGCTGATCTGACATATCATGTCATATTCATGCAGAACGATTGTTTTCTCGTGTGGGCATTGACCACCTGCCGCGGCGAGAGGAGAAGGACATGGAAATGCGCACGCAACTGCTGAAAACTATACCAAATGTTCAGGATTGTCTGGCGGCGCTTGGCCAGTCCGACCTGTCTGCCACGGTGCCGCTGGCCCGCCAGAAACACTGCGTGCGCATCTACCTTGACTCATATCGCAGGGCCATCCTTGCCGGTGACCACGACACCCGCCCGCCTCGGAGCCGGGCGGGACTGATGGCCGAATTGGTCACCTTCGTCCGATCCTACCACCGCCCCCGGTTCACCCGGGTTATCAACGCCACCGGGGTTGTCGTGCATACCAACCTCGGTCGGTCGCGACTGCCGGCTTCTGCTGGCGACATGTTGGCCATGGCCGCCCTGAATTACTCGAACCTTGAGTTCAACCTGGCCACCGGACGAAGGGGATCTCGCTACGACAGCGTGACCGATGTACTCTGCGAACTGACCGGGGCAGAGGATGCCCTGGTGGTCAACAACAATGCCGCCGCCGTGCTGATCGCCCTCGATACCCTGGCAAGAGACAGGGAAGTGGTTGTTTCCCGAGGACAACTGGTGGAAATCGGCGGTTCCTTCCGCATACCCGATGTGATGCGGGCAGGCGGCGCCCGCCTGGTCGAAGTGGGCACCACCAACCGTACCCATCTGCAGGATTATGTCGATGCCATCAATGAGCGGACCGCGCTGCTCCTTCGTGTTCACTGCAGCAACTTCCGCATCATCGGGTTCACCAGCGAGGTGGCCAACAGCGAACTCGTGCAATTGGGTAGGGAGCGCTCCATTCCCGTGATGGAGGATCTCGGTTCCGGATGCCTGGTCGATCTGAGCAGGTTTGGACTTGCCCGGGAACCGACCGTGCGTGAGGTTGTCGCCAGCGGCATGGATATCGTCACCTTCAGCGGCGACAAATTGCTCGGCGGGCCGCAGGCCGGCATTCTCCTCGGGAAAAGCCAATTCATTGGCAGGATAAAGAAAAATCCGTTAAACAGGGCACTTCGCATCGACAAGTTCACCCTGGCCGCCCTGGAATCCGTACTCCGCCTGTACCTGGATGAAGCCCGGGCGGTACGGGATATCCCCACCCTGGCGATGATCACCGAACCGGTGGATGAGGTGGCCGGGCGGGCCAGGCGCTGTCTGGCCCGCCTGCAGGATCGAGTGGCGGCCCCCTGCAGCCTCAAACTGCTGGCGGTCGAGGCCCGGGTCGGCGGCGGGGCAATGCCGGAACAGGGCATTGCCAGTTGGGCAGTGGCCATCAAACCGGAAGTCCTGAAAATCCACCTGCTCGAAGAGCGGTTACGGCAGGCGCCGGTACCTGTGGTCGGACGGGTGGAAGACGACCGCCTGCTGCTGGACATGCGGACCGTGGCGGAGGATGAACTCGACCTGCTCGCGGAAAGCCTGGCGATCGCCTTGTCCGTCCAACCATGAACCTTTGCGGAAGGTGTCTGTTGGCCCATGCTCTGTCTTGACGACCTCTTTGTCCTTGCCGCGCCGATGATCCAGGAGGTGCAGCGCAGTCTGCCCCTGCCTGCCGCCGTCAGCTTCTGCGTTTTCGCAGCCGATGGCTCCCTGCAGCCACTGTCGCAGCCGGTGGGGGCGCGGGTCGCCGATCCTACCCGAACGGCCGGGTTGAACGAGCCGAAGTTGCTCGACGGATGCCTGCTGCTGCCCCTGTCCCTGCCGTCCGGCGAACAGGCTGTTGTGGTCGTCAGCGAGGTCGATCCGGCCCTGCTGAAAAAGATATCGCCGGACTGGCTGCAGGCCCTGCAGAGGAACCTGCCCGATCGGTTCGAAACCGTTCGGCTGGCCCATGTCGATGTGGATACGGAACTGTACAACCGGCGCGCGGCCGAACTGTTTTTCCGGCAGGCGGCGGCCGGCACGAGGCAGTGTTTTTTTCTTCTCAACACCTCCCTGAAGCGGCGGACGGCCGGGACGACTTTTCAGAAAAACAAGGAGATCGCCGACCTGTTGCAGGTTCTGACGCATGGCCTCTGCTTCTCCTTCGGCTTCGGTGTGTTCGGTATCGTCCGCGAGGTGCGCGGCCGGGAACAGGCGCTGAAGACGGCGCATTACCTCCAGCACCAGTTGAAGCAGGAAGGGATGCACACGGCCCAGATCGGCTTCGCCTCCGTACCCGGCAACGGCCGGCAGGAGGCGGACGGGCTGGGGCGGTTGTGGCGCGCCCTGGTCATTGCCGAAAAACGGGGGCCCTTCGGCATCTGCGACATCGATGCCGCCGATGAGCGCCAGGAGCCTCCCTTCCAGTTGCCGGGGGATGACCTGCTGCCAAAACTGTACAAGGCCTGGCGGGACCGGTCCACCTTCACCCTGGCAGCGCTTGCCCTGCAACCGCCCATCGATCGGCCCGACGCCCTGGAGCGGAGCCTGGCGGATCTGGCCGGCAGCGAAGGCACCTGCATCGGCCTGGCGGACCACCTGGCCCTGGTGCTGTTCGACCGACCTGACAAGGAGGCTGTGCGGCGATTCGCGGACCGGGCGAAATCGGTCATCCCGCGGCAGGCCGGGGTCGAGATCGTCTCGGTCGGGGTCGCCTCCTGGCCCTGTCTCGATTTTACCCGTGGGGACGTGCCCGGCAATTGCCTGAAAGCGCTGCTGCACGGTTCGTTCCTCGCCCCGGGAAGCGTGGTCTTTTTCGACCACCTGACCCTCAACATCAGCGGCGACGTGTTCTTCGAGGATGGGGATTACCGGGCGGCCATCAAAGAATACCGGCGCGGCCTGAAATGGCGCCCCGGGGACGTGAACCTGATCAACAGCCTGGGGGTGGCCCTGGTCGAATGCAACCAGGAGCGGCAGGCCGCGGCCTGTTTCCAGGAAGTGCTCGACAAGGAGCCGGACAATTACATGGCCCTGGTCAATCTGGGCAACGTGCGCCGCACCCAGGGCCAGCACGCCCTTGCCGTGGACTGCTTCGAGCGGGCGCTCCGCGTCCCGGCCGGGGAGGAGGCGACCCGGCAGGAGTTGCTGTCCTCGCTTGCCCGGTTGTACACCGATCTGGGCCGGCACGAGCAGGCGGCCCCGATGCTCGAAGAGTGGCGGGCCCTGCCCGGCAGTGACCGTGAGTACCTCCTCTTCCGCCTGCTCGGTCAGAATTATCTGGAAACCGGTCGTCCGGGAGAGGCCATCGTCGCCTGTCAGCGGGCGCTGCAGCTCTTTCCCCAGGACAGCATCAGCATGAGCATCCTCGGGCTGCTCTACGTGGAACAGGGTGAGGGAAGCGAGGTCGGCGCGGCCCTGTGCCGCAAGGCCCTGGCCTTGGATCCTTTCAACCCGGACCATTGGTGCCGGCTGGCCAGGGCGCTGCTGCACAGCGGTGAGCGGGACGGGGCGCTGGAAGCCGTGCGTCGGTGTCTGCAACTCAGACGCGGGCATGTCGAGGGCAGGCTGCTGCTCGGCGCCCTGCATCAACTGGCGGGCCGGCGGCAGCAGGCCGAACGGTGCTTCCGGCGGGCCGCCGCCCTGCCGGGCTGTTCGGCGCAGCAGGTGGAGCGGGCGCGGGCACGCTTGCCGGGATTGACCGCAGGGAGCAGGAGTAAACGATAGATCACCCCGGAGGGGCACCTCGGGGTAGGCGGTGGCAACACAGGCCGGACAACTGCTGACGGCAGTGGCTGCCCGGGCGTTGAGCAACATTCAAGGAGTGTGATGTATGGCCCAGATAGACGCTTTTTTCAAGTTGATGAACGACGAGGGCGCCTCCGACCTGCACATGATGGCCGGGCAGCAGCCGGTTCTTCGCATCCGCGGGGACATGGAGCGGGTCAAGTTCAAGGTGCTCGAGAACGAGATGCTCAAAAGCATGCTCTACGAGATCTGCCCGGAAGACAAGATCAAGATCTTCGAAGAGACCGGCGACATGGACTTTGCCTACGAAATTCCCGGGCTGGCGCGCTACCGCTGCAACTTCTTCCAGCAGAAGTACGGCATCGGCGCGGTGTTCCGCGAGATTCCCAGCGAAATCCTCACCTGCGAGCAACTCGGCCTGCCCAAGGTGGTGTCGCGGCTGTCCAGTCTGCCCAAGGGACTCGTGCTGATCACCGGGCCCACCGGCTCGGGCAAGTCCACCACGCTGGCGGCGGTGATCGACGAGTGCAACAAGAACCGCAAGGATCACATCATCACGGTCGAGGACCCCATCGAGTTTGTCCACCGCAGCCAGAACTGCATCGTCAATCACCGCGAGGTGGGCACGCACACCAGGAGTTTCTCGGCGGCCCTGCGCGGCGCCCTGCGCGAGGACCCGGACATCATCCTGGTGGGCGAGATGCGCGACCTGGAAACCATCGCCCTGGCCATGGAGGCGTCCATGACCGGCCACCTGGTGTTCGGCACCCTGCACACCCTGAACGCCATGAAGACCGTGGACCGCGTCATCGAGATCTTCCCCCACGAGCAGCAGGGGCAGGTGCGTTCCACCCTGGCCGACGCGCTCAAGGCGGTGGTGTCCCAGACCCTGCTCAAGCGGATCGACATCAAGGGCCGGGTGGCGGCGCTGGAGGTGCTCATCTGCACGCCGGCGGTGCGCAACCTCATCCGCGAGGGCAAGACCTTTCAACTCGCCTCGACCATGCAGACCGGCAAGAAGTACGGCATGCAGACCCTGGACGACGCCCTGCTCGAACTGGTGGAAAAGAAAAAGATCAGCGGCGAGGACGCCTACATCAACAGCATCGAGAAGGCCAAGTTCCTCAAATATCTGAAGCGCCAGCCCTCGGACTTCACCGAGGTGTGAACCTGCCGTAGCCGCCCGCTCAGACGGTGCCGTAGCGGGCGATGCAGGCGCGCAGCACCTTTTTCTGTGCCCGGTTCAGGCTCGTGAACCGGGCACAGCTGTTGATGACCCTGGTGCTGACGCCGTTGCGGTCCAGGTGCGACTCCCGGGTGGCGACGATTTCCGCAGGCAGCAGTTCGAGCGACGAACCATCGTTGCAGTTGTAGAGGTCGAGCAGGAAACGGCCGGGCGGGGGCGTTTGCCCGGCCGGGCTCACAAAGCAGATGCCGCCCTCGCTGAGGTCGCGGATGCGGGCGAACCGGGTTGTCTGTCCGGGAAGGCGAACCAGGAAGAAGGGCGGCAGCCGCTGGCGGGGGTGGTGCCGGTGCTCGATGGTACGGGACAATCCCGGCAGGCAGACCATCTGCTGGCCGCAGTCGGCGCAGGCGCAGCGCCTGGCGAGCGGGAAGGCGCGCGCCCGGGCACTGCCGGAGGCGGCGACCACACGACGGCTGCCGCAGGCGGGACATTTTCTGCCAAAGGAGATCATCGAACCGGTCCGGAGCGGGGGAAGGAAGGGCAGAGACGCGATAAAATACCCCATCGCGCCGGGTGCATCAAGTCTCAGTTTTCCCGTACAAGCGAGCGGTCGGGTGCGCGGAAGTGCATGGGCGTGCCGGTGTACGGGGCAAGGCGCAGGTCGTGGCCGTCGGTGCTGAAAACCAGCGTCCCCTGGTCGGCGGTGGTCACCACCATCCGGCCCTGTGCCCGCCAGGCCTGCAGATGTTGCGGCGCCGGCAGGGTGTCGCGGCGCGCCCGGCTCACCGACACGGCCACCACCGCGGGCGAGACCGCACGCATGAGCGCCGGCCCGGCCGAGGTGGCACTGCCGTGGTGCGGGGCCACGAGCAGGTCGCTGTGCAGATCGCGACCCGTGGCCACCAGCCTGTCCTCGGCCGCGACCGAGATGTCGGCGGGCAAAAGCAGGCTGCGTTGTCCGTAGCGCAGGTGCAGGACCATGCTGCGGTCGTTGGTCGACCAGTGCATTCCTTCGTCGAGCAGGCCGTGCATGCCCGCACAGGTCAGCGTCAGGTTCTCCCCCTTCATCAGCATGTCCCCCGTCCGGGCCAACTGCACCGGCGTGCCCCGTTCCCGTACCCGTGCCAGGAAACGCGCATAGGCCGGCTCCTCGCCCGAATCGCCGTTGACAATCACCCGCCCGGGCCGGAAACGGTCAAACACGAACGGCAGCCCGTTGTAGTGGTCCTTGTGCGGGTGGGTGACGACGAGGGTGTCGAGCCGCCAGAGCCGTTTCTGCCAGAGAAAAGGGGCGATGAGCGCCTCGCCGACGTTGAATCGGTCGGACTCGTAGCCGCCGCCATCGACGAGCACGGTCCGACCGTCCGGCAATTCGATGAGGGTGGACGATCCCTGGCCCACGTCGAGCAGGGTGGCCCGCAGCGTCTCCCTCGCCCCGACGCCGGGCCAAAGCGAGCGGGTGAACGAGCCGGCAAGGAGAACGAACAGGGCGAGCGCCGCCCATCGGTGGCTGCGGCTGGCCCCGGGACGAAGGAGCAGGGTGAGCGCCGCGAAGAACAGGATCAGCTCCGCCGGGTTCGGGGTGATCGTCCACACCGAGGCCGCGGGCAGGGCGGCGGTCAGCTCGGTCAGCCAGAGCGCCAGCCGCATGCCGCCGCTGCCGAGGTTGAAAAGAAGGACCGCCAACCCCGGGGCCACGCCGACAAAGGGGATGGCGAGCAGGCCGCAGGGCAGGGCCCACAGGCAGAGCAGGGGTTCGATCACCAGGTTGGCCAGCGGCCCGATGAGGGAGATACGGTTGAAATGCAGGAGCATGAAGGGCAGGGTGCCCAGGGTGGCGGCCACCGAGACGAGCAGCAGGGACTGGACCAGGGCCAGCGCCCGGCGCGGCCAGCCGTCCCGCGGGTCCACGTTCAGGGCCGGCAGGCGCGGGTAGATGAGGTTGATGGCGAGCACCGCGGCAAAGCTTAGTTGAAACGAGGCGGTGAACAGGGCGAGCGGCGAGACGGCGAGGACGATGAGCGCGGCCGCGGCGATGAGCGGGCCGAACGACCGCTGCCGCCGCAGGACCGCGGCGAACAGCACCAGCAGGGCGGTGATCAAAGCGCGCACGGCCGGCACGTTCATGCCGGCGATGCAGGTGTAGAAGAGCAGTATCGGCGCGGTCAGCACCAGGGCCAGGGTGGGCACGTGGGTGTGCAGCAGCAGCCACTGGCTGCGCTTGAGCAGCAGGGTCCACAGGCCGACGCTGAACAGCCCGAGCAGGCTGAAGTGCAGCCCGGAGATGGACAGCACGTGGAAACAGCCGTTCGCCTTGAAGGCCTCGATCAGCGCCGGCCGGACATTGACGAGCGAGCCGGTGAGCAGGGCCTGGTACATGCCAGCCAGGTCTCGCCCGAAGTGCCGGCCGAGAAATGCGAACAGGTGCTGGCGGACCTGTTCGGGCAGGAAGCGCACCTGCCGGACGGTGGCGACCTCCGTTTCCGGCGCCGCCAGGATCTCCGCGGCCGAGCGCACCCAGCCGGCCACGGCGATGTCGCGGGCGGCCATCTGCAGGCGGTAGTCGAAGGCCCCGGGCGTCTGGTAATTGCGGATGCGGTCCAGGGTGGCGATGGCCACGAGACGTGTGCCCGGTGCGAACCGCTCGCCGAGCGGGGCCAGCACGGTGAGCTGGACCCGGCCGCGCACCGGCCGGGGCTGTTCGGCCTCGCCGCTGCCATGGATGAGCAGCGACTCGGCGGCCAGTTCGAACCGGGTCTTTTCACCGTCGTCCTCGGCCATGGTCAGCATCCGGCCGGTCAGGGTGACGCGGCTTTTCTCCCCGATCCAGCCGGCGATGTGGTGCGGGTCCGCGGGAGGGTGCAGGGCGGTGTGGGTGTGGAGCAGGCCGACCAGAAGAAAAAAGGGCAGGGCGGTGAGGGGGCGAAATCGCGGGTCGAGGACCAGGGCCGCGACCGCGCACAGGCCGATCGGCGCCAGCACGGTCCACACCGGCCAGGATGCGGGCAGCCGGGGGGCCAGGGTGGCGCCGGCCAGGAAGCAGACCGTGACGCTGACCAGCAGGTTGTCGGTCAGGTGGCGCGGCAGTCGGTCCATGCCCCTTTACCGGTGGCCGTCGCCCGTGGTGAGGAGACGGGCCACGACCTCCAGGTGGCGATCGACCACGCCGCTGTTGGCGCGCACGCAGGCCGTAGCTGCCGCGGCCATGGACCGGCGCAGGGCAGGGTCGGCCAGGATCAGTTCCACGGCCGTGGCCAGGGCCTCGGGCGCTGGCACCTGGCGACCGCCGCCGCAGGCCGTGAGCGCGGCCGCGATCTCGGCAAAATCCTCCATGTGCGGCCCGAACAGCACCGGCACCCCCGCGGCCGCGGGCTCCAGCGGGTTGTGGCCGCCGGCCGCGACCAGGCTGCCGCCGATGAACACCACATCCCCCAGCGCGTAGCAGCCGGCCAACTCGCCGATGGTGTCGAGCAGCAGCAGCGGACCCTGCGGCCGGCCACCGCCGGTGCGGGTGCGCAGTTCGAGGCCGTGTGTCCGGGCAGCGGCGAGGATCGCCTCGCGCCGCTCGATCCGCCGCGGCGCCAGCAGCAGCTGCAGCGCCGGGAAGCGGAGGCGCAGCCGGGTGTAGGCCTCGAAAATCATTGCCTCTTCTCCGGGGTGGGTCGAGCCGCAGATCCACAGCGGTGCTGCCGGAGCAAAACCCCAGGCCGCCTTGGCCGGGCCGTTGGTGTCCGGCGACCGGTCGGCAACGGGCGGGGCGGTGGCGAACTTGAGGTTGCCCAGGGTGGCGACCCGCTCCGGGTCCACCCCCAGGCGGATCATCTTGTCCGCATCGGCCGCGGTCTGCATGGCGATGAGGCTGAAGGTCCGGAACATCGGCCGGAAGAACAGGGCGAAGCGCTGGTAGCGGGCGTGCGACGGCGCCGACACCCGGCCGTTGACGAGCAGGGTCGGCACCCCGGCCCGCCGCAGGCAGTACAGCCAGTTGGGCCAGAAATCGGTTTCCACGAGGAGGAACAAATCCGGGCGGATGAGGCGGACAAAGCGCGGCGCCACCGGGCCGAGGTCGAGCGGGGCGGCGATGACCGCGGCGTCGAGCGGCTCCATCAGGGTCCGGGCCACCTGGTCGCCGGAGGCGGTGGTCGCCGAAAAGACGATCCGCGCCAGCGGCCAGTGGGCGCGCAGGCCGCGTACCAGGGGCAGGGCGGAGGTGACCTCGCCCACCGACAGGGCGTGGACCCAGAAACACGGCCCGGCGCCGGGCGAGGCCGGCGTTGCCAGCCGGTCGGCGAGACCGACGCCCAGGCGCGCCAGCAGCCGGCGCCGGTACCTGACCCGGCCGGCCACGAACGGCAGCAGCGGCAGGGCGAGGACAAGCAGGAGAGAGGTGACGATCGTATAGAGCGCAGACATCGGGCAACGGCTCCTCGGGCGGCGGGGTTGGGTGTATGCACCCCCCTTGATACCAGCAAACCCGGCCGCTGTCGAAGGGAGAAGCAGGCCCGGCCGGGATTGGTCCGGCGCCGGCGCTATCGTTTGGGAAAACCGGGCCGATGCGGTCATATATTAAAGAGAAGGTCCGGGAAGCCTTGCTCCGTTCTTTTTTTCGAAAAATATCCTGAATTTTGTTCTTGATGAGGGTGTCGGCCTGCATTATTTTCTGCCGCGCAGGGCGCATCGCTGCTGCGCCGTCGTGCCACCGCAGGAGAAGAAGAGTCGATGCTTGATGATATCAGTCTGAAAATACTGAAGATACTGCAGGAGAAAGCGCGCATCCCCAACGTCGAGATCGCCCGCCGGATCGAGATGGCCCCCTCGGCGGTGCTCGAGCGCATCCGCAAGATGGAGCGCCAGGGAATCATCGACGGCTACGAGGTGCGGCTCAACCCGGCCCAGTTCGACCGCCGCCAGATCGCCTTCATCGAGATCCGCACCCACACCGTGGGCGACAGCCCGAAGACCGGCCACGAGCTGGCCGCCATCCCCGAGGTGCAGGAGGTCCATTACGTGGACGGCGACGACTGCTACCTGGTCAAGGTGCGGGTGGCGGACACGGCCGAGCTGGCGGCGGTGATCCGCGAAAAGATCGCGCCCATCGGCGAGGTGATCTCCACCCGGACCACCACCGTGCTGCTCACCTACAAGGAAACCGCCCGCATCCCCATCCGCGGCTGAACACCCACCCACGAGGAAACACCCATGCCGATGCCCCAAGGCTTCAAGGACCGGCTCTACCCCCACCTGGACGCCATCGCCGCCCATTACGGCACGCCCTTCCACATCTACGACGAGGCCGGCATCCGTGCCACCGGCCGCCAGCTCAAGGCAGCCTTTGCCGACATCCCCGGGTTCCGCGAGTACTACGCGGTCAAGGCCCTGCCCAACCCGGCGATCCTGGGCCTCATGCGCGACCTGGGCTTCGGCTTCGACTGCAGCTCCGAGACCGAGCTGATGCTCGCCCGCAGCTTGGGCGCGCGCGGCGAGGAGATCATGTTCACCTCGAACAACACCAGCCCGGCCGACTTCGCGGCGGCCGCGGCCGAGGGCGGCTGCCTGCTCAACCTGGACGACCTGAGCCTGGTCGACAAGGTCCCGCAGATGCCGGAGTTGATCTGCTTCCGCTACAACCCGGGCACCCGCCGCACCGGCAACGACATCATCGGCAAGCCCGAGGAGGCCAAGTACGGCGTCAGCCACGAACAGATCGTCGAGGCCTACCGCCGGGCCATGGCCCGCGGCGCGAAACGGTTCGGTCTGCACACCATGCTCGCCTCGAACGAACTGCACTACAGCTACATGGTGCAGACCGCGTCCATGCTGCTCGACCTGGTGGCAACCATCGGCGGCGAACTGGGTATCCGCTTCGAGTTCATCAACATCGGCGGCGGCCTTGGCATCCCCTACCTGCCGGATATCGACCCGCTGAACATCGAAGCCATGGGCGAGGAGATCACCGCCCTGTTCGTGGATTTCCAGGACCGGTGCGGCTACAGTCCGGCCCTGTTCATGGAGAGCGGCCGCTACATGACCGGGCCGCACGGCGCGCTCGTCACCCGGGCGATCAACCGCAAGGAGATCTACCGCACCTACGTGGGCGTGGACGCCTGCATGTCCGCCCTCATGCGGCCCGGCATGTACGGCGCCTACCACCACATCGAGGTGCCGGCCCGGCTGGCCGAGCCGGTGGTGGAGACCGTGGACGTGGTCGGCGCGCTGTGCGAGAACAACGACAAGTTCGCGGTGCAGCGGCCGCTGCCGCGCATCCTTGACGGCGACCTGGTGGTCATCCACGACACCGGCGCCCACGGCCACGCCATGGGCTTCAACTACAACGGCCGCATGCGGCCGCAGGAGCTGCTCTTGCGCGCCGACGGCAGTGTCGCCCTGATCCGGCGCGAGGAGCGGCCCGAGGACTACTTCGCCACCCTGCGCTTCGAGAAAAAGGAACTGCGGCTGTAGGTCGCGACCGGGCGATGAACCTGCTGCTGCTGGAACCCGGCGAGATTGTTGCCGGCGAAGTGGTTCTGCACGGCCGGCGGGCCGAGCACCTGCTGCGGGTGCTCGGGGTCGCGGCGGGGGACACGGTGCGGGTGGGGGAGGTGCAGGGGCGGCTGGGCAGCGGCCGGGTGCTGGCGGTCGAATCCGGCGCGGTGCGGCTTGCCGTGAGCCTGGAGCGCGAGCCGGCGGCCGACCTGCACATCGAGCTGATCCTCGCCCTGCCGCGGCCGATCATGCTCCAGCGCATCCTCAAGCAGGCCACGGTGCTCGGCGTGCGCCGCTTCCATCTGATCCGTTCGCGGCGGGTGGAAAAATCCTTCTTTCACAGCCCGGTGCTCGAACCGGGCAAAATCCGCTCCCTGCTGCTCGAAGGACTGGAGCAGGCCATGGACACCCGCCTGCCCGAGGTCGGCATCCAGCACCAGTTCCGGCCGTTCGTCGAGGATCTGCTGCCCACGCTTACCGGCCGGGGACTGATCGCCCATCCCGGGGTCAGCGACACCCTCGCCACCCTGGCCGTGGGCCATGACCCCGGCGAACCGCTGCTGCTCGCCGTCGGCCCGGAGGGCGGGTGGAGCGAGTACGAGCTGGAACGGTTCGTCGAGGCCGGCTTCCACCCCTTCTCCATGGGCGAGCGCATCCTCCACGTGGACACCGCGGTCGTCGCTCTGCTCGCCCAGCTCCGCCTGCTCTACGACCTGCGCAGCCGCTGAGCGATCTTGCCGCTCAGCAGGGTGAACTCCGGCAGCCGCAACAGCTGCAGTCCCGCCACGTAGATGCCCACCGCCACCGCGATCAGCACTGCCAGCGCCACCACCTGCAGGGCGATCGGTCCGCTCAGCCAGTCGGCCAGGAGGAGCTGCAGCCCCCACAGGCTGCCGGCCATGGCGCCGGTGGCCGCCAGGATCTTCCCCACCCCGAACAGCAGGTAACCGAGCGGCAGGCCGCTCAGTTTGCGGCAGAGCACCGTGCCGAGAAAGAGGAAGTTGAGGATCATGGCGCAGGAGGTGGCCAGGGCGATGCCGCGGTGCTGCAGCTGGTCGATCACCAGGGTGATGGTGAACACGTTGGCCGCCACCCCGAGGAAGCTGCCGATCACCGGGAAGCGGGTCGAACCCAGCGCGTAGAAGGCCGGCACCATCACCTTGATGGCCGAGTAGGCGAACAGGCCGATGGCGTACCAGCTGAGCGCGGCCGCGGTCTGCAGGGTGTCGGTGGCGGTGAAGGCGCCGTGCTCGAAGATCAGGCGGATGATCGGCTGGCTGAGCAGCATCAGCCCGGCCGTGGCCGGGATGGCCAGGGCAAAGACCATGACCAGCGAGGAGATGCAGGTCTGCCTGAGGCTGGCCAGGTCCTTGTCCGCGGCCTGGCGGGCGAGCACCGGCATCACCGCGATGGACAGGGCCACGCCGAACAGGCCGATGGGCAGCTGCACCAGGCGGAAGGCGTAGTTCAGCCAGCTGACCGAGCCCTCGGCGCAGCTGGCGGCAAAGTTGGTGTTGACGAAGATGTTGATCTGGGTGGCGGACAGGCCGATGGTGGCCGGCAGCATGAGCAGAAGGATGCGGCGCAGGCCCGGGTCGGCCGGGTTGAAGGCCAGGCGCAGGCGGAACCCGACCCGGCGCAGGGTGGGCAGCTGCATGAAGAGCTGCAGCGCGCCGCCGATGAGCGTGCCCCAGGCCATGCCGGCGATGGCCGGCTGGCCGACGCGCGGGAACAGCCAGGCAAGCGACAGGCCGCCGACGATCGAGCCGAGGTTGAAGAAAGTGGAGCTCATCGCCGGCACGAAGAACCGGCCGCGGGTGTTGAGCACGCCCATGACCACCGCCGCCAGCGAGACGAACAGCAGAAAAGGGAACATGATCCGGGTGAGCTTGACCGTCAGCTCGGTCTTGCCCGCCACCTGGGCGAAGTCCGGGGCGAGCAGGCTGACGAGCGGCTCGGTCCAGTAGAGCCCGGCCAGGGTGAGTGCGCTGATCAGCAGGGAAAAGAACACGAGTACGTTGCCGGCCAGCCGCCAGGTGGCCTCCTCGCCCCGGTTGGTGCTGTAGTCGGTGAACACGGTGACAAAGGCCGCGGACAGCGCCCCCTCGGCGAACAGGTCGCGCAGCAGGTTGGGGATGCGGAAGGCGACGACAAAGGCGTCGTAGGCGTAGCCGGCGCCGAACAGGCCGGCGAACACCTGTTCGCGGATCAGGCCGAGGACGCGGCTGCACATCACGGCGATGCTCACGGCGCCGGCGGAACGGGCGATCCGACCGGTTTCGCCGGCGGGTCGGGCGGCAGGTGGGGTGGTCATTGATTGATCAGTTTTTCAGCGGCTTATCGCTTGACTTTGCCTTCTTTATACAGATATAACACAACCTGTTTTTTTCGGACCCGATGGTTACCATTCCCGCCGCGAAAGCGAAAGGGCTTTTCCCGGCCCGCCCCGGAATGCGTCATCATATCACTGAATAGAGCAGCCGTTTCACTCTCTGGAGGTATCCATGCAGGACGTACAGCAGATCAGGAATGTGGTAGTTCTCGGCCATGGCAACAGCGGCAAGTCATCGCTCGCCGAGGCCCTCCTCTTCACCGCCGGTTCGCTGAAACGGCTGGGCAAGGTGGATGACGGCACCTCCTCCATGGATTTCGAGCCGGAGGAGATCAAGCGCAAGATCTCCATCGCCACCGCCTTCAACCACCTCAGTTGGAAAAAGAACGACGTCTACCTGATCGATACCCCCGGCGACGACAACTTCTTCAACGAGACCCGCTTCGCCGCCCAGGTGGCGGACAGCGCCGTGTTCACCGTCGGCGCGGTGCTCGGCGTGCGGCCGCAGACCGAAAAGTTCGTGGACCTGGTCAAGGAGCACAACCTGTCCTGCCTGATCTGCGTCACCAAGATGGACCGCGAGCGCGCCGACTTCCAGAAGACCGTGGACGGGATCCGCGAGTCCACCGGGCTCAACCCGGTGGTGCTCTACCTGCCCATCGGCGCCGAGGATTCGTTTCGCGGCGTGGTCGACATCGTTGCCGGCAAGGCCCTGCTGTTCGCCGAGGGTGGCAAGGTCAGCGTCGCCGAGATCCCGGCGGACATGGCCGACGAGGCCCAGAGCCTGCGCGAGAACCTGATGGAGTACGTCGCCGAGACCCAGGACGAACTCCTGGAGAAATTCCTCGAGGAAGGCGAACTCACCGACGAGGAACTGACCACCGGCCTGGCGGCGGCGGTCCGCAGCGGCCAGATCGCGCCGGTTTGCGCCTGCGCCTCCCTGACCAACCTGGGCTCGGCCGTGATTCTCGACGCCATCGTCGGCCTGCTGCCCTCGCCCGACCAGCGCCCCGCCCGGGTCGGCACCAACCCCAAGACCGGCGACATGGTGGAGCGTCCCGGCACCGCCGACGCCCCCTTCTCGGCCCTGGTGTTCAAGACCATGGCCGACCCGTTCGCCGGCCGCCTGACCATCTTCCGGGTCTTCTCCGGCACCCTCAAGGGCGACACCTTCTACAACGCCACCAAGGAGACCGCGGAACGGTTCGGCCAGCTGTTCATCATGGCCGGCAAGGAACAGAAGCCGGTGGACGAGGCCGTGCCCGGCATGGTGGTGGCGGTGGCCAAGCTCAAGGAGACCACCACCGGCGACACCCTCTGCGTGGAGAACAACCCGGTGGTCTACGAGGCGGTGCAGCCGCTGCCCACGGTGATCGCGTACGCGGTCAGCGCCAAGAAGGGCGACGAGGAGAAGCTGTTCAGCTCCATCACCCGCCTGCTCGACGAGGACCTGACCCTGAAGCTCACCCGCGAGCAGCAGACCATGGAAAGCCTCATCTCCGGCGTGGGCCAGGTCCACCTGGAGGTGGTCGGCGAGAAGATCAAGCGCAAGTTCGGGGTGGAGATGGAACTGCGGCCGCCGCGCGTGCCCTACCGCGAAACCCTCAAGGGCAAGGTGACCGTGCAGGGTCGGCACAAGAAGCAGTCCGGCGGCCGCGGCCAGTTCGGCGACTGCACCATCGAAATGGAGCCGCTGCCGCGCGGCGAGCATTTCCAGTTCGTCGACAAGATCGTCGGCGGCGTCATCCCGCAGCAGTACCGGCCGGCGGTGGAGAAGGGCATCCTCGAGGCCATGGACCGGGGCGTCATCGCCGGCTATCCCTTTGTCGACCTCAAGGTCAGCCTCATCGACGGCTCCTACCACACGGTCGACTCGTCGGAAATGGCCTTCAAGGTGGCCGGTTCGCTCGCCTTCAAAAAGGGCGTGGTCCAGGCCAGCCCGGTGCTGCTCGAGCCGATCATGGAGGTCGAGGTGCGCGTGCCCAAGGATTTCGTCGGTGATGTCATGGGCGACCTGAACAGCCGCCGCGGCCGGGTGCTGGGCATGGATTCCACCCCCCGCTACGAGGTGATCAACGCCCACGTGCCCATGGCCGAGGTACTCCTCTACGCCCTGGACCTGACCTCCATGACCGGCGGCCGCGGTACCTTCCTCACCAAGTTCTCCCACTACGAGGAGGTGCCGGCGATGATCGCCGAGAAGATCATCGCCGCCTACAAGGACACTGCGGAGGAGTGATGACCGGGCGGCCCGGGGAACCGTACTGCGCCGGCGTGCTCACCCTGAGCGACAAGGGGTCGCGCGGCGAGCGGGAGGACACCAGCGGCCCGCTCCTGCAGGAGATGCTGCAGGGTGCGGGCTTCACGGTGGCCGCCTACGAGGTGATCCCGGACCAGGAGGAGCTGATCGTCACCACCCTGGAGCAGTGGTCGGATGCGCTGCACCTGGACCTGATCGTCACCACCGGCGGCACCGGCGTGGCGCCCACCGACCGGACCCCGGAGGCCACCCGGCGGGTGATCGCCACCGAGGTGCCGGGACTGGCCGAGGCCATGCGCCAGGCGAGCCTGAAGAAGACGGTGCAGGCGGTCTGGTCGCGGGGGATCGCCGGCATCCGCGGCACCTGCCTGATCGTCAACCTGCCCGGCAGCCGCAAGGCGGCCCGGGAAAACCTGGAGGCGGTGCTGCCGGCCCTGGCCCACGGCATCGACAAGCTCCAGGGCGGCCAGGCCGACTGCGGCCAGCCCGACTGACCGGCTGGCGGGCAGCCCCCACAAAAAAACCGCCGGACGAGCTGCTCGTCCGGCGGTTTTTTTTGTGCCTGTTGGCTGCGCTGCGCCCGGCCGGGTCAGTCGATCCCCTCGAGCACCACCTGGCGGCCGGCGCCTCCCCGGGCGGCGCGAATCTCGCCGATCAGAAACGGCTCCTCGCCGTGGGCCTTGAGCTGGTGGAGCAGATCCTCGACGCTGCTTTCGGCGACAATGGCCATCATGCCGATGCCCATGTTGAAGGTGCGGTACATCTCCGCCGCGGAAATGGAGCCTTTCTCCTGCAGGTAGGCGAACACCGGCGGGACCGGCCAGCTGCCGACCTGGATGTGGGCGTCGCAGCCGGCGGGCAGGATGCGCGGGATGTTGTCGATGAAGCCGCCGCCGGTGATGTGCACCAGGCCGTTGATCCGCTGGCGGCGCAGGACGTTGAGCAGGCTTTCGACGTAGATGCGGGTCGGCCGCAGCAGTTCCTCGCCCACGGTGCAGCCGAGGGATTCGACGTGGTCGTCGACCGAGTGGCCCTGTTCCTCGAAAAAGACCTTGCGCACCAGCGAGTAGCCGTTGGAGTGGATGCCCGAGGAGGCCAGGCCGATGATGCGGTTGCCGACGGCGATGTCGCTGCCGTCGATGAGTGCGTCCCGCTCGCCGATGCCGACCACGAAGCCGGCCAGGTCGTAGTCGCCCGGCTGGTAGAGGCCGGGCATCTCCGCGGTTTCGCCGCCGATGAGCGAGCAGTTGGCCAGCTTGCAGCCGGCGGCGATGCCGCGCACCACGTCCGTGGCGACCTCCAGGTCGAGGCTGCTGCTGGCGAAATAATCGAGGAAAAAGAGCGGTTTGGCGCCGCTGACGATCACGTCGTTGACACACATGGCCACCAGGTCGATGCCGATGGTGTCGTGCTTGTTGCACAGCTTGGCGATGGTCAGCTTGGTGCCGACGCCGTCGGTGGAGGCGATCAGCACCGGATTCTTCAGATCCTCGTTGCCGATGGCGAACAATCCGGAAAAGCCGCCGATATCGGTGAGCACGCCGCGCCGGTGGGTCTCGGCGACAATGGACTTGATCCGGGAGACGAACAGGTTGCCCTTGTCGATATCGACGCCGGCCTCGCTGTATCTGGAAGTGGTCTGGTTCATGGATGGTGGCCGGCGAGGTGAGGCTTGCGCGGAAGATTCCGGAGATCGGGAAAAACGAGGCGCGCCGATGGGCGCGAATCGCGGCAAATACCGACAAATATTGCGGCAAAGTACTTTTTCTCACCGAGCATTGTCAATACCTTTGTGGGAGATTGCAGGCGCCGGCCCTTTCTGGTAAAGCCTTGCCCATGAAACTTTTTCTCACCCTGGCGGGCCTCATTCTCATCCTCGAGGGGCTGCCGTACGCAGCCTCGCCGGAAACCATGCAGCGCTGGCTCCGGCAGATCCTCGAGATGCGCCCGGAGCAGCTCCGCGCAGTCGGTTTCGTGGCCATGGCCGGCGGTTTTTTCCTCTGCTTCCTCGCCCGGCAGAGCGGCCTTTTCCCCTGACCTCGGGCCGACCGTCCGCTGCCTCGGCCGGCGCCTGCCGGTGCCTGCAGCGGCACGTCCGCCGGCCGCGCAGCGCCGTTTCCCTACCGCGCTGCGGGCGGCTCTCCCTGACAACCCCGATCCAGGAACAGCACCATGGTCAACTATTTCTTTCTCGAGAACAGGATGGTCAAGATGGCCAGCGGCGACAGTTCCGCCGGCCCCAACATCTTCTGGATCGACCTGATCAGCGCCACGGACGAGGAAAAGCACCGGGTGGAGCGGGATTTCCGGGTCGAACTGTTCACCCAGCAGGAGAGCGAGGAGATCGAGTCCAGTTCCAAGTACGTGGAAACCGAGGACGAGATCGGCATCAACCTCAACTTCCTGGTGCCGCAGGAGGGCACCTTCATCAACGAGCCGGTGTCGTTCATCCTCAAAAACAAGATCCTCATCACCCAGCGCGCCCAGGAGTTCCGCTCGTTTTCCGAGACCTACCGCAAGATGCGGGCGATCAAGCCCGCGGACGGCGACGACATCTTCCTGTCCATCCTGGAGACGCGCATCGATTTCGACGCCGACCTGATCGAATCGATCACCGACAAGATCTCCGAGATCAGTCGCCAGATGAGCGTGGACAAGGATCCCAACCGCGCGCTGCTGCTCAAGATCACCGCCCTGCAGGAGTCCACCATCGCCATCCGCGAGAACATCGTCGAGAAGCAGCGCATCCTCTCGTCCCTGCTCAAGAGCAAGATGTTCCCCAAGGAGGACTACGAGAAGATGCGCATCATGATCAAGGACGTGGGCTCGCTGCTCGATCACACCTCGTTCAATTTCGAGCGGCTCGAATTCCTGCAGAACACCTTCCTCGGCCTGGTGGACATGGAGCAGAACCGGGTGATCAAGATCTTCACCGTGGTCACGGTGATCTTCATGCCGCCGACCCTGATCGCCAGCCTGTACGGCATGAACTTCCACTTCATGCCTGAACTGGACGAGGTCTGGGGCTACCCCTTCGCCCTGCTGCTCATGCTCCTTTCCTCCACGGTCACCCTGCTGTTTTTCCGGCGCAAGAAGTGGCTCTGAAGACGGCCGCATCCCTGTGCTGCTGATCCGCCGGCGGCCCGGCCGCCAACGGACCTCCTTTCCCCGGCAACGCCCATGAAACCGATTTCGCTGCTCGTCCTCGCCGCCGTCGTCGGCTGGCTCCTCTACCAGACCTTTCAGCCGGCCCTGCACGACCCCGAGGCGGTGTCGCGGCCGGTGACGGCGCGCGGCGACCTGGCCGGCGACGAGCAGAACACCATCGACATCTTCCGCAACGCCGCCCCCTCGGTGGTCTACATCACCAGCATCGCGGTGCGCCGCAACCTGTTCAGCCTCAACGTCTACGAGATCCCCCAGGGCACCGGCTCGGGCTTCATCTGGGACCGGCAGGGGCGGATCGTCACCAATTTCCACGTCATTTCCGACGCCAGCCGGCTCGAGGTGACCCTGGCCGACCACAGCACCTGGAAGGCCTCCCTGGTGGGCGCGGCCCCGGACCGCGACCTGGCCGTGCTGCAGATTACCGCGCCGGCGGGCAAACTGCAGCCGATCACGGTGGGCGAGTCGAAGAACCTGCTCGTCGGCCAGAAGGTGTTCGCCATCGGCAACCCCTTCGGCCTGGACCAGACCCTGACCACCGGCGTGGTCAGCGCGCTCGGCCGGGAGATCACCGCGGTCACCGGCCGCACCATCCACGATGTCATCCAGACCGACGCAGCCATCAACCCGGGCAATTCGGGCGGACCGCTCCTGGACAGCGCCGGCCGCCTGATCGGCGTGAACACCGCCATCTACAGCCCGTCCGGGGCCAGTTCGGGAATCGGCTTCGCGGTGCCGGTGGGCGAGGTCAACCGGGTGGTGCCGCAGATCATCAGCAAAGGGAAAGTGCTGCGCCCGGGCCTGGGGGTGACCCTGGCCAACCGCAGTCTGACCGGGGAGTTGGGGCTGGAAGGGGTGCTGGTGCTCAAGGTGCTGCCCGGCACCTCGGCCGAGCAGGCCGGGCTGCGCGGCACCACCCAGGTGGGCGACGGCCTGGTGCTGGGCGATATCATCCTTGCGGTCAACGGCCGCAAGGTGACCGACTACGACAGCCTGCGCGACGAGGTCGAGCGCTACCAGGTGGGCGAGACCGTGGCCCTCACCCTGCTGCGCGACGACGCCACCGCCGAGGTGAACGTCCGGCTGGAGGCGCTGCAGTGACCGCGGGGACCTTGCGGCCCCCGTTTTGTCAACTCAGCAGGCTCGGTTTCTTCTTGCGGCCCGAGCCGCCCAGGCGGCCGAGCAGCCAGCCGGCGAGGAGCACGCCGGTACCGGCCAAAAACCACTTGATCGATTCGTTCTTCCTGAGCACGGTCGCCTCGATCTGGGCGGCGGCGAGTTCCTGCTGCAACTCCTCCACCTGCTGCTGGGCCTCGGCCAGCGCTTCCCGGGCATGGACAATACCGTTGGGGTCGGCGGCCAGGGCCTCGTGCTTTTCGGCCAGGGCCGTGCGTTCGTTCGTGCAGGCGGCGACCTGCTTCTTCAGGCGGTTGTTTTCCTCGCTCCAGGCCTGCATCCGCGCCTGCAGGTCCACCTCCTTGCCTGGCTCGGTCGCGAGCAGTTCGACCGGCAGCAGGGGGCTGGCGCTGAGGTTGCGGGTGCGCACCCAGCCCTCGGTGCCGTCGTTGCGGCGAACCTGCGACCATTCCGTGCCGGCCTGGAGCAGGTCGACCTGCTCGCCCAGCGGCGCGGTGGCCACCAGCCGGGCGTTGTTGGCCTGGGCCTTGCGCAGGGCCACCTCCAGGGTGGGCTTGATGTAGCGGGATTCGGCCTGCAGGTCCGGGGCGGCCAGGCAGGCGACGAGGAGCAGCGAGGCCGCGGCCGGGAGCGGCCGCAGGCGGAGCGTTCGGGGAGAGTCAGCCATATCGGACATTCCTTTCAATTCCTGGCGATGGGGAAGGCTCGGCGGCGGGGCTGTGGTCGACGCCCCCGGCCGGCCCGGTCAGTGCGGCGGCACGCTACCATGAATCGCGGGCCGATGCCAGCGGCCGCTGGGCAGGGGCATGCATTTCCGGGCCTCAGAGGGTGTGAATCTTCTCCTTGCGCAGCCGGGCGAGTTCCCGCATGTTGCGCGCCTTGTCCGACTCGTCGACGATCTCCCGGCCGATGATCTCCTCGAGCACGTCCTCCATGCTGATCACCCCGGTGACGCTGCCGTACTCGTCGACCACCACGAACAGGTGCTGATAGCGCTCGAAGAAGTCGATGAAGATGCGGTCCAGCGGCGCGGTCTCGGGCACGAAGTGGACCGGCCGCATGAGTTGGCTGAGCTTCAGGTTGTTCTGGCCGATGGCCGCGGCCATGAGCACGTCCTGGCTGAGCACGATGCCGACCACGTTGTCCGGTTCACCGTCATAGACCGGCACCCGGCTGTGCATCCGCCACTTGCCCTCCATCCTGGCCGCTTCCCGGATGGTCAGGGCCTGGGGCACGGAAAAGGTCACGGTGCGCGGGGTCATGGCCTGGCGCACGGTCTTGCTGCCGAGCTGGAGGATGTTGGCGATCACCTTTTCCTGGTCCGCCTCGATCTCTCCCGATTTGCGGCTCATGCTGGCGATGGTCTTCAACTCCTCGGCCGAAATCTGCTGTGAGTGGCTGCCCCTGGGCACCAGCCGGGTCATGAGCTGGGCCAGCCGGATGAGCGGCTTGAGCAGGAAGATCATCGCCTGCAGCGGCGGGACGATGTACGGCGCCAACTGCCGGCTGTAGTTCACGCCCAGGGTTTTGGGCAGGATCTCGGTGAACAGCAGGATGGCCAGGGTGAAGGCGAGCGAGAACCAGATGAGCCCCTGCTGGCCGAACAGCACCGAGGCGGCGGCGCCGGCCACCGAGGCGCCTATGGTGTGGGACAACGTGTTCAGGGTGAGGATGGCGGTGATCGGCTGATCGATGTTCTCCTTGAACTGCTTGAGCGACTCGGCCTTGGTCGGGTGGCTCTCGCTCATCATTTCGACCTGCGGGGCGGACAGCGACAGGAGCACGGACTCGAGCAGCGAGCAGGCGGCGGAGATGATCAGGGCGCTGCCGACGGCGAGGACAAAAACGGTGAGCAAGGGGACCTCCGCGGGAAGGGGAACGATTCTTGGCTTCGCTCCGATGGTCCGGAGTTTTGCCGATTGAGGTTCAGCCAGGATTAGTGTATGAAAAACCTACAATAAACAGTTCTCGTCACTTTTCAAAGAGAGATGCAACAGTCATGAGTCAGGGAGGCAACCCGCCGGTGCAGCAGGCGGTGTCGGTACGGGCGTTCGGCGGGGATCCCCGCGAGTTTGCCGGCGATCTGCTGGTCTACCTGGTGGAGGAGGACATCCCCCACCTGGCCGCCGAGGCCCCCCGGTCGCTGCACCGGGCCCTGCAGCAGGGCTGGGCCGCCGGCGACTTCAAGGGCAGGAAAGAAGAGACCCTGCTCGTCTACCCCGGTCTGCTCGACCGCGGCGACGAGCCGCCGGTGCAGGCCAGGCGGGTGCTGTTCACCGGCCTGGGCAAGCAGGATGACGACATCCATGTCCGCCGCGAGCAGCTGCGGCTCGCCGGCGGGGTCATCGCCCGCAAGGCCGGCGCGGTCAAGGCCGAAGAGGTGCTGGTGGTGCTGCCCGGCGATTTTCTCCTGGCCGCGGCCGAAATCGCCCAGTGTCTCACCGAGGGGCTGGTGCTGGGCAACTACCGCTTCGACGCCTACAAGACCACGCGGGAGGACAATGACCAGCCCGGCCGGGTGGCGATCTTCCATCTCCACCACGGCACCCTGGCCGCCACCGCCGTGGCCGAGGGACTGGAGCGGGGGCGGGTGCTGGCCGGGGCGGTGTGCGCGGCCCGCGACATGGCCAACCAGCCGGGCAACGGCTGGACCCCGGCCGAGTTCGCCGACTACGGCAAAACCATCGCCCGGCAGAGCCGGCTGAAGTGCAGGGTGCTCGACCGGTCGGCCCTGCAGAAGCTGGGCATGGGCGGCATCCTCGCGGTCAACCAGGGCTCGGCCCTGCCGCCCTGCCTGGTGGTGCTCGAGTACCTGACCGACCGCAAGCGGCCCACCGTGCTGCTCGTCGGCAAGGGGCTGACCTTTGATTCGGGCGGCATCTGCGCCAAGCCGCCGGCCGGCATGGAGGACATGAAATACGACATGTGCGGCGGCGCGGCGGTGATCACCGCCATGCAGGCCATCGCCGAGACCGGGCTGGCGGGCGTCAACGTGGTCGGGCTCATCCCGGCCACCGAGAACCTCTCCGGCCCGGCCGCGCTCAAGCCCGGCGACATCATCCGCCAGTACGGCGGCAGGAGCGTGGAGATCATCAACACCGACGCCGAGGGCAGGCTCATCCTCGCCGATGCCCTGGCCTACGGCATCGAGACCTACAAGCCGGCGGCGGTGATCGACCTGGCCACCCTCACCGGCGCGGTCATCATCGGTCTCGGGCATCACCGCACCGGCCTGCTGGCCAACCATGACGTACTCGCCGAGCGGCTGCTGGCCGCCGGGGACGAGGCGGGCGAACCGTTGTGGCGCCTGCCGCTCGGACCGGAGTACCGCAAGCAGCTCGACTCGCGGGTGGCGGACATCAAGAACGCCGGCAGCGACCGCAGCGCGGGCACCATCACCGCTGCCTGCTACCTGCAGGAATTCGTCGGCGACACCCCCTGGGCCCATCTCGACATTGCCGGGACCGCCTGGGACTGCACGGAAAAGTCCTACATTCCCAAGGGGCCGTCCGGCACGGGTGTGCGCACCCTGGCCGCCCTGCTGCGCAACTGGCAGCCGCTGCCGGCCACCGGTGGTTCGCCGGGCGAGGCACAGCACCCCTGAACTCAAACCGCGCTCACCGGCGCATCGGCCGGGAACGCCACACGGGAGGCATTATGTTAGTCAAACGCAAGGGCATCACCATCAGCCGGCAGATCATGGATGACCAGATGCTCCACCCCGGGGCCACCGGCGAACTCACCGGCCTGCTCAACGACCTGGTGGTGGCCGGCAAGATCATCAGCGCCGAGGTGAACATGGCCGGCCTGGCCGACATCCTCGGCCAGTCGGGCCGGACCAATATCCAGGGCGAAAACGTGCAGAAACTCGACGTTTTCGCCAACCAGACGATCAAGCGGCGGATGGAGCAGTGCGGCCACGTGTGCGTCATGACCTCGGAGGAGGACGACGACATCATCCCGGTGCTCGACGGCTACGAGGGCAACTACACCATCGCCTTCGACCCGCTGGACGGCTCCACCAACATCGACGTCAACGTCAGCGTCGGCACCATCTTTTCCATCCACCGGCGGCTCGGCGGCACCGGCCAGGGCTCGGCCGCGGACCTGCTGCAGCGGGGCAGCAAGCAGGTGGCGGCCGGCTACATCATCTACGGCTCGTCCACGGTGATGGTCTACACCACCGGCCACGGCGTCTACGGGTTTACCCTCGATCCGAGCGTGGGCGAGTTCTTCCTCTCCCACCCGAACATCACCATTCCCGAGCACTCGCTCTACTACAGCGTCAACGAGGCCTACGCCAACCACTGGTTCGATTCGACCCGCCGCTACGTCGACTACCTCAAGCAGGCCGACGGCGGCAAGGGCCCGTACAGCCTGCGCTACATCGGCTCACTGGTCTCGGACTTCCACCGCAACCTGCTCAAGGGCGGCGTCTTTCTCTATACCCGCGACAAGAAGAGCGGCGAGAAGTCCGAGGGCAAGCTGCGCCTGCTTTACGAGGCCGCGCCGCTGGCCATGGTGGTCGAGCAGGCCGGCGGCCGGGCGATCACCGACGATGGTCGGCGCATCCTCGACATCGAGCCGGCCAGCCTGCATCAGCGGGTGCCGCTGATCATCGGCTCGAAAAAAGACGTGGACCTGGCGGAGAAATTCCTGAACGGCGAGATGTGATCCGGCCGGGGGCGGCGGGGCGGGCCGCAGCCATTTCCCGCTTGACAAACCCTGCCCGCACCTTACTATACAGGCGACTTCACCAACGGATACGCACATGCACGCCACACTCGCCCTCCTCCTTCTTCCGCTCAGCCGACTGCACAGGGAACCTGTGGCAGGGAAGGGAGTCGTGTCCTGACGGGCAGCGCACCATCCGATCTTCCAGGGCCACGGTTTCCGCGAACCGTGGCCCTTTTTTTTGACCTTTTTGCCGGAGAGACGTGATGAACAAGGAAAAGCTGAAGAAGTACCGGCCGTACCCGCCGGTCCGTCTGAAGGACCGCACCTGGCCGGACCGGGTCATCGACCGGGCGCCGGTGTGGTGCAGCGTGGACCTGCGCGACGGCAACCAGGCCCTCATCCAGCCGATGAACCTGGAGGAGAAGCTGGAGATGTTCCGGCTGCTGGTCGAGGTGGGCTTCAAGGAGATCGAGGTCGGTTTCCCTTCGGCCTCGCAGGTCGAGTTCGACTTCCTGCGACTGCTCATCGAGGGCGGCCACATTCCGGACGGGGTGCTCATGCAGGTGCTCACCCAGGCGAGAGAACAGCTCATCCGCAAGACCTTCGCCTCCATCCGGGGCGCGCGCGAGGCGGTGGTCCACCTGTACAACTCGACCTCCACCCTGCAGCGTGACGTGGTCTTCAAGATGGACCGCCGGGAGATCATCGCCCTGGGCGTCAAGGGTGCCCGGCTCATCCGCGAACAGGCCCGGGACAGCGACGTGCGCGTACGCTACGAGTACTCGCCCGAGAGCTTCACCGGCACGGAACTGGATTTCGCCCTGGAGATCTGCGAGGCGGTGATGGAGGTGTGGGAGCCGACCCCGGCGAACCCGGTGATCATCAACCTGCCGGCCACGGTGGAGATGTCCACCCCGAACATCTACGCCGACCAGATCGAGTGGTTCTGCCGCCACATGAAGAACCGCGACTGCGCCATCATCAGCGTCCACGCCCACAACGACCGGGGCGAGGCGGTGGCGGCCACCGAACTGGCGCTCATGGCCGGCGCCGACCGGGTGGAGGGCACCCTGTTCGGCAACGGCGAGCGCACCGGCAACGTGGACATCGTCACCCTGGCGCTCAACATGTTCACCCAGGGCGTGGACCCGAACCTGGATCTCTCGCGCATCAACCGGGTGATCAACGTCTACGAGCGCTGCACCAAGATGAAGGTCCACCCGCGCCACCCCTATGCCGGCGAACTGGTCTACACAGCCTTCTCCGGCTCGCACCAGGACGCCATCAACAAGGGTATGAGCGCTGTGGAACTCACCGAAAGCGGCCTGTGGGAGGTGCCCTACCTGCCCATCGACCCCCAGGACGTGGGCCGCACCTACGAGTCGATCATCCGCATCAACAGTCAGTCGGGCAAGGGCGGGGTGGCCTACATCATGGACCACGAGTTCGGCTTCAAGCTGCCCAAGGAGATGCAGCCGGGATTTGGCCGGGTGATCCAGGAGGTGACCGACGCCCACGGCGACGAACTCTCCCCGGAGATGATCTTCCACACCTTCGAGCGGGAATACCTGCACAACCCCAACGGCTTTCACCTCAAGTCGTTCAACGTGCTCAAGCGCCATTTCGACCGGGACGAGGAGGCCTCGCAGGCCGAGATCGAGGCGGTGGTGGTGGTCAGGGGCGAGGAACGCACCGTTCACGCCGTGGGCAACGGCCCGCTGGACGCCTTCTGCGCGGCCCTGCGCGAGGGGCTCGGGCTCAGGTTCGCCCTCCACGCCTACCACGAGCACGCCCTCACCCGGGGCAGCGGCGCCAAGGCGGTGAGCTACATCGAGATCCTCGACGCGGACGAGGAGAGCTGGTGGGGCGCCGGCGTGGACACGGACATCATCGTCGCCTCGATCAAATCACTGCTCAGCGCCCTCAACCGCTCGAGCGGCAAACGCAAAAAGGAGTGAGTCATGCACAGCTATCGAAAACTGTTCCTGTTCTGCGGGCTGTCCCTGCTCGCGGCCCTGCCCGCCATGGCCGAGGAGATCGGCCGGGTGAGCACCACCTTCAAATTCGTTGGCGCCAATGACAAGATCGTCATCGAGGCCTTCGACGACCCGGACATCGCCGGCGCCACCTGCTACGTCAGCCGGGCCAAGACCGGCGGCGTCAAGGGGGCGATCGGGGTGGCCGAGGACACCTCGGACGCCTCCATCAGCTGTCACCAGACCGGGCCGATCACCCTGCCGGAGCGGGTCGCCTCGGGCAAGGACGACGGCCGGGAGGTGTTCAAGAAATCCGCCTCGCTCCTGTTCAAGAAGGTGCAGGTGGTGCGCTTCTACGACAAAAAGCGCTCGACCCTGGTCTACCTGACCTACAGCGACCGGATCATCGAGGGCTCGCCCAAGAACTCGATCTCCGCCATTGTCCTGCCCCAGGCGATCCGGGGCGGGGTGCCGGCGGTGCAGGGGAACTGAACCGTGTCCCCCCAGCCGGGGCCGCCGCGGGCGACCCCGGCTGTTTTTTTCCCCATCTCCCGGCCGTCCGGCCGCCCCGCTTCCTCCCCCTCGAAAAACAATCTGCAAAACCTCGTAAATTTGCGAGCTGTCAGGGTGTCGGCGCTCTGGTTTATAGAGCCCTGAACCCGGGCAATCCCGAACCGCGGAGACGTGCGGACACGGCATGCCCGACGGGCCTGCACCGGGATTGACAGAGGCTACGCAACCATCAAGAGAGGGAGAAAGGGATGAACAACGGGAAAATGAAGAAAATACTGGCGTGCGGCCTGTTCCTGTCCGCACTGGCGGGCACCCAGGCGCTGGCCGCGGACCAGCCGGCGGGCGGGGAGAAAATGAAGGGCGCCAGCGGCACGCCGGTCAACTCGGCCATCAGCGGCGGCTCCATCGTGCCCAAGGGCATGTTCCTCAACGCGCTCAACTTCTCCTACCGGGACAAGGACAGCATCGAGGACGACAACGGCAAGGGCGCGCGCACCATGGAGCAGTCCATCTACCTGCTCAAACTGCGCTTCAGCCCCTGGGAGCGGGTGGAGATCGCCTTTGTGCCCGGCTATGTCCACAACGAACTGGACAGCTTCGGGCCCATGGGTTCGGCCACGGTGGACGGGCCCACGGATTTCGCCCTGGGCGCCACCTACATGTTTTGGACCGAGCGGGCCGGCAACCCCTTTGACGCTGCCATCACCCTGGGCACCAACATGCCCACCGGCCAGAACGGCATCGATCACCCGGCGGGCAACGATGTCTGGTCCTTCAACACCAAGTTCGGCATCACCAAGCGCTGGCACCCCAATCACCGCATCGACTGGGATGCCGGCGTGGTCCAGCCGACCGAGACCGGCAACCAGGGCGTGCGCAAGGATACCGTCTGGGCGACCACCGGCAGCTACCACTACGTGTTCAATCCCAATTTCGACATCGGCGTCGAGTTCACCCTGGAGAACGGCGACGACTGGGAGCGGGACGGCGTGAACATGAAGAACGGCTACACCGAGATGTACGTCGGTCCGACCGCCAACTACGTGAT
>ERZ1645187.896-NODE-896-length-28636-cov-24.372380_pt1 | contig 28636 bp, 28 predicted proteins | sample MGYA00575352_ERZ1645187 | MGnify/ENA primary metagenome ERZ1645187 (study PRJEB40837, sample SAMN11349314) | freshwater sediment metagenome | isolation source: river sediment | host: Sediment | place: India: Wazaribad , New Delhi | collected 2017-02-21 ...
CCGCCAGTTCGGCCTTGCGTTCCTGCAGGGCGAGGATTTTTTCCTCGATGCTGCCACTGACGATCAGCTTGTACACGAACACCGGCTTGTCCTGGCCGAGGCGGTGGGCGCGGTCGGTGGCCTGGTTTTCGACCGCCGGGTTCCACCACGGGTCGTAGTGAATGACGGTGTCGGCAGCCGTCAGGTTGAGACCGACGCCGCCGGCCTTGAGGCTGATCAGGAAGACCGGCACATTGCCGTCCTGAAAACTGCGGATGGCCGATTCGCGGTCGCTGGTATCGCCGGTGAGCAGCGAATAGGGAATGCCGGCGGTGTTCAGTTCGTCTTCGATCAGCGCCAGCATGCTGGTGAATTGCGAGAAGACGAGGATGCGGCGGCCTTCGTCGACCAGTTCCGGCAGCATCGCCATCAGCAGGTCGAGTTTGGCGCGCTCCTTCACCTTGCGGGCGGCGTTGGCCTTGACCAGCCGCGGGTCGCAGCAGACCTGACGCAGCTTGAGCAGGGCGTCGAGGATGACGATCTGGCTGCGCGCAAAGCCCTTGCTGGCGATCTCGTCGCGCACCTTGGCATCCATCGCCGCGCGCACGGTTTCGTAGAGGTCGCGCTGGCTGCCTTCGAGTTCGACGCTGCGGACGATGATGGTTTTCGGTGGCAGTTCCTGCGCCACGTCTTCCTTCTTGCGGCGCAGGATGAAGGGGCGGATGCGGCGGGCGAGCAGGCTGCGCCGGGCCATGTCGCCCTGCTTCTCGATCGGCGTCCGCCAGTGGCGGGTGAACTGCTTGCTGGTGCCGAGAAAGCCGGGAAGCAGGAAATCGAACTGGCTCCACAGTTCGCCGAGGTGGTTTTCCAGCGGCGTGCCGGTCAGGCACAGGCGGTGGCGGGCGTCGATCTTGCGCACCGCTTCCGCGCTCTGGCTCTGGGCGTTCTTGACGGTCTGCGCCTCGTCGAGGATGAGCAGGTGGTAGCTGTGCTGCATCAGTTCGTCGGCATCGCGCCAGAGCAGCGGGTAGGTGGTCAGAACGACGTCGTGGTCGGGGATTTCGGCAAAGCGCGACTTGCGCTCCGGGCCGTGCAGCGACAGCACCGACAGTGCGGGTGCGAAGCGGGCGGCCTCGGTCTTCCAGTTGAAGATCAGCGAGGTCGGCAGGATGATCAGTGCCGGCTTGTCGAGGCGGCCGGCCTCCTTTTCCACCAGCAGGTGGGCCAGTGTCTGCGCCGTCTTGCCCAGGCCCATGTCGTCGGCGAGGATGCCGGAGAGCTGATGTTCGCGCAGGAACTGAAGCCAGGCCAGGCCTTCTTCCTGATACGGGCGCAGCTGCAGGCCAAGCCCGGCGGGGGCGGGGATGTCGCGGATGCCCTGCGCCGCCAGCAGGCGCTCGGCCAGCGCCATGATGTCGCTTTCGCCGCGGAACTGCCAGCGGCTGAGATCTTCGCTTAGCGCCTTGAGGCGCGGCGCGTCGAAACGCGACAGGCGCAGGGTGTTGCCGCCGGTGAAGCCGTCAAACAGGTCGATCAGCGTCGAGGCCAGCGGCTTGAGGCGGGCGGCCGGGGCGCGCAGGCGGCGGCCGGAAGGCGTCTGCAATTCGATGGCTTCATCATCGGGGATGTTGGACAGCGCGAAGGAGTCCAGCCAGCGTGCGTCCCGCTTGAAGAGCGCGGCCAGCAGCGGGGCCAGCGGCAGGCGCTGGCCTTCGACGACCACGCCCATGTCAAGATCGAACCAGCCGTTATCGGTTTCGACGAGGTCGGCTTCCCAATCGTCGATGTCGAGGACGTGGTGGCGGAAATCTTCCGGAAATTCGACCTGCCATCCGGCCTTGCGGAGCGCGGCGATGCCATGCTGCATGAAGGTGGACCAGGCCGATTCGCTGGCCAGGCCGTAGATGCCCTCTGGTGCACTGCCGAAGGTGTGCAGTGTGTATGGCGGGATTTTTTGCAGCCCGCTGCCGGCCAGTGCTTCCAGCGCCAGGTTTTCGGCATCCGCGCGGCGGTTGAGGCGGATGGTCTCGCCGTCGGGGAGGGTGACGAATGCCTGGGTCTGGTCCGGGCGGATTTCGGCATCGGCGTAGCGGAAGGCAACGCGGGCGACATCGAAGGGGCCACCGCTGAAACTGGAGGCATAGGCGCGCCAGCTGCGGTGGCCGTGGGTGCTCAGGGTTTCCAGTTGCAACACCGGTTGCAGCGGTGCATCGACCAGCCGCAGGCGGGCGCTGGCATCTTCCGCGGGCAGTGGCAGGTCGGGCGCCAGTTCCGAAAGCGCTTCGGCCACCAGTGCGGCTTCTTTTGCCGACAGCGGTGGCAACGAGAACAGGCGACCGATGACTGCCGGATTGCCAGCGACTTGCAGCGGACCGGTTTCGCCCTCGGCGAGGTCCACGTACCAGGGCGGATCGACGGCCACCACCAGTTCGGCGGCGGGGTCGGCCTTGAGGTAGGGGCGCTGGAAGCCCTGCGCATCGACTTGCCAGCCGACGGTTGCCGGTCGCTCGCCGCCGGCATTGAGCGGCAGGCCAAGGTCGTCCGACGGGTAAAGACGACGCGTGTCCGCCATTTTTTGCAGGATTTCGGCACCGTGCCGCGGCCCGAGGCCATAGGCGCGCAAACTGCTTTCGTGGCCGCGGTCGGCCCAGATCAGACGCAGGATGGCGAGATCGTCCTCATTGACGAACTGCGGTGGCGTCACGAGCGCGCGTTCGACTTTCCACCATTCTTCGGCATTTTCCGGGTACTTGCCCTTGCGCAGTTCGATGCCGACCTGTCGGCGGTCCGCAGTCCATTTCAGGATGTAGAACAACTGTTGCCTTGCGCCGGCTGGGCGAGCCTTCTTCTTGGCGACCGCGACCGAGGCGCGGCGCAGGTCTTCGACCCAGGAGAGAACGCTGCTGCTGAGGCGAACCTTCGGGTTGCGTTCCTCGATGGCTTTCAGCAGCACGGCGGCGACATGCTTGCAACGGCTGCCGACCGGGCAAGTACAGCGGCTGAGTAGCAAGGGTTTGCCGCTGGCGTTGCTGGCGAGGAAAACGCTGGTGCGGTAGGGGCGGCGTGCCGAGCCGGGGACGGTCGCCGAGACTTCCTGCGCATCGATGTGGATGTCGGTGACCAGGTCGACATAGGCGCGGCCCTTGGCGAGTTCGCCTTCGCCCAGCCAGTCGATAATGTCGTCTTCGGTGAAGGTCTGCAGGGTGATGCCGGACATGAAGCGCTTAGTAAAGGATGGCGCCGAGCAGTCCGGTGAGGAGCAGGGCAATGATGATCAGCCAGCGGTTTTGCTGTTGCTGGGTGGCGATCAGGCGCTCAAGCTGCGGCTGCAGGTCGGCCTTCGGGCCTTGTGCCAGCGACTGATGCACGAGTCGCGGCAACTGTGGCAGCGTGCGGGCGAGGTAGGGGGCTTCGTGCTTGAAGTTGCGCAGCAGGCCGCGCCAGCCCACCTGTTCGCTCATCCAGCGTTCGAGGAAGGGCTTGGCGGTCTTCCAGAGATCGAGTTCCGGATCAAGCTGGCGACCAAGGCCTTCGATATTGAGCAGGGTCTTCTGCAACATGACCAGTTGCGGTTGGATTTCAACATTGAAGCGGCGTGAGGTCTGGAACAGACGAAGCAAGACTTTGCCGAAGGAAATGTCCTTCAACGGCCGGTCGAAAATCGGCTCGCAGACGGCCCGGATGGCGGCTTCGAATTCATCGACGCGGGTATCTTTGGGCGCCCAGCCGGATTCGATGTGTGCCTCGGCGACGCGCTTGTAGTCGCGACGGAAGAAGGCGAGGAAGTTCTGCGCCAGATAGTTCTTGTCGGTGTCGGTCAGCGTGCCGACGATGCCGAAGTCGAGCGCGATGTAGCGGCCGTCGGCATGCACGAAAATGTTGCCCGGGTGCATGTCGGCATGGAAGAAGCCATCACGAAACACCTGGGTGAAGAAAATCTCGACGCCGGCTTCGGAAAGGCGCGACAGGTCGATGCCGTCGGCACGCAGCTTGTCGATCTGCGAGATCGGTGTGCCGCGCATGCGCTCCATGACCATGACCGTCGAGGTGCAGAAGTCCCAGTGTACTTCCGGCACGATCAATAGTTTGGAGTCGGTAAAGTTACGCCGCAGTTGCGAGGCGTTGGCGGCTTCGCGCATCAAATCGAGTTCATCGCGCAGGTATTTGGCGAATTCGGCGACTACTTCCCTGGGCTTGAGTCGCTTGCCGTCCGACCAGAGCTTTTCGAGCAAGAGCGCGAAATTGTCCATCAAGGCCAGGTCGTGCTCAATGACCGAGAGCATGTTCGGTCGCAGCACCTTGACCGCGACTTCATGGCCGCCGTCCTCATCACGCAGGCGGGCAAAATGGACCTGGGCGATGGAGGCTGAGGCCACCGGTACCGGATCGAATTCGGCGAATACCTCGTGCGCCGGGCGGCCGTAGGCCTTTTCGATTTCCTTGAGCGCTAGCGCCGAATCGAAGGGTGGAACGCGATCCTGCAGACGGGCCAGCTCGTCGGCGATGTCCGTTGGCATCAGGTCGCGGCGGGTCGACAACACCTGGCCGAACTTGACGAAAATCGGGCCGAGGGCTTCAAGTGCCAGTCGCAGCCGTTCTGCTCGCGGTGCCGAAAGATTGCGCCAGAACTGCAGCGCATTGGCCAGACGAACGAGGCGGCCAGTCGGCTCGTGTTCGAGCACCATTTCGTCGAGGCCGAAACGGCTGGCGACAGCGGCGATCTTGAGCAGGCGAAACAGGCGCATGTGTGAAGCAAATCCCGGCGGGAGCGAAACGGAAATGCTATCACGCGGCGCCCTGTGTCGTCCTTCGTGCGTGTGACTTTTGCGCGATGCGCCGCGATCGGTTCGCTGTTTTTTTGCTACCGGCGGGTCGCGCTTGCCAAGGGCATCCCTGTATCGGCTAAACTGCACGGATACAAGGCTTTGAGGCCGGATTTGAAGAGGGTTTTGCGACAAATCGCATTTATGAACGAGCCGAAACATCCTTCCGAAATTGCACGTGAGGCGCTGAAGCGACTGGCGACTCGCCATTTGTCGCCAACGCCGGCCAACTACCAGGCCTGTTATAACGAAATCGCCAACCTGCCCAATATCCTGCCGTTTCCGGAGGCGCCCCTGCGCCGCGTTGCGATGGCCTTGAAAGCGCATAACGCAGAGCAGGAAAAATTCCTTGGTCAGCTTGATGCGGCCATTGGCAAGCGCAGTTGGCAGGGCATCGAAGAGGCCTTGGTTGCGTTTACGACGGCGGGCGCTTTTCGACCCGAGCCCATCGCATTGGCGGTGGCTGCTGCGAATGTTCCGGCGAGCTTGCCGATCACGCTGACGGACCGGCTGGCACGGCTGGTTGAATCGGTGCTGCCTGCACTGGGGGACGAGAGTGAGCGTGTGTCCAAGGCAGCGCACGATTTGCTGGACGCGTTGCGCAAAAATCCGGCGGATGTGCCGGCAGTGCAGGCGATGCTCAACACCTTCAGCCTGCAGGCAAGCTTTGCAGCCGAGGAACAGGTCGAGATCAAGGAATCGCTGCTCAAGCTGTTGCATCTGATCATCGAGAATATTGGTGAGTTGAGCATCGATGACAGCTGGCTGAAGGGCCAGGTGGACGGGCTGCTGGCTGCGGTGTCGCCACCGTTGACCTTGCGCCACCTCGATGAAATGGGCCGGCGTCTGCGTGACGTGATGGAAAAGCAGGGCGAAGCCAAGAGTCGCGCGGTCGAGGCGCAGGAGGAAATGCGTCAGATGCTTTCGGCCTTCATTGAGCGTCTGTCGATGATGAACGAGTCGAGTGAGGCTTTTCAGGGGCGAATCGAAGACAGCGCGCGCCAGATTGAGCAGGTGACGCGCATCGAGGAACTGGCGCCGCTGCTCAAGGATGTGATTTCCGCAACTCGGGCGATGGCCGATGAAACGGCAGCCTCCCGGGAGCAGCTGAAAACACTTCAGGCAAAGGTGCAGGCGACGGAAGCCGAGTTGGTGCAGTTGCATGTCGAACTGGACAGTGCCAGCGCACTGGCGCGACATGATCCGCTGACGGATGCGCTGAACCGCAAAGGCCTGGATGAGGCCTTGGCCCGCGAGATCGCCAGCATGCGGCGCAAGGAGACGCCGCTTTCGGTGTCACTGCTCGATATCGACAATTTCAAGCGCCTGAACGACCAGCATGGACATGAAGTTGGCGACCAGGCACTGATCCATCTCGCCAACGTGGCGCGTCGCTGCATGCGCCCGAGCGATACGCTGGCGCGCTATGGCGGCGAGGAGTTCGTCATCCTGATGCCGGATACGGCGCTGGAAAATGGTATCGAGGCGATGACGCGGCTGCAGCGCGAATTGACCAAGGCTTTCTATCTCTCCGGCAAGGACAAGATCCTGATTACCTTCAGCGCCGGGGTGGCCCAATTGGAAGCGGAAGAGAGCGGGCACGAGGCGATCAAGCGTGCCGACAAGGCGATGTACCTGGCCAAGCGTGCCGGCAAGAACCGCGTCATGGGCGGTTAAGCCAGCGGCGTGCTGCAAGGCTTCCCGCCGCTCGCACGGGCTGATGCCCGAATCCTGATCCTCGGCAGCATGCCTGGCGATGCGTCGCTGCAGGCCGCGGCCTATTATGCACACCCGCGCAATGCCTTCTGGCCGATCATGGGTGCGGCGTGCGGTGCGAAGCCGGATCTCGACTACGCCGAGCGGGTGCGACGCCTCCAGGAGGCCGGTATTGCCGTTTGGGATGTCATCGGGCGTTGTTGCCGGCAGGGCAGTCTGGATGCGGCGATAGATCCGGACTCGGTTGAGGTGAACGATTTTTCGGCATTTTTCCGGGTTCACCGCAGCATCGGGAAAATCCTGTTCAATGGCACCATGGCTCGCAATCTTTTCCTGCGCCACGTCCGCCCCCTGCCAGACGATGCGCCTTCCCTGACGCTGCACTGCCTGCCTTCAACCAGCCCGGCCAATGCCGCTTGCCGGCCGGCAGAAAAGACGGCGATCTGGCTGGCCGCGCTCGGCTTGCCGAAATCTTGAGCAGCGGCAGCGTATAATCGCGCTTTTGCTATTTTCTGCCGAGAATCAATGGCCCAAGACGTCAAAACCCAGCTGACCGCCCTCCTGCAACAGGCGCTGGCCAGCGTTGCCCCGACCGCCGCCGATACCCCGATCCAGCTGGAGCGTCCGCGTGACCCGACGCATGGCGATTTCGCCACCAATCTGGCCATGCAACTGGCCAAGGCGTTGAAGAAGAACCCGCGCGAAATCGCCAACCAGTTGCTGGCCGAACTGCCGGCCTCGGCGCTGGTGACGCATGCCGAGGTGGCTGGCGCCGGCTTCATCAATTTCAAGCTTGATGCCGGTACCAAGACCAGTGTCGTCAAGTCCGTCCTTGCCGAAGGCGAAAACTTTGGCCGTTCGACGCTGGGAGGCTGGCAGAAGGTGCAGGTCGAATTCGTGTCGGCCAATCCGACCGGTCCGCTGCACGTCGGTCACGGTCGCGGTGCCGCCTACGGTGCGTCGCTCTCCAGCCTGCTCACCTTCGCCGGCTGGGATGTCACGCGCGAGTACTACGTCAATGACGCCGGCCGGCAGATGGACATCCTTGGTCTATCGACCTGGCTGCGCTACCTTGAGCAGCATGGCATTTCCGTGCCCTTCCCGCCCAATGCCTATCAGGGTGCCTATGTGCGCGACATGGCCGCGCAACTCAAGCATGCCCATGCCGACAAGTATGTTCGCAGCGCCGAGGCGGTGCTGGCGGGCACGCCGGGGCTGCCCGATGCCGCCCGTGCCGATGACGAGGCCAAGCAGCAGCGCGAATTGCATCTCGATGCCCTGATCGCCAAGGCCAAGGAATTGCTCGGCCCGGACTGGGCCTATGTCCATCAGCATGCCTTGTCCGAGCAGCTGGCGGATTGTCGTGACGATCTGGAACAGTTCGGCGTCCATTTCGACGTCTGGTTCTCGGAGAAGGCGCTCTACGATACGGGCCTCGTTGCCCGCTGCGTCGATCTGCTGGAGAAGAAGGGTCATCTCTACGTGCAGAACGGCGCCCGCTGGTTCAAGTCGACCGCTTTCGGTGACGAGAAGGATCGTGTCGTCCAGCGCGAAAACGGCTTGTACACCTATTTCGCCTCCGATATCGCCTATCACCTGAACAAGTTCGAGCGCGGCTTCGACAAGGTCATCAATATCTGGGGCGCCGACCACCACGGCTATATCCCGCGCGTCAGCGGTGCCGTCAAGGCGCTCGATCTCGATGCCGAAAAGCTGCAAGTGGCGCTGGTGCAGTTCGCCGTGCTCTACCGCAACGGCCAGAAGGCGTCGATGTCGACCCGTTCCGGCGAGTTCGTCACGCTGCGCGAGCTGCGCGGGGAAGTCGGCAACGATGCCTGCCGCTTCTTCTACGCCCTGCGCAAATCGGATCAGCACCTCGATTTCGACCTCGATCTGGCCAAGAGCCAGACCAACGAAAACCCGGTGTACTACATTCAGTACGCCCACGCCCGCATCTGTTCCGTGGTCAATCAATGGTCCGGTGATCTGGCGACGCTGGCCGAGGCTGATCTGTCGCTGCTCAGCAATCCGCGTGAACTGGCCATCGCCAATCAACTGGCGCAGTTCCGCGAGGTCATCGAAACCGCGGCCCGCGATCTGGCGCCGCACATGATCGCTTTCTACCTCAAGGATCTCGCCGGCGAGTTCCACGGCTGGTACAACGCCGAGCGCATGCTGGTCGACGACGAAAAGCTGCGCGATGCCCGCGTCGCGCTCGCTGCCGCCGTCCGCCAGGTGATCCGCAACGGCCTGGCCATTCTCGGCGTCAGTTGCCCGGAATCCATGTAAGGAACCCCCATGAGTCGTGACATGAAACCCCGCAAGGTCCAGCCGGCGAAGAAGAAATCCGGCGGCGGAACGCTCGTCGGCATGTTCATCGGGCTGGTACTCGGTGTCGTGATCGCGGCTGCCGTGGTCTGGTACATGAACCAGTCGCCGCTGCCCTTCAACAAGCAGGTGCAGGCGGCCAAGGCCGAGACGGCGCCGAAGCCGGCCAATGGCGCGCAGCCGCCGGCGCCGGTGGCGCTGCCGGGCAAGCCGGGCGATCCCGTACCGGAGAAGCGTTTCCAGTTCTACGACATCCTGCCCGGCAAATCCGATGGTGTGCCCGACAAGGCCGGCAAGCCGGCCGATGCTGCCCCGGTCGTCGAGAAAAAGGAAGAGAAAAAAGACGAGGTGAAGAAGGAAGAGCCGAAGAAGGAGGAGGTCAAGGAAAGCAAGACGCCGCTCTTCCTCCAGGCGGGTTCCTTCAGTACGGCGCAGGACGCTGACAACCAAAAGGCCAAGCTTGCGTTCATGGGCGTGGAGGCTGTCGTGCAGCAGGTGATGATCCAGGACAAAACCCTGTATCGTGTGCGCGTCGGTCCTTACACCCGGATCGATGATCTGAACAAAACCCGCGCCGAGCTGGCCAAATCCGGCATCGACGCCCAGCTGTCAAAATAAAAAAGGAGTCACGCATGAAGTTTGCTCGTCGCAGTTTCGTCGGTGCCGCGCTGGTTGCTGCGGCCGCCTTTGCCTTGCCCGTCGCTGCCCAGGTTGTCGGCAAGGACTACACGCCGATCAGCCCGGCGCAGCCGACCGAGGATTCAGCAAAGATCGAGGTGCTGGAGTTCTTCAGCTACGGTTGCCCGCATTGCGCCGAATTTTACCCGGTGCTTGGTAACTGGATTACCAAGCAATCCGGCGACGTTGTCGTGCGCAAGGTGCCGATCACCTTCGGTCGTGCGGCCTGGGCCAATATCGCCAAGCTGTACTACACGCTGGAAGTCACCGGTGACCTCGCCCGGCTGGAAAGCGATGTCTTCAAAGCCATTCATGGCGAGCGCGTGAATCTGTTTGACGAGCGCAACCTGACCGAATGGGTCGTCAAGAAGGGCGTCGATGCCAAGAAATTCGGCGACACCTTCAATTCCTTCGGGGTCATGAGCAAGGTTCGCCGTGGCGACCAGCTGGCGCAGGCCTACAAGATCCAGGGCGTGCCGGCGCTGGCTGTCGAAGGCAAGTACCTCGTCGGTGGCAAGGATTTCAACGAGCAACTGTCGATCGCCGACAAGCTGATCGCCAAGTCGCGCAGCGAGAAACCCGGCAAGAAGTAATTGACGCTGAAGGTCTTCATCACGGGCGCCTCGTCGGGTATCGGCGAGGCGCTTGCCGTTTACTACGCTGCACAGGGCGCCACGCTGGGCCTTGCGGCGCGGCGCAGCGAGTTTCTCGATGGCCTCAATGCCCGGCTGGGTGGCGGTCATGCCTGTTATCCGCTGGATGTCACCGACGCGCCTGCCCTGCATGCTGCCGCGGTGGATTTCATTGAACGCTTCGGGGCACCGGATGTGGTGATTGCCAATGCCGGCGTTTCCGCTGGCACGCTGACGGAGTACGAAGAAGATCTGGCGGTTTTCCGGCGGGTGATGGATACCAACGTCTATGGCATGGCGGCGACTTTTGCGCCCTTCATTCCGGCGATGAAGGCGGCTGGTGGTGAGCGGCGACTGTGCGGCATCGCCTCGGTCGCCGGTATACGCGGCTTGCCCGGTGCCGAGGCCTATTCGGCCTCCAAGGCGGCCGCCATCAGCTACCTCGAGAGTCTGCGGCTGGAAATGCGGCCCTACGGCATCAAGGTGGTGACCATCGCGCCGGGTTACATCGAATCGCCGATGACGGCGGTGAACCCGTATTCCATGCCATTTCTCCTGCCGGCCCCCAAGGCAGCAGCGCGCTTTGCCGCGGCCATTGCCCGCGGGGTCAGCTATACGGTCATTCCCTGGCAGATGGGCGTCGTGGCCAAGCTGCTGCGCCTGTTGCCGAACGCCCTTTACGACCGCCTGTTCACGGGCGCCCCGCGCAAGCCGCGCGGTTTGCTGCGCGATTGAGCGGGCTCGCCCACGCCGGCGAGACTAGTGGCGATGCAGCAGTAGCTGCTCCTCGCCGTCAGTTTGGCCGCTGGTTTCGGTGAAAAAGCCTGCCAAGGGGCAGATGCGGCCGGGCGGGCAATCATGTTCGTGGGCGCATTCGGCTTGCGTTTCGTCAGTGAGTACCAACTCGCGCACTGCATCGCAGCGGGCGATGGGAGCGTCGAAAACGGACATGGTTGCCTCCTTTAATTTGTTGGTTTTGGTTTTTTGAATATAGTTTAAGTGGCGAGAAAGTCCATCTCCGCTTGCCAATTTCTATAGCGCATCGCCGGGATGGGCTTGGTAAAATAGCCCGATGCTCGATATCAAAATCAATGGCGAACCCTGCCAGTTTTCCCAAGACTTGACGGTGGCCGGTCTGATTGACCAACTGGGCTATACCGGCAAGCGGATCGCGGTCGAACGTAATGGCGAAATCGTTCCGAAGAGCCAGCACGCTGCGACAGCACTCGCCTCGGGCGATCAACTCGAAATCGTCGTCGCCGTCGGCGGCGGCTGAAACGGAGAAATTCCGATGCATCAACTCACCATCGCCGGCAAGGCGTATCGTTCCCGTTTGCTGGTTGGCACCGGCAAGTACAAGGATTTCACCGAAACCCGCGCTGCCATCGACGCCTCGGGGGCGGAGATCGTCACCGTCGCCGTCCGTCGCGTCAATATCGGCCAGGATGCGAGCCAGCCCAGCCTGCTGGATGCCGTGCCGCCGTCGCAATTCACCATCCTGCCCAACACCGCCGGTTGCTACACCGCCGACGACGCGGTACGCACCTTGCGCCTGGCGCGCGAGCTGCTCGACGGCCACCCGCTGTGCAAGCTCGAAGTCCTCGGCGACCCGACCAACCTCTTCCCGAACATGCCGGAAACCCTGAAGGCCGCCGAAACGCTGGTCAAGGAAGGCTTCGAGGTGATGGTCTACTGCGCTGACGACCCGATCCAGTGCAAGATGCTCGAAGAAATCGGCTGCGTCGCGGTGATGCCGCTCGCCTCGCTGATCGGCTCCGGCATGGGCATCGTCAATCCGTGGAACCTGCGCCTGATCATCGACAACGCCAAGGTGCCGATCATCGTCGATGCCGGCGTCGGCACCGCATCGGATGCGACCATCGCCATGGAGCTGGGCTGCGACGGTGTACTGATGAACACGGCGATTGCCCACGCCAAGGATCCGGTGTTGATGGCCTCGGCCATGAAGAAGGGCATCGAAGCCGGCCGCGAGGCCTTTCTGGCAGGCCGCATGGCGCGCAAATACTATTCGGCCGACCCGTCGTCGCCGACCACCGGACTGATCGGCTCATGAGCGGCGCACCGCTGATCCACCCTGCCGCCGAAGGCGACGAGGGCGAATACATGGCCGGCCGTCATGGCCACGGCCACATCAAGAGCTTCGTCCGCCGCGCCGGCCGCATGTCGGAGGCGCAGCACCGCTATTTCGACGAGATGATGCCGAAGATCGGTATTCCATATCAGCCGTCGCCCATTGATCTGACTGCGGTCTACAGCCGGAACGCGCCGAAAATCCTCGAAATCGGCTGCGGCATGGGTGAAACCACCGCGCGTATCGCCGAGGCGATGCCGGAGAAGGATTTCTTCGGGCTGGAAGTGCACGTGCCGGGGGTCGGTGCGCTGTGCAAGCTGATCGCCGAAAAGAACCTGAACAACCTGCGTATCGGCAACCATGATGCCGTCGAGGTTGTCCGCGACATGCTGCCGGAAGGCTCGCTCGACGGCATTCACATTTTCTTCCCCGACCCGTGGCACAAGACGCGGCACAAGAAGCGCCGGCTGATCCAGCCGCCCTTCGTCGAATTGCTCGCCTCGCGCCTCAAGCCCGGCGGCTACATTCACTGCGCCACCGACTGGGAAAACTACGCGCTGCAGATGCTGGAAGTGCTGGGACAGGAATCCAGCCTGCAGAACAGCGTCGCCAACCCGACCGCGACCGAACTGGCGGCAGCACTCGAAGCCGACCGAGCCGAGGGGCTTGCCGGCTTCGCGCCGCGCCCCGACTACCGGCCGCTGACCAAGTTTGAAAACCGCGGCCTGCGCCTCGGGCACGGCGTCTGGGATCTCGTTTTCATCAAGCGCTGACCGGCGCCTTCAGGAATACCCGCAACATGTGGTTCAAGAACCTGCAAATCTATCGTCTGCCTGCGCCCTGGGCCATCGACCTCGCCAAGCTGGACGAACAACTGGCCTGCGGCGGCTTCGCCAAATGCGCCAGCCATGAACCGATGTCCCGCGGCTGGGTCGCGCCACGTAAAGACGGCGCGCTGATTTATGCCAACAACCGCCAGTGGCTGCTGTCGCTGGCCACCGAGCAGCGCCTGCTGCCGTCGTCGGTGGTCAATGATGAAGTCCGCGAGCGGGCCGAGGTGCTGACCGAAACCCAGGGCTACGCGCCGGGCCGCAAGCAGTTGCGCGAACTCAAGGAGCGTGTCACCGAGGAACTGATGCCGCGCGCCTTCACGCGCAAGCGCAGCACCTTCGTCTGGATCGACCCGCAGAATGGCTGGTTCATTGTCGATGCCGGCTCGCAGGGCAAGGCCGAGGAAGTGGTCGAGCACCTGCGCTTCTGTCTCGATGAACTGCCGCTCAAGCTGCTGCATACCCAGTTGTCGCCGACATCTGCGATGGCTGACTGGCTGGCGGGCGGTGAGGCGCCGGGTGGCTTCACCATCGACCGCGATTGCGAGTTGAAGGCAGTGGGCGAGGAAAAGTCGGCGGTGCGCTACGTGCGCCATCCGCTGAACGATGAAGTCAGCGCCGAGATCAAGGCCCACCTCGCGGCCGGCAAGCTGCCGACCAAGCTGGCCCTGACCTGGGACGAGCGAATTTCCTTCGTTCTCACCGAAAAGCTGGAAATCAAGCGCCTCGCCTTCCTCGATCTGCTCAAGGAAGAGGCCGAGAAGAGCGCCGAACACGCCGACGAGCAGTTCGATGCCGATTTCGCACTGATGACCGGTGAGCTGACCCGCTTCCTGCCGGCGCTGATCGAAGCGCTGGGTGGTGAGATCGTCGAGGGGGCGGATGCCGCTCCGGCAGTCGCTGCCTCCCCCAGCGCCACTGCCAACCTGACCCCGCCGTGGGAGGCATGAAGGCGCCGGCCGACTGCCCCTGCGGCAGCGGCAAGCCCTACGCCGCCTGCTGTGAATCACTCCATTTGGGGCAGTTTTCCGCGTTCACCGCAGATGCCCTGATGCGCTCACGTTACAGCGCCTACGTGCTGAAACTGGAAGACTACCTGCTCGCCACCTGGCATCCGACGACGCGGCCGAGCGAGCTGGACCTCGTCGCCGACGGCACGAAATGGCTGGGGCTGGCGGTCAGGCGCCATCAGCAGCAGGACGACAGCCACGCCACCGTCGAATTTGTCGCCCGCTACCGTGTTGCCGGTCGCGGCCACCGACTCCATGAACTGAGCCGCTTCGTCCGCGAAGACGAACGCTGGTATTACCTCGACGGCGATATCCTGACCGCCTGAATCTCCCGGCGCGCAGCTTGCGCCGCCTCTGGAACCCAAGATGATCATTCTCAGAAACGTCACGCTGCGCCGTGGCTCCAAGGTGCTGCTCGACAAGACCTCGGTCACCCTCAACCCCGGCGAAAAGGTCGGTCTGGTCGGCCGCAACGGCGCCGGCAAGTCCACGCTCTTCGCCTTGCTCAACGGCAGCCTGCACGAAGACGGCGGCGATTTCTCGATGCCGGCCAACTGGCGCATGGCGCAGGTGGCGCAGGACATGCCGGAAACCGACCAGCCGGCGACCGATTTCGTCATCGACGGCGATAGCCGCCTGCTCGCCGCCCGCAACGAGGTTGCCGCCGCCGAGGCCAGCGACGACGGCATGCGCATGGCCGAGGCCTACATGGCGCTGCACGATGCCGGCGAACACGATGCCGAGTCGCGCGCCCAGGCGCTGATCCTCGGCCTCGGCTTCTCGGTGGCCCAGTTGCAGGAGCCGGTGAACAGCTTTTCCGGCGGCTGGCGGATGCGTCTGCAACTGGCGCGGGCGCTGATGTGCCCGTCCGACATCCTGCTCCTCGACGAACCGACCAACCACCTCGACCTCGACGCCATGGTCTGGCTCGAAGCCTGGCTCAAGCGCTACCCCGGGACGCTGGTGATGATCAGCCACGACCGCGAATTCCTCGACGCCATCACCCAGGTCACGCTGCACATCGATAACGGCAAGCTGGTGCGTTACGGCGGCAACTACAGCAAGTTCGAGGACATGCGTGCCGAACAGATGGCACTGCAGCAGGCGACGATGGCGCGGCAGGCGGAAAAGATCGCCCACCTGCAATCCTTCATCAACCGCTTCAAGGCCAAGGCGAGCAAGGCCAAGCAGGCGCAGAGCCGGGTCAAGGCGCTGGAGCGGATGGAAAAGATCGCGCCGGTGCTGGCCGAGGCCGATTTCAACTTCGAGTTTCAGGAACCGCAGAACCTGCCCAACCCGATGCTGTCGATGGTCGATGTCAGCATCGGCTACCCGCCGCCCGAGGATGCACCCGCAGGCACGCCGCCGGCAATCATCGTCCGCGGCATCAACCGCTCGGTGATGGCCGGGCAGCGCATCGGCATCCTCGGCGCCAACGGCCAGGGCAAGTCAACGCTGGTCAAGACCATCGCCCGCGACCTGCAGGCAATTGCCGGCGAAGTGACTGAGGGCAAGGGCCTGAACATCGGCTACTTCGCGCAGCAGGAACTGGACGTGCTGCGCCCGCAGGACACGCCGCTGGAGCACATGACACGGCTGGCCAAGGAGGCGATTGCCGCCGGCCGCAGCAATGTGCCGGGCCGCGAGCAGGAGCTGCGCAACTTCCTCGGTACCTTCAATTTCGGTGGCGAGATGGTCAAGCAGGCCGTCGGCACCATGAGCGGTGGCGAAAAGGCGCGGCTGGTGCTGTGCATGCTGGTCTGGCAGCGCCCCAACCTGCTGCTGATGGACGAGCCGACCAACCACCTCGACCTCGCCACCCGCGAGGCGCTGGGCGTCGCCCTCAACGAATTCGAAGGCACCGTGATGCTGGTCAGCCACGACCGGGCGCTGTTGCGTTCGGTCTGCGACGAATTCTGGCTGGTGTCCAAGGGCGGCATCGGGCCGTTTGACGGCGACCTTGAAGACTACCAGCGCTACCTGCTGGAAGAGGCGAAGCGGGTCCGGGAAGAAGCCGCTGCCGCACACAAGCTGCGCGGCAGCTGAGCTTTCGGGCTGAACTCTCAGCCCACTGCGACGGCGATCTTGCGCGGCAGCGCGTGTTCCTTTTTCGGAATCCGGACACGCAGCACGCCGTGGTTGAAGTCGGCGCCGACCCGGTCGGTGTCGAGCTCGCGCGACAGCGTGAAACTGCGGTGGTAGCGCGGCGATGCCACTTCGGCGTGGGTTGATTCCAGACCCTCGATCAAGGGCAGAACGATGTTGCCAGCGATGGTCAGCGTGTCGGCGTCGACCTGCAGGGTCAACTGTTCCTTCGGCACGCCGGGGAGGTCGGCATAGAGCGTGATGCCACCGCTGTCCTCAATGACGTCGACCGGCGGCAGCAGTGCCGGGGTCTCTTCAGTGCGGGTGCTGTCTTCGCGTTCCTGATTGCGGATGTCGTTCATCGTCGTTCTCCTCACTGGATGTCGATACGGCGAGGCTGGCTGGTCTCGCGGCGGGAAACGCTGACGTGCAGCACGCCGTCGCGATAGCGTGCGTTCACCGCATTCGGGTCGATGTCGTCCGGCAGGCTGACAACGCGGCGGAAGCGTCCGCTGAAACGCTCGTCGATATGCAATGTCGCCTTCGCCTCTTTCGGCGGTGCCAGCGAAGCGCGCTCGCCGGCCACGGTCAGGACGCCTTTTTCGATCTGGACGTCGATGCTGGCCGGATCGAGCCCGGGTGCGAAGGCGAAGACTTCGACGGAGCGGGGTGTCAGGCCGACATTCATAGCCGGGTAGCCACTGCGGCTGGCGCCGCGAATGCTTGGGGTGAAGTCGAGATTATGCTGTGCCGCCCGCTGCATGCGTTCCAGTTGGGCGAGGACGTCGGCGGGTAGCAGGGTTCTGTAGAACATGGCGATCTCCTCAGGACAAACGGGCGGGTGCCCTGAGGACGAATATGGCTGCCTGCTCGCGTATTTCAAGTCCCCTCAATATCGCTGCCGGCGGGGGCGGCCGGGATGTCCTAAAGGCCTGGCGGCGAGAGGATTTCGATCGAATCCCCGACGGTGATCCAGCCGTCGTTGAGCACATCGGCTGCCACCCTGCCTTTCTCGGTTGCCTCGATCGGCGCGTCTTGAGATCATCCGGGGCCAGACTCGGAGAAATGCATGGAAACAAAGGATGCCCCGCTGGGCGAGGCGCAATGGACGCAATACTCGGTGCTGGTTGTGGACGACGAGCCGGGCATGGTCAGTTTTCTGCAGCGGGCGCTGGCGTCGCGTTGCGGTGTCGTCGACGTCGCGCAGAGCGTCGAGGCCGCCGAGCCGATGCTCCGCCGACGGCTGTACGATCTGATCGTGCTCGATATCGCGCTGCCGGGCCGTTCCGGCATCGAATGGCTGCATCAGTTGCGCGATGAGGGTTTCGCCGGCGACGTCGTGCTGATGACGGCCTATGCCGATCTCGATACGGCCATCGATGCGTTGCGGGCGGGGGCATCGGATTTCCTGCTCAAGCCGTTCTCGCTGGCGCAGGTACTCAATGCCATGCAACGTTGTTTTGAACGCTCCAGCTTGGTCCGTGAAAACTTTGTCCTGCGTCGCGAAATCCGCGAAAATGGGCCGGGCATCGAAGGGGTGATCGGTCATTCGCCGGCGATGCAGGCGGCCTGTGACCGCCTCAAGCGGATCGCGCCGACGCCGGCCACGGTCTTGCTCAGCGGCGAATCGGGAACCGGCAAGGAGGTCGCGGCGCGCGCCTTGCACCGGATGAGTCAACGGGCGAAGGGGCCGTTCGTGCCGGTCAATTGCGCGGCCATTGCCGCCGAGTTGATCGAATCTGAGCTTTTCGGACACGTCCGCGGGGCATATACCGGCGCCCAGCAAAGCCGCGAAGGCTTGTTCTACTACGCCCGTGGCGGCACGCTTTTCCTCGATGAGATCTCCGAAATGCCCGCTGCGGCGCAGGCCAAGCTGCTGCGCGTGCTGGAGGAGCGCCGCGTGCGCCCGGTGGGCTCGGAGCAGGAGATACCGGTCGATGTGCGCGTGATCGCGGCGACCAACCGTGACCTGAAGCGCGAGGTTGCCGAGCAGCGCTTCCGGCAGGATCTGTACTACCGCTTGCAGGTGGTCGAGGTCGAATTGCCGCCGCTGTGCGATCGACCGGAGGACCTGCCGCTGCTGGTTGAGCATTTCACCGGCCTGCTGGCGCCTTACCTCGATGTGCCGCGGCTCAAGCTCGACAGCCGGACGCTGGCGCGCATGGCCGCATATGATTGGCCGGGCAATGTCCGGGAGCTGAAGAATTTCGTCGAACGCTCGCTGATTCTCGGCTGGTTCGATCTCGGGCCGGAGCCGAAGGCCGGCGATCCCCCGGCCGGTGCCAGCGACGAGACGCTGGAAGCGGTCGAGAAAAGGCACATTCTGGCTGTGCTCGCCGCCTGCAATGGCAACAAGTCGGAAGCCGGCCGCCGGCTGGGCGTCTCGCGCAAGACGCTGGATCGCAAGTGTCACGCCTGGGGCGTGGTGGACGCCCACTAAGCACGAGACATGATCGACAGCCGATTCGATCCGCCGCGCCGACGCTCGATCCGCGTCCGCCTGCTGCTGCTGGCATTGCTGCCGCTGGGCGTGGTGCTTCCGCTACTGCTGGCGGTGCTGGCGATCTGGGGGGGCGATTACCTGGATCGCCTGCTGATCACCAAGGTTCGTTCCGATCTGGCGACCGCGGATGGCTATTTCGAGCGCGTGACCGAGGGCGTTGGCCGTTCGGTGCAGGCGCTCGCCGCTTCCGGCAGGCTGGCGCGAGCGCTGGATCGACCGGTGCGGGAACGCGAGGAGGCGGTGGCCGGCTTGCTGGCCGACATTCGCCTCGGGCAGCGACTCGATTTTTTGCACTTTTTTGACGTTCACCGCAGCAAGGCATTGGCCGTCGAAAATCGCGTCATGCAGGTCGCCCTGGCCGGTGCGCCGCGTACTGAAACCGATGTATTCACTCCGGCTCAGCTCGACCGCTTCGATACAGCTTTGCGTGCGCGGGCCCTGACGCCGCTGGTGGCGACACCGAACGCACGGCCGGATGCTCGGCAGTCGGAGGAGAACGGTCTTGTGGTCCATGCCGCTGCCCCGGTATTCGATGCCGACGGTGTCCTGCTCGGGGTGCTCGCCGGTGGGGTGTTGCTGAACAAGAATCTCGATTTCATCGACCGGCTGAACGAAATCGTCTATCCCGAAGGGGCCTTGCCCTTTGGCAGTGCCGGGACGGCGACCATCTTTCTTGGCGATGTGCGGGTGGCGACCAATGTCCGTCTCTTCGAGGGCGGGCGCGCCATTGGCACGCGGGTTTCGGAGAGCGTACATCGGGCCGTGCTCGATGAGGGGCGTACCTGGCTTGATCGCGCTTTCGTCGTCACCGACTGGTACGTTTCAGCGTATCAGCCCTTGCGCGACAGCCAGGGGCGGCGCATTGGCATGCTCTATGTCGGCTATCTCGAAGGGCCGTTTGCCCGGGCCAGGCAGCAGGCGTTTCTGGTCGTGGTCGGTGTCTTCGCGCTGGCCATGCTGGTTGCCGGCGTGTTTGCCGTGGTCTGGGCGCGGCGGGTTTTCCGGCCGATCGAGCGGATGCACGCGACCATGCACGCCATCGAGCAGGGCGAGCATGCGGCTCGTGTCGGCGAGGTGGATAGCCAGGACGAACTGGGGGTGGTGGCTGCGCATTTCGACCGCCTGCTTGACCAGCTGCAGGCACAGACGGCGTCGCTGAAGCGCTGGGGCGAGGCGCTGGACGTCAAGGTGGCCGAGCGCACGGCGGCACTGGAACAGGCGGTTGCCGACCTCAAGGCCGCGCAGTCGCAGCTGGTGATGAACGAGAAACTGGCGGCCATCGGCCAGCTGACGGCGGGGCTTGCCCACGAAATCAACAATCCCGTGGCCGTGATTCAGGGCAATCTTGAGGTGCTGCGCGATATCCTCGGTCCGGCATCGGCGCCGGTCGACCCGGAAATCAAGCTGATTCACGAACAGGTGCACCGCATCCGCCTGATCGTTGCCAAGTTGCTGCAGTTTGCGCGACCGCAGGACTATGTCGGCTATCTGGAACCGGTATCGCCGGCGACGCTGGTGCAGGACAGCCTGGTGCTGGTCGGCCATCTGCTGAAGAGGGGCAATATCGCCATCGAGCAGCATTTCGATTCCGGGCGCCACGTCCTGTGCAACCGCAATGAGTTGCAGCAGGTGCTGATCAACCTGATGGTCAATGCCATCCAGGCCATGCCCGATGGCGGCGTGCTGACGCTGGCCGCCGAGGATTGGGATGAGGCCGACATGCCGGTGGGCCTGCGGCTGATCGTTGCCGATTCCGGGCCGGGGATCAGCGCAGCTGACCGCGAGCAGCTCTTCAAGCCTTTCTTTACCGCCGGCAAGCCCGGGGGGACTGGGCTCGGACTATGGGTCAGCCAGTCGCTCGTCGAGCGTTACGGCGGCCGGATCAGCGTTGAAACGCCCGAGGCCGGTGGGACGCGCTTCACAGTGTGGCTGCGCTTTGAGCCGCTCGGTCACTAAGCCGGCGTTCGCAATTCTTCACAATCCTGTCTCGGGCGCCGGCGTAGCATCAGGGCTTATTCAAGCTCTTGGAGAAAACAGATGGGACTACTCGATCAGGTCGTTGGCGCACTGGCTAGCGGACAGTCGGCGCAGGGCAATCCGCTGCTGGATATCGTCATGCAGCTGGTCAATAACCCGCAGACCGGCGGGCTGGCCGGACTGGTCGCCAAGCTGCAGCAGGGCGGCATCGGCGACATCGTCAATTCCTGGGTATCGACCGGGCAGAACCTCCCGGTTTCCGGTGAGCAACTGCAATCGGCGCTTGGTGGCGACATGCTGGGGCAGATCGCTGCCCAGCTCGGCGTCAGTCCGCAGCAGGCGTCCGGCGGGCTGGCCGATCTGCTGCCGCAGGTCATCGACGGGCTGACGCCGAACGGTCAGTTGCCGCAGGGGGGTGACATGCTGGCGCAAGGCCTCGAGATGCTGAAAAAAGGCGGCCTGTTCGGCTGATTGCCTCAGTCGGTCAGAAAGCGTTCGAGCAGGACGTTGAGAAAGCGCCGACCCTTTGCGGTCGGCGCAATTTTTTCAGGGCCGAGGGTCAACAGACCGTCGGCTTCGGCTTGTCGCAGGGGGCCAAGGATGATGCTGAGCGGTTGCGCCGTTCGCAGTTCGAACAAAGACGGCGCGAAGCCGTCAGCAAGTCGCAGCGCATTCATCATGAACTCGAAGGGCAGGCTGGCGGCGCTGACCTGATTTTCTTCCTGCACCGGCGTGCCGGCGCGGACGTTTTCCAGATACGCCTTCGGGTGCTTGTGGCGCATCTGGCGCAGCACGCGGTCGTGCAGTGTCAGCTTGGAATGCGCGCCGGCGCCGATGCCGAGGTAGTCGCCGAAATGCCAGTAGTTGAGGTTGTGCAGGCATTGCCGGCCTTCCTGTGCGAAGGCGGAAGTTTCGTAATTGCTGTAACCGGCCGCGGCGAGTCTGGCCTCGATGGCGTCCTGCATGTCGGCGCAGAGGTCACTTTCCGGCAGCTCGGGCGGGAAGGCGGCGAAGCGGGTGTTCGGCTCCAGCGTCAGCTGGTAGCAGGACAGGTGCGGCGGCGAAAACGACAGCGCCGTGTCGATGTCGGTGAGTGCTTGCTCATGCGTCTGGCCCGGCAGGCCGTACATCAGGTCGAGGTTGAAGCGCTCGAAATGCTCGCCTGCCAGTTGCGCCGCCCGCCGCGCCTCGGCGCTGCCGTGAATGCGGCCCAGTGCCTTGAGGTGCTCGTCGTTGAAGCTCTGGATGCCGAGCGACAGACGGTTGATGCCGGCGGCGCGGAAGCCGGCAAACTTCTCCGCTTCCACCGTGCCGGGGTTGGCTTCGAGGGTGATTTCGGCGTCCGGCGTCAGCATCGCCAGGGCGCGGAAGGCGGCGATCAGCTCGTCGATGGCCGCCGGCGACAACAGGCTGGGCGTGCCGCCGCCAAAGAAAACGGTCTGCACTGGCCGTCCCCAGATCAGCGGCAGGGCCGATTGCAGGTCGGCGATCAGCGCATCGACATAGGCCCGCTCCGGAATCCCGCCCTCGGCTTCGTGCGAGTTGAAATCGCAGTACGGACACTTCTGCACGCACCACGGAATGTGCACGTAGAGCGACAGGGCAGGTGACTTGCGGAATTCCAGGGCGTCTGCGGTGAACACGGAATTTCGGGAAAAAATGGGTATGGTTCTGGCCATGTCTGAGTGCTGCTTCGGCTTAATTTGCGTCGGATTCGCTGGTGGCGGGCGCTATCTCCCGCGTAGTGCTCTTGTTTGCGGCGGCGAGTATGCGATTGACTGCTTCCTGGCCCGATTGGTTGAGATAAGGCAGCAGGTCGGCGAAAGGAATGGTGTAATTGGCATAGCAGGTGCGCATTGTGCGAGCAGGCTCTGCCAGTACGGGAATAAATGCCAAGCCCTTACTGTTTAATCCCAGTGAATATCCGCCATCCACGGAATCAAGAAAATCGAAACTCTGGCAGTCCGGGTCATCGACACCCGGCTTGGTACGCCTGATGCGCTTGGCCAGGGAGGTCGGCAGGCAGCGATCTTTTTGAAACTCGCACACCTGTTGACTGTCTGGCTGTTTTTTTGCGAGTTTGAACCAGCGCCAAAGATTGACTTCCTTGCCAGTACGCAAATCGAGTGTTTTTTCGTCCATACCGAAAAACGGATGTGCACCACCGCAGTAACCTTCAACATGACCCGACCAGGATAACCAGTCCTCATTCCAGAAGCGTAGCTTCACTTTGCTTTCGAAGGAGCCCTGCCGTGGCGGTTCATGAAGGTCGCAACCGAGATGGCTGCCGATGTCGTCAATGAGTGACTTGCGCAAAATCCGGTTGGCCCGGCTGATTGACTCGTCATCGCCCAGCAATTCGACCGAGGCAACGTGTCCGCCCATGGCTTGAATGACGCGATAAGAGCGGCCCATAAATTCGACAGGTTCGCCAACAAGGATTTTCTGAGTAGCGACGCGTGGCGCGTTAAAGGCCTCGTAGAGCGGCCCAGAAGAGAAGCAGTCGTGCTCATCCTGTTGGTGTTTTGCCGGGCGCATGACGCGACTCAGGCGAATCGGAAGTTTCGGGCCAGCGTCAGTTTTGCGCCAGACGCCCTTGAGTTGATTGCCAAGGGGGTTTTCCAAATGCCAGGCGCTTGTCGTTTCAATGCCCTTGTTTTCAATCCAGGGGCCATTCTCTAGTTCTGGTGCCGACAGGCTGATCCGCAATGGCTTGCTCAGGCGATAGTAGTTTCCGCCATATTTATCCCAACACCCCACGACCTGCGCCTTGCCAATCGTGCCACGCCATACCCCAATCAGTTCTTTTGCCCCCTCGGCGGCTTTTGCAAGCGGAGCAACCAGTAACAGGCCCAAGAGGCACAGGGCAATCAGGTCGCAAGGGTTGCGACGGTGCACATAGGCTGTCATTGGGAGTCTTCTTCCGAAATTCGTGAATTACCCATCAGTTCGCGTTCAATTTGCTCGACATAAGAGCCGGTCATCGCCACCAGATGCACCTTGTCGCGGGCGATGAACTCGCCGAGCTGGCTCCCCAGCTTGTTGTCCGGATTGGCCGAGACATGATGGAACTCGTCGACCGCAATCAGGCGCTGGTGGAAGGCCGCAACCCCCAACTCCTCCACAGCAAAACGGAAAGTCGCATGCGTGCACACCAGCACCTGGTCGCCGCTTTCCAGAAATTTGCGCACCGCCTCAACCTTCGATTTGGCGACTTTGGCCTCGTCAGCCCCCGGCGCATCGCAAAGATTCCACTGCGGTGCCACCTGCCAGTCCCAATAAAAGCCGGCCTGGCTCAAGGCCTGATCGGCAAAACTGCCGCCAATCGAGCGCTCCGGCACGACGATGATCGCCTGTTGCAAGCCCTGGTTGTGCAGCTTGTCCAAGGCAATGAACATTAAGGCCCGCGACTTGCCCGAGGCCGGTGGCGACTTGATCAGCAGGTACTGCTCGCCACGCCTGGCGTAGGCGCGTTCCTGCATCGCACGCATACCCAGCGCGTTGGCCTTGCTCGACTGGCCGGTACGGGCGGTAGCGATGGAAACCGAAGGCACCGTATTGATGTTTGTCGGGTTGATAGCGGTCGGTTCAGTCATGGCGTGATCCGGGAAGATGGGTATGCGACGGCACGGCGTTCAGTCTGCCTCGCCTTGAGACAGCAAATCGACAAGCGGCACATTGATGAAGTAAAGGTGCTTGCCCTGGCTATGTTCTTGAACCAATCCAGCATCTGTTAGTTGCCTGAGGTAACGGGCGGCTGTTTGGCGAGTGATATTCAGATCGTGCTGCACGAACTCGATGCGCGTATAAGGGTGGCGGAAAAGGTTGTTCAGCAAATCCTGCGAATACAGCTTCGGCAATTCGCTACGCATTCGGCGCTTCGTTTCGGCCATCAAGTGCCGCATTTCGCTGACCAGACGGACAGCGCGCTGGGCGGTTTCTGCTACGCCCTGCAACATGAACTTTACCCAGGCTTGCCATGCTTCAGCATTGTGGGCTGAGTCACGCACCGTTTGCAGCAGCCGGTAATAGTCCCCCTTGTTGCGATTGACGTAACGCGACAAATACAGCACCGGCGAATCGAGCAAGCCCGCCTGCACCAGATACAGCACGCACAGAATGCGCCCGATACGCCCATTGCCATCGCTGAAGGGATGAATACTCTCGAATTGGTGATGGATCAGCGCCATCTTGAAGATGGGGTCGAGGTCGCAGAGCGCATCGTCATTGATAAAGCGTTCCAGAGCCTGCATGTGGGCCAACACACTGTCCCCATCCTGCGGAGGAACGAAGACCGTTGCACCCGTGCGCTCGTTTTTCAGCACCGTCCCGCCACTGGTGCGAAAAGCCTCGTTGCTGTTTTTGAGCAACTGAAACATCGAAATCAGCGTACCGTTACCCAGGATGCCCTGCTGCTGGCGCATCCGCTCGTAACCGTGCATCAGCGCCTCGCGATAACGCGAAACCTCTTTGGCCGACGGCGAAATCCATTCGGCGATATGCAGGTCAGCCTGGAACAACTCATCCTGCGTCGTCACGTAACTCTCAACTTCCGAGCTGGCCTTGGCCTCCTGAAGTGCCAGTGTGTTGATCAGGATGGCCTGGTTGGGAATGCTCGCCGCACAGCCCTTGAGTTCTGCCAGATGCCGGTGCGCCGTGACCAGCGCCCGTAGCAAGTCGGGTGTCTGGAAATCGACCCCGGCGGGCGGTAGTTCGGGGATCAGATAATTGGGCTGCAAAGCCATGGCGAGACTCCGTGATTCATCGTGCTGGATAACATGAGGATTATCTCATGTTAAAAAAAGCAGGTATTTTTAACACGTCGCGCGCCTCATGTTAAAAAATTTGCATTTTGCTACCTCACGAAAAAACAGGTGCAAATTTTCTGGTCGAATTTCTCAGCCTCATGAAGGCAAGCGTGTTCGAGCAGGTGCTTGCTCGTCTTTTATGCTCAATCCCGACCCTGGTGATTTGTGCAGGCGTCGCTTGCACAAATTGTCCAACCGCTTGTTGGACAAATGCGATTGGGTGGCTTGCTATGGTTTTTTCCTCTGCTGGTCTTTTTCGGCGCTTTGCTGGCGGCCTCCGCCGTCATCTTTGTATAAAGCGGGGGCGATGGTGTCGCCGCTGGTGAGCTCTTCGGCTTCCAGCGTTTGCCCGTCGGTGGCGAGGATAAAGCGGGCCTTGGCTTTGGCCGTGGCCGGGCTGGCGCGCAGGGCTTGCAGGGTTGCGCTGACTTCGCCTTCGGCGAGGAAGGCAAAGGGGAATTCGGTCGCGTCAAAGTCTTGCAGCGCGAGATCCGAGATGGCCTGTTCGATTTCTACGGCGTTCATGGTGTGCTGCGGTGAACCCGGAAAAGTGCGAAAAATCGGCCGTTTTGGCGGCGCTGTTACAGGTCAGACAGACGCCCGATCAGTACCTGCATGGCGCGGCCGCGATGGGAGACACGGTTCTTGGTGTCGGCATCAAGCTCGGCGGCGGTCTTGCCGAATTCCGGCACGAAGAACAGCGGGTCGTAGCCGAAACCGCCTTCGCCACGCAGGGCGGGCAGGATTTCGCCGTGCCATTCCCCTTCGGCGATGATCGGTTGTGGGTCGTTGGCGCTGCGGCAGAGGACGAGCAGGCTGACGAAGTGGGCGCGGCGGTCGCCGGGCGTGGTGCAGCCGGCCAGGTCGGCGAGCAGTTTTTCGTTGTTGCGGGCGTCCGATTTCGGTTCGCCGGCGTAGCGTGCGGAAATCACGCCGGGGGCGCCGCCGAGCGCGCGCACGCATAGGCCGGAATCGTCGGCCAGTGCCGGCAGGCCGCTGTGCTGCGCGGCGTGGCGGGCCTTGGCCAGCGCGTTTTCGATGAAGGTGCCGTGCGGCTCTTCGGCTTCCGGGATGCCAAGCTGGCCTTGGGGGATGACTTCAAAGCCGAGCGGCGCGAGCAGCGCGTTCAGCTCTTTCATCTTCTTGGCATTGTTCGAGGCGAGGACGAGTTTCTTCATGCGGCCTTCTGAATGTCGTGGTGGATGAGGTGATTGTCGTAAAGGTCGGCAATCGGGAAGCACAGCTCATAGTCGCCCCAGATCAGGTCGCCGTATTCCAGCCGGTAAGTTGCGAAGCGCGCCGGGTCGAGAAATTCTCTCAAGGCCGGGTGACGGGCCGTCGACAGGAAGGGGAGAAAATCAACTTCACGTTCCTGTCCATCGCTGAATGCCAGACGCAAGCAGTAATCACCGCTTCCTGGGGTGGCTCGAATAATGCTCAATGGGGTCATTTCAATCTCCGTGTAATTTGAACGGGAGCGAAAGATTTGTGCAGCACAAAAAAATCTATCCACTTCTGGACAATCTCGTCCGAGAAGTGTTCAACGAGTTGGAGAAAGTCCCGCGCTTCACTGGGTGTCAGTGGCTGTTTGCCGCGAACATCAGTCAGGCGCAATTCCGCGAGGCGTCCGGCAATGAAGAGCAATTCTGCGCGGCTTTCACGGTTCTCCTTGCGGCAGTGGACGTGGACCGGCTCATGCTCGTTGGCGTAGAAAAAAACGATCAGACCGAGGTATTCGTAAAGCTTAGGCACTCAGGGCGCTTTCCTGAGCGGCGACCAGCTGGCGGATGCCCATTTCGGCGAGATCCATCAGCACGTTCATCTGTTCGCGGCTGAAGGGCTCGCCCTCGGCGGTGCCCTGTACTTCGACGATGCCACCCTTGCCGGTCATGATGACGTTCATGTCGGTGTCGCAGTTGGAATCTTCCGGATAGTCGAGGTCGAGTACCGGGCTGCCTGCAAAGATGCCGACCGAGATGGCAGCAACGTGATCCTTGACCGGGTTGGCCGGGAGCTTGCCGGCTTGCACCAGCTTTTCGCAGGCTTCGTAAAGCGCGATCCACGCGCCGGTGATCGAGGCGCAGCGGGTGCCGCCATCGGCCTGCAGCACGTCGCAGTCGAGGGTGATCTGGCGCTCGCCAAGCGCCTTGAGGTCGGTAACCGCGCGCAGGCTGCGGCCGATCAGGCGCTGGATCTCCTGGGTGCGGCCGGTCTGCTTGCCCTTGGCCGCTTCGCGGGCGCTGCGGGTATGCGTCGAGCGCGGCAGCATGCCGTATTCGGCCGTCACCCAGCCCTGGCCCTTGCCGCGCAGGAAAGGTGGCAGGCTTTCTTCAACGGAGGCGGTGCACAACACGCGGGTGTCGCCCATTTCGATGAGCACCGAGCCTTCGGCATGGCGGGTGAAGTTGCGTGTGATCTTGACGGTGCGGAGCTGGTCCGGCTGGCGTTGGCTGGGGCGCATGGGGTTCCTGTTACTTTTCGGGGTTGTATTTGTCGATGGCGGCGCGGATTTCGGCGATGGCCTTCTCGATTTCATCTTCGGAAAGGTCGCTCTTGTAGGCCGGATTGCGGCCGAATTCATCGAGCTTGGTGGTGACCTGTTCCTGCGTCATGGTCTGGGTGGAAATCACGCTGCTGGCATCTTCGGTGTAGCTGTCCTCCCAGCGTACAGCGACGGCGGAGAGGTTGTCGCCATGCGCGCCGCCCTTGATTTCGGCCTGGTTGAGCAGCATTGGCACCCCCTGCAGCAGGTTGGCGCCCTTGAGCGCGACAGCCATCAGCTCGCCGGAGGTGATACCCCACAGGCCATCGGTGCACAGCAGGATGACATCGCCGTGTTCCAGCGGCGTTTTGCGCGAGAATTCGATTTCCGGCGGTGTCGGGCTGCCGAGGCAGCTGTAAATCTTGTTGCGGTCGGGATGCACGGCGGCCTGGGCCTCGTTGATCAGGCCCTCTTCGAGCAGGAGGCGGATACGGGAGTGGTCGCGGGTCTGTGCCTGCACCTTGCCGTTGCGCATCAGGAACAGGCGCGAATCGCCGGCGTGTGCCCAGTAGGCGATGTTGTCCTGAATAACGCAGGCGACACAGGTGGTGCGCGGCGTATCCCTCAGGCGGTGGCGTGAGGCGTAGTCGAGGATCGCATGGTGGGCATTGCTCATGCCCTTTTGCAGGAAGC
>ERZ1645187.897-NODE-897-length-28615-cov-38.531863_pt1 | contig 28615 bp, 22 predicted proteins | sample MGYA00575352_ERZ1645187 | MGnify/ENA primary metagenome ERZ1645187 (study PRJEB40837, sample SAMN11349314) | freshwater sediment metagenome | isolation source: river sediment | host: Sediment | place: India: Wazaribad , New Delhi | collected 2017-02-21 ...
CATGCACCAGGCCTCGTCGCACTGGGTGCAGGTATAGGGCACCTTGCGGCCGGTCGCGTGGAAGTCGAAGACCTTGATGCGCGACTTGGAGGTCGCGAAGATCCCGTAGTTCTCGAAGGAGCAGGCCATCTCACACTGGAGACAGCCGGTGCACTTCGAGGCGTCGATGTGCAACGAATTCATCATGCCGCGCGCCCTCCCTGTCGAGGTCGTATTCGTGTTCTTTTCGTTCGAAGCGGGGTGAGCCCACCTCTTCGTGCGATTTCACTCTGCGGCCGGTTACGACGAGGTGGTATTCGTTGCTCGAATTCGTTATGTTTGCTTGCGCAAAACGAGTCCGACCGGGGCATTGCTTCGCACTCGACGGCAATGGTAGCAGTCGAAGGCCGATTGGCAATCGTTTCGGTCGGTAAAATTTCGTGGCGTCGGGTCCGACGAAACCGACGATCGCGGAGTTCGCGCAGACGTTGCCGCGGTGAAGAAGACCCTCAGCGAAGAACGGTGTCAGTCGCCATGATCGCCATCCGCCTGTTTCTCAAGATCGACGCCGACACCCGCATCGGCCACGGCAAGATCGCGCTCCTCGAGACGATCGAGGAGACCGGCTCGATCTCCGCGGCGGGGCGGGCGCTCGACATGACCTATCGCCGCGCCTGGGAACTGGTCGACCACATGAACAAGGCGTTCGGCCGGCCGCTGGTCGCCGGGCAGACCGGCGGGGCCGGGGGCGGGGGGGCCAAGCTCACCGATCTCGGGCGCGAGGTGGTGATGCGCTATCGTGCGCTGCAGGCGGCGACGGACGCCGCGGCGGCCGAGCACGTCGCGGCGCTGGAGGCACTCCGGGCCGGGCCGCCGATGCAGGACGGCATCGACGACGGCGGTTGAGGGCGTCGTCGGCTCACGCCGGGCGGAAGCCGAGGGCGGTGAGCTCCGCCCGCACCGGTTCGCTCGCCAGTGCCGCCAGGAAGGCGCGGACGGCGGGGCGGTCGCGGTGGGAGCGGACCACGGCGAAGTCGTAGTGTTCGTCGGTCAGGGCCAGGAAGCCGAGGCCGAGCGGTCTCGCCGCCGCCTCGATCGCCATGCCCCAATCGGCACGGCCCTGCGCCACCGCGGTGCAGACGGCGGCGTGCGAACGCGGCTGGTTCCAGTAGCCTTCCGGCTTCTTCCCCGCCAGCAGGCGGTCGAGCAGGATGCGGGTGCCGGCGCCGGGATTGCGGTTGACCATCAGACAGTCGTGATCGGTGAGCGCGGCGGCGATCGCCTCTTCGACCGATCGGCCTTCGAAACGGGCGTCACCGGGGCGGAAGACGATGCCCTGGACGCGGCGCCAGCCTTCGACGAGGTCGAGGCCTTCGGCGAGGAAGGGGCGATTCCAGGTGCCGGTCTCGGCGTGGAAGAGGTGGAGGGGCGCGATGTCGCATTCGCCGCGGGCCGCCGCCTGCACGCCGCCGAGGCTGCCGAGCGCCAGGGTGCGGGCGGTGAAGCCCTCCTCGACCAGAGCGTCGATCACCGGTTCGAGGCCGACGCAGTGGCTGCCGGCGACGACCAGATCGGGCAATTTCGGATCGGGGGCGAAGAGGGTGACCTCGGTGGTGGTGCCGGCCGGCAGGTGGTCGGCCAATTGGTCGACCATGACGAAGCCATCGGCCTGGGCGAAGGCGGAGATCGAGCCGGAGCCCTTGAAGACCGGGTGGGCGATGGTCCAGCCGCCGGGATCTTCGGCGAGCGAGACCATGACGAATTCGGTGCGGCCGAGGTCGGAGGGCACGCGCACGGGCACGGTGGCCTCGAGCTTGGCGTCGGCGCGCGGGGTGAGGCCGGCGAGGCGGCGCAGCGAGGGCACCACGAATTCGTGGAAGGTGAACATGGCCGAGGTCGGAAAGCCCGGCAGCACCACCACGGCCTTGCCGTCGGCGACGGCCAGACACAGCGGCTTGCCCGGCTTCAGTGCCACGCCGTGGGCGACGATGCCGGGGGAGCCGAGTTCGGCGACGAGGCGGGCAGTCAGGTCGCCGGCGCCCTTGGAGGTGCCGCCGGAGAGCACCACCATGTCGCAGTCGGTCAGTGCCCGCGTCAGGGCGGCGCGCAGCTTCGCCTCGTCGTCGGGAACCGCGCCGAAGGGGATGGGCTCGCCGCCGTTCTCGGCGATGGTGGCGGCGACGATCGGGCCGTTGGAATCGTAGATCGCGGCCGGGGGGAGCGGGTTGCCGGGGGCGATCAGCTCGTCGCCGGTGGAGATCACCGCGACGCGGGGGCGGCGGTAGACCTCGACCGTGCCGATGCCGCAGGCGGCCATCATGCCGATCTCGCGCGAGCCGATCACGGCACCGCGGCGCAGCAGCACCTCGCCGCGGGCGAGGTCGGAGCCGGCGTAGGCGAGGTTCTGGCCGCTGGCCACGGCGCGGCGGATGCGGATGGTGCCGTCTTCGCCCGGGTCGGTGTGCTCGACCATGACGACGGCGTCGGCGCCGCGCGGGATCGGGCCGCCGGTGGCGATGGTGGTGGCGGTGCCGGCACCCACGGCGAGGCGCGGAGGGGTGCCGCAGGCGATCACCTCGCCGGTGAGGCGCAGGGAGACCGGCTCGGCCTCGGAGGCGGCGGCGACGTCGGCGGCGCGAACGGCGAAACCGTCGACGGTGGAACGATCGAACGGCGGTACGTCGATGGCCGGGGCGACCGAGACGGCGACGATGCGGCCGAGGCTCTGGGCGAGGGGCACGCTCTCGGTGCCGATGGGCTCGGCGGCGAGGGCGGTCTCGAAACGGGCGAGGGCCTCGTCTCGGCCGAGAACGGTCAGGAACTGGTCTTGTCTCACGCGAGCACTCCTCGCAAAGCTCGGATCAGGGGATGGGCCGCGAGCGGGGCGCCTTCGGGCAGGCCCTCGCTCTCGGCGGGGAGTTCGACGACGGCCTCGGCGCGAGCGAGTGCGGCGGCGGGCAATGTGCCGGTGGCGAGCGGCAGCCAGCGGCCGGCCTCGTCGGGGACCAGCAGCGCCAGCTCGGCGAAGCCGACGCGGGAGACGAGTTTGCGGGCGAGCGGGCGGGTCACGGCCGGGGCTTCGCCGTGGCATCCGGCGAGGCGGGCGAGGAGCGGCGCGACCAGGGCGTGGGCGACGAGCCACACGGCATCGAGGCGGGCCGGGATCAGCAGCAGCGGCGCGGCATCGGTTTCGGCGACGGCGACGGCCTCGGCGCCGGTCAGCGCCAGACCGCCGGCCAGCAGGCGGCCCTCGGCAAGGGCGGCGCGGGCGAGGGGATGAGCCGGGATCTCGGCCTCGGTGGCGACGAGCCGGAGGTCGACCTGTTCCGCGTCAGGCACGACGGTCGCGCCCGCGGCGGCGACGGTTGCGGCGAGGAGGTCGGCGAGCGGGCCGCTGGCGTCGAGGCGGACGCGGGGGCGGCGCACGGCGACGTCACGGAGGCCGGCGAGGCGCGCGACGGCGAGCGTCGTGGCGTCGAGGGGGGAGCCTCCGGAGGCGATCGCGGTGCCGGCGCGGCCGTCGAAACCGCGACGGCGGACCTCGTCGCCGGGGGCGACGGCGGTCTCGACGGTGAGGAGGCCGGCGATCTCACGGGCGGCGCTCGCGGGAACCACCGCGTCGCAGCCCGGCGGCAGCGGCGCGCCGGCCCGCACGGGGGCGGCCGGGACGACGGCGGGGGCGTAGGGCGAGGCGCCGACGGTGTCGAGGGCGGCGACGGCCCAGCCGTCGCGCAGGGCTTCGTCGGCGGCGGGCAGGTCGGCGAGCAGGCGGAGCGGGGCGGCGAGGATCGCGCCGCCGGCGTCGGCGAGCGGGATCGGGGCGGGCGCGAGCGGCGGGGCGGCCAGGAGGCGGTCGCGGATGCGCGCCAGCGGCTCCAGTCGTACGGGCCATGCAGAGGCGATCGCTTCCCTCGCCATCCGGTCGTCGTCTCCTCGGTCGATCCCAGTCGTCGAGCGTTTGGTCTGCTCGATCACATCGCTTTTGCGGGACCATGGCACGGCGAGGGCGGGGGAGGCCAGAGGGGGCGCGCGAACCGCAGTGGAAAGCCGATCGCTGCGCCGGATCCGATCGCCGAGATGGTTTGATCGTGGTCAAGGTGGGGTGCGGCGGTTGCGGCACCCTGCGGACGGCTCTCGGACCGCGGGGGCCGGGCTCGCGGGCGCGCCGGACGGGGTGCCGCGCCGCGAGGGGCGCCGGGGACGTGCCGGCGCATCGACGGAGGGGACATGGACGACATCATCGCGGCGCCGGCCGCCGGCATCGGCCACAATGCCTCGGGTCTCGACATCGAGATCGAGGTGCGGCTCTTCAACAGTCTGGTGCGCCACGGCGGGCCGGAGGGGCCGGTTCGGCGGCTGACCCTCGCGGCGGGAGCGACGGTCGGCGAAGTGGTCGATCGGCTGCATCTGCCGCCGGCCGAAGTGTTCCTGGTGCTGCGCAACGGGCGCGACGTGTCGCCGGGGATCTACGGCGGCGGACGCTTCAATCGCGAGGCGGTGCTCGACGACGGCGACGTGATCGCCTTCTCCGGGCCGGTGCCCTACAGCTTCGGTTACGGCGCACCGGTGGTGTGAGACTGAACTCATGAAATACCGACCCTTTCGAAGGAAGTTCTTCGAGGGTGGAGGTGGCCGCGCGAGCGCTCGAACCAGGAAGAACCGGGTAGCGAAGACGGCTGGCTCCGTGCCCATCGGCCCTTCGTGGTTCGAGGCACCCCTACGGGGAGCATCTCACCATGAAGGGCCTTCGCTCCAATCCGAAAAGGTCAGGACTTCATCGGGTTGGCTTGAGGCGGCGAGCGCGACGGACATCGGGTTCGGGCGGCGCGGACCGGCGTGGTCAGGTGGTTTCCGGAGGTGGTCGTCGGGTTACAGTCCCGGGCGGGGCGTTTGGTCGCGCCGTTGAGTATGATAATTTCTGAAAAACGTCTTATCCTCATGCGGAGCTAGAGCCCCTCGGGGTGATCGGTGAGTCGCGTTGGTTCGGCGCGCGTGGGGAAGGGGTGGATCATGGCGATCTGGACGCGTTCTGTCGGCGGCGGTCTCGTCGTCTTCTCGACGATCGTCGCGGCGTCCAGCGCGCAGGCGCATTTCCAGGAGATCCTACCGAGCGCCGACGTGCTGCCGCAGGGCGGCGAGGTCGCCTTCGATCTCATCTTCACCCATCCGATGGAGCGCGGGCCGGTGATGGAGATGGCGCGGCCGATGCGGGTGGGGATGCGGATCGGCGGCGCGACCGTCGATCTCACCGCCGCGGTGGCGGCGAAGCCGGTCGAGGGCCGGAGCGCGTGGACGGTCGCGGCGAAGCTCGATCGGCCGGGCGCGGCGGTGGTGTTCGTCGAGCCGCAGCCCTACTGGGAGGCGGCGGAGAAGAAATGGATCACCCACTTCGCCAAGGTGGTGGTCGACGGCTGGGCCTCGGGCGAGGGCTGGGCCGATCTCGTCGGCCTGCCGGTGGAGATCGAGCCGCTGGCGCGGCCGACCGGGCTGTGGACCGGCAATCTCTTCCGCGGGATCGTGCGGGCCGCGGGCAAGCCGGTGCCGTTTGCGGAAGTCGAGGTGGAATGGGCCAACGACGGGTCGGTCGAGGTGCCCAACGAGGCCTTCGTCACCCAGGTGATCCGGGCCGATCAGAACGGCGTCTTCGCCTATGCGATGCCGCGCGCCGGGTGGTGGGGCTTCGCGGCGCTGGTCGACGGGCCGGAGCGGCCGGGGCCGAAGGGCGAGGCGGGCAAGAGCGAACTCGGCGGGGTGATGTGGGTCCGGGCGACCGACATGGTCGCGCGACCGGCGGCGAAGTGAGGGGCGGGCGATGGCGCACATCCCGGACGGCGTGCTCTCGGTGCCGGTGCTGATCGGCGGGGCCGCGCTCGCCGTGGGCGGGCTGGCGCTCGGGCTCTCCCGGCTCGAGGAGCGCGATATTCCGAAGACGGCGATCCTCTCGGCGGTGTTCTTCGTCGCCTCGTTGGTGGCGGTGCCGATCGGGCCGACCAGCGTGCATCTGCTGCTCGCCGGGGCGATGGGGATCGTGCTCGGGGTCGCGGCGATCCCGGCGGTGTTCGTCGGGCTGCTGCTGCAGGCGGTGCTGTTCGGTTTCGGCGGGATCACCTCGCTGGGGGTCGACGTGGTCGACATCGCCTTTCCCGGGGTGATCCTGGCAGCGCTGGCGCGACCTCTGCTGGTGCGCACGCGCGGGCTCGGCCGCATGGTCGTCGCCGGCGCGGTGGCGGCGGGGGCGGTGGCGGCGACGGCGGGCTGCGTGGCGACGGCGCTGGCCCTGTCGGCGAGCGAATATCTGCCGAGCCTCGGCGTGGTGGTGGCGACCTACCTGCCGCTGGCGGCGGTGGAGGCGGTGGTCACCGGCTTCCTGGTCGGCCATCTCGCCCGCGTGCGGCCGGATCTCCTCGGGATCGCGGAGGCGGCGGCATGAGCGGCGGACGGGCACGACACGGCATCGCCGCGCTGGTTCTGGCGCTGGCGGCGACCTTTGCGGTCTGCGGGCCGGCGGCGGCGCATCGGCTGAAGCTGTTCGTGGCGGTGGTCGACGGCGAAATCGGCGGACGGGCCTTCTTCATCGGCGGCGGACGGCCGGAGGGGGCGACCGTGGTGATCCGCGACGGGCGCGGCGAGGCGGTGTATCGCGGCGCCACCGATGCGGAGGGGGCATTCCATTGGCGGCCGTCGACGCCGGGCGACTATTCGATCGCAATCGATGGCGGAGACGGCCATTTCGTCGAGGAGCGGCTGTCGGCGGCGCGGTTCGGCGCGGCGGGTACGGCGGGTACGGCGGTCGCGGCGACGGCGGAGGCGAGCCGCACGGTCGCGGCCGGCGTGGCGGCGGGTGCCGCGTCAGGGAACGATGCGGCGAAGGGCGCCGCGGCGGGGATCGATGCGGTGGCGCTGCAACGGTTGGTCGAGAGCAGCGTCGATCGGGCGGTGGCGCGTCAGCTGGCGCCGTTGATCGAGGCGCAGGTGGCAGCCGAAGGGCGGTTGCGCTTCAACGACGTGATGGGCGGGCTGGGGATGATCGCCGGACTGGCGGGCGCCTGGGCCTGGGCGGCGGCGCGGCGGCGGCGCGACGGGGAGGGCGGGCGATGAGCGCGGGTTTCGCCGGCTGGGCCGCGCCGCGCGACGGCTCGGTTCTCGACCGGCTCGATGCGCGCACGCGGCTCCTGGCGGCGGTGGCGATCGTGACGACGGGCCTCGGCCTGCGCGATCTGCGTCTGCTCGGGCTGCTGATCGTCGGGCTGGCGATCGCGGCGCCGGTCGCACGGGTGCGGCTCGGCGAGATCGGGCGGCGGCTGATACACGTCGAGGGGTTCCTGCTGGTGCTGGTGGTGATCCTGCCGTTCTCGACGGCGGGGGAGCCGGTGTTCCGGCTCGGACCGTGGAGTGCGAGCGAGGCGGGGCTGATGCGGGCCGGGCTGGTGCTGGCGCGGGTCAACGTGGCGGCGCTGGCGATGCTGATCCTGGTGGCGGGGCTCGAGCCGGTGCGGTTCGGCCATGCGCTGGGGCGGCTCGGGATGCCGCGTCGTCTGGTGCATCTGCTGCTGTTCGCGGTGCGCTACGTCGAGCTCCTGCGGGCCGAGGCGGCACGGCTCCACGACGCCATGCGAGCACGGGCGTTCCGGGCGACGACGTCGCGGCGGAGCCTGCGCACGCTCGGCCACTTCGTCGGGCAGATGCTGGTGCGTTCGCTGGAACGGGCGGAGCGGGTCGACGAGGCGATGCGCTGCCGCGGCTTTTCCGGGCGTTTTGCGCTGGTGCGCACCGAAGGCTTCGGCCGGATCGATGCGGGCGTCGGGCTCGGGCTCGGCGGGCTGCTCCTCATCCTCGTGCTGGCGGACCGGCTCACATGACCGCTCATTTCGAACTCTGCGACGTGGTGGTGGTGCGCGGCGGGCGGCGGGTGCTCGACGGCGTGTCGCTGACGCTCGGGCCGGGCGAACGATTGGCGCTGGTCGGCGACAACGGGGCCGGCAAGACGACCCTGATGCGGACCCTGGTCGGGCTGGAGAGGCCGGTTTCGGGGCGGCTCGTCGCCTTCGGGGCGGAGCGGCGGGCGGAGGCCGACTTCCGCGAGGTGCGTATCCGTGCCGGCTATCTGTTCCAGGACCCGGACGATCAGTTGTTCTCGCCGACGGTGATCGAGGACGTCGCCTTCGGGCCGCTCAATCTCGGGCTCGACGAGGCGGCGGCGCTGGCGCGGGCACGAGCGGCGCTGGCGCGGTTCGATCTCGAACGACTGGCCGAGCGGGTGACGCATCGCCTGTCGGGGGGCGAGAAGCGGCTGGTGGCGCTGGCCGCAGTGATGGCGATGGAGCCGCAGGTTCTGCTGCTCGACGAGCCGACGACCGGGCTCGACGCACGTCACCTGACCCGGCTGAGCGAGATCCTCGGCGGGCTCGCGGTGGCGATGGTGATCGTCTCGCACGATCGCAGCTTCCTCGAGGCGATCGCGACGCGGGCGGTGCTGCTCGAGGGCGGGCGTCTGCGGCCGGCGGCGCTGCATCGCCACGTCCACGTCCACGATCACGTCCACATCCATGCGCTCGACGTCGAGCATATCCACATTCATGCGCTCGACGACGAGCGTGGGCACGATCGTGGCGCGATCGACGGGGCCGGCGCGCGATGAGGCGGGCCTGCGCCGGAGGGAGGTTTCCATGCAACGCCTGACCGTGACGCTCGACGACGAACTGATGGGCGAAATCGATCGCTTCATGGCGACGCGCGGCTATTCCAACCGTTCGGAGGCGCTGCGCGATCTGGTGCGGGCCGGGCTCACCCGCGGCATCGAGGCGATCGGCGAGACGCGGACGTGTCGGGCGACCCTCACCTACGTGATGGCGCCGGAGACACGCGATCTGGCGCGTCGCCTCGCCGCGCTCTACGGCGCATGGACGACGCTGAACCCGGTCCGGGTGCAGCGGCCGCTCATCGGTGGCGAGGTGCTCGAGGTGGTGCTGTTGGAGGGGACGACCGGGGACGTCCGCTCGCTGGCGGAGGCGATCGCTGCGGAACGCGGGGTGCGCAACGGGCGGTTGATTCTGGTGCCGTGAGAAAAAGACGGGTGCGGGTACGGCGGAAGCTCGCCCGAAACGTCTCGGTCTGCAATTTTTCGGCGAAATTTGCGCCAATTTGGCGGGGCTCGATCCCTCGAATTTCCGGGAGTGACCGGATTTTCGGTGGCAATCACCCTTGGTTGTCTACACAATGAGCTCATGTATCCGACCGGTCTCGGTCGGCCACGGCGTTCATACGGGAGAGCGCCGTGGACATGGGCGGACGAGGGGCGATCGCCGCTCCTCGTGGAGGCATTCGAGGGCAGGGTTCGACAGGGCAACGGGGGGCCGTCGCAGCCGCGCCGACATCGTCGGGGATGTTGGAATTGGGCAGAAAGACGATACTCGTCGTCGACGACGAGCCGCAGATTCGTGTCGTGTTGAAGGCGTTGTTCGAGCGCGAGGGCTTCGCCGTCGTGGAGGCCGCGAACGGTGCGGAGACACTCGATCGGCTGAAGGCGGGCGACATATCGCTGGTGACCCTCGACGTCGGGCTGGCGGACGAGGACGGCTTCGCCCTGGCGCGCGAGATCCGGACCCGATTGGACGTGCCGATCGTCATGATCTCGGGCAAGGTCGACGAGATCGACCGCATCGTCGGGCTCGAGCTCGGCGCCGACGACTACATCGTCAAACCCTTCAATCTGCGTGAGGTTCTGGCGCGCGTCCGGGCGGTGCTGCGGCGCTATGAGCCGCGCGGCGCGGCGCCGGTTCGGGCGGGCGAACGGGCTCGTCTGCACTTCGACGGCTGGCAGATGGATCTCGGCGCGCGGCAGGTGATCGACGGGCGGGGCGGCAGCATCGAGCTGACCACGGCGGAGTTCAATCTGCTCGCCCTCTTCGTCGAGCGGCCCCAGCGGGTGCTGTCGCGCGACCAGTTGCTCGACCTGCTCAAGGGCCAGGAATGGTCGCCCTACGACCGCTCGATCGACACGCTGGTGGCGCGGCTGCGCAAGAAGATCGAGAAGGAACCCGACCGCCCGGGGCTGGTGAAGACCGTTCGCGGGGTCGGCTATGTCTTCACGGCCGACGTGACGCGCGGCTGAGGCGTGGAATTCTTTCGCCCCGACCTGGGCGACGTGCCGGGTCGCGCTACAAATTGAAACAATTCGTCACGACGACGGCAAACGGTGGGCGCTTCGGCGAGGTCTAATCTCTTCGTTCGCCGTTCACCTGAAACGTTTCGGGGGGTGTCTCATGACGGCCAATTCCGGTTTCGAACCGCCGAAGCGGCGGAATGGGAAGCAGGATCTGCCGAGCCGCGCTGCTCCGGATACCCCGCCGCCGCGGGTTCGCCGTTCGCTCGAGATGCGGCCCCCGAGTGTGGCCGCACCGTTGATCGCGGTGATCGCGCATCATCTGGCCGCGGTGACCGACTTCGGCCATCTGCCCCCGGCAGAGGTCTACACCATCCGTCAGGTCTCGACCCATCTGATGGTGTCGCTGCGGACCCTGCGGTTCTACGAACAGGCGGGATTGTCGCGGCCGGAACGCGACGGGTCACGACGGCTCTACGGCCGTGAAGACGTCGACCGGCTGACGGTGATCGTGGTGTTGCGGGAGATGGAAGCCTCCCTGCCCGAGATCAAGGCATTGATGAGCGCATTCGATCGGCCCGAGGCGACCGAGGCGGAGGTGTGGGGGCACGTCGAGGGACTGCTCGCCGAGCTTCATCGCGGCAACGATCTCCGCATCGGCCAATTGAAGCTGCTCAACGAGCGTCTGGGCGCGATGCGCCGGCAACTCGTCGCCTGACGCGGGCTCCGCCCTCAGAAACGGGTGCGGGCGCGCATCGCCTGGGCCAGGGTGCCGTCGTCGAGATAGTCGAGCTCGCCGCCGACGGGCACGCCGTGGGCGAGGCGGGTGACGGTGATGTCGTGGCCGGCCTCGATCAGGTGGGCGAGCTGGTCGGTGACGTAGTGGGCGGTGGTCTGGCCCTCGACGGTGGCATTGACGGCGAGGACCACTTCGCGCACGTCGCCGGTGCGGCAGCGCTCGATCAGCGAGGCGATGTTGAGGTCGGACGGGCCGACGCCGTCGAGCGGCGACAGGACGCCGCCGAGGACGTGATACCTGGCGTCGATGGCGCCGGCGCGCTCCAGCGCCCACAGGTCCGACACGTCTTCCACCACCACCAGGACCGAGCCGTCGCGGCGTTCGTCGCGGCAGACGGTGCAGGGGTCGAGGGTGTCGACGTTGCCGCACACCGAGCAGACGCCGACCTTCTCCAGCGCGCCCTCCATGGCGCGGGTGAGGGGGGCGAGCAGCGTCTCCTTCTTCTTGATGAGGTGCAGCGCGGCACGGCGGGCCGAGCGGGGCCCGAGCCCCGGCAACTTGGCCAGAAATTGGATCAGTCGTTCGATCTCGGGGCCGGCGACGTGTCTTGCCATGTCTGTCCTGTCGGGCGATTCGCTGTCGCCTCAGTCTATACGCCGCGCGTGGCGCCGGGGGGAGGCGAGGGATGCTCGGCTCGACCTCGAGCCGTCGAAGGATCGACCGGAATTCTCGGATGACGCTCCGTGACGCGACCCGAAAACTCTGTCTCGCCCAGCGAATGATGTATGATATACGTATTCGGTGCTCGAATACATCATTCGATGTGATTTTCGCAAGTGCGAAATGGTTTCGTCAACGAATTGGTAAGAAATTCGTCTCAAACTGTCTCCATCGACAACAGCACGGAGCTCCGGATGATACTGGTGACGTCTTCGGTGGGAGAAACCTCTCGCGGTCGCACGGAGCTTCCTGCGAGGGACTCGGCCATCGCCTGATCGACGGGACCGCCGCAGACGGCGGCGAGGCGGGGTGACCCGCGCTCGTGACCACACCCGTCGGGCATGAAACGGGACGTCGTACCGAGGCGGCCCGATTCACTCCTCACCCACATGGAAAAGGAAGCGCCGGCCGCGGACGATCCGCAGGCCGGCGCTTCGCGTTTCGGGGGGGGGCGAAACGTCGGGGGCTCAGCCCTCGAGTTCTTCGCGCAGCATCTCGAGCGACAGCCAGTCGTCCTCGGCCTGGGAGAGCGCCGCCTGCTTCTCGTCGACCGCCTTCGACGTCTTCGCGAACTTCTCGGGGTCGCGGGTGTAGAGGTTCGGGTCGGCGAGCAGGTCGTGCAGCCGGCCCAGTTCCTTCTGCAGGGTCTCGATCTTGGCCGGCAGGGTCTCGAGCGCGTGTTTCTCCTTGAAGGAGAGGCGGCGCTTCTTGGGCGGTTCGACGGGTTCGGAGGCCTGCTTCTCGGCCTTCTCGGCCTTGGCCTCGGCCGCCTTCTCGAGCCTGCGGGCGGCGACGCCGGCACCGCGCTGGGCGATCATGTCGGAATAGCCGCCGGCGTATTCGATCCACTTGCCGTTTCCTTCCGACATGACGACGGAGGAGGCGACGCGGTCGAGGAAGTCGCGGTCGTGGGAGACCACGATGACGGTGCCGTGGTAGTCGCCGAGCATCTCCTCGAGGAGGTCCAGCGTCTCGAGGTCGAGATCGTTGGTCGGCTCGTCGAGGACGATGAGGTTCGAGGGTTTGGCCAGCGCGCGGGCGAGCATCAGGCGGCCGCGTTCGCCGCCCGACAGGACCGAAACCGGGGTGCCGGCCTGTTCTGGCGAGAACAGGAAGTCCTTCATGTAGCTCATGACGTGCTTGGTCTCGCCGCCGACCTGGATCATGTCGGAGCGGCCCTCGGTCAGGGTCTCCTTCAGGGAGGTGTCCGGATCGAGCGCCTCGCGCTTCTGATCGAGGGTGACCATTTCGACCGAGGCGCCGATCTTGACGAGACCGGTGTCGGGTGCGAGTTGGCCGGTCAGCAGGCCGAGCAGGGTCGACTTGCCGGCACCGTTGGCGCCGACCACGCCGATGCGGTCGCCGCGGGCGATGCGGGTGGAGAAGTCGGCGACGATCGGGCGATCGTAAGACTTGGAGACGGCGATCGCCTCGATCACCAGCTTGCCGGAGACGTCGCCCTCGGTCAGCGTCATCTTCACCTCGCCCTGGACGCGGCGTTCGGTCTTGCGCTTTTCGCGCAGGTCGCCGAGGGCGGCGAGGCGGCGCTGATTGCGCTTGCGCCGGGCGGTGACGCCGTAGCGCAGCCAGTCGAGTTCCATGGCGATCTTGCGATCGAGCTTCTGGCGGTCGCGCTCCTCCTGCTCGAGCAGTTCGTCGCGCCAGGCCTCGAAGGCGGAGAAGCCGCGATCCATGCGGCGGGTGCGGCCGCGGTCGAGCCAGACGGTGACGCGGGAGAGGTTCTCGAGAAAACGCCGGTCGTGCGAGATCAGCACCAGCGCCGACTTCATCGCCTTCAACTCGGATTCCAGCCATTCGATGGCGGGCAGGTCGAGGTGGTTGGTCGGCTCGTCGAGGAGCAGGATGTCGGGTTCGGGGGCCAGCACGCGGGCGAGGGCGGCGCGGCGGGTCTCGCCGCCGGAAAGGGTCTTGGGATCCTCGTCGCCGTGGAGGCCGAGGTCTTCCAGCAGACGGCGGGCGCGCCAGGGGTCGTCGCCGGGGCCGAGGCCGGCCTCGACATAGGCCAGCGTGGTGGCGAAGCCGGCGAGGTCGGGTTCCTGCGGCAGGTAGCGCACGGTGGTGCCGCCCTGCACGACCCGCTCGCCGCCGTCCGACTGGACGATGTCGGCGGCGACCTTGAGCAGGGTCGACTTGCCGGAGCCGTTGCGGCCGACGAGGCAGATGCGATCGCCCTCGTGGACCATCAGTTCCGCGCCCTGCAGGAGGGGCGTTCCACCAAAGGTCAGGGTGATGTCGCGAAGGGTGAGGAGAGGTGCGGCCATGGCGCTCGGATTAGCCGATCGGGGCGGGAAACGCCATGGGGAGGAAAGCGATCGGAAAGATTGCGCGCGCCACCGCGGCGTCCGCACCGACGATGGTCCCGAGTACCATGGGATTCGGCCCCACGGTCTCCCCTCCCTTCAGGGGAGGGGGCAGGGGGTGGGGTGAAGGCCGAAGGCCATTCACTCTGCTGGGCGCATCTTCATCGTGGCGCGATCGAAACCCACGGCGGGCCCCAACCCCACCCGGCCCTTCGGGCCACCCTCCCCTGAGGGGAGGGACGAGGCGGCCCAGCTCGACCTACGTCGAGCGATCGGGATCGTTCACCCCGCCTTCTGCATTCGTTCCGTGCGGCGCTTCAGCAGTTCGACGGCGGCGAGCAGGAGGATCGCGGTGCCGACCATGACGATCGAGGCGGCGGCGATGATCGGCGACAGGCTCTCGCGCAGGCCGGAGAACATCTCGCGCGGGATGGTGCGCTGTTCGGGGGCGGCGAGGAACAGCACCGTCACCACCTCGTCGAAGGAAGCGGCGAAGGCGAAGAGGGCGCCGGTCACCACGCCGGGCAGCACCAGCGGCAGCATCACGCGGCGGAAGGCGAGAAGCGGCGAGGCACCGAGCGAGGCGGCCGCCCGCATCAGGTTGTGATCGAAGTTGGAGAGCGAGGCACCGACGGTGACCACCACGAAGGGGCTGCCGAGCGCCGCATGCGCCAGCACGATGCCGGTGTAGCTCTGGGTGAGGCCGAGAGGGGCGAAGAAGAAGTAGAGACCGACGGCATAGATGACGATCGGCACCACCAGCGGCGACAGGACGAGGCCGGTGATGACCTTCTTGCCCCAGAAGTCCTGACGCGACAGGCCGACGGCGGCCATGGTGCCGAGTACGGTGGCGAGGGTGGCGGAGACGGCGCCGATGGCGAAGGAGTTCTTCACCGCCACGCCCCATTTGTCGGAGGCGAAGAAGGCATCCATCCATTTCCACGAGAATTCGCGGATCGGATAGACCAGGAACTCGCCGTCGGAGAAGCCGAGCGGCAGGATCGCCAGGATCGGGGCGATCAGGAAGATCGCCGTCAGGACGCAGAAGACGGCGAGGGCCCAGCCGGAGAGGCGCTCGAGGGGCGTCAGGGGCATGGTCGGTTGCGACATGTCTCGGGTCTCCCTCAGGCGAAGCGGCGGCCGGTGGCGATCTTGGCGTAGACGACCGACAGGACGGTGGTGCAGACCAGCAGCACCACGCCGAGGGCTGCGGCGAGACCCCAGTTGATGGTGTCGTTGACGAAGAAGGCGATGAACCAGGACAACATCTGGTCGTCGGCGCCGCCGACCAGCGCCGGGGTGATGTAGTAGCCGATGGCCGAGATGAACACGAGCAGGGCGCCTGCGGCCACGCCGGGAAGCGTCTGCGGGAAGTAGATGCGGCGGAAGGCGGTGACCGGCGTGGCGCCGAGCGAGCGGGCGGCGCGCACCGTCTCGGGACGGATGCCCTTCATCACGGCGGCGAGCGGCAGCACCATGAAGGGCAACAGCACGTGGGTCATGGCCACCACGACGCCGACGCGGTTGAAGATCAGGCGCGCGGGATGGTCGAGAATACCGAGCCAGATCAGGAAGTTGTTGATGATGCCGTGTTCCTGGAGGAGCACGATCCAGGCGGCGGTGCGCACCAGCAGCGAGGTCCAGAACGGCAGCAGCACGAAGACCGTCATGACCGCGGCGACCGGCTTGGAGGCGCGCGTCATCAGGTAGGCGTAGGGGTAGCCGATCAGCAGCGCGAAGAAGGTGACCATGCCGCCGACCGAGAAGGTGCGCCACAGCACGGTGCGGTAGATCTGGTCCTTGTCGGGCGTCGAGACGATGGCGCCCTTGTCGGTCTTGCGCAGGTCGAGGGCGGCGAGAAGATAGAAGTCGGTGACCGGGCCGGAGGCGCGGCGCAGAGCGGCGAGCGTCTGCGGCTTGATCCAGGCCTCGTCGATGTCGGTGAAGAGGGCCTTCCAGTCGCCGTTCGGCGGGGTCGCGACCTTGGACAGGCGGCGGGCCGACTTCATCACCAGGGTGCGGCCGCCGTCGACGGCGTAGTTGAGACGGCGGGCGGCGACGGCGACGTTGTCGGCGGCGGCCGAGGTCCGGATGTCGGCGGCCAGCGCCGGCCACAGGGCGGCGGGCGGCTCGCCCTCGCCGTTCCAGGCGCGGGTGATCTCGACGGTCTTCGGCCACACCGAGGCGATGTCGCCGTCCATGACCGAGCGGCGCAGCATGTCGCCGATCGGCACCAGGAAGGTGAAGATCAGAAACACGAAGAGGGGGGCCACCAGGAAGAAGGCGGTCCAGCGACGGCCGCGTTCGGCCCGGGCATGGGCGCGGACGAGATCGAGCTCGGCGGCGGTGACGTCGGTCATCGGGATCGGTTTCCTTGGGTGGGTGAGGATCGGCGTTCCCCTCCCTTCGCCCTTCGAGGCCGATCTGCGATCGGCACCTCAGGGTGAAGGTATCCGTGTGTGGGCGAGTTGGATCCCTCGGGATGCGGCAGCTGCATCTCGTCTCGCCTGCCGCACCAAGGCTTCATGGTGAGGTGCGAGCGTCGGCGAGCCTCGAACCATCGGGCAGAGGGCTCGCCCCACCCGAGAGAAGGGCCGCGGCGCCCTGACCCGGCGCCGCGGCGAGAGGCCGGCTCAGTTCTGAGCGGCCCACTTGTTGAAGCGCTCGGTGAGCTTGTCGTTGTTCTCGAGCCAGTACTCGACGTCGATCATCTTGGCGTGGGCGAGGTTCTGCGGCGCGGTCGGCAGGTTGGGCATCTGCGCGGCGTCGATGAGCGGGGTCGCGGCCTTGGCGGTCACACCGTAGGCGATGTAGTTCGGCAGCTTGGCCTGGTTCTCCGGCTTGCCGGCGAGGGCCAGGAACTCGTAGGCCTTGGCGGCGTTGGGCGAGCCCTTGAGGATGACCCAGCTGTCGATGGTGTAGAGCGCCTGATTCCAGACGATGCCGAAGTTGCGCTTGTCCTTCTTGTTGGCGCTGTCGATGCGGCCGTTGTAGACCGACGTCATCACCACTTCGCCGGAGGCGAGGAACTGCGGCGGCTGAGCGCCGGACTTCCAGAACACGAGGTCCTTCTTGATGGTGTCGAGCTTCTTGAAGGCGCGATCGACGCCGCCCTCGGAGCGCAGCACCTCGTAGACCTTCTCGATCGGCACGCCGTCGGCCATCAGGGCGATCTCGAGGGTGGTCTTGGCGCCCATGCGCAGGGCACGCTTGCCCGGCCAGGTCTTGGTGTCGAAGAAGTCGGACCAGGACTTCGGGGCCTTGTCGGCAGGGATCTTGTCCTTGTCGTAGCCGAGCACGAAGTCGTAGACGATCGAGCCGACGCCGCACTTGTGGACGGCATCGGGCATGTAGGCATCGGCGCCGCCGATCTTGGAGAAGTCCATCTTCTCGTAGAGACCCTCCTCGCAGCCGATCTCGAGCTCGTCGCTCTCGACCTGGACCACGTCCCAGCCGGCGTTGCCGCCCTGGACCTTGGCGCGCAGCACGCCGACGCCGCCGTCCCAGCTCTCGTCGACCATGTCGATGCCGGCGGCCTTGGCGGGTTCGAAGTAGATGATCTTCTGGGCGTCCTGATAGGCGCCGCCCCAGGAGACGACGGCGAGCTTGCCGCCGGCGGCGTGGGCCGCGGCGCCGAGGCCGAGCGTCAGGGCGGCGGTGGCGGCGAAGAGATGACTGCGCTTCATGGGATGCTCCGTTCTTCTTCGAATGGCCGTTCGTCGGTGGCCGCCGATGGGGCGGGGGAGGGCGAGATCAGTTGGCGGTGCGCGCCGGGTCGTAGGCGCGGGCGTGGTCGGTCAGGAAGCCGAAGGGGATGTCGTCGCCGATCGCCGGGGCGACGACGTCGCGCGCAGGCTGCTTGGCGACGATGTCCTGGCCCTCGGCGGCGAGGTGAACCTGGAGATGGTCGCCGTGGTAGACGACGTCGGTGACGCGGCCGGTCAGCACGTCGGCGAGGCCGGCGGTGGACGTGCCGATGCGCACGTTCTCGGGGCGGACGATGACGGCGGCGGGGCCTTCCGCATCGATGTCGACGGCGTGGACGTCGAGCTTCTTGCCGCCGAAGAGTTCGACCGTGGCCCGGTCGCCGTCGCGCGCGAGAACGGTGCCGTCGAGGCGGTTCGATTCACCGACGAAGGTGGCGACGAGGCCGTCGGAGGGGCGCTCGTAGAGGGTGCGCGGGTCGGCGAGCTGGCGGATGCGGCCGCCGGCGAAGACGGCGATGCGATCCGACATGGTCAGCGCCTCGGTCTGGTCGTGGGTGACGTAGACAACGGTGACGCCGAGCGACATGTGCAGCGAGCGGATCTCGTACTGCATGTGCTCGCGCAGCTGCTTGTCGAGGGCGCCGAGGGGCTCGTCCATCAGGACCAGTTCGGGCTCGAAGACGAGGGCGCGGGCGAGGGCGATGCGCTGCTGCTGACCGCCGGAGAGTTGGCTCGGCTTGCGGTCGGCGACGTGGGGCAGGCGGATCATGTCGAGGGCGCGGGTCACCTTCTCCTTGATGAGCGCACGGCTCAGGCCGCGCACCTCGAGCGGGAAGGCGATGTTCTCGGCGATGGTCATGTGCGGGAACAGGGCATAGTTCTGGAACACCATGCCGATGCCGCGCTCGTGCGGCGGCTTCTGCGACAGGGGCCAGTCGCCGAGATAGATCTCGCCGGAGGTGGGGACCTCGAAGCCGGCCAGCATCATCAGGCAGGTGGTCTTGCCCGAACCGGAGGGGCCGAGAAGGGTCAGGAACTCGCCCTTCCGGATCTCCAGGTCGAGGTCCTTCACCACGTGGGTTCGGCCGTCGTAGGTCTTCGACACGCCCTGAAAGGTGACCAGTGTCGGGGCCGAGGCGAAGTCGGCACGGCGGCTCGGCAGGGTCTTCGACGTCTTCAACGAACCTCCTCCTCCGACCTCGCGGGCCGGCAACACCGGTGTTCGGCCGAACGTGCGGGATACGGATCGCCGTTCGCGTCACCGACAGAGTGACGCGTCGAACCGCTCGACGCAAACGTTTCGAGGCCACGGGGCGACTGCTCTTTCCTCCCGGGCGGGCACTCTGCGGTGCTCTTCTGCCCTCATTTCGAGCACGATGCTACAAACGGCACGGGGTGCGGCACAATTGCATTTTTCCGACCAGAGTGGTGCGTGAAAGGCACCACGTCGGGTGGTTCGTGCGGTGCAGCCCCCGAGACGCCGGACGGGCGGGGACGCAGCCGGGGGGCGGCGCAACGCGGAAGGCGCATCGGCAGTCGGAGCCGGTCTCGTGCGCAGAGCGCCGGCGGAGCGCCCGCGTGCGGGATCGCGGATCAGCCCCGCTCGATCGCGCGGACGTCGTCTCGGGCGGGGGCGTCGATGGCCGCGGCCGGCGGCAGGACGATCGTGGTTTGCGCGGCGGCGAGGTTCCAGGCGGCGGCGGGGGCGGGGCGGCCGAAGAGCCAGCCCTGCATCTGGGTGACGGCGGTGGCGCGCAGGAGCTCGTACTGTTCGCGGGTCTCCACGCCCTCGGCGGTGGTGACCATGTCGAATTCGCGGGCGAGCGCGATGGTGGCCGAGACGATGGCGGCACAACCGCGATGGCCGACGATGTCGTCGACGAAGGACTTGTCGATCTTCACCTCGTCGAAGGGGAAGCGCTTGAGGTAGCTCAGCGAGGAATAGCCGGTGCCGAAGTCGTCGAGGACGATCGACACGCCCATCTGGTGGAGCGCGTCGAGGATGGCGACGGCGCGGGCGGCGTCGGCGAGCAGGACCGACTCGGTGATCTCCAACTGGAGGCGCTCGGGCGGCAGTCCACTTTCGCGCAGAATGCGGCCGACGGTGTCGGGGAAGGAGCTCTGGGCGATCTGCAGGGTGGAGACGTTGACGGCGAGACGGATCGAGGCCGGCCATGCCTTCGCCTCGACGCAGGCGCGGCCGAGAACCCGGTCGCCGAGCGCCTGGATGAGACCGGCCTCTTCGGCGACGGGGATGAAGTGGGACGGCGGCACCCAGCCGAGCTCGCGGTGGTTCCAGCGCACCAGGGCTTCCATGGTGCGGATCTCGAGGGAGGCGGCGTCGACGATCGGCTGGTAGTGGATCTCCAGCTCGTCGCGACAGATGGCGGCCTGGAGGTCGATGGTGAGGGTCTGGCGGGCGCGGTACTCTTCTTCCATCGCGGGCTCGAAAACGCGCCAGCGGTTGCGTCCGCCGGACTTGGCGCGATAGAGCGCGAGATCGGCCTGGCGCACCACGCGCTCGGGATCGCCGAAGCCGGGGTCGATCAGCGAGATGCCGATCGAGACGCCGACGGCGAGATCGTGGCCGTCGATGGTGTAGGGGGCGGAGACGGTGGCGAGCAGGCGGTCGGTCATGTGCTCGAGACCTTCGATGCGGGTCTCGTCGAGGGGGCAGACGATGGCGAATTCGTCGCCGCCGAGGCGGGCGACGAGATCGCCGCTGCGGACGGCGGTACGCAGACGGGCGGCGACGGCACACAGCAGGCGGTCGCCGACGGCGTGGCCGTAGCCGTCGTTCACCTCCTTGAAGCGGTCGAGATCGAGCAGGAGAACGGCGCGGACGGCGGTGTCCGGGGCGGTCGTGGCCTCGTGGATGCGACGCATGAACAGCGTGCGGTTGGCCAGTTCGGTCAGGGCGTCGTAGTGCGCCATGTGAGCGATGCGGGCCTGGGCGCGCTGGGTGGCGGTGATGTCCTCGTGGGTGGTGACCCAGCCGCCGTCGGGCATGGGGTCGACGGTGGTGCGGATGAAGCGGCCGTCGGGGAGCTCGCGGGTGCCGACGTGGTGGCGGGCCTCGGCGAGGACCGAGCAGCAGGTGTCGATCGGGCTCTCGTCGGCGTCGCCGGTGCCGGGATCGCAGGCGGGGCAGGCGGCGCGGATGGTCGCCCACGGCGTGCCGGGGCGGAGTTCGTCGCCGCACAGCCCCCAGATCTCCTCGTACTTGCGATTGTGAATGACCAGACGGCCGGCGCGGTCGAACATGGCGATGCCGTGCGACATGCTGGTCAGGGTGGCGTCGAAACGGGCGTTGGCCAGTCCGATCTGGCGCGACTTCTCGGCGAGCTGGGCCTCGGAGCCGTGGAGGCGGCGGATCTGACGGAACAACAGCGACAGCAGGGCAATCAATATCGCGGCGACGACGACGCTGGAGCCGACGATGGTGGTGGCGCGCAGACGCCAGGGCGCCAGGGCGCTCTCCTCTGTGATGCCGACGTTCATCACCAGGGGGGTGTTGGCGATGGGGTGAACCACGACCCAGTGGGCGTGGTCGGAGAACACGCCCGTCGATCGGAAATGACCGCCGGTCTCCCTCATGCCGTACCACGCGGAATGGCTCGGCAGGCGGGTGACGGTGCGGTCGGAGCGGGCGGGGTGGCGCTGCAGCACGGTGCCGTCGGAGCGCAGCAGAACCAGCGAGCGGCCGGGAATGGCGGAGACCGCATCGAGGGCGGACATGAAGAATTCGGGGCGAACCCCGATCAGGGCGACGCCGAGGAAGCGACCGTCGGCGGTCTCGAGCCGACGGGCGAAATAGGTCGTCCAGGTGGCGGTGATCTTGTTGCGCACCGGTTCGGAGACGAAGGTGGCGCCGTCGCGCACGGTGGAGAGATGGCGGAAATAGTCGCGGTCGGAGAGGTCGACGACGGGGGTCGGCCAGGCGCGGGTGATGGCGATCACGCGGCCGGTGGCGTCGGTGAGGGTGAGCACGTCGGCCTGGGGCAGGCGGGCGAGGCGCTCCTTCAGATAGGCCTGGACCGCCCTGTCCTGCAGCTTGTCGCGGACATCGGCGGGGGCGTCGACGCCGCGCCGACGGACCTCGGCGGCGACGTCGTCGAGAACGAGTTCGATCGACTGGGCGGAGTGGGAGACCTGGGCGGCGAGAATGGTGGCGATGTTGGAGGTCTCTCGGATCGCCTCGTCGATGGTGTCCTGGCGCAGGCGCCAGATCACCAGCGACACGGCGATCACCGTGACGACGACCAGAAGGATAGCAGTGGCGAGAATCCCCCTGTAGTTCGATCGGCCCATTCGAGATCTTCCATGATGCGGATCGTCTGACCGCTCAACAACGAAGCGTCGCTGAAGTTTCACTCGACCCTCGTCGGCGTAGAATCATCATTCTACGCCAACTTCGTGAATATTGAGGCAAAGAACGAACATCAAGTGGAGGGACGGAGGTGAGTGATTCTCGTTTCGCGTGCAGTAGTTTGCAGGGGTCGACGAACGGCTGAAGGTCGGCGGCGGCGGAACCGATCGATGCGGCCGGTCGCGCGGGAGAAGTGAGTGGGGCGTCATCCTTTCGCAGGGGGAAGCAGCCGGGCCGACCGCGAGGATGCCGAGGGCGGCGGACGAGGGGGGTGACGCGCGGACATCGACAGGATTTCGTTCGATCGACCAAGTCTCGGTGCGGGCCTTCGGTCGCGTTTTCATACCTGGTCTGCGATGTCGAAAGGGAAGGTGCAGCTCTGTGGCCGGGAGGAGGCCTCGGTTGCCGAGGTCCGTCGAGAAATCGCTTCCTTCGACGTGAGAAATGTCAGAATCAAGGATGTATTGCGGTGCAACAAACGCAGGTGTGGCGGGTCGTTCGACACGGATGCTTCAAAATTAGAAAAATCTAATGAATTCGCCGCAGGGGCTTGACTAGATATTAATCGATTAGCATAATTTCAATTACTGATGCATAATACACTAATATCTCGGATTGCGGATCGGTCCTAAGATCCCCGCGATCGGCCATGGAGGGGAGCGACCATGGAAGCGGCGGGTCGCGGCGAGACGCGACGCATGACGATCATCGTGTCGAAGGGGTCGCTGGATGCGGCCTATCCGCCGTTCATCCTGGCCACCATGGGTGCCGCGATGGGCGTCGACGTCACGATGTTCTTCACCTTCTACGGTCTCGATCTCCTCAAGCGGCGGCTCGACGTCGGGGTGGCGGCTCTGGGCAATCCGGCCCTGCGGTTGCCCGTCCTCGGAGGTGGGCACGTGGGTGTCGTCAACATGCTTTCGGCTCTGCCCGGATTCGAGGGCGAACTGAGCGATCACGTCAAGCGAATGTTTCGTCGAACCCGCGTCGCCGATCTCGGAGCGCTCAGGGCTCTGACGGTGGAGACCGGGGCGAAGCTGATCGCCTGCCAGATGACGATGGATCTGTTCGGCTACCGGCCGAAGGATCTGATCGACGGCGTCACCCTGGGTGGGGCCGCCAGCTACATGGAGGAGGCTCTGCACTCCCGCATCAATCTCTTCGTCTGACCGATCGGGGCGGCGGCGAGTGCCGTCGCCCGGTCGGTCGGGCTCGTCCGAAGAGCGCACGACGCGCTACCAATCGAAAACAGGGGGATGAAATGGCTGCTCTCTTTTCCGACGACTGGATGGTCGATTTCGGAAACGCCTGGAACGACGAAGGCGATCTCGGCGACGCGCTGGCCAAGATCGGGTTCGCCTCGACGATCGGCTACGGTTTCGAGGGCGAGGCCGAGCCGCGCGGCTACATCAAGGTCGAGAACGGCTACGTGGTGGCCGCCGGCGCCTTCAAGGGCGAGCCGCTCAACTGGGATCTGCGCGCCTCGCCGGCCGACTGGGAGAAGTGGTGCAAGAGCGGCATCGGCATGATGGCCCTGGGGCTCGCCTACACCACCGGCAAGCTCAAGTTCAAGGTCGGCGACTACGGCGCGATGATCAAGAACCCGGCGATGGCGGGGCCGTTCATCAAGAGCTTCTCGGTGATGGGAACGGTGCCGCGCACCTGAGCGACGGTACCTGATCGACGAAAGAGCCGGGGAGCGGACGTCATGTTGTCCAAACTCGCGAACTTGGCCGGGTTTCTCGGTGCGGCCGTGATCGGCGGCGGGATCGTCGCCTGGGTCGGAAACCACGGTGGGTCTCATCCGGTGCCGGGTGGGCCCGGAGCCGGGGGCCAAGCGCCGTATGCGATGGTGCCGACGGTGCCGATGGTCGAGGTCGGGCGCATGCCGTCGGCGGCGCGCCTCAAGCTCGGCGGCTACGTCGAGCCGCGCACCACGGTGCGGCTGGCGGCGCAGGCGCCGGGCCGCGTGGTCTATCTGGCGGGGCAGGAAGGCGAACGGGTGGCGGCCGGGCAGACGGTGGTCGGGCTCGACGCCGACGGGCTCGGGCCGGAATACCGGGCGGCCTGGGCGGCGCTGGCCGGTGACATGGCGGCGCAGCAGAACGCCCAGACCCAGCTCTATCAGCAGCTCTACGGGCCGCGCTCCTCGCCGATGGGCGGGCCGGGCTACGACGCCTACGAGAAGATGTTCACGCCGTTCTACAACATGGCGCAGGGCCTGTTCGGCAACATGATGCCGGGCCTCGGCGGGGCGAACTCGCCGTTCGGCGCGCTCGGGCCGATGATGACCCAGGCGCAGCAGCAGCGCGGACCGGCGGCGGTCAATACTGCGCGGGCAGACTACGAGCGGCAGCAGGCGGGGCTGGTGGCCTCGCAGGCGCGCATCGACGGGCTCGATCAGCGCCTGCGCGATCGGCGGTCGGTGGCGCCGACGGCCTCGGTGCTGATGACCCGGCACGTGCGGGTCGGCGACGTGGTGCAGCCGGGTCAGCCGCTGGCCGATCTCGCCGACGTCGATCAGCTCGACGTGCGGCTCGAGGTGCCGACCAATCTGGTGGCCCAGCTCAAGGTGGGCGATCAGGTGCCGGTGTCGCTGGCCAACGTCAATCTGTGGGCGCCGATCACTCAGATCTTCCCGGCGGCGGACCGGGCGCAGCGGACGGTGTCGGTGAAGCTGGCGCTTCCGGCGGGATCGCCGGCGGCGCCGGGTATGTATGCGCTGGCGTGGATCGCGCAGGCCACCGGCAACGGGCCGTCGGCGTCGGCGCCGGCGGTGCCGGTGGAGGCGATCGTCCATCGCGGCAGCCAGCCCATGGCCTTCGTGGTCGACGGCAGCGGGCGGGCCGAGATGCGCATCCTGCGGCTCGGCGACGTCACCGGCGATCGGGTGGCGGTTCTGTCCGGGCTCGCACCGGGCGAGCGCGTGGTGGCGCGTCCGGCCCCGAACCTCAAGTCCGGCGACACGATCTTCGCCGGGCGGCCGTGAGGGAGGGCGGGCCATGACCTCTGCCTCGTCTCACGCACCCGAGCGGCGCCACGGGATCGGCATTTCCGGCCGGACCGCGCGCTCGTTCATCGAGAGCCCGCTGACGCCGCTGCTGCTGGCCGCCTTCTTCCTGATCGGCGCGCTGGGCATGCTGGTGACGCCGCGCGAGGAGGATCCGCAGATCTCGGTGCCGATGGTCGACATCTTCGTCGCCATGCCGGGCGCGCCCGCATCCGAAGTGGCCAATCTGATCTCCGAGCCGCTGGAGCGGCTGATGTCGGAGCTGTCGGGGGTCAAGCACGTCTATTCGATGTCCCGCGAGGGCATGTCGATGGTGACGGTGCGCTTCGACGTCGGCGAGCAGATGGAGCCGTCGCTCGTCAAGCTCTACGACAAGCTCTATTCCCACATGGATCTGATCCCCAAGGGCGTCATGCCGCCCCTGGTCAAGCCGAAGAGCATCGACGACGTGCCGGTGGTCACCGTCACGCTGTCGTCGCCATCGCTCGATCTCGTCCAGTTGCGCAAGCTCGGGCTCGACGTGGTGCAGCGCTTCAAGTCGCTGCCCAACACCGGCCAGTCGTTCGTGGTCGGCGGCAGCCCGGAGCAGGTGCGCATCGAGATCGATCCGTCGCGGCTGGCGGCGCACGGGCTCACGCTCGGTCAGGTCGCCAAGGTGGTGTCGGCGGCCAATCAGCGCATGCCGGCCGGCGACGTGATCGACGGCAATCGCTGGTTCGACGTCTATACCGGCGACTTCCTGCCGTCGGGCGGCGAGATCGCCGATCTGGTCGTCTCGGTCGTCCAGGGCAAGCCGATCTTCCTGCGCGACATCGCCACCATCCAGCAGGGTGAGAGCGAGACGCGCACCATCGTCGAGGACACGGTCCGGGCCGGCGACGGCTTCGCGACGCGGCCGGCGGTCACCGTCGCGGTGGCCAAGAAGCGCGGCACCAACGGCGTCGACGTGGCGGCGGCGATCAACACCGAACTCGCCTCGCTGAAGGGCTCGCTGATCCCCAACGACGTCACCGTGACGGTGTCGCGCGACTACGGCGCCACCGCCTACGACAAGGTGTCGGGGCTGATCTTCAAGCTGTTCATCGTGTCGGCCCTGGTGACGGTGCTGGCCTTCGTGACCATGGGGTCGCGGCCGGCGGTGATCGTGCTGGTGACGATCCCGGCGGTGCTGCTGATGTCGCTGGCCGTCGCGTACGTGCTGAAGTTCACCATCAACCGCGTGTCGATGTTCGCGCTGGTGTTCGCCATCGGCATCCTGGTCGACGACGCGATCGTGGTGGTGGAGAACATCTATCGGCGCTGGCTCGCCTCGGGCGAGACCTCCGACGCGACCACCGTCGACGCGGTCGACGAGGTCGGCAATCCGACCATCCTGGCCACCTTCACGGTGGTGGCGGCGCTGCTGCCGATGGGCTTCGTCTCCGACATGATGGGCCCCTACATGCTGCCCATCCCGGTGCTGTCGTCGGCCGCGATGATCTTCTCGCTGATCGCCGCCTTCGTCTTCGTGCCCTGGCTGGCGGCGCGGGTGAAGCCGTCGATGCAGGCGTTGCAGCAGGCCGCCGACCGTGAGCATCGCCAATCGGCCGTGATCGCCAAGTGGTACGGCGGCCTCATCGATCCGATCATGGACAGCCGCGCGCTCGGCCGCTTCACCCTCCTGGCGATCATCGTCTCGATGATGCTCGCCATGGCCATGTTCATGGTCAAGATGGTGCCGTTCAAGATGCTGCCCTACGACAACAAGTCGGAGATGCAGGTCGTCATCGACATGCCGGAGGGCACCGATCTCTTCGTCACCGCCAATCTGGCCCACCGGCTCGGCACCGAACTGCAGGCGATCCCCGAGGTCGAAACCTTCCAGACCTATGTCGGCTCGTCGTCGCCCTTCAACTTCAACGGTCTGGTGCGCCACTACTTCCTCAGGGCGCAACCCTGGCAGGGCGACATCGCCGTCCAGCTCCTCGACAAGAAGGAGCGCAAGCGCTCGAGCCACGACATCGCCTCCGAGGTGCGCGAGATCCTGACCCCGATCGCGCACGCCTCCGGCGCCCGCCTGACCATCGCCGAGGCTCCTCCCGGCCCGCCGGTGCTCGCCCCCGTCGTCGTCGAACTCTACGGGCCCACCAAGGAGATCCGTCGCAAGGTCGCCGGCGACATCCTGGAGATCCTGAAGAAGACGCCGAACGTCGCCGACGTGAACACCTTCATGGAAGCGGCTCACGACGACGTCCAGTTCGAGGTCGACCGCCTCAAGGCCGGCATGTTCGGCGTCTCGGTGGAGGACATCAACCGCGAGCTGAAGATGGCGACCGGCGGCTTCGAGGTCGGTCCGCTCGCCGGCGGCACCAATCTGGAGCAGACGGTCATCGTCCTGCAGGTGCCGCTCGCCACTCGCGTCAATCTCGGAAACCTGCTGGTCCTGCCGATCCGCAATCAGATGGGTCAGACCGTGCCGCTCGGCGAGCTCGGCCGCTTCATGCCGCGCCGCGTCGAGAGCCCGATCTACCACAAGGATCTCCGGCCGCTCGAATACGTCACCGCCGACGTCATCGGACGCCTCGGTGCGCCGCTCTACGGCATGTTGGCGGTCGACTCGGCGCTGAAGAACTATGTCACTCCCGATGGGTTGACGATCTCGGGCGCCTATTTCGGCCGCCCCGCCGACACCGGCGTCTCCAGCTTCAAGTGGGACGGCGAGTGGGAGGTCACCTACGTCACCTTCCGTGACATGGGCATCGCCTTCGGTGCGGCGCTGGTGCTGATCTACATCCTGGTGGTGGCCGAGTTCCGCTCGTTCCTGCTGCCGCTGGTGATCATGGCGCCGATCCCGCTCACCCTGATCGGCATCGTCCCCGGCCACTGGCTGCTCGGCGCCGACTTCACCGCCACCTCGATGATCGGCTTCATCGCGCTCGCCGGCATCATCGTGCGCAACTCGATCCTGCTGGTCGAGTTCGCCCGCTCAAAGGTCGGTGAAGGCATGACGGTGCGCGACGCCATCGTCCTCGCCGGTCGCGTCCGCCTGCGCCCGATCCTGATCACCGCGCTGGCGCTGGTCATCGGCTCGATGGTGCTGCTGTCGGACCCGATCTTCCAGGGCATGGCGGTGTCGCTCCTGTTCGGTTCGCTGGTGGCGACCTTCCTCACCCTGGTGGTGATCCCGCTCGGCTGCCTGTCGGCGCAGAAGACGTTCAAGGCCGTGGCGGGTGGGCCGTCGCTGCCGCCGAACGGTGGTGGATCGGCGCCGATGCCGCCGGTGCCGCCGGCGCCGGCCGGTGGGGGCGAGGCGGCTCCGAGTGGTCGTCCGGCGCGGCTGGTCAAGACCGGCGATGCGCCCGCGGTGAGCGCCGAAGCGGCGCCCGTGTCGGGGCGTCCGCCCCGGCTCGCCAAGGCCTCGGAGGTCGCGGCGACGGGCGATGCGGCGGCCGAAGTTTCGGTCGCAGTGGCTCCGGTCGCCGGGCGTCCGCCGCGGCTGACCAAGTCCTCAGATGCGGCTCCGGCCGTGGTGGAGGCGCCGGCTCCGGTCGGCGGGCGTCCGCCGCGTCTGACCAAGGCGTCGGAAGCGGCTCCGCCGGTCGTCGCAGAGGCGACGGCCGAACCGGCCGCGGGCGGGCGTCCGCCGCGTCTGGTGAAGCGCAGCGAGGAAGTTCCGGCGGTCGCAGCGC
>ERZ1645187.898-NODE-898-length-28566-cov-15.641402_pt1 | contig 28566 bp, 32 predicted proteins | sample MGYA00575352_ERZ1645187 | MGnify/ENA primary metagenome ERZ1645187 (study PRJEB40837, sample SAMN11349314) | freshwater sediment metagenome | isolation source: river sediment | host: Sediment | place: India: Wazaribad , New Delhi | collected 2017-02-21 ...
TGGCGCGCTCTGCCACCTTGGTTAAGGGGTCTATTTGTTCGCAACGCCACGTGAGCACGCGCCGTTCTCGGACGACTAGTGGCGAGCAGCGCCCCCGATCGCCCGTGCATTCTCCTCGCGCGGCGCGAAACGGCGGCGCCAGCCGCACGCGTCACGTTTGGGCAACACGCCTCGCGCGGCCAGACACAGCGACCGCTTCGCGCTGCTGCGGAAACGACATTATTTCGGCTATGGTGCGCTCCGTTCGGGTGTAACGGAAAGCGCGTGGAGTGTGGCGAACATGTCGGAGTTGACGTCAGCGGCGGTCGAGTCCGAGACGCCGGTCAACCCCTACAGCCTGCTCGCGGCCGTCAACGAATCGAGCAACACGGCGCATGGCGCCTGGCTGATCTTCCTCGGCCTCATGACCTACCTGATGGTGGCGGTGGCCGGCGTGACCCATGCCGACCTGCTGCGCGAGACACCGGTGTCGCTGCCGATCCTGCAGGTCTCGATCCAGCTGTCGCAGTTCTTCCAGTTCGCGCCCGTCATTCTCGTGCTGCTGCACCTCGGGCTCGTCTCGCAGCTTTCGTTGCTGGCCAAGAAGACGCTGGAGTTCGACCACGCGCTACGCCTGCTCGAGGCCACCGACCGGCGCACGCACCCGCTGCGTCTCGAACTCGACAATTTCTTCTTCGTGCAAGCCATCGCCGGCCCCGAGCGCTCGACCATCATGAGCGGCTTCCTGCACGGCATGAGCTGGCTGACGCTGGTGGTGCTGCCGGTGGTGCTCATCCTCTACATCCAGACCGTGTTTCTGCCCTACCACGACGTCGCGATCACCTGGAGCCATCGTATCGCGCTGCTCGTCGACATCCTGATGCTGGCGTTGATCGGCGTGTTCCTGATGCGCGCCGAGACCTCGTTCCCGCGCGCCTTCGCGCGCACCACCACCGCGCATCCGATCCGGTTCGCAATGACGGTCGGCGTGCTCGGTCTCATCACGCTGTTCTCTCTGTTCGTCGCCACCATACCGGGCGAAGCCATCGATCGCATGGGCCGCGAGGCGGCCGGACTTCGCGACGACGACGACGTGACGCGCGACTCGCGCATCCGCGGTGGCACCTGGCTCGGCTTTCTCGGCGGTCATGCCGATGGTCGCCTGCTCGGCTTGTTCAGCCGCAATCTCGTCGTCACCGACACCGATCTCGTCGCCGACAAGGACGTGACCGAGGGCGAGCCGACGCTGAAGCTGCGCGGGCGCGACTTGCGCTTCGCGCGCCTCGACCGCTCCGATCTGCACCAGGCCGATCTGACCGGTGCCGATGTTTCGGGCGCGAGTTTCGTCGGCGCCGACCTGCGCGGCATCTGGCTGCAGTGTGCCGACGTCAACGAACTGCTGCTGACGGATGACCGCGCGCGGGCGCAGTGCGCGACGGCCCGCCGCGCTGACTTCTCGCGCGCCCGGCTGGAGAAGGCGCAGATGGTCGGCGTCGATCTCAGGAGCGCGCGGCTCGAGGAAGCGCGGCTGGTCGAAGCCGAGATGCCCTATGCGCTGTTGACCGGCGCCAACTTTTCCAGCGCGCGGCTCGAGAAGGCCGATCTGACCGGCGGCGTGCAGGCGCAGGGCGCCAATTTCCTCATCGCTTCGCTGCAGGGCGCGGACCTGACCGGCGCGCAGTTGCAGTTCGCGGATTTCTCGAGCGCCGGCCTGCAGGGCGCGACCCTCGACTATGCCGCCATGCAGGGTGCGGTGCTGCGGGACGCCGACCTCGAAGCCGCAAGCCTGCAACAGGCGAAGCTCTATGCGGCGGACATGTCGGGCACGAAGCTGCAGGCGTCGGACATGCGCTTTGCCAGCGTCTGGCTGACGGCGCCGCCGCCGGACTCCGGAATGGCGCGGGCCGATCTCTCCAACCTCGCGCTCGCGGCGCCGTCCGAGGACGACCTCGCGGCTCTGAAGCGGGCCGTCGAGCGCATCGAGCAGCCGGCGACGCGCCAATTGGTGCGGGAGGCGGTGCAGCCGCTGTTCGACGCTGATGCAAGCCAGCGCTGGGCCGCGTCTCCCGATGCCAAGCGGTGGCAAGGGATGATGAGCGAGGCGATCGCCGGTGCCAGCGACCCGGGATATCCGGCGGCGCTGACGTCGTACCTCGGCGCCGCCATGTGCCGGCCGCGCTGGTCACAGGGAGCCCTGGCCACGGGCGTGGCACGGCGTGCGACGCAGGGCGTGTTCCGCGGTGACATGCAGGCCATCTACGACCGGCTGCATGCGGGTGGCGACTGCGCGGCCGGCAAAGCGGTCGGCGACAAGGCGATGCGGGCGCTGTCGACGGCCGTCGATACAGCGCGCAGCGGCGGAAACTGAAGAGCGGCGCTCAAGTGGCGCCACCGCGGGGACTTGCGGCGTGCGCGGGATCGCCTTATGTTGGAACATTAAGCGAACGATGTGGCGAAGACGAAACCCGTGGACAAGACCGCCCGGCGCTCAGGAACCGCGCGCGCCTCGCGAGACGCACGCTACTGTCGCTGCTGATACGAGTCGTGATGGCCGACGACCGCGAGACCGATGAATGGTCGCGGGCCGACGGTATGCAACGGTCGGACGGCGACGGTGCCACGTGCCCGGGCGTCGACCTGAAAGGAGTTTCGAGATGGCAGGTTCGGTCAACAAGGTGATCCTGGTCGGCAACCTCGGCAAGGACCCCGAAATTCGCCGCACGCAGGACGGCCGGCCGATCGCCAACCTGCGCGTCGCCACCAGCGAGACGTGGCGCGACAAGAACTCCGGCGAGCGGCGCGAGAAGACCGAGTGGCACTCCGTGGTGATCTTCCAGGAGGGGCTCTGCAAGGTCGCCGAGCAGTACCTCAAGAAGGGCTCCAAGGTTTACATCGAGGGCCAGCTGCAGACGCGCAAGTGGCAGGACCAGTCCGGTCAGGAGCGCTACTCGACCGAGGTCGTGCTGCAGGGCTTCGGCGGCACGCTGACCATGCTCGACGGTCCCGGCGGCGGCCGCAGCGCCGGTAGCGGCATGATGGAGGGTGGCCAGTCGGACTACGCGGCCGATGATCCTTACGCGGGTGGTGGTTCGGGCGGCGGCAGCTATGGCGCGCCGGAGCCGCGCCGCGGCGGCGGTGGCGGCAGCGGCGGTCGCTCGGGTGGCGGTTCGTCCGGCGGCGGCAAGGGCGGCTTCGACAAGGCGCTCGACGACGAGATCCCGTTCTGAAACGCCACATCGCCCTGAGCATTGGGCGTGTTTGGCGAGGGTAAGCGATGGACGCGATCACGGTTGCGCGCGCCCTGCATGTGCTCGCCGTCGTCCACTGGATCGGCGGCGTGGCAATGGTCACGCTCGTCCTGCTGCCGGGCATCCGGCGTCACGTTGCAGTCGAGCAGCGGCTGGCACTGTTCGAGATGATCGAAGGCCGCTTTGCCGGTCAGGCGCGGATATCGACACTCGTTGCCGGCCTGACCGGCTTCTACATGACGCACGAACTCGGCGCCTGGTACCGTTTCGCCGAGCCCGGGTTCTGGTGGATGCACGCCATGGTCGCCGTGTGGGCGATCTTCAGCTTCGTCCTCTACGTCGCCGAGCCGCTGTTTCTTCATCGCTGGTTTCACGAGCAGGCGACGCGCGATCCGGAGCGCACATTCCGGCTGGTGCAGCGCATGCATGTGGTGCTTCTCACGGTGAGCCTCGTCACGGTCGGCGCCGCAGTGCTCGGCGCGCACGGCGCGCTTTGAGGATCGGTTGCCCGGGGCAGGGCCAGCGAGGCTGACGGAAGGCAGTCTCTCGACGAATTGCGCCTGGCCGCCGGATGATGCTCTACGCCGCGTGTCCGTTGGCGGCCATGTAGCGGGCCACCACCGCTTCGGGACCCGGCATCTGTCCGCCCCCGGATTGATAGAGGTCGAGCACGATGCGGGCCAGCTCGCTGCGGGCGAGCATCTGCTGTTCTTCGTCGGCGAACGTCATCAACTTCGAAAGCTGTCCCCACGCCTGATCAAAGTCGGCTCCGAGCGCCGCGACGCCGTCGGATTCGACGGCAAAGCTGCGCAGATCCTGTTTCATTACGTTTCCTTCGCGTGTTGTCGAGGGTACGTAGCCGCAAACGTAACCCTAGTTGGGCACTCAGAAAATCCGCCTTCTGCTTGAATGCATGCCTTGCTGCGCTTAACTAACTTTGCGCAAGATACTCACTCCACTCATCTCGCAGACGGATCGAGGACGAAGGCCATGTCTGGGCTCGCGCGCGAAACGCGCCTTCAGATCATGCTTGAGGAATCGGAGCTGGCGGCCATCGACGAGTGGCGGTTCAAGCACCACATGCCGAGCCGCGCGGCTGCCATCCGCCACCTGCTGCGGCTGGGGTTGAGCGTGGCGCAGGAGCGCGCCGATCCGGCCATGCGGTCTCAGGACTTCGGCGTGTTCGGTGCGGCAAACGGCCGGCCCGAGGAAAGTTGAAGCGAAGACCGCCGCGTGATCCGACCGACCGCGGACGAGCGAAAACGGCGGGCGTGGAGAGAGCCACGGCCCGCCGAAGTATCCGCTGCCAAGCAAAGGTCGTTTCTGGTCGCGACGCTGCAGGGTGAGGGGACGTCGCTCGCTGTTGCGGCTCGTCAGAGCCGTGAGACGGCGAGAACCTTCGCCGTCCTGTCGTCATTTGCCGTCGGAACCGCGTGCGGCTCCCGTTCCGGTGATAGGCTCAGGATGCGCGCGGCTCGAGGCCGTACTCCTGCATCTTGCGGTAGAGCGTCGAGCGGCCGATTTTCAGCTTCTTGGCCACTTCCGTCATGTGCCCGCGATAGCGGCCGAGCGCGAGGCGGATCATGTCGGCCTCGATCTCTTCCAGCGGGCGGATGTCGCCATCCGCCGTCACGGCCGGGATGCCGAGCGCGCTGGCGCCGTCGCTCGGGCGCACCTCGATGGTCTGGGGAATGCGATCCTCGGCGCCGAGCAGCGCCGGTCCGGTGTAGGCCGGCTTCGACATCGGTGCGGGCGCCGGCGGAATGGTCGCCTCGAAGCCTTCGACGTGAGCGGCGATCTGCGGGAACTCGTCGACCGTCAGCTCGGAGCCGTCGGCGAGGACGACCGCACGGAACACCGCATTCTCGAGCTGGCGCACGTTGCCGGGCCACGCATAGGCCTTGAGCAGCGCCTGCGCTTGCGGCGCGATCGCCACGATGCGCTTGCCTTCCTCGGCCGAGAAGCGCGCGAGGAAATGGTTGGCAAGGTCGATGACATCCTCGGTGCGCTCTTTCAGCGGCGGCACCCAGATCGGGAAGACGTTGAGACGGTAGTAGAGATCCTCGCGGAACTTGCCGTCCTTGACGAGCTGGATCATGTCGCGGTTGGTCGCCGAGATGAGGCGGAAGTTGACCTTCACCGGACGCTTGGCGCCGACGGGATCGATCTCGCCCTCCTGCAGCGCGCGCAGCAGCTTCACCTGGGCTTCGAGCGGAAGTTCACCGACCTCGTCGAGGAACAGCGTGCCGCCGTCGGCCTCCTGGAACTTGCCGATGCGCTTGTCGGTGGCGCCGGTGAACGAGCCCTTCTCGTGGCCGAACAGGATCGACTCGACGAGGTTCTCGGGGATGGCGCCGCAGTTGACGGTGATGAAGGGTTTGCCGGCGCGCTCGCTCTCGCCCTGGATGGCGCGCGCGATCAGCTCCTTGCCGACGCCGGACTCGCCCTCGATCAGCACGGGAATGTGCGACGCGGCAGCGCGGCGACCGAGTGCGATGACGCGGTGCATGCCGTCGCCGCGCACGATCAGGTCGTTGAATGTGAGCGTGCCCTCGTTGCGCTTCTTGATGCGGTTGATCTCACCCGCCAGCGCTTCGATCTTCAGCGCGCTCTTGATGGAGACCTCGAGGCGCTCGGGGCTTGCCGGCTTGACGACGAAGTCGACGGCACCGGCGCGCATGGCGTTGATGGCGGCGTCGATGGAGCCGTTGGCGGTCTGCACGATGATCGGCGGAATGCCGGACTTGCCGGCGAGCTTGTCGAGCACGGCCATGCCGTCCATGCCGGGCATGACGAGGTCGAGCAGCACGAGGGAGATGTCGTCGCGCTCGGAGCCTTCGAGCATCATCACCGCGCTCTCGCCCGAGCCGGTGGTCTTGGTCTCGAAGCCCATCCGCTTGATGGTCTCTTCGAGAATGCGGCGCTGGGCCGGATCGTCATCGACGATGAGTACGCGCTTGGCCATATGGCACTCGACACTTTCACGCTACAGGACACGACATTCGGCACGACGCCCGGGTTTGATCCGGATAGGTACAGCGATCGACCGAACACAAACTCAACAGCGTCGAGACTGCCCGACTTCGGTAAACAAGCCGTTGAGAGTTTCACCACGTTGACGCTTTTTGTTGCTGATGGCGCCGAGGCGTCTCGCGGCGGGACAACGACGGGGACGATGCCGCGCGTTGCTCAATCGCCGCCACAGCCACCGCCGCCGTCGCCACCATCGCCGCCGCCACCATCGCCGTCGCCCAGCCCGTCGGTGCCGCCGTCATATGAGGTGGACGAGAATTCGCCGCCACATTGGCCGACGGTGACGCCCATCGAGGTCCCGTCTTCGCGAATGGTGCGGCAGTCGGGTGTGTACCTGTAGCCGCCCGGGATGTTCAGCGCCGCATCGAGCGCGAACAGCAGCGGCAGCGACTTCGGCGCACGCGGGTCGATGCCCTCTTCCTTGCAGCACTGCCACCAGACGCGGCGCAGCCCCTCGTTGGTCTGCTTCTGTCCGTGGCGGAGGACGACCGCGGGCGTGTGGTGCAGGAAACGGCCGAACGCCTTGCCGCAGAAGGCGTCGTAGGCTCGCGTGTAGAGAATGAACTCGTGCCAGAGGTCGTCGGCCGCCTGCGACGGCATCGCGACATAGCGGCGACCGCCCTTGAGGTAGGCGCGGAAGAATTGCCTCAACCCATGCTCGATGCGGGCGATGTCGGTGGGGGGAAGTGTCGGGTGGTGGCGCTGCAGGCGAGAGATCAGGCCCTTCGGCCACGCGTAGCCGTCGATGAAAGCGAGACGGCGGCGGTACTGCACATAACTGAAAGTGACGAAGGCGGCGAAACCGCCCAGGAAAATCGTCGGAACCCAAAAGTCGTTACTCAATCAATCCTCGTTCTTCTGTTTCAACTGCCGCAACTATCCGACACTTCCATGACGGATGCGTGACGGTCGGGGCGGGCGCGTCGCCGGTTCGGTCGACGTGGTTACGGATGGGTTGCGAGGCGATGCGCCGGGCCCTGTCGGACGGGGCAGCCTGTCGCAGGCGCGGCTTGCCCTCGGCCTCCGGGACGCTTAACTGAGCAGCGATCCAGTTGTTCTCGAAGCGCACTACGTGAGGTGACCATGACCGCCGCCGTTCCGGCCCCGAAAGCCCTCGATCTCGGCCCGATGCCGGAGTGGGATCTCAGCGATCTCTACAAGGCGCCGGACGCGCCCGAGGTGGCGGGCGATCTGGAAAAGGGCGCCGCCGATGCCAAGGCCTTCAAGGCGCGCTATCAGGGCCAGCTCGCGGGCCTCGCGGCGGATGGCAACAAGCTGGCGGTCGCGGTGCGCGAGTACGAGGCGCTGGCCGATCTGCTCGGCAAGCTCGGCTCCTATGCGGGCCTGCGCTTCGCCGCCAACCAGGCCGATCCGGCGCGCGCCAAGTTCTACGGCGACGTCAACGACAGGCTGACGCAGGTGTGGGCCGATCTCATCTTCCTCGAGCTGGAGCTGAACCAGATCGACGACGCGACGCTGGCCGCCGCGCTGAAGGCGCCGGACCTCGCCCGCTACAAGCCGTGGTTCGACGACCTCCGCAAGGAGAAGCCGCATCAGTTGTCCGAGGACCTCGAGCGGCTGTTCACCGAAAAGGGCCAGACCGGGCGGGGCGCTTTCGACCGCCTGTTCAACGAGACCATGGCGTCGCTGCGTTTCGACGTCGAGGGTGTCGCCGAGCCGATGGGCCTCGAAGCGACGCTCAACCTGATGTCGGACCCGGCCGAGCCGAAGCGGCGCGCGGGCGCGGAGGCGCTGGCGAAGACCTTCAAGGATAACGTGCGGCTGTTCACGCTCATCACCAACACGCTGGCCAAGGACAAGGAGATCTCCGACCGCTGGCGTGGCTTCAAGGATGTCGCCGACAGCCGCCATCTGGCGAACCGCGTCGAGGGGCCGGTGGTCGACGCGCTGGTGGCGTCCGTGCGCGCCGCCTATCCGCGCCTGTCGCATCGCTACTACGCCATGAAGGCCCGCTGGCTCGGTATGGACAAGCTCTCGCACTGGGATCGCAACGCACCGCTGCCCGAGAAGCCGGATCGCACCATCACGTGGGCCGAGGCGCAGGAGACGGTGCTGACGGCGTACGCGGGCTTTGCGCCGGAGATGGCGGGTATCGCCAAGAAGTTCTTCGACAAGAGCTGGATCGATGCGCCGGTGCGGCCGGGCAAGGCGCCGGGCGCCTTCTCGGCGTCGACGGTGCCCTCGGTGCACCCCTATGTGATGATGAACTACCTCGGCAAGCCGCGCGACGTGATGACGCTCGCGCACGAGCTCGGCCACGGCGTGCATCAGGTGCTGGCGCAGGCGCAAGGTCCGCTGCTGGCGCCGACGCCGCTGACGCTGGCCGAGACCGCCAGCGTGTTCGGCGAGATGCTGACGTTCCAGAAGCTGCTCGCCGAGGCGAAGGACCAGCGCGAGCGCAAGGCGATGCTCGCCGGCAAGGTCGAGGACATGATCAACACGGTCGTGCGCCAGATCGCGTTCTATTCGTTCGAGCGCAAGGTGCACGAGGAGCGCCGCCAGGGTGAACTGACCAGCGATCGCCTCGGCGAGATCTGGATGGAGGTGCAGGCCGAGAGCCTCGGGCCGGCGATCTCGTTCAAGCCGGGCTATGAAGTGTTCTGGACCTACATCCCGCACTTCATCCATTCGCCGTTCTACGTCTACGCCTATGCGTTCGGCGACTGCCTCGTGAACTCGCTCTACGGCCTCTACAAGGAGGCGCACCCGGGCTTCGTCGACAAGTACTTCGACCTGTTGAAAGCCGGCGGCTCGAAGCATCATTCCGAGATGCTGGCCCCCTTCGGCCTCGACGCCCGCGACCCCGAGTTCTGGAACAAGGGGTTGCGCGTGCTCGAAAGCATGATCGACGAGCTGGAGCGCATGGAGGCTGTGGGGTGAGGGTAAAACATTGCGCCTTGGATTCGGCCGTTGCTGCCTTGGCGGCAGCCGCGCTGGGCGCATGTGACTTTTATCCGGCCCACCAAGTTCGTGATGTCGAACTCGTCCGCCAAGTTGACGAAATATTCCGTGCGAATCCTGAACGTCCGGACTTTAGGACCTTCGACAATGGAAACTGGAAGATCGTTTGCGCGGTCGGCGGTATTGGGGACAAAAAGCGGATCCGGGAGGCGGTTCTCGCCAAGGGTATTGGTCTCGGTCCCAAAGCGCTCGACGGTCTTAATGTCTACAAGTCTTCTCGCCAGCTCATCTGGCTCACCAAGAATGACGAACTCCGATATGTGCTAAGCGAAGACTTCTATCAATCGATCCAAATCGGGGTCGTCGTTTGCGTTACGCCTGATCGGCCGGCGATGCACTTTGCGACGGAGTTGGCGATCAAGGCGTCGGGCAAGTAGGCTATGGCCGATTTCGAAAGTTGGATTGAGCTGTGGGATTGGGATGGCCAAGGTTGCGGAATCATAATCTCCCGAAGTTCAGGCACGAAATGGCTCCAGCAGGCAGGAGGTCTCTCGTGCGAGCAGCGAGTGCTTGAGGGCGACTATGTGAGACTCGGGCAAGTCCCAGAAGTGTTGCGAGATCATTTCATTGGTTCCAAATATAGGGGCGCTGCGACAGTGAGCGCGGAATCGACCAGAAGACTGCTGCGTTCATTGACCGGCAAGTGTTACGCAAAGGACCTTTGGGGCCATTGGACTTCCTGAAGGTTGATCGAGATCGGCTCCGCGAGTCCATCGAAGCCTGGGTCCACTTACGCATTGCGCCAAATCAGGATGCACGCTTCGCCAACAAAGTTGAGCAAACGGGAGTGCTCGTTTGGCCGAATAGCGACTAAGGAGGCGCGCCGGCTAGCGGATTAGGGCCGGCGGGCCAGTTTCGGTCTGCGGAACATCCGCGGAAAAAAGCTGCGGCTCTCGGCAAACTCGCAGCAGCAACGCTTGCGGATCACGCATTGCGACATGCGGGGGTGCCGGCCGTCGCCGAGTGGCACGTCAAAGCGTTAACCTTGTTCTGCGCTGACGGTCGGATGCAGGATTGCCCGACGGCCTTGCGCCCCCCAGATCACGGGCATGCAAGACCTTCTGGAAGCTGTCCTCGCCCCGCTCGTCGAACTTGCGCTCTACGCTGTCGGCCGCCCGCTACTCTGGATGCTCGGTTTCGACGCGAGTGACACCGGGCAGTTGGAGGAGATCGTCGGCCTCGTCCTGATCGGGCTCGGCGGCGCAACCGCTGCCTATGTCCTCGGCGTCTTCGACGCGAGCGTGATTGGCGCGGCCGCCATCTCGAACTAGCGTGTGATACATTCTGTACAACGCGCCTGGAATGCGTTATACATTTTGTACAACGCCTCGCCGGAGCAACCCGCCATGAAGCTGCAACTCAAGAAGATCGGCAACTCGACCGGTCTTATCCTGCCGAAGGAGTTGCTGGCGCGCCTCGGGCTCGAGGAAGGTGACGCGCTGGTGGTCAGCGAGACGCCGGACGGGCTCAATCTCCATATCACCAAGGGCGACGAGACGTTCGAGCGGGGGCTCGAGATCGCCCGCAAGGCCATGAAGACGTATCACAACGCCCTCAAGGAGCTGGCGAAGTGAGCGAGCCGGTCTGGCTCTCGGCCGAGCTGGTGATCGCCATCCACGAGGAGCAGCTTCGCATCTACGGTGGCCCGCCCGGCATCCGTGATCGCGGCATGCTGGAGAGCGCGCTCGGCCGCGCGCCGAACAAGTGGAGCTATGGCGAAACCGATCTCGCCGCACTGGCGGCTGCCTATGCCTATGGCATCGCGAAGAACCATCCGTTCGTCGATGGCAACAAGCGCGCATCGCTGCTGTCGCTGATCACGTTCCTCGGCTTGAACGGTGTCGATTTCGTCGTTGCAGAGGCCGACGCTGCGGCCGCCATCCTGGGGCTTGCGGCGGGCGAGATCGAGGAAGAGGGCCTGACACGCTGGATTCGGGACAACTGGCCGTGACGTGTCGCGACCTCAGCCGCCGCGCGGCTTTGCGCGCGAGGGTTCCCGAGGCGGTGCAGCGGCCCGGCCCCCGGCCCCAGACCCGGCCCCCGCACTCGCTCTGCTCGCAGACACCGGCTCGGTGGTCTCCGTCCCGCCGATGCCGGTCAGGAACTCGGCGCACTTGGCGCGGATGTCCTTGAGGTCGCGCAGCGAACGGTCGAGATCGGCGCGCTTGCGGTTGAGATCGGCGATCGCGGCCTCCACCTTCGCCACAAGCGCCTCGGTCTGCACCCGCTGCGAGGGATCGACGTCGTAGAGCGCCAGATACTCGGCAATATCCTCAAGCGAGAAGCCGAGGTTCTTGCCGCGCAGGATCAGCGCGAGGCGCGCGCGGTCGCGGCGCGAATAGATGCGCGCCGTGCCGGCCCGAAGCGGCGCGATCAGCCCGCGTGCCTCGTAGAAGCGTATGGTACGCGTCGTGATGTCGAACTCGGCCGCGAGCTGACCTATGGTGAAGGTCTGCCCGCCGTCGCGCGCGCCAGCCACGTCGTCGAACTCCTCGTCGATGTCCCTGCTCATGCCTTGGCTTGCCGTGCGGCCTCTTCCTGTTTCAGCTCTTTCTTCGAGAGCTTGCCGATCATGGTCTTCGGCAATGCGGCGCGGAACTCGATTTCGGACGGCAACTCGATCCTGGAAATCTTCTTCTCGAGATGCGCCATGACCTGCTCGACCGTCAGATGCTGCCCGTCCTTGATCTTGATGAAGGCTTTTGGCGCCTCGCCCCGGTACTTGTCCTTGATGCCGATCACGGTGACTTCCTCGACCTCGGGGATCTCGTAGATGCGCTCCTCGATCTGGCGGGGGTAGACATTGTAGCCCGAGCAGATGATGAGGTCCTTGATGCGATCCTCGATCGCGAAGAAGCCGTCCTCGTCCATGCGCGCGACATCGCCGGTGCGCAGGAAGCCATCTTTGGTGAAGACGTCGGCGGTTTCCTTCGGGCGGTTCCAGTAGCCTTTCATGACCTGCGGACCGGCGATGCAAACTTCGCCCTTCTCGCCCTGCGGCACCTCGACATCGGCGTCGTCGAGCGAGCGCAGCGAGATGTAGGTCGCCGGCAGCGGGATGCCGATCTTGCCGGAGCGCTTCGGCCCATCGAGCGGATTGCATGTGACGACCGGCGAGGTCTCGGAAAGGCCGTAGCCCTCGACCAGCTTGCAGCCGGTCAGGTCCTCGAACTTCTGCTTCACCTCGACCGGCAGCGGCGCGCCGCCCGACAGGCAGAACTTCAGCGACGAGAGATCGAATGTCTTGATTTTCGGGTGGTTCTGGAGGGCGGTGAACAGCGTCGGCACGCCCGGCATCACGGTCGGTCTGGTCTGGGTGATGAGCTTCAGCGCATCGTTCAGAACGAAGCGCGGCATGATGATGACCTCGGCCGCCTTGGCGATGGCGAAGTTCATGACCACGGTCATCGCGAACACGTGGAAGAACGGCAGCACGCCCATCACCCGCTCGTCGCCATCGACGAGTTCGGGCGCCCAGCTCACCACCTGCAGCACGTTGATGTAGCAGTTGGCGTGGGTCAGCATGGCGCCCTTGGGCGTGCCGGTGGTGCCGCCGGTGTACTGCAACACGGCGATGTCGTTCGCCGGATCGATGGCGACGGGGGTACGCGGGCCCTGGTCGGTCATCACGCGGTCTTCGGTGACGACCTTGTCGGCCATCGCCGAGGACGACACGCTGGCCAGTTCCTTGCCCTTGAACAGGCGGAACAGGATCGACTTGGTGGCCGGCAGCAGCGCGGGGAACGAGGCGACGATGGCGCGCTTCAGGACGCCCGAGGCGAGCAGGGCCTCGACCTTGTCGAACAAAAGCTTGAGGTCCAGCGTCACCATGATCTCGGTGTCGCTGTCCCTGACCTGGAACGTCAGTTCGTCGACCGTATACAGCGGATTGAAGTTGACGACGACTCCGCCCGCCTTCAGCACCGCATAGTAGTAGACGATGAACGTCGCCGAATTGGGCAGGAACAGCCCGACCTTGGTGCCCTTGCGCACGCCGAGCTTCTGCAGCCCTGCCGCCGCCTTCTCGACCTGGCGGCCGAGTTCGGCGTAAGTCATCGTCTTGCCGAGGAAGTTCGTCGCCGGCCGGTTGCCGAACCGAGCCACGGCCTTGTCCAGCAGGGTATACAGCGGCTGCGGCTCGAAAGTCTGCCGCCAGACGACTCCCTCGGGATAAGACTTCAGCCAGCGCGGGCTGCTATGGCTCTCCAGGGGTGCGACATCTGCGGTCATCCTGCTTTCCTCCCTATGCGGTCACACGACTTTGGTCGTGCGCCACCGCCGAAGCCGGGGACCGTCCGATCTTTTGCCGACGTTTCCCAAGCGACCCTAGATGACGACTATTGAACACTTTTTCAGGGGTTTCGGCTAGAACGCTCGGACGACACGGTGTGCATGAGCGCTAAAGACGTGCAGGTGGGACTTTGCTGTCGCGAATGCGGCGACTTGTCTTGCGGTTGTCGTTGGACGGGCGTGCGCTGGACGAGCGTGACGTTTAAGTATAAGCACGGCCGGAACTTGTGCGCCGGCTGGCTGTCGAACTATTTGGTTGAGTGAAACAGGTTGTCCGGCTGCGGGCGCGCAGACGCGGATGGGAGAGCGAGATGGACGAAGTCGCCACGAAGATCATCGAGATCCTCAAGAAGCACATGAAGGAGCCGAGGGACAATATCGAACTCTCTACTCCGCTCACGGACTTGAAGATCGAGTCGCTCGACCTCGCGATGATTGTCTTCGACATCGAGGACAGCTTCCAGATCGAGATCCCCTACAACGCGAACGAAGAAGTCGAAGACTTCAAGACCGTCGGCTCGGTCGTCGATCGCGTGAAGAGCCTGATCGCTGCGGGCCCGGCTGGTGCTGGCGCCGCCAAGGCTTGAACTCCGGAGCGCCTCGCGGCGCTCACGCCCTTTCTTCGTCCGCGCTTTTGTCGGCGCGGTGTTCCGGCCGTCGCCGCGCGAGCTGCGGCGGCCTTTTGTTCTTAGCGTAGAGTGTGCACAGCGATGAAAAGAGCGGACGGCTCACGCCGCGTCGTCGTTACCGGCATGGGCGCGGTGACGCCCATCGGTCTGGATGTCAACGAGTATTGGGCATCGCTCAAGGCCGGCAAATGCGGCGTCGGCCGCATCGAGAACTTCCCGATCGAGGATCTCTACATCCCGATCGCCGGCGAGATCAAAGGTTTCGATCCGGCCAAGCACGTCAAGAGCAAGCAGGTCCAGTACGGCGAGCGCTACTCGTGGTTCGCCGGGCGCGCCGCGGACGAGGCCTGGACCCAGTCCGGCCTGGCAAAGCCTTACGGTAACCCCTACCGCGCCTGCTGCATCGTCGGCTCCGGTGCCGGCGGCTACTCGACGGTCGAGAACGCCTATCGCTCTCTGTTCATCGAGAACAAGAAGGCGACGCACCCGCTGACGCTGCTGCGCATCATCGTGTCGTCGGCGTCCGCGCACGTCGGCATCGAGTACGGCATCAAGGGACCGACGTTCGCCACCTGCTCGGCCTGCTCGACGGCCACGCACGCCATCTCGCTCGCCTACGACTACATCCGCAACGGTGTCGTCGATGTCGGCGTCGCCGGCGCCTCGGAAGCCGTGCTGACGTACGGCTCGATGCGCGTCTGGCAGGCCATGCGCGTGCTCTCGCCCGATGGCTGCTTCCCCTTCAACAAGAAGCGCAACGGCACCGTGCTCGCCGAGGGCGCCGGCATCCTGATCCTCGAGGAATACGAGCATGCGCGCCGGCGCGGCGCGCCGATCCTGGCCGAGCTGCTCGGCTGCGGCCTCTCGTCCGACAGCAAGGACATGGTGAACCCGGACATCGACGGTCCGCGCTCGGCCATGCAGCTGGCGCTCGACGATGCCGGGCTCGATCCGTCCGAGATCGACTATCTCAACGCGCACGGCACCGCGACGGCGCTCAACGACGTCAACGAGACGAACGCCATCAAGGCGGTGTTCGGGGACCATGCGTCGAAGCTCGCCATCTCGTCGACCAAGTCGATGACCGGCCATCTGCTCGGCGCCGGTGGCGGCATCGAGGCGATCGCCTGCATCAAGGCGATGGAGGAGGGCTTCGTTCCGCCGACCATCAACCTCACCGACCCGGACCCGAAGTGCGACCTCGACTACGTGCCGAACGTCGGCCGCGAGAAGAAGGTGCGCTATACGATGTCGAACTCGTTCGCGTTCGGCGGCCTCAATGCGGTGCTGGTGTTCGGCCCGCCGCCGGCCTGATAAGGGACGACACGGCCGCGCGGTTCCGCCGCCAGTTGTGATTTCGCGACGGGCGCCCTTGTGGTGCCCGTTTGCGTTGGTGAAACTGTCGACCATGCCGACAGACATCCTGCGCGCGCGCAATCGCCGCTCCCTCCGCAAGACTGAAGGTCCGCGATCGGTCCAGGACGGGACGGCGCGGCAGCGGCGCATGTCCGTGCGCGGCCGTGGGTTCAAGCTCGTCGCCGAACTGCACGCCACCGTGACGGCGGATCGCCTGTGGGCGGCGTTACCATTGAACGGTGCGTGCGAACCGTGGGGCGAAACGCTGCATTTCGAGGTCCCCGTCGCTTCGGGCCGGGAGCGTGGCGCACGCCTCGGCGCTACACCCGGCGACATCTGCTTCTGGCCGAGCCAGCGGCGCCTGATCCTCGTCTACGGCGCGACGCCGATCTCGCGTGCGGGCGAGGTGCGCATGCCGGAGCCGGTCAATATCGTCGCACGCCTGATCGGCGATGCCGGGACCTTGCGGCGGCTCGGTCCAGGTGAAAGAGTGGTGCTCGAACGGCTCGACCCATAAGAGCCGGGGCCGGGGAGTGCCATGCGAGAGATCCTGATCCGCGCCGGGGACGTCGCGATCCGCGCGCGTCTGCTCGAGACGCCCACCGCCGAACGCGTGTGGCGGGCATTGCCGATCTATGCAACGGCGCAAACCTGGGGGCAGGAGGTTTATTTCTCGGCTTCGGTCGGCGTCGAGCGCGAGGCGAATGCGCGTGACGTGGTGGAGGCCGGCGACATCGCCTTCTGGCCCGACGGCGAGGCCATCGCCATCGGCTTCGGGCCGACGCCGATCTCGCGGAACGGAGAGATAAGGCTCGCCAGCCCGTGCAACGTGTGGGCGCGCGCGCTCGACGATGTCCGCGCACTGAAGAGCGTCCACGCGGGCGAACTGGTCGCGGTGCTCGAAGCCGACAGTTGAGCCGAGGGCCGCGACTGAGGCGGATCGGCATCTTGCGCGCCGCTCCGGGACGTGCTGACACGATCGGCGGGGGCCATTAGCCGAAAGCGCTTTCTCGCATGACGACGACGATGCCGGATCTGGCAACCGCACGCGCCGGCGCGCCCGCCCGGCTGCCGGTGTCGTGCTTCGTCATCGCCTGCAACGAGGCGGACCGTATCGGCCGGACCCTCGCCGCCGTGAAGGACCTCGTCGACGAGATCGTCGTCGTCGACTCCGGCAGTACCGATGCGACGGTCAGCGTCGCCATCTCGCACGGCGCGCGCGTCATCCACAACGCCTGGCCCGGCTTCGGACAGCAGAAGCGCTTCGCCGAGGAGCAGTGCCGCAACGACTGGCTGCTCAACGTCGATGCCGACGAGCAGGTGAGCGAAGCGCTCGCCGCCGAGATGCGCGCGCTGTTCGCGGACGGGGCGCCGCAGGAAGCGGCGTTCGGCATGTGGGCGAGCATCGTCTACCCGGGTGATACGAAGCCGCGGCCGCTGGCGCGCGATCACTTCGTCTACCGCCTCTACGATCGCCGCCGCGTCCGCTTCGCCAACTCGACCCTGTTCGACAGTGTCGAGGTGCGCGGACAGCCGACACGCAAGCTCGCCGGCGCGCTTTATCACTTCACGGTGCGCTCGCTCGACGATCTGATCGCCAAGAGCAACGCTCGCGCCGCCTACAACGCGGCCAATGCCAAGCGCAAGTCGCGCCTGCTGCTCGCGATCCGCGCCGTGGTCGAGTTCCCGCTGGCGTTCCTGCGCTATTACTTCGCACGCTTCCACGTGCTCGGCGGCTTCAAGGGCTTCGAGTACGCCATGATCATCGCGTTCTTCCGCTTCGTGCGCATCCTGCGCATGCTCGAAGGCAAGCAGGGCAAGGTCGGCCCCAACGCGCCGCCGCCGGAGCCGTGAGGTGTGCGCCGCCTGATGCGCCGGGCGTATCAACCAGTCCGCTGCAGCACCGCATAATGGCTGTATCCGCGATAGAGCGTGGCATGGCGGAATTGGAGTTGATGTGCCGCGGCCAGCTCGCGACAGCGCGCCTCCAGATCGGGGCGCGGCGTCACGCTGAAGCGCGACAGAAACGCGAAAAGCGCCGTCCGCAACGGCGCTGGCAAACTTTCGCTGGTGCCGAAGTCGACGACATGCAGCGAGCCTCCAGCGGCAATCAACGTCGCAGCGTGTTCGAGCACGTCGCTCCAGCAAGGGATCATCGACAAGGCATACGAAATGAAAACGCGATCGAATTGCGTTCGGCCGAACAACTCGCCGGGATTGAAGGCCGCCGCGTCGCCCTGCCGCAGAGTGATGCGCTCTTCCAGCTTGTTTCGCGCCAGCGATCGGCGCGCCGTATCGAGCATCGCGTTCGAAATATCAACGCCATACAACCGGGAGTGTGGATAGTGGCGCGCGATCTGCACCAGGTTCCACGCCGTGCCACAACCGATTTCCAGCACGCTGTCGCCGGGATCGGGCCGCAACTCGCCGATCAGATGCTTGCGCCCGAGGAGATAGTGTTCGCGCGTAAGATCGTAGACGAGGCGCTGGAACCGATAGTGTCGATCCATGCGCTCGGCATCGGAGGCCACGCTTTCCGCCGTCATGTCACTCGCACCGTACGTACAGATGGAAGCCGCCGTAGATCGCCGAGCGATCCCGGTTTGAAAGCGTCGCCGACTCCTCGCGCCGGTATTCCCACGCCCTGAGAACGTCCTCCTCGAGTCTGCCCGGCAAGATGGTCTCTGTTCCAGCCGTGCGGAAAATCACGCGAGCGCCGGGGCGGGCTGTACGCGTAATCTGACGCCACAGCGCGTTGAGATCGGCGTCGGTCATCCAATCCTGAGCGTCGAGCAGAGAGAAGCGGTCGATGCTCGACGCGGGCTCGCCCGCGAGGTAGTCAGTGAACGATATGTTGAGGATGGCGACGTTCTGCGCATGTGCTGCGAGCTGCGCGAAGTTTGATTGCTGGAGATAGGGCGGCAGCGGGCCCTCGCCGCTCGTCGCGTATCCGCGATTGAATGCCTGCCAGGCGAAGTAGTTGTCGGCGAGATCGAACTCGCAGGCGAGCCGTTCCAGTCGTTCCTCGATAACTTCGTGCATCGCGCGGCCTTCGCACAGTGCATCGTACTGGGCTGGCGGTATGCCGAGACCGAAGAGGGCCGAGCGCTGATCGAGCAACTTGCGCACCAGAGGCTTGCGCAGCAGCGGCCGCAACTCGCGATCGAAGATGAAGCGCTGCTCGTCGATCGAGCGTGCCGCCAGCATGGCTCGCGGATTGCCGCCGAGCAGGCGGGCAAGGAGGTGGCCGGTGGCGATGAAGCGGCCGAGCAGGCCATGCTGGTAAAAGCCGCGCGCGAAGGCGGTGATCCGGCGCCGGCCGCGCCAGTCGCGGGCATTCCAGTAGGCGCGAGTGTCGGAGTCGAGGTGCCGGGCCAGACGGTCGTCGTACAGTGTGACGTTCTCGTCCCGTCCGGCGTGACCGAACATGCTGTACACATCGTCGTAGCCGAGGTTGCGCACCGAGGCGAGCTTCAGCCGGTTGAGCGCGACGTGCGCAGTATTGAGATCGACGGCGGTGAGATGCAATGGCGCCGCTGTCAGGTAGGAGAGCCAGTTGCAACCGCCCGAGGCGATCGTGACCATCCGGTGCCCCGGCTCGAGTGCGAGAGCCTCCATGTCGACGATCGGGTCTTCCCAAATTTGGGCGTACACGAGATCCGCGAAGGCGAGGCTGAAGGCACGCTCGCTGAGGCCAGCTCTGGTCCATGGCGAATGGCGGTGAACGGCCGCACTCACGAGAGCGCGGCTGCGCCGACGGGTTGTGTCGAACGCGGTGGTGCTTTCGATCATGGTCATGGCAAGCGTCCTTCGAAGTCGAGCGGCGCGGGGCCGCGGCCTGATCGCGGGAGAGAAGCTGTCGGCAGCGGGGCCGCGGTCACGGCACGGGTGGCGGCGCTGGCAAGGAGAATGTTGTCCAGGAACTGGCGGGCAGAATCCGCCCAGGTGAATTGTTCGGCTCTGGCGCGAGCGGCGCGGCGACCGAGGCGCAGAGCCTCGATGGCCGCCGCGGCGAGATCGTCGGACAGGATGCCGCTGATACCGTGCTCGACGACGTCCGCCGGGCCGGTAACGCGATGGGCGGCGACCGGAAGCCCCGAGGCAAGGGCTTCGAGCACGACCAGGCCAAAGGTATCGGTGCGGCTCGGGAATACGAATACGTCCGCCGAGGTGTAGAGCGCCGAGAGTTCGGCTCCCTCCTTGCGGCCCGTGAACGTCACGCTCGGATAGCGCCGTCGGAGTGCGTCAAGGTGCGGCCCGTCGCCGACCACCAGTTTGTCACCAGGCAGCGCGGCGTCGAGGAAGGTCTCGATGTTCTTCTCGCGCGAAACGCGGCCGACATAGAGAAACACGGGGCGTTCGTTCGGCGGTCGCTCCGGTGAGGGCTTGAACAGTTCGCAATCGACACCACGGGACCAATGCATGAGGCGCGAGAAGCCGTGTTTGCGCAGCTCTGCCTCGAGCGACGCCGTCGCGACCATGACGCCGGCGCTGCGGTCGTGAAAACGGCGTGCCAGTGCGTAGATCCAGGACTCGGGCAGCCCAAGCAGGCGGTTCGCGTATTCGGGAAACTTCGTGTGATAGCTCGTGGTGAACGGTCGGCCGCACCTGAGACATGCATGGCGTACGCTCCAGCCGACCGGGCCTTCGGTGGCGATATGAATCCAGTCGGGTGCGAAGTCGCGGATGGCCGCCTCGACGATGCTGTTACGCGGCACCGCGAGAGAGAGTCCCGGGTAGAGAGGAAACGGGACGCGCGCGAAACGCTGCGGCGTCAACAACGCAACGTCGACGCCGCGCCGGACAAGTTCCGTTTCGAGCCGGGCGAGCGTCGTCACTACGCCATTGACCTGTGGACGCCAGGCGTCGGTGGCGATCAGAATTCGCATCAGGCGGCGACCGGCACAGTGGCGGCAGCGACGGACTCAGCGCCATGGGTGCGCACACCCCAGCGGATCAGACGCATCTCGCCCGCCTGCGTTTCGACGATCGCTGTGCAGCTTTCGACCCAGTCGCCGCAGTTGAGATAATGCACGTCGCCGATCATGCGGTCGGCGGCGTGATGGATGTGGCCGCAAATGACGCCATCGACACCCTTGTGGCGCGCCGCCTCGCAGAGGTTCTCCTCGAACTCGCCGATGAAATTGACAGCTGTCTTGATGCGCAGCTTGAGGTAAGCGGAGAGCGACCAGTAGCCGAGGCCGAGATGACGGCGCAGCCAGTTGAGAGGACGATTGGTCCACAGCGCCAGTTCGTAGGACCGGTCGCCGAGAAAGGCGAGCCACTTGGCATAGCGCACTACGACGTCGAACTCGTCGCCATGCATGACGATATAGCGGCGGCCGTCGGCGCGCGTGTGGATCGTGTCGCGTACGAGTTCGATACCACCGAACCTCGAGCCGCAATAATCGCGCAGCGCCTCGTCGTGATTACCCGGGACGTAGACGATACGGGTTCCCTTGCGGGCCTTGCGGAGCAGCTTCTGCAACACGTCGTTGTGCGACTGGTGCCAAGCCGGGCCGCGCCGGACCTTCCAGAAATCGATGATGTCGCCGACGAGGTAGATGACGTCGGCCTCGTTGTCGCGCAGGAAATCCAGCAGCGCCGGAGCCTGAGCCGAGCGCGTGCCCAAGTGAAGGTCTGAAATGAAAATGGCTCGATGCTTCCAAGCCACACCGCGGTCGTTGTTCATCCGCGCCCCCGATCACCCTGTGTAGATGGCGCAGAGAGACCAGAGTCATATTTCAATGCTGTGACGGGCGGTATTTACCCTCAGGTGTCGCCGAGGTGCTTGCGGTGGACGAAGCGGCGGCGCTCAGTGGGCCGCAGGCGGCGGATGCGGGTGACGCCGTGCCCGCGCCCGCACCTGGCGCGCAACAGGGCCTCCGCGCGGGCGCTCGCCGGTCCAGTCGCGATCGCGGCGCCTCGGCAGCAGCAGGCGGCGCCGCCGTGCGCGAACAGCCCGCCGATCAAGGCGAGCAGTCGCTCGAGTTCGCGTTCTCGGATGGAGAGCGCACGCATGTGGTCGAGCGTGTTGACGAGATAGTCGAGGTTGACGCCGGAGATGCCGCGCGCCGCGCTGATGAGACGAGCCTGGGCGGCGAGCGGCAGGCGGCCGACGTAGCTCGGATGCGCGCGCTCGACGAGATAGGCGACGGCGCGAACGATGCGCGGCGGTTGCCCCTCGATCTCGGCCGGCACACGGACTTCGCGGTAGACTCCGTTGACCTGTTCGCGCCCCCTCAGATAGGCGAGCGTGGCGCGTGCGGCGGTGGCCGGCACGCGATACGCGATGCCATCGCAGACGCCGCCGCCGTCGAGGCCGAGCACGAGGCCGGGCCTCAGCGGCGATCCGCGATGGTGGACCGAGGTGACGCAGAAGCGGCGCGAATAGCCGGTGACGCGCGCGCGCACCGCTTCCTCGAAGGCAAAGCCCGGTCGCCACATCAGCGAGCCGTAGGCGAACACCCAGAGGTCGCCCGTCTCTGCGGTGCGATCATGCGCCGATGCGTTCGCTGGCGGCCGTGCCATCGGCATCCTCGCGCGTCAGCTTGCCGGGGGCTTGGCCGCAGGTGGCGCGGCGCGGCCGAAGTCGGGTGCGGGCGTGTCCTGTCCCGCCTGGATGATGCCGCGGCGGATCGCGCGCGCATCCTCGAACATCCGGAACAGCGTGTCGCCGTCACCGAAGCGGATCGCCCGCTGCAGCTGCACGAGATCTTCGGTGAAGCGGCCGAGCATCTCCAGCACGGCTTGCCGGTTGTTGAGGAACACGTCGCGCCACATGGTCGGATCGGAGGCGGCGATGCGCGTGAAATCGCGAAAGCCGCCGGCGGAGAACTTGATCACCTCGCTGTCGGTGACGCGCTCGAGGTGCGCTGCCGTATTGACGATGTTGAAGGCGATCAGATGCGGCAGGTGGCTGGTGATGGCGAGCACCATGTCGTGATGCTCCGGCGTCATGATCTCGACGTTGGAGCCGAGCGCGCGCCAGAATGCGGCGAGCTTTTCGGTCGCTTCCGCGTGCGCCCCCTGCGTCGGTGTCAGGATGCACCAGCGGCCGTCGAACAGCGAGGCGAAGCCGGCCTCGGGGCCGGACTGCTCGGTGCCGGCGATCGGGTGGCCGGGAATGAAGTCGACGCCCTCGGGAACATGCGGTGCGATGTCGGCGACGACGGCGGCCTTGACCGAGCCGACGTCGGTGAGGATAGCGCCGGGCGCGAGGTGCGGCCCGATCGCTGCGGCGATTCTTGCGTAGGTGCCGACGGGCGAGCAGAGGATGACGAGGTCGGCACCGCGCACGGCGTCGGCCGGATCGGCGTACGCCTGGGTGACGAGCCCGAGATCGAGCGCCTTGGCGCGTGTCGCCGCCGTTGCCGAGGCGCCGACGATCTCGCGTGCGAGACCGCCGTGGCGGCGGATGGCGTGGCTGATCGACGAACCGATCAGGCCGATGCCGATCAACGCGACGGAATCGAACATCGGCGCCGACGCGGATGTGCGTGCTCCTGCCATCAGCGTTTGTCCGCCATGAAGGCCGCGAGCGCTGCGACGACCTTGCGGTTCTCGTCCTCGGTGCCGACCGTCAGGCGCAGGCAATCGCCGAGGCCGTAGCTCGCCACCATGCGCAGGATGAGCCCTTGCGATTTGAGAAACGCATCGGCATCCGCCGCCGTGCTGCCCGGTGTCTTCGGGAAGTGGATGAGCAGGAAGTTGGCGACGCTCGGTGTCACCACGAGGCCGAGCTTGCCGATCTCGGCCTCGAGCCACGGCAGCCAGCGCTCGTTGTGCACGGCAGCCGCCTCGACGTGGGCGATGTCCTGCATGGCGGCGACCCCCGCCGCGATGCCCGCGGTCGAGACGTTGAACGGCCCGCGGATGCGGTTCAACACGTCGGCGATGGCCGCGGGGCAATAGGCCCAGCCGAGGCGCAGCGCCGCGAGCCCGAAGATTTTCGAGAACGTCCGGGTCATCACGGTGTTGTCGGTCGTGGCGACCAATTCGATGCCGGCCTCGTAATCGTTGCGGCGCACGTATTCCGCATAGGCGCCGTCCAGCACCAGTACGATGTCGCCGCGCAGCCCTGCGCGCAAGCGGCGTACCTCGCTCATCGGGATATAGGTGCCGGTCGGGTTGTTCGGATTGGCGATGAACACCATGCGCGTCTTGGCGGTGACGCGCGCGAGGATCGCATCGACGTCGGTCTTCAGGTCGCGCTCCGGCGCCACCACCGGCGTCGCGCCGTTGGCGAGAATGGCGATGCGGTAGACCAGAAAGCCGTGCTCGGTGTAGATCGCTTCGTCGCCGGGGCCGAGATAGGCGTGCGCCAGCAGGCTCAGCAACTCGTCCGAACCGGAGCCGCAGACGATGCGCGCCGGGTCGAGGCCGTAGCGATGGCCGATTGCGTTGCGCAACGCGGTCGCCTGCCCGTCGGGATAGCGCTCGAGGTGCGCCGCCGCGTCCTTGAAGGCCGCGATGGCTTTCGGGCTCGCCCCGAGCGGCGTCTCGTTGGAGGACAGCTTCACCGGCTTGATGCCGCCGGGCAGCTTGCTCTCGCCCGGCACATAAGCCTCGATGTCGAGGATGCCGGGCTTCGGGCGCGGAAGGGGAGCGTTCATCTGGCACACGTCTTTCGGGCTTGCGGGCTGCCGCAGCGGCGGCGCGGGGCAGTGATAAACGAGCCCTGCCGAGGATGCAAAGCAGACCACCGATGCCCTGACCGCCGTCGCCGGCTCGCCCTTGACGCCCGCCCGCCCGCTCCGATATTGAAAAGCATCGTCGTGGTGATTTGGCCGGCCGGCTTGCAGCCACGTTAAACAACTCGCTAAAATGGCCGTGCGCGACCGATCAGCGGTTGAGCCCGGCCATCCGGGCAAAGCCCGCGGGATCGGTCGTTTCGTTTCGATCGCCCGCCGTGCCTGCCCGAACTGGAGGCACACTGATGGCGGCGGCGACGTCTCCCCTGATCCCGACCGGCAGCCTGACGCCGGAGACCGTCAACCGCCTGCGCGAGGCGTGGACGCCGTCCAGCAAGGTCGTGCAGTTCGATGCGCCACTGAACCTCGACAGCGGCGCCAGCCTGCCGCAGTTCCAGATCGCCTACGAAACCTGGGGTACGCTCAACGCCGACCGCAGCAACGCCGTGCTCGTCTGTCACGCGCTGACGGGAGACCAGTACGTCATCGGCAAGAACCCGGTGACCGGCAAGCCGGGCTGGTGGGAGACGCTGCTCGGCCCCGGCGAGCCGATCGACACCGACCGCTATTTCGTCGTCTGCTCGAACATCCTCGGCGGCTGCATGGGCTCGACCGGGCCGGCCTCGATCAACCCGGCCACCGGGCAGCCCTACGGCCTCGACTTCCCCGTCATCACCATCGGCGACATGGTCGAGGCACAGGTGCGCCTGATCGACCATCTCGGCATCGACAAGCTGTTCGCGGTCATCGGCGGCTCCATGGGCGGTATGCAGGTGCTGGAGTGGTGCGCGCGCTATCCTTCGCGCGTGTTCGCGGCGCTGCCGATCGCCACCGCTCCCTGCCATTCCTCGCAGAACATCGCCTTCCACGAGGTCGGACGTCAGGCGGTGATGGCCGATCCCGACTGGCGGCGCGGCGAGTATCTGGTGCAGGGCACGATCCCGAAGAACGGCCTCGCAGTGGCGCGCATGGCGGCGCACATCACGTATCTGTCGGAGGAAGCGCTGCAGAAGAAGTTCGGCCGCAACCTGCAGGATCGCGCGGTCCGCACCTTCTCGTTCGACGCCGACTTCCAGGTGGAAAGCTACCTCCGTTACCAGGGCTCGACGTTCGTCGATCGCTTCGACGCCAACAGCTATCTCTACATCACGCGTGCGATGGACTACTTCGATCTCGCCGCCGAGCATGGCGACGTGCTGGCCAATGCGTTCCGCAACACGCCGACGCGCTTCTGCGTCGTCTCGTTCACGTCCGACTGGCTTTACCCGACGCGCGAGAGCCGCGAGATCGTGCACGCGCTGAATGCGGTCGCGGCCAACGTGTCGTTCGTCGAGATCGAGAGCAACAAGGGCCACGATGCGTTCCTGCTCGAGGAGCCGGAGTTCTTCGCCACCGTGCAGGGCTTCATCGACGCGGCAGCACGTCATCGCGGCCTGATCCACGGGAGGCGCACATGAGCGCTGCGACGCAAACGGCAGCCACGGCGCATGGAACGCATCATCACGCGCCTGCGCTGCGCGCCGATCACCTGCTGATCGCCGAGATGGTGCGGCCGGGGTCGCGCGTGCTCGACGTCGGCTGCGGCGACGGCGCCCTGCTGCAGCTGCTGGAGGACACCAAGGGCGTCGACGGGCGCGGCATCGAGCTGTCGCGCGAGCGCGTCAACGCCTGCGTGGCACGCGGCCTCTCCGTGATCCAGGGCGACGCCGACCGCGATCTCGCCGACTATCCCGACGACGCCTTCGACTATTCGATCCTGAGCCTCACCATCCAGGCGACGCGCCAGCCGAAGACCGTGCTCGAGAACCTGCTGCGCATCGGCCATCGCGCCATCGTCTCGTTCCCGAACTTCGGCCATTGGCGCATCCGCTCGCAGCTCATGTTCACCGGCCGCATGCCGATCACGCCGAACCTGCCCGAGCAGTGGTACGCGAGCCCCGACGGGCACCTCTGCACCATCAAGGATTTCGCCACGCTGGTCGGCCAGATCGACGCCGAAGTGGAGGACGCGTTCTCGTTCAACGCGCGCGGGCGGCGCATGGGCGTCAAGAGCTCGCTCGGCCTGCAGAACCTGTTCGGGGAAAAGGCCGTGTTCCTGCTGAAGCGCCGTGGCAAGGTGTGACGGCGGCGCTTCACGACGCGAGCAGGGCGGCAGATCGGCCATTCGTTAATCATGGTTTATAAAGTGCTACCGCAACTTGGGGTGCGCGATTAATCTCGGCTTTGAGCCGCCGGACACCCCACCCGTCCGGCGCGCCAAGGAGGCCAGTATCCATGCGTAATCCGAGATCGATCCTCGGCGCGGCGATCGCCGCCGTTGCCCTTTGTGGCGCGGCGCTGCCTGCCGCCGCCGGTACCACCCGCATCGAGACGCGCCCGTTCTACGGTGCCGTCGTCACCATCGAGGAAGGCGTGCGCGTGTTCCGCCCGCTGCCGAACACCGACCGCGTCATCATCAATCCGGGCGGGCAGACGCCGCTGTCGCTCGGCTTCAACGAGACCTACGTCAACGAGCGCAACTACAACTACAATTACAACTCGACCGAAAGTGGCGGCGGCGGTCGCGGCGGCGTTCCCTACGGCGTCGGCGGCTTCTATGGCTACGGCCACGGCAAAGGGCACCACGGCGGCCGCAACGGCGGCCAGCACTACGGCGGAGGCATGCCGGGTCGTGGCGTGCGCTGACTGCTGGCGTGGGCCGCGAGCAAGAATGGGCTTCGTAGTCACAGCTTGAGAGCGTCCAGTTCGCGCTTCCGATGGGGGCGCAAGCGCAAATGCACTTTTGGTCACACGCGATCGGGCTCTCTCGGCTTGAGGCGCGAGGCTGACATCGCTACGAGTTGGCGGGCGTGGTTGGGTGAACCCTGGCTGCGCCTTTGCCTTGTTTGCGACGACGCACCGGGCCATCCGACACATGCCGCGCTACCGCATCACCATCGAGTATGACGGCACGCCGTTCGTCGGCTGGCAGCGCCAGGCCGCCGGCGTCAGCGTGCAAGGCGCCATCGAGGATGCCATCCACGCCTTCTGTGGCGAGCGGGTGACGATCCGCGCGGCCGGGCGCACCGATGCGGGCGTGCACGCCACGGCGCAGGTGGCGCATTTCGATCTCGACCGCGCGCGCGACCCGTTCGTCATCCGCGCGGCCATCAACCAGCACCTGAAGCCGCGCCCCGCCGTGGTGCTGGATTGTGCCGGGACGGCGGCGGATTTCGATGCCCGCTTCTCGGCGACCGCGCGCCACTATCTCTACCGCATCCTCAATCGCCGCGCGCCGCCGGCCCTCGACGCACACCGCGTCTGGTGGGTGGCGATCGACCTCGACGCGGGCGCCATGGCCGAGGGTGCGGCGCATCTTATCGGCCGCCACGACTTCACGACGTTTCGCGCCGCGCAATGCCAGGCGTCATCACCTCTACGCACGCTCGACCGGCTCGATGTGACGCGCGATGGTGACGTGATCGAGATCCGTGCGTCGGCGCGCTCGTTCCTGCATCATCAGGTGCGCTCGATGGTCGGCAGCCTGAAGTACGTCGGCGAGGGCAAGTGGCGTCCCGAGGACATGGCCCGTGCTCTGGCGGCGCGCGACCGCAAGGCGTGCGGCGTCGTGGCGCCCGCGAGCGGCCTCTACCTCATCGGCGTCGACTACGGCGCGCACGCCGGTCCGGGCGCCGGCGTGATCGACGACGCCGAAGGCGATTGATGTGGCGGATGCGCCAAGAGGCCCCATGCGAAGAATGTCGTCCCGGTCGACTTTCTTTCTGAAGCGCGTGTTCCCGGCGATCTGGTTCAGTGTGCTGGGTCTGTTCTTCGTCGGCATGCTTGCTGGGTTTGCAAGCGGGCACTTTCAGGCGCCGACCCATATCTTGCTCTCTCCCGCTGCACTGATTGTTTTCGGCTACCTAATTTTCCGCAATCTCGTATTCGATCTTGCGGACTTGGTGATTGATGAAGGCGACAGCTTCCTCGTCACACGGGGCAAGGAGACTGTACGGGTAGCACTGACCGAGATCGTCAACGTCGACGCAGCCCCCTTTTCGAGCCCGCCCCGCATCGTCCTGACTTTGCGCACACCGTCCCGTTTGGGCCGCAAGATCGCCTTCGCGCCGAAGACGCCTTTAACGCTCTATCAATTTGCCTCAAACCCGATCGCCGACGAACTCGTGGAGCGCGTTGATCGTGCGCGAGGATAGTCGATCCACTATTCTGAGGCGTAACGATCGAAGTCGTTCGATCGGATGCGACGGCCTTGCGTTCGAGCGGCGCGATGGTTCAATAGCCGTGTTGGCTGGCCATCAGGTCGCTCGCAAACCGGAACGCTCGAGATGACAACGGGGACGCTCAAACAGGCCATAC
>ERZ1645187.899-NODE-899-length-28555-cov-6.155649_pt1 | contig 28555 bp, 32 predicted proteins | sample MGYA00575352_ERZ1645187 | MGnify/ENA primary metagenome ERZ1645187 (study PRJEB40837, sample SAMN11349314) | freshwater sediment metagenome | isolation source: river sediment | host: Sediment | place: India: Wazaribad , New Delhi | collected 2017-02-21 ...
ACCTGTTCGTGACCAATACCAAGCGCCTGAAGGATGGCATCTCCAGGAAGACGGCCAACTCGATCCTCGTCAAGGTGAACCAGATCGGTTCGTTGACCGAGACACTCGAGGCCGTGGAGATGGCGCACAAGGCGGGTTACTCCGCCGTCATGTCGCACCGGTCAGGTGAAACCGAGGATTCAACCATTGCCGATCTCGCGGTTGCCACCAACTGCGGCCAGATCAAGACGGGTTCTCTTGCGCGTTCGGACCGGTTGGCCAAGTACAACCAGCTGCTCCGCATCGAGGAAGAACTGGGCACTGCCGCACAGTATCAGGGCAGGGCGATCCTCAAGGGTTGATGCCCAAGGGTCGAACAGACGCGATCATCAACAGTTGCGAAAAGCAAATCCCGGCCTGCCTGAAGAGGCGGGCCGTTTCCATTGGGTGTGCTGCTTGTCGTACAAGACGGCTTCAAGCCGACTGGGCCGCCGATTGGGCCGCCGTGTGCAAAACCAAATGGCTCTCAGACAATGGCAGGTATCGACGCGAGAACCTTCAGGCCGCCAAGTTCTGATTTTTCCAACGACAGATTGAAGCCGTAGACATCGGCGAGATCGCTGACGATGGAGAGTCCGAGACCGGAGCCGGGAGCCAGGGCATCCAGCTTGACACCGCGCCGGGTGATGCTGGGGATTTTCTCAGGTGACACGCCTGCGCCGTCGTCCTCCACTGCCAGGACCTTTCCGTCATGGGAGATACGGACCGCGCTCTTTGCATGCTTTCGCGCATTGTCGATGAGGTTGCCGAGAAGTTCGAGAAGATCGGTTCCATCGATCGAGATATGAGTGGCCTGCGGCACCTCCACAGTCCAGGTGATCTGGTCGCCACGCGGTGCCCTGCGCAATGTCTCCACCACCCGTTCGACAGCCGGAAGCAGTGCCGAGCGGTGGCTGCTCACGCCTGCCGACATGCGGCTGCGGGCGAGTTCGCGGTCCACCAGGTCGCGCATCTGGTCGGCGGCGAGGCGGATGTTGCGCGCCTGTTCGGTCTGGCCGGTGCTGGCGAGATGGGTTGCCGTTGTTGACAGAACGGTGAGCGGTGTCTTGAGGCCATGGGCGAGATTGCCCGCACGCTGCCTTGCTCTCTCCAACTGCTTTTCACGCGCCTCCACCAGGGCATTGACTTCGCCCACCAGTGTTTCCACTTCCTCCGGATGCTCGCCTGCAATCCGGCTGGAACGGCCGGTGCGCAAGGCTTCCACCGCCTTGTGAAGATTGCGCATGGGCCGCAGGCCAAGCACGATGACCAGCAAGGTCGCCGCAAGCAGGGCTGCGTAGAGAACGGCCATGCCCGCCATCAGCGGCGTCTTGAAGCCTGATATGGTCTGCTGCACGCGCTCGCGTTCCATGCCGACCGTGATCACGAGCGGGTGCTCCGTGCCCTTGGAGTCGGGGATGTAGATCAGCTTTTCGAGTGCGAGCACCTCGACACCTCCAGGGCCCGGCATGATGTGGGCGTGGTCTTCTTCCGGCTCATCGGGAGGAGTTGGGACGGCGAAGCTCTCATCCCACATCGAGCGTGAGCGCAGCGACGGCTGGCCTTTCTCGTCAACCTGCCAGTACATGCCACCCTGTGGCTGGGTGAAGCGCGGATCGCTCAGGCGCGCGGTGCTCTGCAATTTTCCGTCCGTGCCGAAACTCAAACCTCCGGCCAGTTGCTCAAAATGCGTCGTCAGCTCGCCAACGACAAACCGTTCAACGTGTTTTTCAAAGAGATAGGCAAGGGACATCCCCGCGATCGCCAGCAGCACGCTGATGGCGACTGCCGCCAGAAGAATGAGACGGATGCGCAGTGTGCCGCCGCTCAGCAATCCGCTCATGTGTCCGGCACCGCGAGGCCATAGCCGAAGCCACGCTTGTTGGTGACGACGCCATTGCCAAGTTTACGGCGCAGGCGGCTCACCAGCGCTTCTACCGCATTGGGATCACGCTCATGATTGACGGCGTAGAGCTTCTCGGACAGCTCTTCCTTGCTGACCTGTTCGCCGGGATGGAGTGCCAGGTGATGCAGGAGCCGGAACTCGAGGGGAGTCAAATCGATCTGCCTGCCGTTGAGCGTGGTCTTGCCCGCCTTGAGGTCAAGGCGCAGGCCGCCCACATCAAGCACCGAAGCCGCAAGCCCGCCACTGCGACGGATGATGGCGCGAAGCCGGGCCAGAAGTTCTTCCATCTCGAACGGCTTCGGCAGGTAGTCATCGGCGCCATTGTCGATGCCGTCGACGCGTTCGGCCCAGGTGCCACGGGCGGAGAGAATGATGACCGGTGTCTTGCGCTCCTCGGCCCGCCAGCGGCGCAGCACGGACAGGCCGTCTAGGCCGGGGAGGCCGAGATCAAGGATGATGGCAGCGTAATCTTCTGTCGAGCCCCGGAACCAGGCATCTTCACCATCCGACGCCACATCGGCTACGAAACCTGCTGATGTCACGGCGTCGGCGAGTGCCCTGGATACCGTGGCTTCGTCTTCTGCAATCAGGATGCGCATGAGGGATATTATCGCCGCTGAAGGGTCTGGGCATCAAGCCTCAGGCGCAGCACCTTGCCACCGGCCTCCAACACCTTGACGCGGTATTGGTAGCGGCCCGAGGAATGTTTCAGGTCAATGTCGAGAATCTTGCCGGGAAAGTTCTGCCTGAGATGGCGCTTGAGAACGCGCATCGACACGGCGTGGCCCGCGTTGACGGCCGATTTGGCTTCATCGGCCTCGGAGTCGCTGTCCTCATCCTTGTCGTCGTCTTCGGAGTCGTCGCCGCCATCATCGCCGCCACCGTCATCGCCGCCACCGTCATCGCCTCCGTCAGAGCCACTGCTGCCAGAGCCGCTACTGCCGCCACCATCATCGCTGCCATCCTTCGCAAATGCGGAACCTGGATTCGCAATGAGGCCGGTTCCCAGGAGGAGGGCCATCAGGAGTTCGCGTCGGGAGAGATCGGTAGCCATGTTTCAAATCACAGGGAAAAAGGACGGGAACCAGACCCAATTCGTTTCCGGGACGGCAGCTTGGGGAAACGCCCGGGTCTGGTTCCTTGGGGTACCGGGCTAACGCAGGACTGGCAAGCGCCTCCGGTGAAAGGCTTTTGGCACAGCGAAGCTGACAATTGGCTTGCAGGCGCGAAGCGCCTGATCATTCAGTGGATGGCGCTTGATACATCCGCCAGCGTAGTCAGCTGGAGGGAGTGGGTGAGCGCCGCCTCCGCCGCTTTCAGGGGCGGCGACAGGACCTTGCCCAACTGGGCCGCCACGGGGCACGCGGCCTCGGGATCCAGCTTGTGCATGCGGAATACGGCGTCATCCTCGACGGCGCGATAGACATCCGCCAACGTGATCTGAGGGGCGGGGCGGGCGAGACTGAAGCCACCTGAACGGCCTGCCGTCGAGGCGACCAGTTCAGCCTTTTCCAGTTCCGACATGAGACGGCGGATCACCACCGGATTGGTGTGAACGCTCTGGGCGATCATGTTCGAACACACGGGCCCCTTGGCCGCATGACGGGCGAGGACCGAGAGTGCGTGGATCGCAACAACGAAACGGCTGGATGACAACATGATGCCCCATAAATCGTCATTTGCGGGCGGAAAATCAAGTCACATCGCCATGTAGCAGTGTCGCGGCTGGCGCAGGAGAGTTTACGGTGCGTTAACGATGGGGCCGCAAGAAGGCGGCATGGTCAGGCGCATGCAGAGATTCGACGTTCTGGTGACTTTGGGTTGCCTGGTGCTGCTGAGCTATTTCGCCTGGCATGCGATGAAGGGTCCGAGGGGTTATGACTACCTCGCCCAATTGCGGGGCAAGTCAGCGGAATTCGTGGCCGACCTCGCGCAGGAAGACGGCGAGAAAAAGCGGCTGGAAGCCAAGGTGGCCCTGATGCGGCCCGAGCATGTTGATCCGGACATGCTGGAGGAACTGGCCCGCACGCAACTGGAGTTGTCGCGCCGCAACGAACTGATCGTCCGCCTGAAGGACTGAATTTCCTTTTTCTTTCCATGGATTAACCGAATTTCGGTTAATCGGCAATTTCGCAAGTGCACACAACTGTTTAGTGCTATGAAAAATGCACTGACGGAGGTGTACATGGCTGTAAAATCCGCCTATCTGGCCCGCAAGGGCGACAAGCCGCCCAAAGGCGCCAAGGCGTCTGACCTCAAGAATTCAGGCTTCAGCGCCAAAGAGGAAATCCAGGCCTATCGCGACATGCTGCTGATCCGCCGCTTCGAGGAGAAGGCGGGGCAGCTTTACGGCATGGGCCTGATCGGCGGTTTCTGCCACCTCTACATCGGCCAGGAAGCGGTCGTCGTCGGCATGCAGATGGCCGCGATCGAGGGCGACCAGGTCATCACCTCCTACCGCGACCACGGCCACATGCTGGCCTGCGGCATGGATGCGGGCGGCGTCATGGCTGAACTCACGGGCCGCAAGGGCGGCATCTCCAAGGGCAAGGGCGGCTCCATGCACATGTTCAGCCGCGAGAAGAATTTCTATGGCGGCCACGGCATCGTCGGCGCCCAGGTGCCGCTGGGGGCGGGACTCGCCTTCGCCAACAAGTACCGGGGCAACAAGAACGTCTCCATGGCCTATTTCGGCGACGGTGCCGCCAACCAGGGCCAAGTGTACGAGACCTTCAACATGGCCTCGATCTGGAAGCTGCCGGTGATCTTCGTGATCGAGAACAACCGCTATGCCATGGGTACGGCTTCCACGCGCTCCACGGCCGCCTCAGAAGCGCTTGGCGCCCGTGGCGAGGCCTTCGGCATCCCGGCCGAGCAAGTGGACGGCATGGACGTGCGCGCCGTCAAGGAAGCCGCTGACCGCGCCACCGAACATTGCCGCTCCGGCGAGGGCCCCTATATCCTTGAGATGATGACGTACCGTTATCGGGGCCACTCCATGTCCGACCCCGCCAAGTACCGCACCAAGGAAGAGGTGCAGAAGATGCGCGAGGAGCAGGACCCCATCGAGCAGGTGAAAGCGCGTCTATTGAAATCCAACCGCGCCTCGGAAGACGACCTCAAGAAGATCGACGCGGAGATCCGCGACATCGTCACCAAGGCCTCCGACTTCGCCACCAATGATCCACTGCCGGATGAGTCCGAGTTGTGGACCGACATCTATGTGAACGCCTGAGGAGCGAGAAGACCAATGCCAACCATCCTCATGCCCGCGCTCTCGCCCACCATGGAAGAGGGCAAGCTTGCCAAGTGGCTCAAGAACGTCGGTGACGCCGTGAAGCCCGGTGACATCATTGCCGAGATCGAGACCGACAAGGCCACCATGGAAGTGGAAGCCGTCGATGAAGGCCCGCTTACGTCCATTCTCATTCCCGCCGGCACTGAAGGCGTGAAGGTGAACACGCCGATTGCCGTGATCGGCGAGGCGGATGCCGCGGCCCCGCCGCCCGCCCATGCGCCGGGCACACTTCCCTATGAGGCAACCGACAGCCACACCAAGCCCCATGCCGAGTTGCAGGCCACTGTCGCCGCCGTGAAGGCAGCCCAGCCCGCCCCCGCCGATCCGGACATTCCGGCCGGTACCGAGATGGTGCAGATGACGGTGCGCGAAGCGATCCGCGCCGCCATGTCCGAGGAAATGCGCCGAGACCCCGACGTGTTCCTCATGGGCGAGGAAGTGGGCCAGTACCAGGGCGCCTACAAGATTTCCCAAGGCATGCTGGAAGAGTTCGGCGACAAGCGCGTCATCGACACACCGATCACCGAGCACGGCTTCACCGGCATTGCCGTGGGCGCGGCCTTTGCAGGCCTGAAACCCATTGTCGAGTTCATGACCTTCAACTTCGCCATGCAGGCGATTGACCACATCATCAACTCCGCCGCCAAGACGCTGTATATGTCGGGTGGACAGATGGGCTGCCCCATCGTGTTCCGTGGCGCCAATGGTGCCGCGGCCCGCGTCGCCGCCCAGCACAGCCAGGACTATGCCGCGTGGTATGCGCAAATCCCCGGCCTCAAGGTGGTGATGCCCTACACGGCGGCAGACGCGAAGGGCCTGATGAAGGCCGCGATCCGCGATCCCAACCCGGTGGTCTTCCTCGAAAACGAAATCCTCTATGGCAAGAGCTTCGACGTGCCGAAGCTGGACGACTGGGTGGTGCCCATCGGAAAGGCGCGCATCGCGCGGCCCGGCAATGACTGCACCATCGTCTCCTTCGGCATCGGCATGACCTATGCCCACGCCGCCGCCGACAAGCTGGCTGACGAAGGTATTGACTGCGAGGTGATCGACCTCCGCTCCATCCGCCCGCTCGACCTTGAAACGGTGCTGGCCTCGGTGCGCAAGACCAACCGCTGCGTCTGCGTGGAGGAGGGCTATCCCCGCTTCTCGGTCACAAGCGAACTCGCCGCCGAAATCATGACGCACGCTTTCGATTATCTGGATGCGCCCGTGGCACGCGTCGCTGGCAAGGACGTGCCCATGCCCTACGCCGCAAACCTGGAGAAGCTGGCACTGCCAAACGTCGATGAGGTCGTCGCCGCGGTGAAGGGCGTGGTTTATGCAAACTAGGCTGTCACCCCCGCATTCATTGCGGGGGCCCCATCCAACCCGTGATGGGACAGCCGTCATCTTGAACAATGGGTCCCCGGGACGAGCCCGGGGATGAAAAAGCTGAGAAAAGAAAAGAGAGAACATCATGGCCAAGGGTCACGACCACGATCATCACGAACACCATCACCACGACCACTCCAAGGAAATCCATCCGCACCAGCTGCAGCCGCCGCATGAGGTGTTCCACGATCCCAAGGCCGGCGAAATCGCCCGGGCATGGATCACCAACGGCCACCTCTCGCTGTCGCTGCATGCCATGGCTTTCGGCAAGGCCGATATCTGGGGGCATGTTCTCGCTGGTATGGCCGCGCAGGTCGCAGGCGCCATGGCTGAAATGGGCCACGGCAACACCGCCGGCAACCTTGAGGAAATCCGCAAGACCCTGAACGAAGGCCTCGCCAAGGCCGCCGCGCAGAACTCGGTCCTCGCCAACAAGTCGTAATCGTCCGCACACGGAGCTTTCCATGGCCGCAACCGTCCTCATGCCAGCCCTGTCCCCCACCATGGAAAAGGGAAAGCTTGCCAAGTGGCTCAAGAAGGAAGGCGACACGGTGAAGAGCGGCGACATTCTCGCCGAAATCGAGACCGACAAGGCCACCATGGAAGTGGAGGCCGTGGACGAGGGCACGCTCGGCAAGATCATGGTGGCGGCCGGCACGGAAGATGTGGCCGTCAACACCCCGATCGCGCTGATCCTCGCAGAGGGCGAGAAGGCAGGGGCTGTTCCCTCACCGTCTCCGGCTGCGCCGAAGACTCCTCTCCCGCAGGCGGGAGAGGTGAAGAAAGTAGCACCATCGCCCTCATCTCTCCCGCAAGCGGGAGAGACAGGCGCGGCACGCGCCAGTGAGGGCCGCGTCTTCGCCTCACCCCTTGCCAAACGACTCGCCAGGGAAAAGGGCGTGGACCTCGCCGGGATCAAGGGCTCCGGCCCCCATGGCCGCATTGTCTCGCGCGACGTGGCCGATGCCAAGCCGGGCGCTGCACCCGCCGCCAAGCCTGCTGCAGCACCCGTTGCCTTCGCCGCACCACCGTCAGATGCCGCCATCCTCAGGAACTTCGTCGAGGGCTCTTACGAGCTTGTGCCGCATGACTCCATGCGCAAGGTCATCGCGCGGCGTCTAACCGAATCGAAGCAGACCATTCCGCACTTCTATGTCTCGGTGGATGTGACGCTCGATCACCTGCTGGACCTGCGCGAACGCCTCAACGGGCAGGCGCCGAAGACCAAGGACGGCCTTCCGGCTTACAAGATTTCAGTCAACGACTTCATTATCAAGGCCATGGCCATGGCACTGATCAAGGTGCCGGACGCCAATGTGTCGTGGACCGAGAGCGCCATGGTGAAGCACAAGCATGCCGACATCGGCATCGCCGTGTCCATTCCCGGTGGCTTGATCACGCCAGTGGTGCGCAAGGCGGAGACAAAGGGGCTGGCGCAGATTTCATCCGAGATGAAGGACTACGCCAAGCGCGCCAAGGACCGGAAGCTGAAGCCGGATGAATACACCGGTGGCTCGGCGGCCATCTCCAACATGGGCATGATGAACGTTTCCAACTTCGCGGCCATCGTCAATCCGCCGCATGCCTCGATCCTCGCCATCGGCACCGGAACCCGACGTCCCGTGGTACGCGGCAACGACATCGTCATCGAACAGCAGATGACCATGACGCTTTCAACCGACCACCGCTGCATCGACGGCGCATTGGGCGCGGAGTTTATCAACGCGATCAAGCTCTATCTGGAAGAACCGGGATTGATGTTGGTTTAAGACTAGTCGGGGGACAAAATGTCGATACGTAATGTGCTGTTATTGAGTGTTCTCATTGCCTGGTCGGGCACAGCCCACGGACAAGACGGGCGGCAAATCCGGCTCGACAAAGACACTTGCAAGAACATCATGCCTGAGTACCTGCGCAAGAAGGGCAATTCGCTTTACGCCAAAGCACTTGCGGCACAAAAGGCTGGCAAGGCCAACGAGATGCAAAGGAGACGTATTCGGGAGGTGGAGTTTCTGAAGTACACGGTCAAGGCCGCTAAGTGCAAAGGTGCATAGGTGAAATCCATTCTCGCATTCGGTGACTCGCTCACCTGGGGTTTTGAGGCGGGCACATTCCGGCGTCACGCCTATGAAAACCGCTGGCCCAATGCGCTCGCTGCCGGGCTTGGCGGCGGGTGCCGCGTGATCGAGGAGGGGATGAACGGCCGGACCACGGTGTTTCCAGATCCCGTGTGCGAGGCCGAACGCAATGGCGCGGTGGCCTTGCCCATGCTGCTCGCCACGCACCAGCCGCTTGATCTGGTCATCATCATGCTGGGCACCAACGACATCAAATATGCCAACCGCTGCCGCGCCTTTGACGCGGCCCTCGGCATGCAGCGGCTGGTCAACCTTGTGAAGACCCACGACTACAATGCCGACTACGCCGTGCCGCAGATATTGCTGATGTCGCCGCCGCACCTGGTGAAGACCAACGATGACTGGTTCAACGATCTGTGGGGCCATGCGCTTCAGGAGTCGCAACTCTTTGCGCGGCACTACGCCCGGGTGGCGGAGGAGAATGGCTGCCACTTCTTTGATGCGGCGTCCGTGGCCACTGCCGATCCGACCGACGGCGGGCATCTGGATGCGGCCAATACCCGGAAGCTGGGCGAGGCGCTTGTGCCGGTTGTGAAAGGAATTTTACGGATTTGAGGTCTGGGACCAGATTGCGCGGCCTTTGGCCCACACATCCGGCCCCGGCAGGTGACCAGAATGGAAAAATCAGTGATGGTCAATTTGGGTTTATGGGGCTATAGGCCCGTTTGAACACTGTGAAAACTATTTTCAGAATTGAGAGAGGGTACCATGGCAGACACCGCATTTGACGTTCTCATCATCGGCGCAGGGCCCGGCGGCTATGTCACGGCGATCCGTGCCGCACAGCTGGGCTTCAAGGTGGCGATTGTGGAGCGCGAACACCTGGGCGGCATCTGCCTCAACTGGGGCTGCATCCCCACAAAGGCGCTGCTGCGCTCTGCGGAAATCTACCACTACATGAAGCATGCCGAGAACTACGGCCTCTCCGCCAAGGACATCAGCTTCGACGCCACCAAGGTGGTGCAGCGCTCGCGCGGCGTATCCGGCCGCCTGAACATGGGCGTCAACGGCCTGCTCAAGAAGAACAAGGTGCAGATCATCTGGGGCGAGGCCAAGGTGACCAAGCCGGGCGAGGTTGTGGTGGCTGACAGCAAGAAGGCCATCGTGCAGCCGCAGAACCCACCACCGAAGGGCGTGGCAGGGGCGGGCACCTACACGGCCAAGCACATCATCATCGCCACGGGTGCGCGCCCCCGTGTGCTTCCTGGCCTGGAGCCGGACGGCAAACTGGTATGGACCTATTTCGAGGCCATGGTGCCTAAGGACATGCCGAAGTCCATGCTGGTGATCGGCTCCGGCGCCATCGGCATCGAGTTCGCCTCTTTCTACAATGCCATGGGCGTTGACGTGACCGTAGTCGAGATCATGGACCAGATCATGCCGGTGGAAGACACCGAGATTTCCAAGATCGCCCAGAAGCAGCTGGAAAAGCAGGGTCTCAAGTTCCGGCTCTCCGCCAAGGTGGCGAAGCTTGACCGCAAGGCCAACAGTGTCACCGCGACGATCGAGGCAGGTGGCAAGTCCGAGCAGATCACGGTGGACCGCGTGATCGCGGCGGCGGGCGTTGTCGCCAACATCGAGAACCTCGGCCTCGAAGCCGCAGGCGTGAAGACCGAGAAGGGTTGCATCGTGACGGACGGCTTTGGCCGCACCAACGTGCCGGGCATCTATGCCATCGGCGACGTGGCGGGCCCGCCGATGCTGGCGCACAAGGCCGAGCACGAGGGCGTGATCTGCATCGAGACCATCAAGGGCCTGCACACGCACCCGATGAAGAAGGACCAGATCCCCGGCTGTACCTACTGCCATCCGCAGGTGGCCAGCGTGGGCCTCACCGAAGCAAAGGCCAAGGCCGCAGGCTTTGAACTGAAGATCGGCAAGTTCCCCTTCCTCGCCAATGGCAAGGCCATCGCGCTCGGCGAGGACCAGGGCCTGATCAAGACCATCTTCGACGCCAAGACCGGCCGCCTGCTGGGCGCGCACATGGTGGGCGCGGAAGTGACGGAACTGATCCAGGGTTTCGTCGTGGCCATGGGGCTGGAGACGACCGAGGAAGAGCTGATGCACACGGTTTTCCCGCATCCCACCCTGTCTGAAATGATGCACGAGAGCGTTCTCGATGCCTATGGCCGCGTCATCCACATGTGATCTTGAAGCCGGGAGGGCGGGGGGCCATATGCAGGCCGCTCCGCTCTCACAGCGGATTTGCAGGGGGATCATATGGATTCGAAAAACATTGTCATTGCCGTGCTCATCGGCCTCGCCGCAGGCTGGCTGGCAAGCTGGGTGCCTTTTACGGGCGGCGACGGTGGCCTGATCCAGTACCTGATCAGCGGCGTGCTGGGCTCCTTCGTGGGCTCCTACCTGCTGCAGAAGGCCAACATCAACCTCGGCATCCAGAACGAGGTCGGGCGCGACATCGCCACGGCCACCATCGGCGCGGTGATCGTCATGTTCATCGCCAACATTCTCACCTGAAAGGATTTTTGACATGGACCAGATCATGCAGCTTGGCGGCGTCGGCATCGGCGGCACCATACTGATCGGCATCGTCGGTGCCATCGTTGGCAACTGGCTTCTGGCTCTGCTGGGCCTCGGCCTGGGTGGGCTTCTGGGCCAGCTCATCGTCGCAGTCATCGGCGCCTGTGTGCTGATCTTTGTCTACCGCGCCGTCAAGGGACGCGCCTGAGTCCGACATGGCGACCCTGATCGACACCACGGGCCAAGCCCGGACGCCCGAAAGACCTCGTCACCCGGAAAAGGCCCACAAGGCCGAAACTCCGATCCTGCGCAAGCCGGATTGGATCCGGGTGAAGGCACCGGGCTCGGCCATTTATCACGAAACGCAGAAGCTGGTGCGCGACAACAAGCTCACCACCGTCTGTGAAGAGGCAAGCTGCCCCAACATCGGCGAATGCTGGACCAAGAAGCACGCCACCTTCATGATCATGGGCGACACCTGCACGCGGGCCTGCGCCTTCTGCAATGTGCGCACCGGCATTCCGGATGCACTTGATGCAGGCGAACCGGAACGCGTCGCCGATGCCGTTGCCCGCATGGGGCTGAGCCATGCCGTGATTACATCCGTCGACCGTGACGACCTCGAAGATGGCGGCGCCGATCATTTTGTCCGCGTGATCAGGGCCATCCGTGCCGCTGCACCAGCAACAACAATCGAGATCCTGACGCCGGATTTCCTCAAGAAGAGCGGCGCCCTTGAACAGGTGGTTGCGGCAAAGCCTGACGTGTTCAACCATAATCTTGAAACGGTACCCTCACTCTATCTCAAGATCAGGCCGGGCGCGCGCTACTTCCACTCACTTCGCCTGTTGCAGCGTGTGAAGGAACTGGACCCCACCATGTTCACCAAGTCCGGCATCATGGTTGGCCTCGGTGAGACCCGCGAACAGGTGATGCAGGTGATGGACGACATGCGCACCGCAGACATCGACTTCATCACCATCGGTCAATATCTGCAGCCCTCGCGCAAGCATGCGCCCATCGACCGCTTCGTGACGCCGGACGAGTTCAACTCCTACGAAACGATTGCCTATGCCAAGGGCTTCTCGATGGTATCTTCATCGCCGCTGACGCGTTCATCGCACCACGCAGGTGATGATTTTGCCCGTCTGCAGGCGGCACGCAGCGCGAAGGCCTGATGCCGGTTTTCCAAACGACAAGGCGCGTGGGCGTTCCGGCGGAGGTTGCTTTTGCCGTCGCCGCAGATGTGGGGTCGTACAGCGAGTTTCTGCCGCTGCTGCAACGGTCCACCATCCGGGGTAAGCGCACCGCGACAGCAGCGGGCGAACAGTTCGACGCCGAACTTGCCATAGCCTATCCCAAGCTGGGACTGGCCGAGTCCTTCGTCAGCCGGGTTGAAACCGATGCGGCACAGCGCACGGTGCGTGCCACGTCAGCCGATGCCCCGTTCCGCGCCATTGACACGCTCTGGCGCATCACGTCGGCGGGCAGTGTGGCCGATGTTTCCATCCGAATTGACTATGCCTTTCGCAACCCGATCATCCAGATCGCCGCAGGTGGCCTCATGGAGATGGCCATCCAGAAGGTGATGGCCGCCTTTGAGGCACGCGCCATGGAATTTCAGCGCAAGGCTTCCAACAACAGCTGAAGGGCCTGCTGCACCGAGGCCTGGCGAATGGCGGCGCGGCTGAGTTCACCAAAGCGCCGTTCCACATGCATGATGCGGCCGCCTTTGACGGCGCAGGCAAAGTGGACGAGGCCCACGGGTTTCTGCGCTGTTCCGCCACCGGGTCCGGCGATGCCGGTGACGGCGACAGCGACGTTCGCAACGGAGTGGGTGAGCGCACCAAGGGCCATGTGTTTGGCCGTTGTGGAAGAGACGGCTCCCTGCGTTTCAAGCGTGACCGGATCGACCCCGAGCATTCCCGTCTTGGCCGCGTTGGAATAGGTGACGAAGCCTCTCTCGAACACAGTACTTGATCCTGCGATGTCGGTCAGGGCCGCAGCCACCAGGCCACCTGTGCAGCTCTCCGCCGTGGCAATCGTCCAGCCACGCCTGCCGTAATCGGTGATGATTTGTTCGGCGGGGCTCACAGCGGCAACCGCACGGTGGCGACGGCAAAGGCGGCGATGCCTTCCTTGCGGCCAATGGCACCCATTTCCTCCGTTGTCGTGGCCTTGATGGCAATGCGGTCGGCTGCGACCTGCAACAGGGGAGAGAGCACGGCTTTCATCGCTGCAATGTGTGGGCCGATTTTCGGGGCCTCGGCAAGAATGGTCAGGTCCGCGTTGGCGATGATGCCCTTGCGCGCGCCGAGAAGTTCCATCGCCTTGAGCAGGAAGATGGAGGAGGGTGCTCCCTTCCACTGCGGGTCACTGGGGGGGAAGTGTTTGCCGATATCTGCTTCGCCGATCGCCCCCAGTATGGCATCCGTCAGCGCATGCATCGCGGCGTCCGCGTCGGAGTGGCCCTTGAGTTTCTCCGTGTGCGGAATTTTGACGCCGCAGAGCGTGACGCCATCTCCCTTTTCAAACACGTGGAAGTCGATACCTTGCCCGGTGCGCACATCCGGCCTCTCGACAAACAGCCGGGCGGAGACTTCCTTGTCCGCCACGCGCACATCATGGGCTGTTGTCAGTTTGCGGTTTGCTTGGTCGCCTGCCGTGATCCGCACCGGCATGCCGGCAAATTCCGCCACGGCGGCATCGTCGGTGAAGTTCGTCTGGCCTTCCCGGACGGCGCGGCGGTGGGCTGCGAGGATCTTGTCGAAGATGAAGCCCTGCGGGGTCTGCACGAACCACATGGAGCCGCGGTCCACCGTGCGCTCGATCACACCATCCGGCGCGAATTTCATCGTGTCCGCGACAGGCAGACCGGGAATGACAGCATCGGCCCGGTCAAGTTCGGCAATGACGTTGCTGATGACGTGAGGGCTGATGAATGGCCTTGCCGCATCGTGGATCAGCACCCGGTCCGGCTTGATGCTCGCAAGGGCCTCCACACCAAGTCGGCAGGATTCCTGGCGGCTGGCGCCACCTGAGACGGGTGGAGGCAGGGTCAGGCCCTGAGTGGCTTCGGCAAAGAGTTGCTCGTGCCCGGTTCCGATCACGGCCTGCACGTGAGTGACCAGAGGGTGGGACAGAAATGCCTCAAGCGTCCAGCGGATGACGGGTTTGCCGCCAATCAACTGGTATTGCTTGGGGATTTCGCCCCCTGCGCGCAGGCCGCTGCCGCCCGCGACGATGACTGCTGCCACTGACATTGTTGTCCGGCATAGCCAGTGTGCCGCAGCATGGGAAGCGCGTGCGCATGAGATTTTCGTTGACGCTGCAGCGCAACATCGTATTCTGCCCAAATCTTGAACGCATCAGGTGTCTGCACAAATTATGGGCATATCCATCGGCCCCGTCAAAACCCGCAACCCGGTCTTTCTCGCGCCCATGTCGGGCGTGACGGATGAGGCCTTTCGCATCGTGGCCCATGCCCATGGTGCCGGCCTGGTCGTATCCGAAATGGTGGCGAGCGATGCGCTGTTTCGCGAGCGACCCGACATGGTGCGGCGTGCCATGGGACATCGCAAGCTCTCGCCCTTTGTCATCCAACTGGCGGGCCGGGAAGCAAAATGGATGGCGGAAGGTGCGCGGCTCGCGCAGGACCTGGGCGCGGACGTCATCGACATCAACATGGGCTGTCCGTCACGGCAGGTGACAGGTGGGTTGTCGGGCTCCGCCCTCATGCGCAACATCGACCATGCGATGTCCCTGATCGAGGCGACTGTGCAGGCGGCGCGCGTGCCCGTGACCGTGAAGATGCGCCTCGGCTGGGATCATGGCTCGCTGAACGCGCCTGAACTGGCGCGCAGGGCAGAGAATGCCGGTGCCCGGATGATCACGGTGCACGGGCGCACGCGCTGCATGTTCTATTCCGGCAAGGCGGATTGGGCGGCCATCCGCGCCGTGCGGGAGGTGATCTCAATCCCGCTGGTTGCCAATGGTGATGGCGAGACGGCAGCGGATGCCCGCGCCATGATGGCTGCATCCGGCGCTGACGCCGTGATGTTTGGCCGCTCCTGCTACGGCCGTCCGTGGTGGCCCGGTGTTGTCGCGGAAGATCTTGCTCCCGGAGCAGGCCGCGCGGAGCCCGGGCTGGCCGAGGAGCGTGATATCGTGCTCTGGCACCAGGATGAGACCTTGCGGCTGTATGGTGCAGCCTTGGGCAACAAGACATTCCGCAAGCACCTTGGCTGGACGCTGGCCCGGCTTGAATTGCGTGGCCTGCTGGACGGCGAAGCACATGCCACCTTGCGGGCAACGCTTCTCTCGGGCCGTGACAACGCGGTTGTCAGTCAGGGTATCCGCGAGACCTATGCCCGCATTCTCGATGAGAGGGCAGCGGCATGACGGGCCAGGCCGGTGAAAAAACAGAGGCGCCAGACCTGCGCCTGATGTTTGACGCGCTGCCCAATCCCGTCATCATTCTCGATGAACGGGAACATGTCGTGGCTGTCAACACGGCCGCAGAAGACTTCTTTCAGGCCAGTTCCACCGTTCTGATGCGGCTTTCGCTCCCGGAACTGGTGCCATTTTCAAGCCCGGCGCTGCAATCGGTGCGGCAAGTGCGCGAGAGCGTGGGGGTGGTGAACGAATATGCCATCGGCGTCGGCACGCCGCGGCTGGGCGGCGAGCGCATCGTTGACCTGCAGACGGCGCCGGTGGGCGATGACGGCCGCTACGTGATGATGATGCTGTTGCGCCGCTCCATGGCGCACAAGTTCGACCTGCAATTGTCGCATCAGGGTGCGGCGCGGTCCGTGTCCGGCATGGCGGCGATGCTGGCGCACGAGATCAAGAATCCGCTGGCAGGCATCAGGGGTGCCGCACAGCTCATGGAGCCGTCACTGGGAGACGCCGACAGATCGCTTGTGCGGCTCATCTGCGATGAAACGGACCGCATCAGGCAACTTGTGGACCAGATGGAAGTGTTCTCGGATGAACGGCCGCTGGAGCGCCGCCCGGTCAACATCCATGTCGTCCTCGATCGGGTGAAGCAGCTGATGACAGCGGGCGGCAGTGAAGGGATTTCCATCCGCGAAGATTATGACCCGTCCTTGCCCGCCGTTCACGGAAGTTCCGACCAGCTGGTGCAGGTTTTCCTGAACCTGGCGAAGAACGCGGCCGAGGCGATGCGCGCAGGCGGGATGGCCGGGGAACTGCTGTTCACGACTGCCTTCCGCCCCGGCGTGCGGTTGTCCGTTGCTGGATCGAGCGAGCGCATTTCCCTGCCGCTGGAGGTGTGCGTGCACGACACCGGCCCCGGTGTTCCGGACGAATTGCTGCCACACATTTTCGAACCCTTTGTGTCGAGCAAACGCTCGGGGCGGGGGCTGGGACTGGCTCTGGTCGCAAAGATCGTGCGTGACCATGGGGGTGTGGTGGAATGCAAACCCCGCCCCCACAAGGGAACGACCTTCCGCGTGCTGCTGCCGTTGACGCCCGCAACCGAGAACGCACCGCTCAACATGGAGATGCGCTGACATGGCCAGTGGAACAGTCCTGATCGCCGATGATGACAGCGCCATCCGCACCGTCCTCACACAGGCGCTGACACGGGCCGGGTTTACCGTGCGCGCCACCGGCATGGCCTCCGCCCTTTGGCGTTGGGTGAGCGAAGGGGAGGGCGATGTGGTTGTGACCGATGTCGTGCTACCGGACGAAAACGCCTTTGATGTACTGCCGCGAATCCGCAAGATGAGACCGATGCTGCCGGTCATTGTCATGAGCGCGCAAAACACCATCATTACAGCCATCCGCTCCGCCGAACTGGGAGCCTATGACTACCTTCCGAAGCCTTTTGACCTCAGCGCACTTGTGCAGACCGTGGCACGGGCGCTTGACCAGTCTGCCAAGGCCGCACGGCCCGCTCCTTCAGTGCAGGGCGAGCCCTTGCCGATCATCGGCCGGTCCTCCGCGATGCAGGATATCTACCGCCTGATCGCACGCCTGACCCAGACGGACCTTACGGTCACCATCGTGGGCGAGAGCGGGACGGGCAAGGAACTGGTGGCGCGGGCGCTGCATGATTTCAGCAAGCGCAAGAAGGGGCCGTTTGTCGCCCTCAACATGGCAGCCATTCCACGCGAATTGATCGAGTCCGAACTGTTTGGCCACGAGAAGGGGGCTTTCACGGGTGCCGCCTCGCGCATGGCCGGCCGTTTCGAACAGGCCGAGGGCGGGTCGCTTTTCCTCGATGAAATCGGGGACATGCCGATGGAAGCGCAGACGCGCCTCTTGCGCGTGCTGCAGCAGGGTGAATACACCACCGTGGGCGGCACCACCCCCATCAAGACGAATGTCCGCATCATCTGTGCAACACACCGTGACCTGCGGCAGCTGATCAGCCAAGGCCTCTTCCGGGAAGACCTGTTCTACCGCCTGAACGTCGTGCCGTTGCGGCTGCCGCCACTGCGCGAACGCACCGAGGACATTCCCGATCTGGTGCGGCACTTCCTGGTGCGCGCCGAGAAAGACGGCCTGCCGCGCAAGGAACTGTCAACCGAGGCGGTCAACAGGCTGATGACGCACCGCTGGCCGGGCAACGTACGGGAACTGGAAAACCTTGTGAAGCGGCTGCTGGCCATGGAGGTGGATGAAGTCATACCGCTGCACGCTGTCGAGCGTGAACTGGCAAGCAATCCGCCCCTGCAGACGGCGGCAAATGGTGTGGTCATGGCCTTGGGACAAACACTGCCGGAGTTCATGGAGGCGCATCTGGCCCAGTATTTTTCGGCCTTCGGGCAGGGACTTCCACCACCCGGACTTTACGACCGCATCCTCGCAGAAATCGAACCGCCCCTGTTGCGGGCTGCATTGGTGGCGACACATGGCAACCAGTTGCGGGCGGCCGACCTTCTGGGGATCAACCGTAACACCCTCAGGACCAAACTCCGGGACAGAAATGTCATTCCCATCAGGGGTTTGATGGGAACATCTTGAGTGATGCCTGAGGAAAATGCGGGCTGTTTCAAGCGCCACTCGGAGTGGGGGAAACTATCGCATTTCCGCAACAGTTGCTGTTGAATTTCTGCCACAGTCCGCTGCATAGTGCGGGTCATGCCGCTTCGCCGCCGATTGTCTGATGCCGTCGCCCCGGCCCGTTTCAGCGGGCATACGGCCGCAATTGCGCTGGTACTGGTGGTTCTTGGCATCCTGATTGCCATCAGCACGTTTATCATCCTGGTGGGCCTGACGCCCATCCGCCCCAGTGAACTTGCAATCCGCCTGCCGTTTCTTCCGACGCTGACAGTGGTGCAGCTGCTGCTGCTGATCAATTCGGTCGTGGTGGTGTTGATGGCTCTGCTTGTGGCCGTGCAGCTTTTCCAGCTGCTGCGCGACAAGGCGCGGGGCACGCCGGGGGCGGGTTTGCACCTTCGGCTGGTCAGCCTGTTTTCGATCATTGCGGTTGCGCCTGCCTTGCTGGTGGCCGCCTTTGCCGCCGTCACCCTTAACCGGGGGCTTGATGCGTGGTTTTCGGAGCGGACGCGCAACATCGTCGATACGGCGTCCACCGTTGCCGAAGCCTACCTGACCAACGCAGGCGAGGCAACGCGAAGTGACCTCGCAGGAATTTCCGCAGACCTCGCGCAACAATCCAGGCTCTATGCGGATGACCGCACAGCCTTCGTCCGGCGGGTAGCGCGGCATGCCGCCCTCCGCAACCTTGCAGCGGTCTATGTGTTTGAACCGGCAAGCAAACGGATCGATGTCAGTGTCGCAGCCAACGAGCGTATCAAGTTCATCGCGCCGGACGAGGCGAACCTGGCCAAGGCGGGAGCCGGCGATGCCGTGATCATCCCGCCCGGGAGAGGCGGCAACGTGGTCCGTGCCCTCGTCAAGCTGCAAGGCTATGACAATCTCTATCTCTATGTTTACCGGCTGATTTCCCCGGTGGTGATCGAGCAGTTGACCAAGACGCGTGATGCGAAGACGGAGTATGACCGCATGCTTCAGCAGCGCGCCGGCGTGCAACTCGCCTTCGGTTTTGTCTATGCGCTGCTTGCGATGGTGTTCCTGCTGGCTGCGATCTGGGCTGGCTTGCGTTTTGCCGACAACCTCGTGGCCCCGATTGTCCGGCTTCTCAATGCCGCGCGGGAGGTGGCGCGCGGAAATTTCACGGCCAAGGTGGCAACCGTAGATGGTCCGGGTGATCTCGTGACGCTCTCCAACACCTTCAACCTGATGACAGACCAGATCAAATTGCACCGGGACCAACTCGTCGACACCAACGAGCAGCTGGATGCCCGTCGCCGGTTTTCCGAGGCGATGCTTTCGGGCGTCAGTGCCGGGGTGATCGGCGTCGACCCGGACTACCGCATTTCGGTCGTCAACCGCTCCGCGCTGACACTGCTGGGCAAGAGTGACAGCGAACTGTACGGCATGCCCCTGACGGAGAGCGTCCCGCCTTTTGCGAAGCTGTTTGAACTGGCCCTGTCCCGGCCATCAGGTTCGGCGGAGGGGCAGATCGAGGTCATGGCAGACGGGCGCGAGCGTAACCTGTTTCTGCGCATCACCACCGAACGTTCAGACGATGCCGAGCATGGCTACGTCCTGACATTTGACGACATGACCGATCTCGTCTCGGCGCAGCGCAATTCCGCCTGGGCCGACATCGCGCGCCGCATTGCCCACGAGATCAAGAACCCGCTGACGCCGATCCAACTCTCGGCTGAGCGGCTGAAGCGCAAGTATCTCAAGGAAATCACCTCGGACAAGGCGGTTTTTGAACAGTGCACGGACACGATCATCCGGCAGGTGGGTGATCTCGGGCGCATTGTCGACGAGTTCTCCTCCTTTGCGCGCATGCCAAAGGCCGTGCCTGAACCGAACAGCCTGCAGGACGTGGTGTCGGATGCAACGGTGCTCCAGCGGGTGTCCGCGGCCGACACGCAGATCGAGATCATCAGGGATACCGAAGTTCCTGTCTTTGCCTTTGACCGCCGCCTCGTGACACAAGCGGTGACCAATCTCGTCAAGAATGCAAGGGAGGCCATTGAACCGCGCCTCACTGCCCGCGAAATCGAGTTGGGGCAAATCCGGGTGAACTATGGCGTCAGGGATGGCGCGCCTTACCTCTCGGTCACCGACAACGGCATTGGCCTGCCGCAGGAGAACCGGCACCGGCTCGCCGAACCTTACATGACCACGCGCGAGAAAGGGACAGGCCTCGGGCTTGCCATCGTCAAGCGCATCATGGAGGAACATGGCGGTTTGCTGGCACTGACGGATTCGCCTGACGGTCAGGGTGCCTGCGTGACCTTGCTTTTTCCCCCTATCATCACCCTGGAAGATTCACCCATTGAGGATGCGTTGAGTTAAATCATGGCCGCCGACATTCTGATCATCGATGACGAAGCTGATATCCGCGAACTGATCGCGGGCATCTTGCAGGACGAAGGATTTGAAACACGTCTTGCACACAACTCCGATGCGGCACTGGCAGAGGTCGCGCAGCGGCGGCCTTCGCTGGTGATCCTCGATATCTGGCTGCAAGGTTCCAAGCTGGATGGTCTGGACCTGCTTCTGGAAATCAAGCAGCGCATTCCGGACCTGCCGGTGATCATCATCTCGGGTCACGGCAACATTGAAACTGCGGTGGCCGCCATCAAGCGCGGTGCCTATGACTACATCGAAAAACCCTTCAACGCCGACCGCCTGCTGCTGGTGGTGAGCCGGGCCCTGGAGAATACACGGCTCAAGCGCGAGAATGAGCAACTGAAAGGGCGTGGCGGGTTTGACGCTGAACTGATCGGACAGTCGGCGGCGATCAAGCTGTTGAAGCAGACACTCAAGAAAATCGCACCGACCAACAGCCGTGTGATGATCATGGGGCCCATGGGGGCTGGCAAGGAACTGGTGGCGCGCACCATGCACGCCATGTCGACCCGCGCCAGTGGCCCCTTTGTGGTTTTGAGTGCCGCAACCATGGCACCCGAGAGGCTGGAGGAGAACCTGTTCGGCATTGAACAGGCGGAGGGGGGCGGACAGGCCGTGGGCGCCCTCGAAGAGGCCCATGGCGGCACACTCTACATCGATGAAGTGGCTGACATGCCGCTGGAAACGCAGGCCAAGGTGCTGCGCGTCTTGCTTGAACAGACGTTTCAGCGGGTGGGCGGAGCCAAGAAAGTGAAGGTGGATGTGCGCATCCTTTCGTCCACCGCACGAGACCTGCAATCGGCCATTGCCGCCCAGTCATTCCGCGAAGACCTGTACCACCGCCTGAGCGTGGTACCGGTGCGCGTTCCCGCCCTGTCCGAGCGTCGGGAGGACATTCCGGCGCTGATCGAGCATTTTGCGCGCACGTATTCCTCCGCGTCCGGCCAGCCGGCGCGGCGGTTTGCCAGTGACGCGATCGCAATGCTCCAGACCCGCGACTGGCCGGGCAACGTGCGTGAACTGCGCAACAATGTCGAACGCATCATGATCCTGGCTGCAGGGGAGGGCCATGACGAGATCACGGCATCGACTTTCCCGGCGGAATCCGCGCAGGGTGGCAGCGGGGCGTTCAGCGGTGATCACTTGCTCACCATGCCATTGCGGGAAGCCCGCGAGGCTTTCGAGCGTGACTACATCGCGGCGCAGCTGTCACGATTCGGCGGGAACATTTCACGCACCTCCGGCTTCATCGGCATGGAGCGTTCGGCCCTGCACCGGAAGATCAAGATGCTTGGGCTTGCGTCCCGTGACGAAGAGGCGAGCGAACCGGCATGACAGTCCACACGCCGAGATAGCATCTTTTGCCGGAATGGCGATTGTGCTAGTCAACATTGGCAAGGTGGCAAGAACAACAATAGAGGCAAGGGAACCATGGCCCAGGACAAGCCCCAGAACCTACAGGACACGTTTCTCAACCATGTCCGCAAATCGAAGATTCCGGTGACCGTATTCCTGGTCAATGGCGTGAAGCTGCAGGGCATCATCACATGGTTCGACAATTTCTGCCTGCTGCTGCGCCGTGACGGAGTTTCCCAACTTGTCTACAAGCATGCGATCTCCACGATCATGCCGGGTGCACCCATCAGCCTGTTTGACGATGAAAACGGTGGCTCTTGAGCGCACGTAAAGCGGCCAAGTCGCGGGCTGTCAGCATCGGGGAGGGCGAAGCTCCCACCGGCAACACGATGGTTGCTGTGGTCGTGCACGTGGAACCCAAGTCTGCAGTGGCGGAACATGGCCGCTCGGCTGACTCCAGGCTGGAAGAGGCGCTCGGGCTGACGCGTGCCATCGGTCTTGTGGTGGCCCAGTCGATGGTCGTGCCGCTCGCCGCACCCAAGCCTGCAACACTGATCGGCTCCGGAAAAGTTGAGGAAATTGCCGAGATTGTTGCCGAACGAGATGCCGGCCTGGTGATCGTCAATGCCCAGCTTTCCCCCATCCAGCAGCGCAATCTGGAACGCGCATGGAAAGCCAAAGTGCTGGACCGCACTGGGCTCATTCTCGAAATCTTCGGTGAGCGGGCCTCGACGCGGGAAGGCACGCTTCAGGTGGAACTGGCGCATCTGCGCTACCAGAAGAGCCGCCTGGTGCGCTCGTGGACCCACCTTGAACGGCAGCGCGGCGGTTTCGGCTTTCTGGGTGGTCCTGGCGAAAGCCAGATCGAAGCGGACCGGCGGTTGATCCAGGATCGCATCAGCAGACTGGAGAAGCAACTTGGCGACGTGGTGAAAACACGCGGCCTGCACAGGGCAGGGCGTTCGCGCGTGCCCTATCCTGTTGTGGCTCTCGTTGGCTACACCAACGCGGGGAAGTCCACACTGTTCAACCGTCTGACCAATGCACAGGTGCTGGCAAAGGACATGCTGTTTGCCACGCTTGATCCGACGATGCGGGTGATCAGCCTGCCACACGGCCGAAAGATCATCCTGTCCGATACGGTTGGCTTCATTTCCGACCTGCCGACCGCTCTCATCGCGGCATTCCGCGCGACACTGGAAGAGGTGCTCGCGGCTGACGTGATCCTGCACGTCCGCGACGTCAGCCATCCCGAGACAGACGCGCAGGCCCAGGACGTGCTGAAGGTGTTGCAGGAACTGGGGATCGGCGAAGCCAACCGGGAACATATCCTTGAAGTCTGGAACAAGGCCGATAGGCTGGAGCCGCTGGAGCATGCCCAACGGGAGGCATCGGCCGCGCGGCGGCCCGACTGCGTGCTGGTTTCCGCCGTAGATGGCAGCGGCCTCGACGAATTGCTGGACCGGGTGGAAAAGCGCCTCGGCCGCTCCGCCGACCTCTATCAGGTCACGCTGGATGGCGCAGACGGCAAGGGGCTGGCCTGGCTTCACCGCCGCTGCGAGGTCATCTCCCGCGATGACATGAAGGACGGCCGGATGCGGCTTGATGTCCGCATGGACACTGACCGGGCAGGGCAGGCCAAGGCCATGTTCGGACGGGCCATGCGCAAGATGCGCTGATCAAAGTCCCTTCGCCTTGGCATCGTCCCACAGGCCATCCATTTCCGCCAGATCGGAGTCAGCGGACGTTTTGCCTCGGGCTTTGAGCTGATCCTCGATGTGGGCGAAACGGCGCTCGAATTTTGCATTGGCTCCACGCACGGCGGCTTCCGGATCAATGCCATAGTGGCGGGCGAGGTTGGCCATCACGAAGAGGAGGTCGCCCAGTTCCTCCGCCCGCTTGTCCTCTGGGGCATCGCGAAGCTCGGCCAGTTCCTCGCTGATCTTGTCGTAGACATGGGCCGTGTCCGGCCAGTCGAACCCGACCTTGGCCGCCTTGGCCTGGAGTTTGAGGGCGCGGGTGAGGCCCGGCAGGGCCACGGGAACACCGGAGAGAACACCATTCAGCCGCTTGCCGAGCGCTTCGCGCTCCCTGGCCTTGTTGGCCTCCCAGAAGCCCTTGGCCACACCGGCGCTTCGGGCGTGGTCATCGCCGAAGACGTGGGGGTGACGACGGATCATCTTGCGGACAACGCCTTCGACCACGTCGTCAAAGGTGAAGCTGCCTTCCTCGGCCGCCATCTGCGCGTGGTAGACGGGTTGCAGGAGCAGGTCGCCCAATTCATCGCACAATTCGGCACGGTTGCCGCGATCAATGGCGTCCGCCACCTCATAGGCTTCCTCGATGGTATAAGGCGCGATGGTGGAGAAGTCCTGTTCGAGATCCCAGGGACAGCCTGTGACGGGCATGCGGAGCGCCTGCATGATGGCGCGCAAGGTGCCAATGTCGCGGGGGTCCATGGTGGTGGGGTCGAGGGGTGCAGAGGTGTCGGGAGAGGCAGCGGAACGCGGTCCGCGGGGAGCCGTGTTGTAGGGCGACATTCAGGGTGTCCTTGGGCTTCATTGGCGGGATTGTCCGGGAATTGACGGGAACTCATGGGATTACAAGGCCTTGAAGGGCAGCGCGGGGCGTCGCGGCGGATGGCGTTGGCGACAGGCAGGCTGTCCACGGAAGGCCCTTGAGGCGACAGGGAGCCTGTCCAGGGCGGTTTTGACGGGAATTCGCACAAACCCCATTCGAACAAGGTTTTTTGGGGCCTCGAAGGGCCTGTGAGGCCCTCTTTCCGTTCCCGGTTGAGGCCGCAAACTGGGAAATCCGCTTCCCGGTATTCCCAGAAGGCAAAAACGCCGATTTCCCGTGCAATATCATGCCGATGTCAGAATTGAACAATTCCGCAAACTGGGAAGCGGTTTGGGCCCGCCGATCAGACACCAGTCTGGCCTTCCATTGCCATCTGACGGCGCAGCCATGGGGCGGCATGCAGCCTGATCCGCTCTGGTGCTGGCCTCTCGAAGGTGCGGCCGGAGACCCTTGCCGCCTCCAGCCCTGCGAGGAGCTGCTGCAGGCGCTCCCCTGATACGGCCCTGACATTGCAGGTGCAGGCTTTGGTATCGTCATTTGCCGGTAGAGCGCTTGCGATGAAGCGCCTGATTTCCATCCGTGCCTCGGGTGTCATTTGCCGTTGTCTCCGTCACGCCTGTGACCATGTTCTCAGGCGGGGAAACAATTCTATCAACTCTCCCTCGGATTGCAATCTCGTAGAGAGCTCGCGCATGTGCGGCAATCTGCTGCGGAGTGTGGGTCTTGCCCTTCTCTCGAACCGCCTCGGCGGAGAGCATCGCCGTCTCGATGGCGTCCGTCAGGGCGTCCAGGTCGAGAATCGCCTCGGTTTCGATGAGCGGAGATTGGCCGTTGACGATCCAGTCGATCGATACACCGAAGTGGGCCGACAGGCGGAACAAGACCTCTATATCCGGCTTGCGCACCTCTTTCCGGTATTCATGGAAGGCGCTGCGGCCCTTCCCGAACACGTTGGCATAATCGTTCACCTTCAGGTCCTTCGCCTGATCAAGAAGGGAGCCGATGCGCGCGCCCCAGCCCGGCGCGAGGGTGGGCAGGAAATGATACGTCCTCATTTTCGGAATTTTCCGCTTGTATTTACCCGAATATCGGAATATCGTTCCCGATTATAGAACAGAATTGACAGTAATCGGGAAAAACGAATGATCCTGAAGCCGAAACCTCCGAAACTCGACGAGTGGGCGATCCGCGCCGAACTGCGGCGCAGGGGATGGACGTTCAACAGGCTGGCGGCGGAGTCGGGCTTCGCGGCGAAGAGCTTCTCCGCTGCGTTCAAGAAACCCTCGGTCAAGGTCAATGCATACATGGCCAAGGTACTCGGCATCCCCGTTCACGAACTCTGGCCGTACTGGTTCGACGCCGACGGCGATCTGATCCCGGCCAAATACCGCCGGAAGCTTAGCAGCCGCCGCCAGTCTCTGGCGAGTCATGAATCGGTTGCGGCGTGAGGGAGGGGGACATGGGAGTGACCTCGCTCGACCGCCGCACCATGGTGCCGCTGCTCACCCGGCGCCGGGCTGACCGCCTGACGCTGCTGGCCCTTGTGGCCGCAGCGCTGGGGCTTGCCCTGGGCACCACCGGCAGCATGCTTCTCACCTCATTCGAAACCGCCCGCGCACCCCACGCGGACGGCATGGCGCATGGCCCTCACTCCAGCACTGCGCCCGGAGCCTCCTGCTGCGGAACACAGCAGGAGGCCTCCACCGGCTTTCTTTTCACGGGAGTGCAGTCATGAAGATCATCGAAATCGGTTCAATCCCTGTCGGGGACATCGTTGTCCCGCCGCGCCTGCGTGATGTCGACATGGCTTGGGTTGCTGTCATCGCCGAGACCATCAAGGCCAAGGGCCAGATGCAGGAGATCGTCCTGTGCATGAGGGACGGCAAGCCTCACCTGCTGGCCGGCGCACACCGCCTCGAGGCGGTCAAGATGGCGGGTCTTGGAGACATCAGGGGGATGATCGTTGCCCTGGATGATGGCGAAGAGGCCGTCGAACTGGAGGCCATCGAGAACATGGCCCGCCGGGAGCTCACTGCCCTCGACAAGGCGATCCACCTCGGCGCGCTGCGCGATATCCACCAGAAGCGCTCACTTGCATCAATGCGCGGCGGCGACAAGAAATCGAAGGCATTCGCCGAGGAAAAGGACAAAGTCCAGATACTGTACTTTGATCAGGCCGTGGCCAGCACCGTGAAATTGTCGCGGGCCTCGATCTACGCCTATCTCGGCATCTACGACAAACTGCCAAAGGCGGCGCGCGAGAGGCTGAAGGGTTCAGGCCTTGCCGACAACCTGTCGGAGCTGAAGGCCCTCGCCAACGAGAAGCCCGCCGACCAGCTCGCCATCCTCGACCTGCTGCAGGGCGAGAGCCCCAAGGCCTCCACCGTTTCGGCGGCGGCGGCACTGCACCACAACGAGGTTGACACCTCCACGCCCGACGAGCGCGACTTCGCCCGCTTCGTGAAGCTGTGGGGGCGGGCCTCGAAGCGCCTGCGCAAGCAGATCAGCGCTCACATCGCCAAGCACCCGGACGGGGAGGAGGGGTGATGGGCAAGCCTTCGCTTCAGGACCAGATGCAAGCCGTGGAGAACGTGCTGGGCGATCTGCGCCAATCTCGCGTCCTCCCCGGCGGGTCAGGCCTCATTCACACGATTGCCTGCCTCGAGGAGACCCGGCGTGAGCTTCAGGTTCTGGCAACCGAGAAAATCCGCCGGAAGGTCTTCGTGCGCGACATCCCTTTCACGGTGGTGGACGAATGAAGGGCTGGTTCACCCATGCGGAGCTTGCCGGGCTGTGCCTGCCGGGCCTGCCCGCCACAAAGCGGGGGGTAGCCCTCCTTTGTGAACGTGAGGCCTGGGCCTCGCGCCAGTCGTCCAGGGGCGAACCGCTGGCGCGGCAACGCTCTGGCAAGGGTGGCGGCATGGAATACCACCTCTCGCTGCTGCCACCGGAGGCGCGCGCCGCACTCTCTGCCCGTGCCACCATGGTCAACTCCCTGGCACCTGCTTTGCCCAAGCCCGCGATCATCAGCGGACCTGCGCCTGACACGCCGGAGCGGGTGCTGCGGCGCGATGCACGCCTTGCCGTGCTCACCATGGCCGACCAGCACTTCGCCCAGAACCGGGCGCTGGGGCGCCATGGGGCCGACACCGATTTCGCGGCGCGCTATTCGGCTGGTGATGTGCCCGCCGATCCGTGGGTGAAGCAGGTGCTGGCCAGCGTCTCTGCCAAGTCCATCCTGCGCTGGCGCAAGGCCCGCGACGCAGGCCAACTCCATGCCGTAGGCGGCGAAGGCCGCAAGGCAAGGCCCGTGCTGGAAGCCGCCGAGGATGGCGACGTCGCCACCTACATCGCCGCCCTGCTGCTGCACAACCAGTTCCTTTCCGCCATCCAGCTGCGCAACCTGGTCGAGGAGCGCTTCGGCCGGAAGCTGGCTTATGGCCTCGGCGAGGTTGACCTGCCGCACGAGCGCTCCTTCCAGCGCTTCATCACCGAGTTCAAGGCGAAGAACCGCACCGTGCTGCTGGCCGCCACCAACCCCGACAAGTTCAAGAGCCACATCCGCCTTGCGGGCAGCGACGCCTATGCCGGTGTCACGCGCCTCAATGAGCTGTGGGAGATCGACGCCTCGCCCGCCGACGTGCTGCTGACCGATGGCCGCTATTCAGTCTATGTGATCGTCGACGTGTTCTCGCGGCGCATGCTGACCCACGTCAGCCGCACGGCCCGCACCGAGGCTTCGCTGGCGCTGCTGCGCAAGGCCATCCTTGCCTGGGGCGTGCCGGAAATCCTGCGCACGGACAACGGCTCGGATTTCACCAGCCACGCCTTCAAGCGGGCGGTCAATGCTCTGGCCATCGAGCATGATGTGACCGCACCCTTCAGCCCCGAGCAGAAAGGCATTGTCGAGCGCAGCATCAAGACGTTGCAGCATTCATGGATCAGCCTGCAGCCGGGCTTCATCGGCCACGATGT